>Ga0315291_10000501_pt1 | contig 52028 bp, 53 predicted proteins | sample YL17G12_20_MG_FD_203070 | JGI IMG/M metagenome (GOLD analysis project Ga0315291, IMG submission 203070) | Sediment microbial communities from Yellowstone Lake, YNP, Wyoming, USA - YL17G12_20 | ecosystem: Environmental > Aquatic > Freshwater > Lake > Sediment | place: USA: Wyoming | collected...
TCTTGATCACAAGTAAAGTGGGAGGGGCAGAATATAGCGCGTATACTGGAAGTATAATCAACAATATAGGGCTGAAGTGAACTCCCATCATACTACCGTTTGTCACGGGAAGATCGGCTGTATAGTAGAGAAGCCCCCCTCCGTGAAGAGTTGTGTATAGCGCCTGATTATAGTTGCCTAAATCATAGGCGTATGTCCTCAGCGCATAGAATCTTACAATCATGACATACGAAAAGACAAGGGTATAGAGTAGTATTATTAGACAAAGCAGAGGAATCAAATCTGCGTCACTCAAAGATGAAAACTTGTTTAGGCGCAAACAATGACACTCTCGATTACCAATGGGTTCTCCATTAACCCGAATATCTTCCGTCCGAATATATTATGATTTTGGCCTTACAAAGTTATTTAAGGTTCGGAAGATTTTCTCTAGAATAAGAAGAAACTCGTAGAAACCGTGGGGATAACGACGAGAAGAAGAACATTAGCGTTCGTTTTGCTAGTTTTGGCACTCTGCGGAGCTGGTGCAGCATGGTTCAGAGGGAAGCTACCAAACCAGACGGCCACTTTCTCAGCAGTCCAAAGCTTCCAAATCCAATCACTGATTCCTAACCCAGCCGAAGCCAATGCAGATCTGATCCTAAGAACTGACAGATGGAGTGTCGAAGGACAGAACGCCTCAACCCAAAGCTCAGACGACAGGTTCACTGTCTCAGGAATCTGCGTTGACGAGACATCACCGCTGATGACTGCAACACAAGAAGAACTTGAAATTGACCTCGCAAAGATCCCACTTATTCACTTGGTAATTTCAAGCAAACCTGACAGCCAAATTAGACTTCATCTAGGCTGGCTCTTCGAGAATCTAAGCGTTGCCGAAGCGTTTGCCCGAGACCATCCAGACGTCGTAGCCAGAATCGAAAATGAAGACAGAATTGCTTGGGTGAATATCGCTTACCCCCTCATGGGCGAGAGTATAGATGATAATATTCACCACATCACGACAAACACTACAGAGAGATTGGCTGCGCTGGGGTTGACTGAACAACACTTCAGGGGATTGCGGATCACACAATACCTAGTTGGCTCTGCTTCACCGCCGAAGCACTACCAGACAACTATCGAGTCGGTAGCCTTCCTGAGTGAACCGCCATATCAAATTGCTCCAGAAAAAGGGCAAGCCCAAGCTTTGCCCGACGGCTCAACAGTTCATATAATCAGAAGAGATCAAATCGAGAATCACATAGAGAATTGTCCATTCATGCAGAGACTCTATATTTCGTACACAATGGACGCACCCACAGATGCCTCATACATGATATTTCTGCTATCAAGAGCTGGCGAAAATCTAACCGCAGTAAGGGCGGGTTTTGTTTTTATTCACTCTCACCTACTCAGCATTGTCGGCACACATATTGATTGGAGGCGGCCGATTCAACCAGACCCCGATTTTGAGCCCATAGCAACACTAAAAGGCGTAATGGAAGATGGAGACTTCGCCATAATCTTCACTCCCTTGAAAGGTAGCACAATTGAGGAAGTGCAATTGCACAAGGCAGAGTTCACATTTTCGAAGCTTCCTTATAGCTCATTCGTCCTGAAAAGCCTGAATGAACAAGTCGTAGTAGCTATGTCCTTGTTCTTGCTAACGATTGCCGGAATAGTCCCCACTGTGCTAATGCTGTTCTTGTTTCACGTTAGCGGAAAGAGCAAGCTAAGAGACAACAAGATCACGACTCTAGCGATAGTGGCAGTGGGTTTGGCACTAAGATTGATTGTGGCATCTATATCTGCCTACAATGACGACCTTCAAATTTTTTCGGAAATTGGCGCCTTATATTATGGATCAGGCATTCTAGGAGCACAATGGGTCAGCTTTCCGGGGTTCGTATACATTCAAACGCTTGCCTATCTCCCCTACGCCTTGTTAAGAGCGGGGGGGTTTCAAGATTTGCAGTCTCTGGGTCTTGCCGTCTACGGTGTAGAAGCATTGTTTGTGAAAACACCAGCTATCCTCAGCGATTTTGGCTCATTCTACCTAATACGAAGAATTGCAGACAAGTTTGCTCCAAGAAAACGAACCCTACTGGCTGGAATCTATCTTCTTAATCCCCTCACCGTATATACGTCAGGAATTTTGGGTCAATTTGACTCCATTTTCACATTTGCCATGATCGCAAGTATCTACATCTTGGTTGTTAAGTATGAGCCAGTAAAGGCAGCACTGTCTGCCAGCTTCGCAACAATCATTAACGTTGTGGGATTGGCAATGTTCATACCGCTCATAGCTACCGCCTATCTCAGAGACCGTAGATCTATGGTCAAGATCCTTCTGTTTGCAACTTGCATCTTTGGAATTGCAATACTGCCCTTCTTCTTCGAGACAAGGTCACCTTTATTGCTCACAAGCTATGAAAGATTTCTGAATGGAGTGCCAGGAGATGCATTCTACGGCAAACAGATCGGTTTTCGCGTTTATGGAATTCCTATTTCACTTTCAGTCGGCTATGGCCTCACCTTCAGGTTCTTACTCGAGATACTAGGATTTCAACTAGGACCTATATTCTATCCAATTGGAGCGGCAATCGCCTTCTTCGCATTCCTATGTATATCCGTTTTTAGAATCCTTAAGACAGGCCCAACCGACCCACGAACTCTGGTCTACATTGGGACCTTCATGTTAGGCGTTGCCTCATTGTTTCAATTGACGTTTCCGACCGTTTTCGATCAGTTTGTGGTTTGGATCGCAGGACTCCTGCTAGTGTCCTACATACTGTGTAGAGACAAGCTTTTCTTAGCCATCTTTGCGTTGATGTCAGTTGCGACAGGGTTTATTTACGTTTTCACGTGGAGAAACTACCTGTTGCTTGTGAGTGGCGCAGAAACAGTTGCGCTCGGAAATGCGTATATTTCAAGCATAGCAAGCGCTATTATCGGACTTGTCTATTCTATTATGCTACTGATAATTTTCGCTAAAACCCTAGCCATGCTCATCAAGAATAATATGCGTACTTCTGAAAGCTAGATCGATACTCTCCGGATTCCATGCTTGTCGTTCCCCGGGTTCATGTTTAGAAAAGGTTAATTGGAGATTGCAGAGGATATTTGAAACTGATCTTGCTGGCAGGCAGACTACGATGAAAGTACTCATCCAAAACAGACCAGATGCTTACGAAGTATTTGGCGGAGACTCGGTTCAAATGATTAAGACCGCCGAGTTCTTGAGAAAGTTAGGAGTTCAAGTCGATATCTCTTTGAAACTTGCACCCAACTTGGATGAATATGAAATTGTTCATCTTATGAACATAACCCGGGTCAAGTTTACCTATGCCCAGTTGATTAATGCTAAGAAGCAGAAGAAGAAAGTGGTGCTTTCTCCAATCTACTGGAACACTGGAGAAGTAGTTTCAGCTTACCAGCGATCTATCCTTGGCTTAAACGACTTTTCTTCGCTAGAGGAATTGTGGAACGCTTGCCTTTCATCACTTGTGAACAGAAGTCTATTGGGCCAAATCGCAGAGTTGACGCAAAACAGAGCGTTGGCGCTGAAAGTTTTATCCAAAGTGGATCGTGTACTACCAAATTCACATGCAGAATTGGAAATCATCTCACGCGATTTTGCCGATGTGTTCAGAAATCAGGAGAAAGAAGTCTCAGTGATTCCGAATGGAGTGGACGCTGACATCTTTTGGAACGCTTCTCCTGAAGCTTTCATTAGAAAATACGGATTCACGGACTTTGTTCTCAACGTAGGTCGTTTTAGCTATCGAAAGAACCAACTCGCCCTCGTTAAAGCAATGAAAGATACAGAAGCAGATGTAGTCTTCATCGGCGAGTCTTCTCGAAGCCCTTCCAGCTACTACGGCATAAAGGACGCTATCGATAAACTGTACTACCAGAAATGTAAACGCAGCGCTGATGCCTCTTTCAAATTCCTAGGATCAATACCTCACAACGAACTCGCCAGCGCATATGCAGCTTGTAGGGTTTTTGCACTGCCGAGTCTATATGAAACACCGGGATTGTCCGCGCTTGAAGCCGCACTTTCTGGAGCTAACATTTGTGTCACAAATGGAGGATCCACACGTGAGTATTTCTCAGAATTCGCACTCTATTGTGATCCGTACAGTGCCGCATCAATAAGGAAAGCTATTCTCAAATCATATGCAACGCCAAAGAATAGCAAATTGAAAGAATACATTCTCAAGAATTTTACTTGGGAGAGTGTGGCCAAAGCTACTTTAGCAGCATATGAAAGGACTCTGGAGATATAGCATTAGGCAAACAAGAATTCCCAATGGTCTAGCCTGCGGACCTGAGTTTTCTCTTGTAGTAGGCTAATGGATGGCCTACTTTCTGGCACAATTCATTTGGGTTCAGACAGACGCCGTGTGTTCGTAAGGTGTCACATTTTGGCGGTATATACCGTGCTCTGCTACCTCGCTCTCCAGCGATGTGCTCGACTTGGTACCTTGTCATTCTTTCATTGAAGTCTGAAATGTTTCTGAACAGTTCAATCAACTTTTCAGGCGGCATTCCTATGTTTATGAGAAAGGATGTTAGTGTAAATCGGCCTATGTGAGAGAGGTGCCGGCCGGAAGTGAATGTTTGGTAGAGGGCGTTTATGCATGGCGGGAAGGCTTCTTGTGTTATGATCTTTGGGAATTCCTCCGCCTCGGTTTTTCCTATCTTTTCCAACGATAGTTTCTTTATTCTTTCTGCGATTTCGATTATTTCAGGTTGGAAAGTCGGAAGATCCTTTGTATACAACCGTTCTTCAACATGTTTACGGACTTCCTCTTTTAGCAGCCGCGTGATTTCTTCTTTTCCCAAGTAGACGTTTCCTTTTGACAGTGAGCGATTGACGAGTTTCCATTTCTTATCTCGTAGATAGGTAGTGTTTCTAAGGTAGTCAACGAAGTCTATTGAAAACTCATAGGGCAGATCGAGTGTAGAATCATTTGCTGCAAGTTTCCATCCGAAATTCTTTGCAAATTCAAGAATCCTTTCTTTCAGTTCATCTTTCAGGTCTTCGTACGTCTTGTTTGCTTCTGCTAAAGCGTACCTCTTCTTGATGAGGGGGTCTTTGGTTGCCAGGGCTAACATTATAGCAACGGGAAAAGATATTATTTCAACGTCTTCATCCATTTGTGGGTTATAACTGACAAGGGCATACAGTATTGATTCATTCAGTCTTTCTTCGGCGCGTTTGAGAATGGCCTTGAATGCTGGATCGGTCAAGTCTCGTATTTTCAGCTCGGGTATTCTTATGTATCGTGTGGCTGTTTTGAGAAAGGGATATTTTGCATAGTCGCTTTTGGCAAACTTGGAAAATGTTTGGGGCATCTTGTTTTTCCTGTTTACTCGTTCTCGATTCTTGGAGCCAAGAAGAATGAGAGTCTCCCTTCTTTTGTTTGCTGGAAGTCAAGTTTTATCGGCATATCTGATGAGAACTCGAGTGTTGCGATGTCGGATGTTGCGGATGCGGCTTTGACTATTTCAGCCAAGTAACTTAAGCTGAATGTTGCTTTTGACGGTTCTTTGACTTCCAAATCCAGAAGTGTGTCGCTTCCTTTTTGGATGGTTATGTTTGCGCCCATGAGGTCTCCAGCTGCGTTGAAGACGAGTTTTTCTGGATCGGCTTCGAGTCTCACGTGATCGCTCACGAGTAGGGCATCTTCAATGGCTTGGCTTAGGCCTTCGGTTGCGGCTTTTGCTTTTACATTAAATGTGATCTTGGGCGTTGGGACTTCCTCTTCTGAGGCTTCAAGTGTAGGCATGGTGAAATTTCGCGCGTGCTTTCCAGCTATTTTTACTTGGAGCTTTCCAGTTTGCTCATCGAGCGATAGTTCCACCGTTTCGTCTTTGCCTGCTCTTTTGAGAAGCTTCAGAAGCTCAGTTACGTTAATGCACATCTTTGTGGGTGTGTCACATTGGTATTCTTCGAAGATTGTTTTTGGCCACTCGAAGTCTACCATGGCCACGCGGGACGGGTCCATGGCCCTTAGTTTCAAGCTTTCGGGATCGAGTTTGAACGTGGCTTCATCGACGAGGATTGAGATCGATGTGATCATGTCTCTCAATAGTTTAATGTCTGCTACTTTAAGTTTGAACATCGCTGTAACCTTCTTTATGATATTGCGTGACTTGTAGATAAAAGATTTCATTCAGCTAGGTTCGAATCCAATGAAGGGTCCGCCTTGTTTGATTTGCCGCAGTGTTCAGCATTTCATGGACCTTTCTTGATTCGGACATGATCTTCCGATAGTACGCGATGCTTGGTTTGCTTATGTTCCCTGTATCTCAAGCGAGCCCTTTCAATGCTTAAGGCTTACATATTACCACATGGTAATTACCATACGGTAATAAGCGAGGCAAGCCCTCATGAAGTTAAGACTGAAGCTCATGCAAGATGGAAAAACAGTGTTTGAGATGCCCCTTTCTCCAGTAGATTGGCCGAAAGAGGACTTGGAAAACGAGTTCAAGGCAGCTGAAGAAGACTTCGACAAGTTCTCAAAGATCTTTGACGCTCTGTCACATGAAACACGCTTGAGAATGATGAAGCAATTGATCGAAGAAGAAAGCCAGACAATCAGTTTTGCAGGCTTCATGAAAGAACTGGATTTGAACCCGAAGATTGTCTGGGAGAACTCACGGAAACTCGAAGAAGGCGGACTTCTGGAAAAGACGAGCCGAGGAAAGTATAGCTGTTCAGATTTTGGGCGGACGGCATTCATGATGATGAGCCTCGCATTGCACCGTTTGATGGAGTCTGTTCAAGAGATCGAGGACGACAGGAGGTGAAGCACGTTGGCATTTAGTGATGATTTTGGCGATATGTTTGAAGACTTGGACACATTGAACAGAAGACTCATGAAAAGATTTCAGAAAGAAATAGACGAGATGTTCAGAGAAATAACAAGCGGGAAAATCAAAGGCGCCTGGGAAACCAGAGAAATCAATGAGCCACAAGCAAAAGGCTTCATTATACAAGGCCGCTTTGGCTTCAACGAATCGCTAGAACCGATTGAACCGTTGAAACCACCAAGACGAAGACCATTGCCCGAGAATCCTTTTGAACTCTCAAAGAATGAAGCAAAAGACATACGGGAACCATTAACAGATATCTTCAACGGAGAAGACGCCACAAAAATCTATGTTGAATTGCCTGGAGAGGAAAAGGAAGACATACGATTGCGCTTCAGAGAAGGCGGTCTTGAGGTGAAAGCCAAGAACTTCGACAAGATCCTAGCACTCTCCAAGAGCAACCTAGACATGAATTCTCTAACATCTGAATACAAAAACGGAGTACTCAAGATAACAATCCGAAAGAAGGAACGGTCTTACAAAGAGCACGCCGGACAAGAAAGAATGGTCTAACTAGTACTTTCACGGCTTGCTGGTTGGAGACCAGCAACCATATTTGATTCCCAACCAATTATCAAAAAAGTAATAGAATCATCTATGCGTATTTTTGAACATGAATTCTATGAGTATTCTCTGAATGTGTAGCTGCACTTCGTACATCGCAAGAACTGCGTCGAAGACTCATCGGCGCCTCTCGTCTGCACTTGCCAAACATAGGCCACGTTGTTGCCGCATTTGGGGCACTCGATCCTTACGGTGGGCAGTGTTCTCAGCTTTTGCTCCTCTTTGCTGATTACTGCAACGAGTTGCCGTGGGTTAGTCTGGACGGCTTTGATTGGTTTCGGCTCAATCTTGTCCGCTGCTTTCTTCTTGTAGCCGCATTTCGGGCAGGTCATGACTAATGTCGCATCTTTGCCGTTTTTCGTTTTCTTGGGTACAAGACGAGAACCACATTTTGGACAAAATTCCATAAGTTATTGCTCCGTTGTCGTTTGTTTTTCCTTGGCATAGTGTCTTTTAAACCTTTTCTTGTTGGGTTCTGTTAACTCTTAGGCGCTCGCATGATAAAAGTCTGTCCATGTTAACCAAAGGCGCTTCTTTAGATCACGCCCTTACCTTCTCTTCAAATAGGCTCGTAACGAATCGGTATTAGATGTTACGCATGCTTACAACTATTATCACTACTATCATCACTACTATTATCACTATTGCTATCACTACTACAGCTATTTGCGCTATTACAAGTTTTTGACAATCAAATACCTATCTGTAGGCAGTCGAGGTAGCATAGTTACTATACTACTAAGTAGTATAGTTATACCTACGTAAAACGTAGAATACACGCAAACGTAGAAAAGTGGAAAGGTGACAAAATACGTCATTTGCGTTCGCTAATGCTAAAACTGGAAGACCAAAAAACTTTAAATGTGCAATCAACGTATGATAATAGCGATAGCAAATGAGCACGAACAAAGGACTTAACCCTGAAAACTTGAAGCTGATTGACGCGAGCGAAGTTCCGACTAAGACTAGAAGATACACGCCTTACAGAGAAATTCTGAAACGGATAAAGAAGGGGAAAGCACTTGTCGTTACTGACGACGAGGCAAACGTTGACACCGTACGAGCGGGAATAAGACGACTACAGGAACATGGAGAGTTCACGAGAGTGATAATCACGCAAAGGAAGAATGAACATGGCGTGCGGATGCTCTATGTCATAAACCCAAGCGACGAAGAGCCGAAGAAAACGCCACCATTGCACTTGCAAAGTTAACAACATAGTGCGGGGATAGTATAGGGCAGTACACCAAGCCTTACCAACTTGGCGACTCGGGATCAAGTCCCGATCCCCGCACCACACTCTATTTAATGGGTTCGGTTACTTTAAAGTCTTTTGGGTATACACGGATATTAATACAGTAGTTTAGATTGGTGTGTATGCAGATGAGTAAACAACCGCATACACTTTATTCCCTTCTTTCGATTATCAGTTTGTCCCCTTCTATTCTAACTATGAGTGTTTGACCGATTTGAAAGGGAAAATTGCTGTCGTTGACTATGTCGTTCTTGAGGTATAGTGTGTGTCTTGAATCGGTCTTGTAAATCTTGGTTTCTGATTGACGTGCCAACTTCCGCACCTAGCAGATAATAGGCGTTTTGGGTATTTAAGGTTTATACTTTTGTCTATACTGTGGTGTAGAAACTATTATATACTTGTTTATACACTAGTATATACTGTGGTGTAAACTGATGCGAACCTCAAACACACGCAAACTTCGTGCATACTCACTCTTAGCCCATGGAAAGGTTGACAAGATAAGCGATTTCGCCTATCGGGTCTGGTCTCAAACCGAGAGCGGTCAGCACTACATAGTGGTCAGGGAAGGGCTTGAGTGGAAATGTGAATGCCCAGATTTCGCTTTTAATCATGTTGTTTGCAAGCACATCCATGCGGTTGAACAGATCAGGTTAAATGAGCAAGGCGCATTTCCTCTTGAGAAAGAGGTTGAGAACCTACGCGAAATAGAATCACCAAGTTTGGTTTGCAAGTTCTGTAGCTCAGAAAACACAGTTAAGAGAGGATATAGGAAGACAGAGAGAGGAAAGGTTCAACGGTTCTTCTGCAAGGATTGTAAGCGGTTCTTCGTTGTTGATGAGGGGTTCGAGAAGATGAAGGCCACTCCCGAAACCGTGACAGTAGCCTTAGACCTGTATTTCAAGGGGATTAGCATGAGGGCAATCGTTGACCACTTGAAACAATTCTATGATGTTGAGGTCAGTCACGTTGCGGTCTATAAGTGGATAAGAAAGTATGTTCAAATGCTCAAGAAATACGCTGATCAGCTAGTTCCGAAAGTTAGCGGAGTATGGCACACAGACGAGATGGCCTTAAACATACGCAACTTAGACAACCATGAGAATCTGAGATGGGCTTGGAACGTGATAGACAACCAGAGCAGATATTGGTTAGCCACTCAGATAACTGAGAAAAGGGAAATTGCAGACGCAAGAAAGGTTTTGGCTCAAGCCTCAAGCATTTCGCAAACGAGACCTATGGCCGTAGTGACTGATGGATTGAGATCATACCAAGATGCAATAACAAAAGAGTTCTTCACCTTGAAAGCTCCGAAAACGGAACACGTTAGAATCCCTAACATACGAGACAGGTCAAACAATAACATGGTTGAACGATTACATGGAACGATAAGACAGAGAAACAAGGTCATGCGAGGGCTAGACGATGAAGCTACAGCACAAACAATGATGGATGGAATGAGAATATACTACAACTTCATAAGACCACACATGGCATTGGATGGGAAAACACCAGCGCAAAAAGCAAGCATTGCCAATAGTTCAAGACCAGAGAATTGGCTATCTCTAATCAAGAAAGCGTCAAAGTCAAACAATACGAATTAACCCAAGTTTTAACTACTTAAAACAATAATTGCTTCCAATATGTCAGACAGCAGTAGCGGTATGCGCAGCATTTCATTCTTGAAATGGTGTGACGAATGAATGCGAAAATAACAGAACGAACATTCTATCCATTTTTGATAGGTGTTATTAAGAGTCATGGCGGTACAGGAGTTAGTGAAGTTAAATATAATTCTGAGCCAGACATAGTTTTTGATTTAGTCGGCAGAAAGTGGATTCTCGGCGTAAAACTAGGTGAAACTATTCCTATTCTAAAATCGGCGTTCCTTCAGTATCACAGACATAGAGATGAAAGCCGAATAGATCATGGAATCCTACTCTTTCTTCCTGAAGAAGTTCGTTCCATCAAACCAACGGAATCTGCGATTGCAAAAGCCGTTGCTGAGAAAAAATGCACTTGTTTGATAGATACACCTGACATTAAAGAAGAACTCAGAGCAACTACTTTCCCGCAGCTACTATCCCGGATCGAAAACGAGATTCTTCCAAAACTTGAACGACGAGAGAGTAAAGGATACTCTCTTGCTACGGTAATTCCGTTGCTAAAACAACATGTTTCAGAAATAATGCAGAACACCAAACTAACCGATACAGAGATGGTTCAAGTAATAACTGACAAAGAGTTACTCACTGGACTAGGTAACCATAAAGAAGAAACTTCAGCAGAAATTGCTCGGTTTTTAGCATCTTACATCCTTCTAAGCCAAATTCTATTTTTACGCCTCTTCTCAAGGACTAGACCAGACATTTTACCTATACGCGAAGGCAAAATAACACATCATTGGTTGCGCACTGCTTTCAACCGTGTCCTCGACATTAACTATCGACCCATATTTAGCCTTGATGTGCTTGATGCGATTCCCGAAAGCTACATTCAAGATACGTTTGATTTAATTTGGGGTTTAGAAATCGAAAGAATTAGGTATGAACTGCCGGGACGATTATTCCACGAACTTATGCCTAAACCAATAAGAAAAATGCTTGCAGCTTTCTATACAAGACCGCAAGCGGCAGAGGTTTTATCACGGCTAACTATTGAAAACAGTGATGACTCAATTTTCGACTGTGCATGCGGTTCGGGAACTATCCTCGTATCCGCATATAGACGCAAATTAGAACTTTTCCACGATGAAGGTCGTGAAGGAAATCCGCACAAACGTTTTTGTGAAGAAGAAATATTTGGAGCAGACATAATGCCATTCGCTGTTCACCTTACTTCAGCCAATCTCGCATCGTTAGACCCTTCAACTACTCTCGAAATAACAGAGATAATTCAAGGAGACAGTCTAGATCTTTCAGAGGGCAGTACATATCAAAGTGGAGTTCAGACTAGCCTTCTTCCAAAGACAAAACGTGGCTATACAATGAAAGGAGAACTCCATGATGTCGATTTGAAAAAGGTTAATGCTGTACTCATGAATCCTCCTTTCACGAAAGTTGAACGCGGTATCAGAAAATATGTTAATATGGAACGTTTTGGCGCAATCTGTGGTAATGAAATCGGATTATGGGGACATTTTATTGTTTTAGCCAACGAGTTCTTGAGAGATGGAGGCATATTTGGCGGGGTCATACCAATAAGCATACTACGAGGCAGAGAAACCGAGAAAATTAGAAAATTTGTGTTCTCAAATTGGACTATATTATACATCCTGAAGTGTACTTTTAACTATGGCTTTTCAGAATATTCGGAATATAGAGATGTGCTTCTTATCTGCAAAAAAGGCAACCCACCGAAGGGGCATCGCGTCAAGTTCGCACTGGTAAAAAAAGACCTTAGAAAAATTACTAAAAAGGATGTTGGATATATTGGTAATCAAGTGGAGAATAATGATTATCTTCGCACTAGTGAGCTTGACATAGAGTCGTTTTCTATAAGCGAACTGCTCGAGCGGACTGCAAATCTCATGTGGTTCTGCGGAGTAACTGACTTCCAACATAGGGACAAACTAGTTTCGTTCATAAGCAAATTTTCTAACGTATTGTCGCCTCCCCCTCCCGATTATTTCAGAGAAGGGTATCGACCGGTACCTAAAGGGGTTTCATCATTTATGTTCTTAACCCGTGCTTTTGACCCGTGTCGCACAGAAGAGGCCTTTTTGTTTTTTGATTCTGCAAATGAAACGAATGAGTCAGTGAAAGCTCAATCCTTGATGGATGTTAAGTACAAGATTGAAAAAAGCGCTCTTTTACCAAGTTTGCGTACAGGAATCGGCATTAATACTTTTGATATAACCGAAAAGTTGGATTATATTGCTAGGACTCCATATAAAGAATTTGAAACGATACTGAAAGCTAGCGGGTTTAAGAAACCTAAGCATTTTAATTGGGTGAAGTACTGGTCAAATGTTAAGCTAGAACTGGACGAAGTCAAGACGAATGTTGTAACGCTCCATAGAATAAACCCATATTCACCTAACACAAATTTGATCGCTTTCTTCTCAAAAAAACCGTTCTCTGCATCAAATGTGCTAAACATTGTAAGAGAAGACGATGAAGAAGCGGCTAAGGCTTTTTGCGTCCTCGTAAACTCCGTAATCTTTCTCGCTCAATTCTTCCTTCTAAAAGAAGAAACTACTGGACGTTACATCAACATAAGATTCTATGATTTTTACGAAATGAAGATTTTTCCAAAGAAAACGGAAATTAGAGCACTGGCTTCGGTTTTTGATGATTTTGCTAATGAGCAATTTCCTTCGCTCAGAGAGCAATTGGATAAAGACTTTGATGCTAGGTATCATGCGTTTTGGCTTGAAATCAAGAAGAGACAAAAGACCTTGTTTAGTACCGTAAGCAAAGTTTCGCCGTCTAAAATCAGATTACGTTTTGATATTGCCATCTGCGATGCGTTAGGCATCAGCATTACAGAAGAAGAACTGCTTGACATTTACAAAGTAATGGTGCAAGAAATGATTGTCACAAGAGGGCTTACAAGAGATTAAAAGCGCCGACAGTTAACAGACCTCTCACTAAAAACTAGAAGCGCCTAAGAGTTAACAGAACCTCTTGTTGACATAAAGGCCAAGGCTAAACAGCCTCGGTGCTCACTCCAGACGCAATCAGGTGTGCCACACGTAACGGTTCGGGAATGTCGCTTCGAGTAGAAGTCGCCTTCACGATTTTCCGCGCATCGTCCTCGAAGATGCCGCAAGCTTGCACATAGACTTTAGCACGCCTATTTCGCGTATTTACCATGAACGGTTTTCCAGCACCTTTGATGGCCTCCCATCGCTCTTCGCTTTTCGGCAGGTTTTTCAGCGCGCTGTAGATTTCTGAAAAGTCAGGCTTTTCACGTGTCACAGCTATGACAGGAAGCTTTGTTTTCAAATTGAGACCTCTAATGTCAACGACATTGAAGCCCGCAAAAGTCACGCCATTGAGCATTATGACTCTCAGCTGCTTGTTGTGGGGTGAGTTAATGATCATAGAAGCTATCTTGTCCGTGGCATCTAGTCCGTCTACTTCTACTCTTGTGTGCATCACACCGTCAAGCCAGTATCCGCCACGGAAAACAACGCCGACGATAGACGCATAGCCTCTTAAATGAGGAATGAAGAATCCGTCATCAACTCCTAAGACCCGAATCTCGGGTTTTATTACGCGAAACCTTTTGCATGACAAGTAAGGACCCTCAAAGTCTTCACTGAAGATGGGCTTCTATAGATTTATAAATGGATTCACTGACCAGTTGACATCATGCCTCTTGAAATTGTGATCAGCAGTTTTCTCACAATCTGTTTGGGGTGCTTCTTTTCAGTAAACTTGCTCAACATTCTGAAAGCGCATAGACACAATGGCCAAGAGGAACCATATGCAGAGGTCGAAGGTCCTTCAGGTTTCATCGTGAGCACAGCTGCCCTTGGAACACTGCTATACTTCATTGAAGTCTGTTTCTATGTTTCCGTCACCTTCAGCAGCATTGTCTCTTCGCCAGAAGTCTTGCCATTAAGCATTCAGCTTCCCTCCTTAGCCTTCATACAGATTCTGGGACTTGCAATGACAGGTATGGGTTATTCTCTGTTCATCTGGAGCGTCATTGCTCGCGGGAGATACGCGACTTCGTGGGAAATGCGAGGTAGCCATAAGCTTGTCACTCGGGGACCATACCGCTATGTGCGCCACCCGTCCTATCTCGGCTACTTCCTAATGTTCCTTGGATTCATACCGCTGTGGCCAAACATAATCACGCTCATACCATTAGCCGCCATTCCGGGGTACACCAGAGTTACTTTTCAAGAAGAGAAACTCTTGGAGCAGCGTTTCGGCGACGAATACAGAGAATATCAAAGAAGAACTGGGCGTTTTGTTCCCAAGTTTTAACAGCTAGTATGTTAATAGAACAGCAAAGCAGAGGTGTCCACCATTGAAGAAGACCATAAACGCTAGCTCTATCCTAATACCATATAAGAGCCTGACCGAAGTGCTTGAAGACCATAAACTCGCATCTCTCGGAGACACGTATGCAAACTTCGTTTATTCGTTGGCCTTATCTCAAAAGAATAGGAAACCTATAGGAGCCAAGGTCAAAGGCAGCATACTTGCTGAGGCGCTTAGAAGAGCAGGATTGAGAGAGCATGTTTCGTCCAGTAAAAGCTGTCATGATCTAGCTGATGCAGTCGAAGCGCTACTGGTTTATTCGTGGCTAAATGAGTGTGTTACGCTGAACGAAAGCGTGAAAATGCTTGTAGAGAGTGATGATCCAGTTGAAGGCTTAAGGCAGTTGCTTGAGCGAATAAAGAGCCGAATCACGCTTTCTTGAGGGCTCTTTCGAGTTCCTTTCCAAATTCCTTGTTCAATTCGCGGGTTCTTGCGACAGCATGCTTCAGGATTTCCTCTGGTTTAGCGTTTCCTTTTGCGCGAACATAGATTATGGCCTTTGAAGTCATTGGGTGTGGAACGTCGTAGCCGGCCATCTCCACGTTTTCCTCTTCCGAAAATTTCTTCTGTAACAGATTACACAGAGTGTGTCCTACACCCTCGATTTCAAGTTTAAGCTCATTCGGCGTTCTCTTCAACACTCGCGCTTTCACCTAAATCACTCCATTTGTGCTAAACCAGTCCTTTCCCATAATCAAAAACTGTCTTTCTTTCCTCAATATTCCCGCACCGAGGACAGGACATGCCCTGCTTTTTTGAAACCAAACTGCCCCCACAATGCGAACAGAAAGCATAGATCACGCCTAAATCCTTATCCTTAGTAGATAAGTGATAAACTTGATTCTTTAAGCTAATAACCTTGGCGCGTATTATGTCGCCTGCCTTGCAAACGCTGAACATCGAGTCAACGTATCGCAGATGGACATCGGAAATGTGAAGTACACCTGTAAACACTCCTGAAAGCAACTTGCCACCGATCTGAAATATGCGTACGGCTGCATTTTCCGATTGGACGTTTGAAACTTGTCCAACCACTGTGCTTCCGACTTTCGGAACTCTGATTTCGTGAACAACAGGATAAACTGAGACGCGGCGGCTTGCAAGGTCTCGAAGCGCGCGACCAACAACCATGGCGTAGATTACTCCATCTTTTACGAAAGTACCCGTGTCAGGCGTGAATTCTTCAATCACGCCCAATCGTTCACCCGGTAGCACTAGTTGACCAATTTTTTGTTCGGTTGATTTTGAGTTCATACATGTTTCCCTTTTCGCTTTCTGCAAATAGGTGTGCTTTGATCCTCACACAACATGAGTCCAAGCATTTGCCAAATCGACGTAGATGTAGTCCTCCATGCTTCTGAATAAACCTTTTGATTCGCTCTGCAATCACGTTTCAGAGGCTTTGCTCCGATTCGTGTCAATAACGTACAAATCAACGATAAACTCATGCTTCATTTTTGTGTGAAAGCTGAACATGTGCGGAATAGTCATAATCATAGCATAAACCGCTCTTACACTCCCGCCATGTTCCTCAACGAACTTCTCTATGAAAGGAGAAGGAGCAGCCGACACAATTCCAGAGATGTTTGCTCCTGACTTCCCACGAACAATCTTGCCATCACAAGTGCTCTTGTGAAGCGAATAAGCAACGTTACTCGTTGCCATTGCTTTCTCCAGAAACTTTCTGTCCGCCCTTCGCACCTGTACACCATAAGGCGGGTTCTGCAGAACCGTATCAAACTGCCCACATACAACATCTATATCAGCTGCAACCCACTGCACTTTTCCCCTTAACCCTGTTCTGATCGAATTGCCAACAGCGACTCTCACCGCTGCTTTGTCCAAATCCACGCCCACAACTTGCTTTGCACCCAAGAAGGCTGCGCCCAAAGCCAGTCTTCCTGTACCACACCCCAAATCTAGAACAGACTTGCCAACTATATCTCCGTAAGTATAAGCGGCGACATAAAGCATCGTAGCTGCAACGTCTGAGGGAATCGTGTATTGCTCGAGGTCAGGGCTGGGCGTCGGATGCGGCTTGACCTGCGAAAGCAACCTTTCCAAGTCTAGTTTTCTAACAAGCCTTTTCTGCAAAAATCTTCCCAAGATAATTCGTCAACAACCACTGACATTTCGCGGACACTCAGGAGCGGCTTCCTAAAGCATGAAGCATCATCAACTGCCACTCTTGGACACGCCGTGTTCACATATGCGTCTATGGAAGGAAACTGCAGGATCCGGTCTGGCGCTACTTCCCGGACAGCGAGCAGAAGTGCCTTCTTCCCGTTTCCTTCTAACTTCTCTTTGACTTGTAAAGCCTGTTCCAGCCTCATTTGCCCCGGCTTCAACCCAACCAGAATAGCGAAGGTCTTTGCTTTTCTAGCCTCTTCAATGATTGCCCACCGCTGTTTGACGATTTTCTCAGCTTCTTCATCGACTGAAAAAGCGGAATTATCATAAGGATCAGCAACTATCGTCGGTTTCGAGGTTGAAAGGGCTACGCCAACAGCATGAAACCTTCCGCCACCGACAAAAAGAAAGGCTTCAACGTCCTTTGCCACTGATCTTGCGTTACTACAATCGCAGCCTATAACTTGTCCAGGATATTCCAAGCGTCCAGCATCGCCTATCACAACCATTTTGCCTGCTCTTAGCAGAAGCTCTCTAACATTATCAAGAGTTTGTACATGTTGAACTGTTGTCGTTAAACCGATTTTGCGCCATTTTTCAAGCAATGGTATAGCTTTTGCGACTGCGTCGTCCACTGGCAGAGTTGCTCTTGCCTCCACGTATACCGTTGGGACTCGCTCATGCTTTGACAGTTTTGAGTGCCCATAATGGATTATCAGATCTGCATTTAGACTTTCAGCTTCTGATGTCACAAGATCACATGCGCCATAGCACGGATCTGCTGAGAACATGGGAAGAGCACCTGTTTTCTCGATTGTGTTTGCCAAGTGTTGAGCTTCAGGTTTCAGCCCCTCTGGAAGTTGGACCAAAACGCGTTTAGCACCAAGTCTGAGAATCTCCTGTTTGATTCTTTCTTCCTCAAAATCGAATAGTCTCACTCTTGCACGACCAAGGAAATCGGTTTCAAGCGTTTTCTTTAATGGTCATAAAAGCAGGCATGCTACTCTTCTGTGCCGCTCCACCTAGGTGTCCATTCCCAGTCTTCTCTTGGCTTTCTGTTGATCCGTCCGAGTGATCTTTCTCTTTGTTCTGCAAGTTCTTCCAGCATTATTTTCCGTTCGATACTTGCGACGAGCTTCTTGGTTGAGACAACAGCGTCGTTGTTAACTGAGATGCTATCTATTCCAGCCTTTACGAGGAACTCGGCGAAGTCTGGGAGGTTTGAAGGCCCTTCTCCACAAATCGAGACAGTACATCCATGCTCATGAGCCACGTTAATCAGGTGAGCGAGTATTCTCTTCACAGCAGGATCTCTTTCGTCGAAATAACCCATCTGTCCCAGCCGCTCCGAGTCTCTGTCAATCATGAGTATTCCTTGGGTCATGTCGTTCGAACCTATTGAAAAACCGTCACAAAGCTTGGAAAACTCGTCTGCAAGTATGGCAATTGAAGGCGTTTCCGCCATGAACCATATCTTGAAGTCTCGCGACCTTTCCAAGCCTTCTTCCTGCATGATCTTTAAGACTTTCTCTGCTTCCCACAGCGTGCGTACGACAGGGAGCATTACCCACACGTTTTTGAGACCCCACTCCCTACGGCACTTTTGGATGGCTTGACATTCAAGTCTGAATGCCTTTTCATACCATTGGCTTATGTAGCGGCTGCATCCTCGCCATCCAAGCATCGGATTGGCTTCGACTATCTCGTATTTTTCGCCGCCTTTCAACTCTCTATATTCGTTTGTTTTGAAATCGCTGAAACGTACTACAACTGGGCGAGGCTGCACTGCTCTAGCAACAGTAGCTATTCCATCTGCAAGCTTATCTACGAACCTTTGCCCTTGATTTGTCTCCACAAACAACATCGGGTGCTCGCCTATGTAGCTGGCTAGGATAAATTCAGTACGCATCAGTCCTATTCCTTCGAATGGCAGGTTCTTGTATTCTTCGACCTTTTCAGGCACGCCCAAATTCATGTAGATCTTGGTCGCTGTCACAGGGACTGACTGGAAAACGCCACCATTAACCGCGGAGCCTGCCACTGCTCCAGCTGCAGACGAAAGTTGCTCCGTCAAAGTTGACAGCACGCCCTCGTAAACAATGCCACTTCTAGAATCGACCGTGTATTCCTCTCCAGTGATCATGAGCTTCGTTCCGTTTTCGGTACCGACAACGCATGGAATGCCCAGTTCACGGCTGACAATAGCTGCGTGACATGTTACACCACCCTTGTCGGTTACTATAGCTCCTGCGAGCTTCATGAAGGGCACATAGTCTGGGTTAGTCATGGCTGTAACCAGTATGTCGCCTCTTCGCATCACTCTTGCAGCTTCTTCAGTATCTGTCACGATTTTTGCTTTGCCTACGCCAAAACCTCTTTTCCCAGCTGCAATTCCCCTAACAATGACTTTTAACGCTTCAGTTGATTTCAACTTTTCACTCTCACCTCTCAATATTGCTTCCGGAGTCTTCTGCGCCCAAACAGTTTCAGGCCGCGACTGCACTATGAACATGTTACTAGGAAAGGGTACATCCCTATCGATCGCCCACTCGATGTCTTGAGGCTTCCCATAGTGCTGTTCAATCCGCTTGGCCAGTTCTGCAAGATGGATTATTTCCTCATCGCTTATGCAAGGTTGATCTTGCCTATCAACAGGAACCCCCAGATGCACTGTCTTGCCCGTGTTTGGGTCACGAATATACTGTAACGTTTTCTTGGCCAAGCGCCTCTCAACAATGCTCATGGTCTTCTTACTAACAACAAAATCGTCAGGCGTGACCGCACCTGAAACAACAGCTTCACCCAACCCATAATTACCTTCAATGATAATCTGGCTATTATCGCCAGAAACAGGGTTTATAGTAAACAAGACACCCGCAGCTCGGGAATTTACCATTTTCTGAACGCCGACGCTTATGAAGACCTTCTCATGAGCGAATCCTTTTTCGGTGCGGTAAAAAATAGCTCGTGGCGTAAAGAGACTTGACCAACACTTCACAGTTGTCTCCAAAACCTCAGCTACACCTCTAACATTCAGAAAAGTCTCCTGCTGCCCAGCGAAGGACGCATCAGCCAAGTCTTCAGCAGTCGCACTAGATCTTACAGCAACAAAGACATCTTGTATGCCAAGTTTTCTGCAAAGTTCTTCGTATGTAGATCTAATAGCATTTTCAATGTCTTTCGGCATTGGTGTTGCCTCAATCAACTCTCGAATCTTCTTAGAGGCAGTTTCGTAAAGCTTTGGCTCATTCGGGTTGGTGATCGTGTCTTTTATAATTTCATAGATTTTTGAAGATATTCCAGTCTCTTGTATGAATCTCTTGTACGAAAAAGCAGTTATGGCGAAGCCAGGTGGAACATGTATACCAGTATTTGTTAACTCACCCAAATTGGCGTTTTTGCCACCGACAGACGGAATGTCTGTCTTCCTCAAATTCTCAAACCATAAAACTAGATCTTCTCGCATTTCAGCCAACTAAATTCGCCTCTTCCTTTTGCAGTTTATCGATGATGACCCTGCAGGGAATCGGAAGTTTGGCAGATCCTCGTTTCAGAGCTGCTTTTGCTGTTTCAACGCCTTCCTTATTCACGTGAATTGTTATTATCGTTTGATTTGGCTTCACGCGAGCTGCTGTTCCAATAGGTTTCCCAAACGAACCACGCATGCCTTGTTGAAGACGATCCGCATGAGCACCGAATATCATCTTGTTCTCCCTGAGAATTACATGTGGGAAAGGCAGAACATCCAAACGATAATTATTCACAAGTTTGTCCATCACAATACGATTTGCTGCTATACGGGCGGCTTCTAATGCGACATGGCGAATCTGAGCTTGCTCTAAAGCAATAAGCTTAACTTCATATTCAAAGTGTAACTTGGTGTCGCCCATTGTGAATTTCGTTATTTTAGGAGCTGGAAAACCTTTTGCAAACTCTTTTCTCGTGTATGATTGACCTTTAACAGCTCTGTAATTCTTTGCGTGCATGCAACATTCCCCTTCAGCATACCAATGCCGTTCTATTTAAACATTCTAGGAGCAAACTTAACCATAATTTTGGAATGACTGATTTGCTTTTTGATTCGATAATACATATTCAGAATCAGCAAATTGCCTAGTGCAACAATCCAAGCGAACCAACTGTCTTGATCTACTGGAACGCTAAAATATCGGACCAGAATACTAGCAATTGCCACTCACATGACAGCCAAAGCGTAGTTCTGTATGATCGAAATGTCAAACCCCACAATAACTAGTTACGTGTTTGTTCCAGGAAAGAATTGGCGGCTTTCTCTAGCGGAGCTCTCATCATTCCTTGAAGCGAGAGAATACAATTCCAGAATTACAGACCTTTCAAAGTCTCACTTTGTTATCGCTGGAGAGGAATCTCTGGAAGGTTCTTGTATTAATGAGCTTGGAGGATTTATGAAGATCGGCAGAGTCATAACATCTATTCCTTCACGGATTGTTGATGAAGCTTTCATTCATATGAAGAAAGAAGCTCAGATAGAGATTGAATCAAAACTCTCCTCAGATCTAGTCTTCCAGAAAATTTTCAAGACAGCGGGAAACTGTGTATTCGGAGTCAGCCTGTACTTTGAGAATCCGGTTTTCCACCGAATTTCCAAGAGAACCCAAAGATTCTTAGGAAGTCATTTCAAGAAGGATTTTGCGGCTCACGGCATAAGAGCTAGGTTCATGGGTTTCCCTAAAAACAGGAAACTACCGCAACTGACTCATGTAGAGGTATTGAAGAAAGGCTTGGTTGAAAAGAGTGCAGAGATATTATGCTGCATAGGCGAGGAACAAACCGTAGTCGCAAACACCATCGCTGTGCACAATCCCTTCGAATTTCAAAAGAGGGACATTGATAGACCTATTCAACGCAAGATCTTCTCAATACCTCCAAGATTGGCTAAAATAATGGTAAATCTCTCTTCATGTTCCCCCGGCAAAGTCTTATTGGATCCCTTTTGTGGGGTAGGGACGATTTTACAAGAAGCTGTTCTGGCGAAAGCACAGACAATAGGGATCGATATGAATCCGTGGTGTGTCGAGGCCTCCCGTAGAAATCTTGATTGGCTAAAAAGTGAGTATAACCTAGCAAACGCAAAATACACAGTCATGTTTGGGGATTCGCGCAACTTGACGAAACAAATAGGTAAGGAGACAGTTGATTGCGTCGCAACTGAACCTGATTTGGGACCGGCCTTACGCCATGTTCCGACTGTAAGTTATGCGAGTGGGATAGTCGATGGATTGAAGCCATTATATTTTGATTTTCTAGAGGAAGCGTACAAGGTTTTGAAGCGTGGAGGTAGACTGGTTTTTGTGGCACCTTACATTAGGACACGCAGCGGAGAATTCATTACTTTGAACATTGAGGAAAGAGCTAGATGTCTAGGCTTCAAGACAGTTTCTCCCTTTAAGAAGGACTTTTTTGCCGAAGGAAATCGGTTAGCTGGAAGCTTGATTGGGATGTCGTGTTTTGTTGATATCGAGAAAAGACATAAGATCGGCAGGAAAATTCACATTCTTCAAAAATGAGCTATTCACGGTTGCAGTCTTTTATTTCTAAACCATGTTTTTGCCAGTTCATCGTAGTTCGAGAAGACTTTCTTCATGATTGAAATGTACATTTGCATTTCTTCATCCGTCAAGTATTGGAACTGGTACTCTCCACTGTAAGGGGACGGTTCGCCTTCTCTTGTCACAAACTCGATATGCATGAACGGGTCTCCACGCTTGATTGTGATCGGGCAACGGTCATTACTCAAGTTTACGAGTTCAAGGGCAAGTCTGCCAGTGAATCCGCTGTGGACTTTGGCCGCGTTCAAGAAAGATAGCCCCATTCGTCCGTACTTGCTTTTGGCAGTTAAATGTGCGACCATGTCGGGCGGGATGAAAACAATCTCGTGAGTTATTAGGTTTTTATGCTCAAGATAATGCAGTGTTGTTTCTTCTTTGACCGTTAGAATGTAGCCGTCTCCGTCCAGCAAGTTGTAGTCGTACGGATATATGCACTTGTGGTTTTCAATTAACTGTTTGAGTTTGTCCTTGCCCAAGACACACATAGTTGAGACCCCTATCGCTTTTCTAGCATTACTGAACCTTTCACGTTATATACTTTTTCAGAAAGAACAATGGAAGGGGAGCGTCGTGCGCTGTAGGTTTTGCAAGAAGCAAGGAGTCTACAAATGCAGTGTTTGCGGGAGAACAGTATGCAGTGAACATGCGCGATTGCGGACTAATTGTCCATCATGCATTGCGAAAAGCAAGATAGATTACACTATCTGTAGGGTGAAATCGGAGACGGAAAAAACGACTATTCGGAGATTAGTCAAGCAGTTTTGGGGAGAAACTGAGCAATTGACATTTGACAGAACGTTCGATGTTGCTGAACTATCGGCATACGTCGCAAAAGCACATGACGGGATTGTTGGATTCATATCTTTCGCAGAAGACAAGGATTCTCTAATTGTTGTGGCAATGGCAGTGAAGCCCAAGTATCAAGGTTCTGGAGTTGGAAAAAGTCTAATCCGAAAAGTTGAAGCAGAAGCTAGAAAAACGGGCAAGAAGACACTGCGGGTTTCAACCTCAAATGACGACTTGCCAGCGCTAGCGTTTTATCAATCGACCGGGTTCCGGATTTATGAAATAAAACCAAATGCCATTGCAGAAAAGCATGGTGAGATCTTGAGTGGCATAAGTGGATTACTTATAAAAGATGAAATAAGACTGCGAAAAGCTCTTTGACGATATAGGACTCAAGACCGGCAATGTTTTGCTTCCAACAGTGCTAGAGTTTCAAAAAAGGGCAATTCGAATTTGGCAACGACTTTTACGTTAAACCCACCTTCTCTGAACTTCAGCAATGTCGCATCAATGCCAGTGACAGTTGACAGCATTAAGAGAACTCGCCCAGCTTCTTTCAAATGTTCAGATGTATTAAGAACGAAGCGATCGATGACTTGTCTTCCAGTCTTTCCGCCGTTCCAAGCGCGTTCAAGCCAAGAGCTACTCTCAAACGGTTCTTCCGGCAAGTAAGGAGCATTGAAAATAATCAAGTCAAATTGCTCCCTTGATCTTAACGGCGTGAAAAGATCTCCCTGCACGAAAGACAATTTGTCTTCAACAACGTTGGCTTCCGCATTTTCTTTTGCGTAACGAATAGCATATGGGTTTATGTCAATTGCAACAACTCTCGACGCTTTCTCTGCAGCGACAACACTCAGAATACCGCACCCCGTGCCCATATCAAGGACATATTCATCGCGTTTGACCCTCATGTTTTCAGCAAAGAAGAACGAATCCTCTGCGGGTTCATAGACTTTCGTTCCAACATCAAACACGTAATCGGCAAAGAAGACTTTCTTACTATGCGAGGACATTTGCCAAGGCTCCGAAGTCCTCAGGCTGCAACTCTCTCACACGCTTGTCGCTGAAAGGGATTCTCGCAACACAAGCCATGGCTTCTTCAGAGTTCTTAGCAAGTATTCCTTTGAGGAATGGTAAGATAGCGTTTCTGATCTTTCTATTACGTTGAGTGAAGACTGATTGAGTAAGCTTGGTGAACAATGAGGTGTTTTTCAATGAGAACGGTGGCGGCTGTTTGGGCCTTAGGCGAATTATAATAGAATCCACTTTTGGCTGGGGATAAAACTTCGCTTTTGGAATGTCATCTAGAAGTTCACACTTTGAATAATAGTAGGCGAGAACCGTCAACCATCCATAATTCTCGCTTCCAACAGAAGCTACAAGTCGATCTGCAAACTCTTTTTGAAAAACTAGCACTGCACTATCGAAATTTTTGCTGAAAAGCCATAAGAGTAATCGTGAAGAGACCCCATAAGGTGGGATGGAAACGATCTTGTTGAACTTCGGAACTTTTGTTTTGAGCACATTGCCATGAACTATTCTGACATTAGGCGTGTCTCTAAGCTCTTCATGTAAGATCTTTACTAGCTTATCATCTATCTCTACAGCCACGACGCTTCTACATTTGCTCGCAAGGGAACGCGTCAGAAAACCCAAGCCTGCGCCAATGTCGATAACGACATCTTTCTTGTCTAACGAAGCATAGTCGCTCATTGTTTGGAGTATTGAAGGTTCGATCATGAAGTTCTGTCCTAGAAGCCTGTTCGGAAGAATCCGATTTGCTCGAAGCAGAAACTTCGTTTTTATCAGAAGGCTCAAGTTACATCGTGAAATATCGGTCACGCTATTGAACTCTCGTAAATAGCCGATACTTGCTGTCGCCAGCCAGTTCCTCCAAGACTCTTTTGGTTATTAGTTTGACCGGGCTAGGCAGTTCAGTGCGCTTTTGCAGATCGCCATAGTTCTCGAAGGGTTTTCTTTCACGTTCATTTATGACCTGCCACATGTACTTTTTTCCAATGCCAGGAATCAGCTCTAGTGCATGCATTCGCGGCGTCACGGCTCTTGAATTGTTGAAAAAGTCCACGAACCACCTTTCACGACTTAGCACAATTCTATTGATCACTGTTGGAAGCTCCATCTTGGCTGCGGCAGTTAGCTCCTCATATCCTATTCGTCCGATTATGTAGGTGATTTCTTCACGTGATTCTTTTCCCACGTAGACGCGGTCATGAGGTTTGAGCGTTACGCCGTCTTTGACTAGTGCTTCGAGAAGTGTGAAGAATTCTTCCCCTACCAACTGAACCAGAGCCCCAGCTCTGTATCCCGCCTTTCCCTGAGGGCGAAGTCCCGGTCGGCCATGTGGTAGGAAATCTAGAATGTAAGCGTACTCTTCGTAACGCTTCTCCATCATAGTCATGTTCACCCTTATCTTACGTTCTTATTGCTTAAAAAATAGTTGCTAAGTCTGGGAAGGGCTACTTCAGTTTTCTATGTTCGTCCAAAAGGCCTATGATTGCTTTCAATGTTGACACATCAATAATTTTGCGGCCACCAGCAAGGAAAACACGCAACTCATCAACAGTTCTTGGCATACAGTTGACGACTTGGACAGCTTCGTTTTCGTCTAGCCCAAATTCATTTACAAGTTTCACCACGATTTTGTCAGCTGCATCAGCGTCGACTTTGGCAAATTTGGCTACATAGTCTAATGTGCGGCGCTGCAACTGATCAAGATTTTCTTCGCCTATAGAATCAAGTGTCTTTTTTACGTTCGGAAGCGTAAGTTTCCTTTCTGTTGCAGTTTCTTTTGACATTCTAATCACTTCTGACTGGCTCCAAATGTTCAGGCCTGACAGCGATTTCCTTGACTGCATCTCCTTGAGGCACACTTACGACGTAGCTTCGTCCACGTTTTTGGATTATTGTGCCGATCTTGCCGTGAAAGCGTCTATGTGGCATTCCTTTTTGGATACTTGAGTCTATCCTCACCATTACATGGTTTCCAGGCTGGTATTCCTGTAGCAGTTTGCTCAGACTGAGTTTTCCATGCGCTCTCGGTCCCTTTTTTAGCAAGTGCCGTGTACCTGATCGATAACCTTTTGATCCTTTCATTTTTCCACCTCTTTAGTCTTCCATAATAACTCTCAAAACATCAAGCTTCATAGGCTTCGCTTTATTTTTGAGAATCTCTGAGATGCTGGGTGTCGTTCTTCCGCCATCTCCCGTAACCAACTCCTTAACATAAAGTCCTCCTTGGCAACGTATTTTCATCTCAGCTTTTCTAGGTGACAATTTCTTTACATTCACGTCGTATATGTACTTTTCTCGCGTCAAGTCCGCACGTCTGTGAACCACACGAACGGGCGTTTTCTGAGCGATCAACATATTCTTTAGCTTCTTCTCAAGTAACCGCATGTCCTTATCTTTAATCGTGTTTTCAAACTCTATCAGCACACGATATTCTTTCTGGGTAGCTTCTCCTTTTTTCAGTCGTCTTACGACGTCTTTGTCTGCAAAATGCAAGCTTGAAATTTGGACCTTTCCCTTACCAAAATTGTTGGTAGCCCTTTCAAGTTTTTCAAGATCTACAAACCTTTTTTGGGGTTTGGTGATTTCAAGTACGAAGGGTCTGCCCGTGCCGAGCATTCGAGCATCAATGTCTTCTCTTCCAGAGGCGTGAAACGATGATTTCATACCGTATGTGACTTCTAGGAAGGGCTTTGCGATGATTTCCTCCACTGATTCTGGATACATTTTTCCAGTCCAGTTACATTTCTCACAGCCTCTTCCGCGGCAATTGGAACAGAACCATTTTGACTGCGGTATGCCCCTGACCAGCTTCTTGTATCTTCCAGCAATAAACAGTGGATTGATTTGAAGGCTTACTATGTCAGCGTATGGGTTTACGAGCACAACTATTTCAGGTCTTAGAAAGTCAACAGGCTTTCCAATCACTTCGGCGACCTTTTTCCCTATCAATCGTCCAAATTCATTGCGCATGTTTTCGCCGTAGGCTACTCCGAACTCTGATTTGAACTCGTCTTCACGCTCCTCAACTTTCTTGGGCAGTTCCGTCCCGACTAAGAAATTGTGATACTCATATGGAGCGAGAATGTTGATGGCTTTCTGGGCGAAGCTCTCAGTGGCTTCAAGTTTACCTTCGCAAAGGAAGCATATTCTCTGAGTGAAATCTACTCGAACACGTTTCTTGGCTTTTCTCAGTAATTCTCGTGCTATTTCTGAGAACCCGTTGGTCGCCAAGACTTTGAGAGTTCTAACTGCTTCGGTATCTTTTGAGAGTGCGGCGTGAGCTCTTAGCGTCAAAACCATTTTTATGGCATTTCCCCTAGTGTCATTCTCAATTCCGTGACCAAGCAGGGCAAATTGTCTTCCTAGACAATGGTCACACAGTGGGTGCCGTTCAAGCATCGTCAATGCTTCTTGCAGAATATCCAAGCATGTTTCCCCTTGATTTGAACTTGACTCAGCCTAGGTCGACAGGCATGCCTTTTCCGAAGAAAGGCAGTTTCTTCTTTCTTCGAAAGGTTTTGAGCATCCGACGCATCATCACATACTGCTTTAGAAGCTCTTTCACTTCTTTTTCACTGGTTCCTGAACCTCTTGCTACTCTCTTCATCCTTGAAGAATTGAATATCTTGGGATTATCCTTCTCTTGCTGAGTCATTGACTGGATCATTACGCGCCATTTTTCAAGCCGATCTTCAGCCGTGTTAAGCATCTCTTCAGGTATGTTGTAAGACATGCCTGGAAGCATCTTCAAGAGTTTGCGAAACGTGCCCATTCCTTTTACGGCTTCGAACTGTTCGTACATGTCGGTCAAAGTGAATTTTCCGCTTAGTATCGCCTTGGCTTTCTTCTCTGGAACTTTGACTTCGGCTTCTCGCACCTTGTCAAGAAGAGTCTCGAGATCACCCATGCCTAGAAGTCTTCCCACAAACCTTGACGGGACAAATGGTTCAATGTCTTCCACTTTTTCGCCTGTCCCGATGAACTTTATGGGAGCCCCTGTGGCCGCAACCGCTGATAATGCTCCGCCGCCGCGTGCTGAACCATCCAGTTTTGTCACAAGGATTGAACCTATTGGTGTGGCTTCGTTGAAGGCTTTTGCTTGAACTAGGGCTTGTTGCCCGATTGTGCCGTCTATCACGAGCATGACCTCATCAGGTTTTATGTTCTTTTCGAGTGCCTTCATTTCTTTGATCAGTTCTTGCTCCCCTTTGTGACGGCCCGAAGTATCAATGATAACAATATCTTTGTCAGTAAACTGTTTCAATCCTTCATTAACTACTTTGAGAGAATCTTTGGCTTTCGGATCACCATAAAGTGGCACGTTTATTCTATTAGCTAACTGTTGAAGTTGTGCGTAGGCTCCCGGTCGAAACGTGTCAGCACAGATCAACGCAGGTTTCATCCCTCTTTTTTGAAAGTATCGGGCAAGTTTTGCACCGTTCGTTGTTTTCCCTGAGCCTTGGATACCTACTAGCATCATTGTCTTCCTTTTGCCTGGTTCTATCTTGACAGGAACAGGTTTTTCGCCCAGAAAGCGAGTTAGTTCCTCGTAGACCACTTTTATTATGTGTTCACGTCTGGAAACCCCTGGGGGAACCTTTTCGTTCAGTGCCCTTTCCTCTATCCTTTTTGAGATTTCGAGAACAAGCTTAACGTTTACGTCTGCTTGGAGCAGAGCTCTCTGTATGTCTTGAACGAGTTCCTTGACTGTGGCCTCATCTACAACCGAGGCTTTGAAGACTTTTTTTATTGCTTCGTAAAGAGATGAACCCAAGCGTTCTAAGGCCATAATTTTCTCTTGTTCTAGAGTTCGTACGGCTTTAAATAAGTATTCGCTGTTTTCCTGTTGCCATGCATAAAGTTTTTACACGATACAAGACTGTAAGTATTTGAGGGCTAGATTTGAGCGAGACTAGAATCGTGGAGAAGAAACAAATCCCATCTGGTGCACTGATGCTTTTCGGTTTCCCAGACGCTGGTTTGGTTGGGGTAATCGCTGCATCTCATTTGATTGACGAGTTAGGCTTGGAAGAAGTGGCTTATTTGGATTCACGGTTGCTGCCACCAATTGTCGTTTTACATGAGGGAGTACCGCACTCTCCAATAAGGATCTTTGGAAACGACAAAATTCTTCTAGCTGCTTCAGAAACCCCGATTTCTGCTGACATAATCTACCAGGTTATGGACGGCTTGATTGAATGGGGACAGAGTAAGAAAGCTAGGATGATGATCTCGTTGAGCGGTATTCCCATCGAGGACAGGCAGGACGCAAAAGAGTTGAAAGTATTCGCAGCTGGGTCAAGTCCTGAGATGCTTAAGATGGTTCAAGCCAAGGGCGTCGAAGGTCTTATGGAGGGTTACATGGTTGGTCCGCAAGCGATTATGCTGATGCGCTGTTCGCAAATAGGTTTACCAGCAGTAACTTTGCTCGCACAATGTTTTCTTAATTATCCGGATCCAGAAGCCGCGGCAGAGATATTGAAAAGTTTAGCAAAGGTTACTGGGATAAAGGTTGATGTCGCGAAACTTTTGGAGAAAGGCGAAGAGATCAGACTGAAAGCCAGAGATGTGATGAAACGTACGCAGGAAGAAATGGTCAAAATGAAAAAGGGACAGGAATATGATATCCCTGTTTACGTTTCCTAAGGAGGAGAATCGTCTTGTCGATTGAAAGAAAGCATGTAATCTCTGAGATTGTGGACAGATATTTTGAGGAGTTGGAACACGAGTTCGAACATTGGGGAAGGAGGCAGGTGGATAGACCGAGCTGGAACCAGAGGAATTGCACAATTGAGCCGCTTCACGACATGAAAATAACACCCACTGAAGTCGTAGTGACAGTTGATTTGCCTTTGACTTTTGAAAACAAAGTTCAGGTTAAACCTTTGGATGAAAACACGCTTGAGATATCGGCCGAGATGAAGAGGAAAGTTCGGTTTTCAGAACTGGGCATAACTCATTGTGAAGGCGAATTTCAGAAGCTACGTTGCCATTCACGAGTGCCCGTGCCCGTGCGAATGAGCAAAATGAAAATAAAATTCAAGAAGGGAATATTGGAAGTTCACCTACCGCGTAAACGAAGATTGAGCACAAAATAGCAAACAACCGATGTAGAATAAACCTCAAGTTCACATTATCTTAGCATTGAACAAGCGCTGTTATCATAGTTACCATGCTGAAGCCTCAGCCCCATAACATATTCTTCACTAGTCAGACGGCTCTTCTTGCATCATTGGCTTCAAAACACCATAGGCGGACACTGAAATAAACCTTTGATAATGACCGTGGCCAATGGTATGGCTTCTAATAGCAACGAGAAAGGCTTAATGAAAACAGTTTAACTGCTTCTCAGTCTACTTGGCTCTAACGATCTTCATCTTGCCCATTATATTCCAATACTCGATCTCAACGCCGGCCACGAGTTTCGCTTTAAGCTCTGCATCTTCGGGATAAGGAGCATCCGAGTACTCGTAGGTTTCCAAGTCCATTATCTGAATCCCATTGGGAGTAACTGCGAAAACTTGGCCGGTTCTTTTGTCAATTATGGGCACTTCGGCGTTAGATGACACAGGCCTCACGAACTGTCGCTTCACGCCGTCAAAAACACCTACACCCACGATCCTTGCTTTGGCCGACCCATGTTTGCCTGGTTTCGACTTTGTAATGTCAACTATATGGCATGGTTCACCTTCAATCATCATGTATCCGCCAACACGTAGTTCCCCAACATCAACAGGTTTGCTCATTCACTTACCAACTTGTTGCAAGCGCCTATCTATAGCCCAATTCAAACAACATCCATATATAGATTAAGGTGTCGCTAATACCGTGAACGGTGAAGAATTTGTTCAAGACCGTGGGCATCGCCGCTCGTTATGATAGGAAAAGAGCCATAAAACTTGCAGATGAACTTGCGCAACACCTGCAAAGCAAAGGCTTGAAGGTGTACGTGGAGAATACGTTAGCCAAAATGGTGCAAACGGGTGAAATGATCCCTCTGGAACGAATGAAAACTGACTTGATAATAACGATTGGTGGAGACGGCACAATCCTAAGAACATGTGTTGCAATCCCAAAGCCGGAGCCGCCGATACTTGCCATAAACATGGGGATAAGAGGTTTCCTCACCGAAGTCGAACCAAAACTGGCCTTCACCGCAGTAGACAAATGTCTCAACGGCGATTATGGAATTGAGAAATGTGTGAAGCTAGCCACAAGGGCAGATGGATCAAAGTTTCCTGACGCCTTGAACGAAGTTCTGATTACACATGATGAACCTGCCAAGTTGCTCTATACACGAATTCTAAAAGACAACAAACCAATTCTAACTTGCCAAGCAGACTCGCTACTCATATCCACACAAACAGGATCCACGGGCTACTCGCTATCAGCAGGGGGACCCGTCTTAGACCCTAGCGTAGACGCTTTCGTTCTAACCCCAATATGTCCATTAACTGATTTCCGATCGGTGGTCTTTCCAGGAAACTCAAGCCTCACAGTCGAAGTCCTCAGACCAAACAAAATGCTGGTATTGATCGATGGACAATTCAATAGGCTCATAAGCTCAAAACTTCCAACAGTAACGGTCACACGTTCAAAGAACGAGACCAGATTCATAAGGTTCACAGATAACTTCTATGATCGCTTGAGGAGCAGGCTTCTTTTCAAGGGCATGAGGTGAGAAGACCCCGTGGACAACACCTTGAAAAAAGCAGTGGTCTTGGACACATCTGCTTTGATAGCTGGTTTTGATCCCCTCTCAATAGAGGGGGAACATTACACTGTTCCAAAGGTTAAGGACGAAATAGCAGAGAATTCCATGTCAGATGTCAGATTCAAAATAGCGGTTGAAAATGGAAAGCTTAGGGTTAGGATACCAAACGAAATATCACTGAGCAAGATTAAAGCTTCAGCAACAGTCGTCGGAGACACATTTTTCCTGTCAGAGACAGACCTTCAAGTTTTGGCATTGGCTCTCGAACTCAAGACTGAGGGATACACTCCATTGATAGTTACCGACGACTATTCAATACAGAACGTCGCAAACCAAGTAGGCATAGAATTCGCTTCGCTCGCAACGTACGGAATCCGTCGCCGCCTACACTGGATAAGATATTGCCCAGCATGTCACCGAAAATACCCGGCAGATAGCAAACAAAAAACATGCAAAGTGTGTGGCACACCACTGAAGAGAAAACCAGTAAAAGGAAAAAGCATGAACATCATTCAAAAAGAACCATGTCAAGAAACGGTCAGCAATCAAAAATGAGGAAAAACAAATGAGCTTCAAAGAAAAGAAAACCACATACTTTGAGGAAACCGGAAAAGAGAACACCGATAATCTACTGACGTTGACTAAGAACTACGCAGAAAAGGAAAACATAGAAAACATAGTAGTTGCTTCAACAACCGGCGAAACAGGAGCCAAAGCATCTAAACTGTTCAAAGGCCACAACGTTATTGTAGTAACCCACTCATACGGTTTCAAAGACCCTGGAAAGACAGAACTGCAAGAGGATCATAAGCAGGAGATCACGGCAAACGGGGCAAAGATTTTCACAGGCACTCACGTCCTCAGCAGCGCTGAACGCGCAATACGCAAAGACTTCGGCACGATACAACCCCTAGAATTGATTGCAAACGTTCTCAGATTAATGGGGGAGGGAACAAAAGTTTGCGTAGAGATAACGCTGATGGCGGCAGATGCAGGATTGATACCAACTGACAAAGATGTCATTGCCATAGGCGGAACAGGCAGAGGCGCTGACACTGCCCTCAGAATACAACCGACTCATGCTGCAACGTTTTTCAACCTGAAGATAAAGGAGATCATAGCAAAACCGAGCAAATTCTAAAGGTTACTTTACACTGCTCGACTTCTTATAGAAGGCTGTACAAGACACACTAGACTTCTTCGTTTTCCCGCTTGCTGAAATAAATTATGTCCCGATGCTCAACGTAATCACATGTTCTAAAGAGATCCTTAGATGCTGTGTTGTCATCGTCTACCAATGCGCAGAACAACTTGACGCCATGTTTTCGAAGTATTTCTTCGGATTCTTTGATCAAAGCTTTGGCAATGCCATGTCTTCTGTGATTCGGATCAACAGCTAAGCGGTTTATCCAACCTTTTCGCACGTCTGAACTCAGGATCGCTATGCCGACGAGGCGATCGTCTTCGAATGCACCAAGAAAAAAGTCAGGGTGCACAACCATCTGGTTAGCTATAGCTTCCCGGCTGTCACGCGCTTTTGGTTTAAATGCCAGATTCGCTCTGGTCCAAAGGCGTGTCATTTTATCGTAATCGTTTATTGTGAGTCGCCGTATTTTCATGCAAATACGCAAGCTAAGCCTTTTCAACCTCTCTTATCGAGTCCTCAATTATGTCCAAAGCAGCGTCCACAAGCTCTCTGGTAATGACAAGTGGCGGTGCAATTCTGATGGTTGACGCCCCGCAAGTGATCACGTTGACTCCTCGTTTCCATGATCGCGTCATGATCTCGCTGGCCTTTTGCGCTGCTGGTTTCTTGCTTTCCTTATCTTCAACGATCTCAACACCAATCATCAGTCCTTTGCCTCTTACGTCGCCCACGATTTCGCTTTTGTCTTTCAACTCTTCGAGTCTTTTCATTATGTAGTTACCTTGTTTAGTCGCGTTGTCCAAGAGTTTCTCCTCTTGTATTATGTCGATAACCGCACTTGCGGCGACACAGGAAAGGGGATTTCCGCCGAAAGTGCTTGCATGGGAACCTGGAACCCAATCCATAATCTTCGACTTCGCGATCGTCGCACCAAGCGGCAATCCAGACGCCAATCCTTTTGCGCTACAGATTATGTCTGGTTCAACGTTCCAATGTTCGATTGCCCACCATTTTCCGGTTCGGCCGATACCTGATTGTACCTCATCGACCATAAACAGCAAACCATACTTGTCTGCAAGTTTCTTCAAGCGCTGACCATATTCTGGGGGCGGAACCACGTAACCTCCTTCACCTTGAATGGCCTCAAACAGTATCGCAGCAGTGTCCTCCGGAGGAACGTATTTCTGCAGAACATATTCGTCTATGAAGTCCACACACCAGTAGTGACACTCAGGGTAGGAAAGCTTGAATGGGCAACGATAACAGTACGGATACGGCACATGCGTAACGCCGGGCATTAAGGGGAAGAAGTAACGTTTCTGTGTTGGTTTACTGGCAGTGAATGACAAGGCGCCTATTGTTCGGCCATGAAAAGCACCAACAAAGCTGATGAAAAGCTGCTTGCGACTATGCCATTTTGCCAGTTTAATCGCGGCCTCAATCGCCTCGGCTCCACTGTTGCCAAAATAGACTTTCTTGTCAGGTGTTCCAGGCGTGATTTTCGCGAGCTTTTCTGCCAACTCAATGACTTCCTTGTAGTAGAAGTCCGTGTTGGAGTAGTGCAGAAAGCGATCACATTGATTCTTTATTGCCGACACAACTTTAGGATGACTATGCCCAACGTTCATGCACACTAAGCCGGAGTTAAAATCGATGAACTCATTTCCATCAACGTCTTTGACTATACAGCCTTTTGCAGATTCTACTACGAGTGGATAGAAACGCCCATATGAAGGGGAAATCAGGTTTTCATCTTTTTTGACGAATTCTCTTGCTTTTGGTCCTGGTGGAGTGACGACGATTTTAGGGTAAGCACTCATCAATATCACCATGAGATTGTAAAGGTTAGAAAAAACGGTTTTATATAATTACCTATGGCTGTCCGCTGAAAGAGAAGGTGAAATACCGAGTTTGGCTATGCAAAACAGTGTTACAGTTTTCTATTTCAAATACGCAAAGAAGGTATTTACGGTCTAGTCACTGTGATCTCGATAGTTGAGACGTTTGCCTTTCGATTTCCTTCTCTGGTCACCTGCTCCGTGCTAATGGCTATACTTTGAAGTCTCGAGTCTTTCAAGAATGCTCGTCTGAGCAGTTCAACAGTATCAACAGCCTTGCATATTGCTCTTCCTCTGGCTTTGAGGACTATTGGGTTTGAGCCTGCATTGAATGACGTAAGACAGGCAATCACGTAGTTCTTCACTGGTTTTTGACCGACATACACGATTTTTTCTGTAGCTTCTGCTCTTGGTTCCACTCTTGGTGCGGCTTTTGGCACGTCCTTCTGTGCCTTCGGCTTTGAGGTTTTTTCCTTTCTTTTCGTCTCCTTCTTCTGTTTTGATTCCGTCATATCATATCTCCATTCTTTTGTGTGTTAGCGGTTAGCCAATACGAAGTGGTTAATATCATAGATTTTGGGTTCTTATATCTTTCCGTAAGAGGTGAGAGCAGATAGTGGTTCGGGTGGCTCCTGAATGTGTAGTGAACAAAGACAATAGTTAGGCAAGCTGCTTGGCTAGTTGTTTGCTGGCAAACTTCATGCCTTCTTCAAGTGCACGCACGTTCACTTCAAAGAGATCAAGCTTCTTGCCGAAGAGTTCCTTCAGACCCGAAATGACGCTTTCTTTGCTGACGATTCGCGTAAGAGCAATGTATGTCCCAAGCATGACCATGTTGGCTGCTTTCTCGGTGCCTGCGGATGTGGCAATCTCAGTTGCTGGGACAGCCATCATCTTGAGGTCATGCCTAGTTATTGGGCGATTGACCATTGAACTACTGAATAGCAGTAATCCGCCGGTTTGTAGACGTGGCTCAAAGGCCTCAAATGAAGGATTGTTCATAATGATTGCTGCGTGAGGATGAGTCATGACAGGTGAGCCTATCTCCTCGTTTGAGATTATGACTGTGCAGTTAGCAGTGCCACCGCGCATTTCGGGTCCATACGATGGAATCCATGTTACATGTCTGCCTTCTTTCATGGCACTGTACGCTAACAGTTTTCCAATAAACATCAAACCTTGGCCGCCGAAACCCGCCATCACAACATCTTTATACAGTTTCTCGCTTTTCGTTTTGGCCATGTTTATGTCTCCTTTGGACCCTTAAACTCACCCAACGGAAAGTAGGAAGCCATTTTTTCGTCAACCCATTTTGTTGATTCAACAGGTGTCATGTGCCAATTTGTGGGGCACTGGGATAAGACTTCCACCAAAGAAAAACCAAGATTCATGATTTGCGTTTCAAAGGCTTTCTTGATTGCTTTCTTGGCTTGAATTATGTTCTTGGAGTTACTTACGCTTACTCTGGAGATATAAGCTGCACCTTCAAGAGTGGCAAGCATTTCACAGACTCTTATGGGGTAACCTGCCTTTTCTGGCATTCGGCCATTTGGGGTGGTCGTAGTCTTTTGTCCAATGAGCGTGGTAGGCGCCATTTGTCCTCCAGTCATTCCGTAGATCGCGTTATTTACGAATATAGTAGTGATTCGTTCTCCACGAGCTGCTGCGTGCACTATTTCCGCCGTGCCTATTGCTGCGAGATCCCCGTCACCTTGGTAGGTGAAAACTACAAGTTCGGGATGAACGCGCTTGCATCCTGTTGCGATAGCTGGTGCGCGTCCATGTGCGGCTTCGTATGCGTCAAGATCAAAGTAGTTGTAGAGCAAGACAGCACAACCCACTGGAGCAACAGCCACGGTCTTCTCTCTAATGCCGAGTTCATCTATCACTTCAGCCACTAGCCTGTGGATGATCCCATGACCGCAACCTGGGCAATAGTGTGTGCTCGCCGAAGTCAGCGTTCTAGGTCTTCCAAAAACCGTTTCCATGTCTACACTGCCTCCTTAGCGATCTTCTCAACTTCTGCGATGATCTCATCATAACTCGGAACCATCCCACCTACTCGACTGTAGAAGTGCAGTCGGCTCTCGTTGCAAACGCCAAGTTTCACGTCCTCAATCATTTGTCCCATGCTCATTTCTACCACCAAGAAATCTCTCACTCTCTCAGCCATTTGAGCAAAAACTTGATAGGGGAACGGATAAAGCGATATGGGTCTCAGCAAACCCACCTTCAAGCCTCTCCCTCGAAGAACCTTTATGGCTGTCTTCGCGATCCTTGCCACTGTTCCACATGCAGCAATTACGACATGAGCATCGTCCGTCATGTAAGACTCAAAACGCACCTCGTTTTTAACGACTTCACGTAGTTTGCGACCAATCTCCAAGTTGCGCTTTTCTAAGATCACTGGGTCAAGATACAGGGTTTTTATCAATTTGCGCTTGTCACCAACAACCCCCGTGATAGCCCAATCTTTCTCCGAACCTCTAAATGGTTTCTCAGGCGGTCTGAACTCCACAGGCTCCATCATTTGGCCCATGTTACCATCACCCAAAATCATGACTGGGTTCCGATACTTGTCGGCGAGATCAAAGGCCAGCATGGTAAGCTCAGCGGCTTCTTGACCAGTAGATGGAGCCAATACGAGCAAGTGGTAGTCGCCATGGCCCCCTCCCTTGGTTGCTTGGAAGTAGTCCGACTGTGAAGGATGAATTCCGCCAAGCCCTGGCCCGCCTCGCATCATGTTCACCAAAACGCATGGAAGTTCAGCTGCAGCAATGTATGAGATTCCTTCCTGCATGAGACTGATTCCTGGGCTTGATGAGGAAGTCATTACTCTTGCACCAGCACCAGCAGCGCCAAACACCATGTATATTGCCGCTACTTCACTTTCCGCTTGAAGGAATGTTCCGCCTACTTCCGTGAGACGCCATGCCATGTATTCTCCTATTTCGTTTTGAGGCGTTATCGGGTAACCAAAATAGTATCGGCAGCCTGCCTGAACAGCAGCCTCTGCAATCGCTTCATTTCCGGCCATAAACTTCCTTTCAATCATCTTTCCTCAGACCTCTTCTTTTCACGGTAGACTGTAATAGCTGCGTCTGGGCAGACCAAAGCACACAGAGTGCAACCTGAGCACTTGTTCAGAGAGCCAACAAATTCGGCTGGATGATAACCTTTCTTGCTGACACGACTAGAAATACGAATAAGTTTTTGCGGACATGCATTGACGCAAAGGCCACACCCCTTACAGAATTCTTCATTTACTTCAATTTTTCCCATACCCATCCCAACCTTTTCTTTCTTTAATACGCTGAATGTTACCTTGCGCAATCAGGGCGTAAGCTTTAGGCGGTAGGTTGCTCGAATGAGACTTCTGAAAATTCTACCATATTAATATTGGGTTAAACAAGGAGCAAAAACAACATCAAGACAAGTCCTATAGAGCCAAAAAGAGGAATCACAACTCTTCTTGCTCTTTGGAGAGATCGTTCTATGAGAAGAGACAATGCGAACAACCGTTTCTCACCTATGACTTTAACCTTGGGTATGACAATGTTGCCGCAGGCTGCCTTAGCTGGTTCCAATGAGGATAAAGCCTTGAGAGCAGCTTCTTTGATGTAGTCTATCAACTTCTCATTGTCCATGACTTCACCTATAGGGTGATAGCCCCGCTTACCCAATATCACAGCACTCACAGAATGCGTATCTGTGGTGAATATTTCACCCTCATCAATATTCAAAATATGAAGGGTCGAAAGTATCTTCTCACGCAGTCCCGAAACCATGTTGTTCCCATCAATCACTACATAGGCAGTTTTCTGCTCACCCACTTTGACCGTAGTTACCGTAATCCCACCAGCTCCCATGCCATCCTCAAGACCAAATTCTTGGGGTATGATCGTAGATGCCCCCACTTGAAAAGGGAGTCTCTTTAGTAACGTTGCCCTCTTCAAACAGGCAGCTGCAGCGGCTTCAAGTGTTTCTAACGCAACAGGCATTTGTAGGGTATTATTGATACTATTGTGCGCGTTTACCGCAACACAACAAGCTAGACCATGCTTCTCCGATTCTTGCCGTACAAACAGACCCAACTCTTGTGGAAGGTCTTCAGTCGTGTTTGGGGCAAGCGTGAATGATAGAAAAGCAGCTTTACCAAAGATTTGGCAGCATACAGTAACCAAGTCATGACTGACTTTCACAGAGGGAGTAGCAGTCGACTCTCTGGTTTCGAAACCCATAGATTTGACAACATGATTGATCACTTTTTGATTCTGAAATTGGGAGGCTAGGTCAAGTTCATGACCTTGCATACCCAGCATCACGCATGTAACGTAACCAAGCCTTTCTTCCAACGCGATTTTAAGTAGTGAAGGCAAAAGGCTGCTTCCGACATTCTTGAACGGGCCAGGATGAACAGAAGGAACTACTATTACCACCTTGGGTTTGTTAGCGTCAAATTTCAGTAAGGAAACATTAACGTCTTGCTCTTCGCCTAATCTTTCGAGGAATTCTTCGAAAGGAGCGTTTAGGCCGACCACCCAGTTCAGAAGAAAGGCCTTGAATAGAGATAGAGCTGGGATTTTGAGGGTTTGTTCACCCACGCGATTCAGTAGAAAGAGGAAAGACCGAGCTGAGAAGAAGCTGATTATTGGTGAGAGGGCAAGGAAGAAGCACATGCTGAGCGAGATGGTATATCCCATCTGTGTCCAAAGCAACAAGAAGGGCAGTAAACATGAAAAAGGCTGCAAAAGTGACGTTATCACAGTACGATCCAAACTAGTAGATGAAGAGGCTAGGAAAATAATCAAGCGCAGTATTAGCACGCCTGAAAACCCCAAGAGAACAAGCCTAATCCACCACGATAAACCGAACAAGCTGCCTATAGCGGATCCAAAGAGGATGAACAAAAACCACAACCCTAATGAGAAGAGGGACACAGTAGAAGTTCTCCTCAGATCGTAAATCGGATCATTGCGTAAGACCAATATGTTTGACAAATAATCAAAAAAGAACCCAATCACAAATAGAAGCCAACCTAGTGAAAAACCGAGAAGCACCCCCTCGATAGTACGAAAGAGAATCAGAGCAGAGCACACCCAACAACCCACGCAGATCAATGCTTGAAGCAAGATAACCTTCTCATATGAAGGAAGCCTAAATAGAGATGCATAGTGCTTGACCACGCCATTCATAGACTGACTTAATGATTCTGCAGTTGCCACTTCCATCCCCTCAAATGAAGTCTCAGAGACAAAACTAAGCATATTAAAGTGTTGTAAAACCAATACAGAATTCGCAAACACCGATTCCATAAAATAGTGCAATTAATCATCATTGAGGTAAGCAATAGGAAATGGCGTGAAAGCTCGGGTTTTCACGACTACACAAAAACAAACACTTTAAGAAGGACAAGTGTCTTATCTGTAAAACGTAAACAACTAGGGTTTTGCGAGTCTCATGCCAGAGACAAATATTCCTTTAACGATATTTCACATGCTGGAGAAGAATGTAGGAAAGGAAATACGAGCTATCGTGGATCCTGCCTATGGTTTTGAAGGCACTTTGGTAGCCGTCACCCGTGAACCCGCAGGCATATGGCTGTCAAACGCTGAAGCAGTTATTCTGCGCGCAACCATCGCTCAACCCATACCGCAGGTTGCCAGCAGAGAGGAGAGAAGTGAAATATTCATTCACCTGAACTCTGTCCAACGAATAGAAGTTCTACATCTGCCTTCACGGCGTTGACTATCAAAGCACTAGAAGAACACTTGAGCCAAGACGCAGATGACTATTAACGCTATCGATGCAACTACAAGGATTTCCGGTCGAACTTTGATGCCTTCGGTTTCTTCTTCAAAGAACCTTAGTAGCCCTGCACTTGCGGCTGGCATCGGACCAGATTTTTCTTTCTTCTTCTTGCTCACCAATATTCCCCTTGTACCAAAGTTATCCTACGATTTTCTTCATTATTAAGGTTATGTTACTCCGAAGAGTTTTAATTTTGAGTATGTGATAGCTTGATGTAAAGGTGTCGTTATGCCCACCAATCGAGAAGAATATGACCAGGTCTTCGAAGTCCTTCAACAACATCACCGGTGGTTTCAGGAGAGCATTCCACTCATAGCAAGTGAAAACATTCCAAGCCCAGCCGTTCGTGAAGCCATCATGTCAGACTTCGGAAACCGCTACGCTGAAGGATGGCCGGGAGAGCGCGTCTACGCAGGTTGTCGCTTCATAGATAAAATAGAGTTCAAATGCATCGAGCTTATGAAGAAACTCTATGGTGCTGAATTTGTCGATGTCAGACCGATATCAGGCGTCGTGGCAAACCTCGCTGTTTACACAGCTTTCACAGAGCCAAGCGACATATTGCTAGCATTGTCCATTCCATGTGGTGGACATATTACGTCGGGCAAGAAAGAGTTAGGTGGCACTGCTGGTGCAGTTAAGGGTTTGATCGTTGAATATCTTCCTTTGGATTACAAAGAGCTTAACATAGATGTTGACAAAGCGAAGAGCAAAATTCAAGAACTCGTTTCAAAGGGCAAGCCACCAAGATTTGTTATGTTTGGCGCAAGCGTCTTCCCATTCCCGCATCCGGTCAAGGAGCTTGCTGAAGCTGTTCATTCAGCGGGCGCAACAGTAGGTTACGACGCTGCACACGTAGCGGGCTTGATTGCTGGAGGACAGTTCCAAGATCCGCTACGGGAAGGAGCAGATGTTGTCAGTCTGAGCACGCACAAAACATTCTTTGGGCCACAACATGGAGGCATATTGTCTTGGGAAAAGAACGCTGAAAAGATTAAGAAGGCAACCTTTCCAGGAATGGTAAGCAATCATCATTTGCACGCTGTTGCAGGCCTAACGATTGCATGCGCGGAAATGCTCGAGTTTGGCAAGGAATACGCAAGCCAAGTAGTCAAGAACGCCAAGGCATTGGCTCAAGCACTCTATGAAAGAGGATTAAATGTTCTGGCAGAACACAAAGGCTTCACCAACTCACACGTAATCTTGATCGATATTACAAAATATGGCGATGGCGGAACGATTGAAGAAACCCTTGAGAACGCGAACGTAATAATAAACAGAAACCTATTACCATGGGACATCAAGGAGGGAAGACATTTCATGCACCCAGGTGGCATAAGGTTGGGTGCCTCAGAAATCACTAGACTTGGAATGAAAGAACTGGATATGGGTGAAATCGCAGAATTCATCAAACGTGTAGTTATAGACAAGGAGCCACCAGAAAAAGTGAGGCTTGATGTTGCAGAGTTCAGGAAAGACTGCCAGAAAGTACACTATTGTTTCGAGAATGCGACAGAAGCTTACAAGTATGTAAGAATCCGTTAATATCACAGAAGTGCAAAGCTTCTGATAAAGCACTCTTAGTAGGGCTAGATTATGCATATCCAGAAAGTATCTATCATTCCGTAAATGCAAGGATGTTTAGGAGGATCCAGACTTGCACGTTTGGGATTTTCAGGAAATGATGCGTCGCCTGTATTACCACAAGGATTCTAGACGAAGCGTAAAAGATACCTATGAGTGGCTCCTGGACGAGGTTGGAGAACTGGGGGATGCTCTTCAACACGGGAACAGAGAAGAACTTGAGAAAGAGTTTGCAGATGTCTTTGCTTGGTTAGCATCACTTGCAAATGTTGTCTCAGTGGATCTTGAAAGAGCCGCCTTAAGTAAATATGATAACAAGTGCCCAAAATGTGGTTGTTTGCCCTGTGAATGCCTTCCTTAGTGCGAATTAACCAAGCGTTTCTGTCCGACGCCTGTTAATCCCCAAACACGTGGCCTGTTACCCATTCTCTGTTCAACAATGCCTGCTGTTTTCAGAAGTCTCAAATGATGAATAACAACTCTGTAGTGCAGTTGCGCTTTGTCTCCAATAGTCTTGGCGTCACCAGAACCGTTTTCCAAAACGTTCAATATTAACGTCCTAGTCCGAAGTCCACGCTGGACATTCCTGATAATTGATAAATATGCGTTTGGGTGATAGTTTTCCTTGGCCATACCCATCAAGCATAACTATGCAGCTCACTATAAAAAAAGATTTTTCACGCGAAATCTGTCAAACTTGCTTGCTTTGTCTTTTTGCTGGCGAACATTGATTCTATCTCTTCTTCCACCAACAGTAGTCTCTGCGAATAATACGTTGGCAGCTTGTACTTCTCAACCAAGCGTTGTGCTATTGCCAAATACTTCTCTATGCCGCCTTTATAGACGGTCAAGGTTAATTTTCCGCCGCATACAGAGCATTTGCCACTAAGAGGCAATCTTCGGTAACGTTTATTGCAGGATTTGCACCTGAAGGCTTGGGTTGAGAAAGCCCTGAGGTTTCCAGCGATGTCTCGAATGAAGTGCCTCGTTAATACTTTCAAAGCAACTTTCCTAGCGTCCACAGCTTCAATCTTGCCAGCTAATTCGAGTTGGCCATCGAGCTTTTCAGCCATGGTCTTCAATCGTTTGTACATGCTTTCCTGGTTCCCCATGTTAACATTGGACACCGGTGTCGTAAAACCGAATCCTTCGAACTGTGCTTCAGTGCCAAGTCTTGATTTTACAAGGTCTATGAATGCGCTAGCTTGTTTGGCGTCGGTTTTCTCCCACGTTTTCAAGTAGAACTCTAGTGGGTAAGCTTTGGCAACGTCAAAATCATGAGCTTGCCTCTGCACATCTTTCGTGTTGACGATGGGGATCAGAAGAAGCGGCGCATCCATGATTCCGCCTATCTGTGCAGGCAGATATTCACGCGAGAAATTGATTAAGGTGTCAAGTGCAAGCATTAATGCATCTTCGTCGCCGTCACAGTCTCTACGTTTGGCCGAGTGCCAGATGGGATGTGCGTAGCAGAGGCTGAGGCTCGTAAAGCCAACTATTCGGCCTAAAACCCCTGCACACGTGTGTGGGGCTAGACCAACGACTAGATGGCCAACAAGATCTTCAACTCTTTTGACATCATAAAATGGAGGGAGGCCATAGATTTTTGTTAGTAGCTCATCTATGAAACTTGCAATTCGCAAGAAATACAGTGCACTTTTTGTTGGAACCACAACATCCTGTAGTTTGAGTTCACATGTTTGGTCTGGGTCTGCTAGATCTGACCCATCTATGGCGGAAAGATATCCCAGTTCTCTGAGTTTTTCAATTGGGACTCCTATCTCAATGGGTTTGAAATGAGTTAGAGGCGCATTTGTAGCGTCAAAACGAATTGTGCCGTCCTTGTAAACTGAAAGGTCGTACTTGGCGCGCAATATCCCTTTCTCAATGGTTTCTGGAGTCTTGGTGCCATTCGTCAAGCCTTTTACGCCCTTTAGAATCTTCGGGCAGGAAGTGCCTAGGCTATTGCTTGCGGCGTCAATCAACTCTTTGAAACTCACAGTTTGTCTCTCATATTTCCTCGTAGGTATCTTGCACGCTGGGCAAAAGTCTTCTTTTGAAATCTTTCCACAACGTGGACAAGTCTTCTCGACTATAGTTTCAGCTCCACAGTTGAAACATCTTGTTCTGAAGGTAAAAGACTTGCAGTTTGGGCATTTGCGCTTGACAATTTCCACAAGTGCTGGCCCGTGTGAGGCAGCCTCAACAAGGTCTCTGTGAGAACCGCCTGATAGACCAACAGGGAAGAGCACGTGAACAAGAGGTTTCATCTCGCGCCTTTTTGCCTTCTCAGGCCTTCCCATTCGGGCACCCACGAATGTAGGTGCCTTCTCCTTGACCTGCAGACCTGAAAGCATATGAAGTGCATCTAAGATGGAACTAGCCATAGGCTCATTGATATCGTTAGAATTGTCAAAACCGAGACAGAGCGCAAATACTTGCGCATCGTCGCCCTCAACTACGATTGTGTTATCTAGAATTCTATGGGGTAAGCATATTACTTCCATGGCGCGTTTCACGTTCAGGTCATTCTCTCCAACAATTTCAACGATGCCGTCGCATTGTCGCCGAACCTCAGATGAATGAAGCCATTTTTTCAGCCGAGTGATCTCTTCAACCGATGAGAGGTTTGACCAGAAGAATGTGTAAGCAGGGTGCAAGGGTACGCCAAGAATCGTTGCTAAAGCCACTGATTCTTTAAGGCTAGGTTTGGCTTTGAATGGTTCATCCAGAAGCTGTTCAAGTCTTTCAGAAGACATCTTCACCGATCCAGCGGCATTTTCAACAGCACCATCAAATCTCTCTGCCACTGCCTTTCGCAAATCCTCGACCCACCACTCTTCGACGTACCCGGAGGGGGCAAGCCATTTGCTGTTGTACAGGAAATCACCAAAACTGATCAAAATGTCCCCTAGGAATAGGATTTTTTCGATTTCATTCTTCAGTTTGTCAAAATTCGAAATAGTGACTTTGACAACAGATCCATCTTTCAACCGAACGAAGGGTGGTTCTATCGTGTCAACTGGAACTACAATACCACCTTTTCCCGGAAGCTCCAATCGCAGTTGCGTTCCACCAGCCAGAAATCCTTGAAGTACGAGCATCGTTGCTGGGTGAATACCGACGGCTGACAAGCCGGTGTTTCGAGCTCTACCATATCTCAGTCGGAACCCACCACGTCTAGACGGAAAAGAGAATATTGGACGCCCCGCGATCACGTCGTTCATAAATCCAGTCGACTTCTTTTCAGACTCTCCGCGAATCTCTTTAAGCCAATCCCATCCTTGGAATCCAAGTTTCTCGATGATTGAAGAGACCTTTGGAGCTCGTCCGACTATGCCGTCGTTTACAACTCTAAGGGCTCCTCCTCTCACACGATTGGTCTCTATTCTTTCAAGATTGCGAAATGATGAGACTTCAAACGGATCTGACTCTGTGCCAGTAACCTCAACTGGAATCCACTGGAATGCCTTTCGTAGCTCATCATCTGAAACGTGATATTGAAAGTGAGAGACGGAGTGTTCATACAATCTAACCTCTTCGATAAAGCGCGAAATCTCCTCTTCTGTGGGCTTGTAACGTTCAAGACCTAGCAATCGCCTTACGAAGTCGCCGACCACTAAGGTCAGAGCCTGATCCGTACCGCCTGCAGAGCGCATTGGCCCCGCAAAATAGATTGCGAGGTAACGAGTTCTATCAGAATTTGCTTTTATCGCCACTTTCGCAACCCCCTGTAATGGTGCTGCAGTAAGCCCTTCTGTGAATATTGCGAGTGCGGTGCGTATTGCTCGATCAGCTGCGACTTCAGGCTCCATGTGACCGAATTTGCCATAGACGATTTCTTCAGTGATTTTGAAAGCCAACTCCTCTCTTGGAAGCTTTGTACTCAATTCTCTGATGCTTGCAGCGACTCCTTTGGGGCCCACAAGGCCTTCTACGAGATCTGCTAGATCTTTCGCCACTTTGCACTCCGTCATTGGCAACGGGTCAATTCCCATTCTCTTTGCATTGTCGCTAATGGCATACAATTGTTTGAGCTCGTCTTCCAAATTGCCAACATATTTTTGATAGGTCTGACTCATTTTGCTATTCAATTGAAGCTACCCGCAAGTATGACTGCTTATCACTGCTTATCACTGTTTTCTGACACAAATCGATAAAAAAGGCCGTTCAAACAGAAATGTAAATTCATGTAGATTAAACATGAAAGTAGCGTTATCATTTGTGCTACGCAGACACCCATAGTGCAGGCATATGGTGTTCAACGGTGAAAAATGTGCATTTCAATCTGTCAAAGCACAATCGAGTTCCCTAAGATCAACACTTTTTTTGGCTGGCCTTTGGCAACTGGCGTTTCAAGGTATTACAAATACATCTCATGTTCTATGGTGTCTTAACCCCTCGATTATTTCAGAAACTCTACGCCTCACTCCAGTGTTCTCTGCAACGTTACCAGTCACTATTATGTCCGCACCAGCGGATGCTGCAGCAAGGGCTTGACCTCTGGAGCGTATTCCTCCTCCAACAATCAGAGGGATATCGATGTAGTGCTTGACAATTCTAATCATGTCAGGAGGAACTGGTTCCTTTGCACCTGACCCAGCTTCCAAGTATATGAAACGCATGCCCAGGTACTGCCCAGCCAGTGCATGGGCCGCGGCAAGTTCAGGTTTGTTGTATGGAACTGGAATGGCTTTGCCGACGACGCCAGCTGTGCCACCCTCTCCAACAATAACGTAACCGAGTGGAAGTGGTTCCAAGCGGTATTTCTTGACCAGCGGTGCTCCTAGAACTTGAGCACCCATCAGAAAGTAAGGGTCAACTGAGTTTAGTAGAGACATGAACCAGATAGCATCAGCGTGGCGACTTATGCCAGTCACATTGTTCGGAAATAGTATTATCGGAATTCTGACAGTGCGCCTGACGATTCTGACAATGTCATCAAGATGCGCTGCTGAAACAAATGTTGAACCACCAATCATAATAGCTGTTGTGCCGCTGGCCTTCGCCTTTCTCGCGATTCCTGATCCTTGAGGAGGCGTTACTTTCTCAGGGTCAATAAGAGTTATGTGAATGGAACCCTCTGATTCAATCTTCTCGAGGAGAAGTTTTTCGACAGGCCCGATTGCAGAAGGCATCCTAGCTATGCACCTGTGATGTCGGATGCGGAAGGGGTCCTAGGTTTACCATAGAACTTATCAGTAAACATACAATACACGTCAATCTCGCCTTGAGCAGGCTTGACAGGAAACTCGTCTCTAACGCCACAACTGCCACACCCTACCACAGCACGGTTTTCATCACGAACGATTTCAACACGGATTGTCTCCTTGCCACATTTAGGACAAGAGAAGAGCTTGGGTAAGTGCTTCTTGGGAACTCGAACAACTTTCCTTCTCCTTCGTCCCATTCTTCAAATCCTTCTATACCACAGTGGCAACGGCAACCCAGTATTTTATGTTTGTCCTTAAATACTCGACTCAAAATCATAAACCCGTGAAGAGGTACTAGCTTGGAGCTAACGTCTTCAGTTCTAGACATGGATCTACGGAATGTTGAAACACAAATAACACGTTTCATTAAGGAGTACTTTGAGAAAACCAGTTCCGAGGGTGTAGTTCTCGGATTGTCCGGAGGAATTGACAGCTGCACCGTTGCAGCGCTTTCAGCCAAAGCCATAGGCGGTAGAAGAGTTCTAGGTCTTATGTTGCCGGAAAGGGAAACATACCATGAAGAGGACATCAAACATGCTCAAGCAATAATAGCAAAATTCAAACTGAAATCACAGTTATGTGACATCACACCTATTCTGGAGGCATTCTATGGAGCGATACCAGTTTTTGAGATCTCAGAAAAGGTCTCTAAAGGTAACATAAAAGCACGAACACGTATGATTTACATTTACTATTACGCAAATAAGTTAAACTTACTTGTTTGTGGAAGCTCAGACAAGTCGGAAACGATGATGGGATATTTCACAAAATGGGGCGATGTTGCAGCTGACATCTATCCAATCATGGATCTATACAAAACACAAGTCCGAAAACTTGCCAAACACACCGGTGTTCCAGAAGAGATCATAATGAAACCGCCATCACCATCTCTGTGGCCAGGCCAAACAGCAGAAAGAGAACTTGGCATCAAATATGAGACTCTTGATTTAGTCCTATATGGGTTAGAACATTTCATGACTGTGAAGGAGATCGCTGAGCAATTAGTACTGGAAGAAGAATTTGTGAATAGGATAAAGCTCAAGTGGTTATCCGCTGAGCATAAGAGAAGGATGTTGTTAACAACCAAGCTGGCATACAGAACTGTAGGTGCAGATTTTAGGCTTAGAAGGGGATGAATATGAAGCAAAAAATCAGAGTGGCTCTTGCCCAGATCAGTTGTGTGCAAGGAGCAAAAGAGGTAAACCTGAAAAGAATCGAAGAATCAGTAGTGAAGGCAAAAAAGCTATCATCGGATCTCGTCATTTTTCCGGAGCTTTCTCTAACCGGCTACGTTGTCAGAGACCAGATCTACGAGCTTGCTGAAACGATACCTGGCCCTTCAACAAATATTATAGAGAACCTGGCGCGAAAGACGAAAATGCACATCGTTTTTGGCATGCCAGAGTTAAGCGAGAAAACTCAAGCCACCATATATAATTCAGCGGTTCTAACAGGTCCAAATGGTTTCATCGGGAAGTATCGCAAAATGCACTTGCCAACTCATAGCGTCTTCGAAGAGAAGAGGTATTTTCGTCCAGGATATCAAGCAGCAGCTTTTAGCACAGAACTTGGGAAAATAGGGTTAATCATATGTTACGATATTTTCTTCCCAGAGATCAGTCGCCTAACAAGATTAGAAGGATCGCAGTTAATCATCTGCATCTCTGCCTCGCCGGGAATTAGGCGATCATTCTTCGAAACATTAACGTCTGCAAGAGCCATCGAAAACACAGCTTTTCTGGCGTATGTGAACCTTGTCGGTATAGAGGATGGCCTGCAGTTCTGGGGAGGCAGCAGACTAATCGGGCCGCAGGGCAAGGTTATCGTTAAAGCAAAGTATGACGAGGAAGACTTTGTAACTTGTGAGATCGATTATGCCGACATTAGATCAGTTGAGACTTTCGTTCCAACCTTGAAGGATTTGCGGCCTGAACTGTTTGAGGAATTGAGGAAGAGCGCAGAGAGGCTGTAATCGAACCTATTAAAGAGCCCTAACAGTGTTTTCTATTCGGTCTAAGGCCACTTCTAACTGTTCATAAGCGGCAGCGTAAGATATCCTAATGTGGCCCTCACCATAGCTGCCAAAAGAGGACCCAGGCACAGTTATCACGCGTGCTCTTCTCGCCAAGAGCTCGGCAAACTCCTCTGAAGTCAAATCAAAGTCTTTGATGTTGGGAAAAGCATAGAAAGCGCCTTTTGGAAGTGCGCAATGAAATCCGCTGATCGCATTGAGCCTATTGTGAACCAAGTGTCGCCGCTTGTCAAACTCCTTCACCATGTCCTTGACAAATCCTTGCGGCGCCTTCAGCGCATCGAGAGCAACATACTGTGAGAGACTGTTCACACATGCAACAATATATTGATGAACGAGCCAGAGGTTAGACACAAGCTCTTTAGGCCCATAAACATATCCAATCCTTAGTCCAGTCATAGCATAGGTTTTGGAAAAAGAACCGACGACCAGAGTGCGTTCGCGCATACCCGGGAAAGCAGCAATGCAATAGTGTTTAGCATCATCATAAACTATTCTTTCGTAAACTTCATCAGAAATCACAATTAGATCACGTTCAACCGCAATCTCGGCTAAAGCAGCAATCTCGTCGTAAGAAAGGACTGCCCCCGTAGGATTATTCGGGTAGTTCAAGACGATTGCACGTGATTTCCTTGTGACGAGTGACATCACGTCCTCAGCAGATATTTTGAAGTCGTTCTTCTCAAGCAACGGAATAGAAATTGGAGTACCACCAGCTAGCCTGACACTAGGCTCATAAATAACGAACCCGGGGTTTGGGATTAGTACTTCGTCTGCATGATTCACCAGCCCAAATAACGCCAAGAAAACGGCTTCAGTGCCTCCAGCGGTTACAAGAATCTCGGAGTCAGGGTCATAGACAAGGTCATAGTCGTTCAAGGCCTTTCCAGCAAGTGCTTCTCGAAGCTCAGGGATACCATTGGTCGGTGCATAATGGGTCTTTCCTTCTTCCGCTGCCTTCCAGCCAGCCTCTAGGCTCCGTTTGGGCGGACAAAAATCAGGTTCTCCGACGCTTAAATTAATATTGCCAGGCACTTCACTGGCCAAAGAGAAAAAGCGGCGTATTCCTGAGGATTTGATTTGTTTCAGGCGTTCCACTGGTTTAAAGCGCGGATTCAAGTTGATTCCCTCACTAAGCATAGTTCCAGTTCACATAAATGGCTTTTGTTGATCAAGCACATAATCTCAAGCGGTCAGAATCAGACTTATAAGCCTACCCAGTATACAAAACTGTATCCATTCACAGTACCTTGTCGTGTGAGAGTATGAGGCTTAAAGAGAACGTCCAAACATGGTTAAATGGCTCACTAGACGACCCCATTGTGCAAATACTGGCGAAAAATAGTCACCTGACTAAAGTGCAACTCGAAACAATGCTAATAGACGTTTTGTCCGAGAATATCTCGGGCAAACAGTTAAAATATGATGAAAAGGCCAGATTGAGACTAACGAAGGCGCGAATAAGCCGCGGCGCGTTTAACAGGACATTAAGGCAGGCAAAAGAAAATGTTGTTAAATCCATCTACACAGTACTACTCTTGGGCTACTTAGGCGTCTTTGAAGACGCAAGTCTTGATCCATACTTGGAGGTAGCAAACAAACTGCATGAGTGTATAGCAGCTTACAAACAACTTCCAAACAAAGGTACGGAACTTGGTGACCATCTCAAAGTCATAGAAACCATTAGGGAAGAACTGGAAACAAGCCTGAAACAGCTCGCCAACCCATCAAAGGGAATAATGTGACGTCACAAGTCACTCCAACCTGAGCTACAGTTCAAATCCTTGAAGGCAAAGTTCAAGAGTCCGGTCTCAAACCATAGAAAAGGCCACGTTTCATGGGGATCAGGACAATCAGAGTTCTCAGGAAGCCGCATATTCTTTGGATGCGACGTGTGACGTCATAGGAACACTTATCAAAAAGACCATAAACGTTAAATCATTCATGACGACATGTGATATGTGACGCAACATGTTCAACTCACATGTAATCACATATATATCACAGGGAGGAGAGGAAGAACGGAGGTTGCGACGGGTCTCTCGGTAATCCTACTCGCTACGGCTGGAATCATGGCAGCTGGTTGCTACGTCATGCTTCAGCGCGCGAGGAAGGAATACAAGCAAGCACGGGCATCAGTGGAAGACATCGTATTGAGCTTCAATAGACAGCTAGGGATTGAGAGTGAAAAGCTGGAACATGTGGCCTTCAAACTGGAAGCCCTTAGCGCCAAGAGTGAAGTGGCCATAAGGAAATCAGATGAGACACAAAAAGCCATGCCGTTAATGGAAACTGCAATAGCTTCCGTTTCGGAAGATCAAAACAAGAGCTCTACAAGGATCGACGAACTCACTAAACAAGTCAGTGACGTGATTAAGTCACAAGTGACTTTGACTACAAAGATGACAAACGTCGAAGAACACGCTCAACAAATTTCAGTTAGTCCTGAGGCGAATATTGACGCG
>Ga0315291_10000502_pt1 | contig 51921 bp, 41 predicted proteins | sample YL17G12_20_MG_FD_203070 | JGI IMG/M metagenome (GOLD analysis project Ga0315291, IMG submission 203070) | Sediment microbial communities from Yellowstone Lake, YNP, Wyoming, USA - YL17G12_20 | ecosystem: Environmental > Aquatic > Freshwater > Lake > Sediment | place: USA: Wyoming | collected...
TGTTCCCTCAATTCTATCGTGATCGGATCGAACAGTTCCTTCAGTCCGCTGATCAAGTGATTGGCCTCTACCTTCGTGGAGCAATTATGGTCGCATGTCTCCAGGGGATCCTCGTGGCCGTAGTCTTCTCCATTGTGGGCATCAAGTACTCCCTGATGCTTGGCGTCATCGCCGCGGTTCTCGATCTCGTTCCCTATTTCGGTTTGATCGTTACGATGGTGGTGGCGGCTATTGTTGCAGCATTCAGCGGTCCGCCGATACTTCCAAAAGTCTTGTTCGCACTCGGTTTCATCGAGACCCTCAGGATATTCGAGACGATGTATCTCTCACCGAAGATTGTCGGCAGCAAGGTCGGCTTGCATCCGCTGATTGTCATTTTCTCCATCCTTGTGTTTTTCTACTTCCTTGGCTTCGTCGGCCTTCTCATCGCTGTTCCCGTCACGGCCTTGCTTATCCTTCTCGTTCGTGAATGGGAGGCAAACAAGCGAGGGATTCCGCTTCGTCAATACCATTCCGGGAAATCGGACTAGAGGCATATGGCCGGTGATTTGTATCTCGTTGCCACGCCCATTGGCAACTGGGAGGATATCACACTTCGCGCGCTTCGGATTTTGAAAGAGGTGGACCTTGTTGTCTATGAGGAGCGAAAGGAGGGATCGCGCCTTCTTCGGCATTACGGCATCGAGAAACCTGTTGAGAGCCTGAATGAGCACAATGAAGCCGCTTCAACGCAGATCATTTTGGAGAGACTTCGACAAGGTAAATCCGTCGGACTCATATCGGATGCCGGCACGCCGGCGTTCGCCGATCCCGGACAACTTCTCGTACGAAAAGCAATCGGCGCAGGGATTCGAATCGTCCCGGTTCCAGGAGCTTCATCGTTGCTCCCGGCGCTGATCCTGTCAGGATTCTCCATCGATGAGTTTGTCTTCCAGGGTTTCCTCTCCCCAAAACGAAATCGGAGGATCACGGAACTGCAGCAGCTCAAACGAGAGCCGCGGACGATCGTCCTCATGGATGCACCATACCGGTTGGCGCAACTCGTTCGCGACATAGCAGAGGTGTTCGGCTCTTCCCGCCGAGTCTGCGTCGCCTTTGATCTCACGCTCCCTACGGAAGAGATTCTTCGCGGGACTGCCCCGGAACTCTATCAGCGGCTCTCCAAAGAGGATCGGAAAGGGGAGTTTGTCTTGTTGCTTGAATCTTTCTCAAAGTGAGCAGTCTTCTGATGGAAGAATCCCGAAATCTGCAGTTGTTCAGACCTGGAACATTTCGGTATCTCGCCAAAAACACAGAAGCCTTCCGAAGAAGGCTCCTGTTTAGTAGTCAAGATTCCCAGAATCCACAGTTGTTCAATCCTGTGAGATGTCGAACATCTCATCCTCTATGGGATTAAAACCGCAGTAGCGATAACCGTTGTCCACAGTCCGTTCTTGTCCCCCTCGGCAGATTGCGTGATGTTGAACGTCCGGATGATCTTCCCGGACATCTTGAACATTTTCTCGCGCTCGTCCCAAGCAGTGTTCGGATCGAACTCGAGACCGAGCGTGGTCGCAAGCATCGTTGCTGCGAGGTCTTCAGCATATTCGCCCGCCCGTTCGTCCGTCTCGCCAAACGGATGGTGCTCGGAGAGATACCCATAAGCGCTCGCATCGGCAGGCTGCGCGACGCCGATGGAAGCCGCGATGAGGCGGTTCGGTTCGCTGGTCGCGATGCGCGCCATGACGCAAAACGTGAGAGCACCCGGCAGAAGGAGCTTGAGGCCTTCCTCCTTCGGTATCCGCTTACAGCCTGGCGGGTAAATGCTCGAGACGGTCACGATGTTACACTTCTCGATACCGGCGTCTCTCAACGCGAGCTCAAAGGACTGTAGATAGTCCTTGTGCCTGCCGACACCTTTGGTGAAGAACATCTTGGTAGGTACGAACACTTCCTCATCTCCCTCTTTAGAGTTGGTGATAATGAATAAATGCTATGTGCGGACCACCTTTAAGAATCTACGCTTTCCGACCTTCAGGATAAAGACCTGCTTATCGGGGATCGGCGCATTGACATCCTCGACTCTTTCACCGTCGATGGATACGCCGCCTTGCTCGATGAGTCTGCGGGCTTCCCCTTTCGATGACGCCAGTTGCGTCCGGGCCAGGAGAGCGACGAGGCTTGTCTCTCCATCTGGAAGGCTCAGCCGGAATTCTTCGATCTGATCAGGTACCTCTTTATCGACAAAGATGCGGTCAAATTCTTCTTCGGCGCTCTTCGCTGCTTCGCGGCTGTGGTACATCCTTACGAGCGTGCCTGCCAGCTTCCGCTTGACATCGCGCGGGTTCATGGTCGGGTCGGCAAGCTGCCGCTTGATCTCAGCAAGCCCTTCGTTCGAGACGTCACTCGCAAGTTCGAAATAGGGATAAATGAGCGTGTCGGGAATCCGGAGTGTCTTGCCGTATATCTCTCCGGGCGGGTCGTTGATCCCGATGAAATTGTCGAACGACTTGCTCATTTTCTCGACACCATCGGTGCCAGGGAGAAGGGGCATGGTGAGTATGACCTGCGGCTCCTGGCCGTATTCACGCTGGATGTCGCGTCCGACGAGCAGATTGAATTTTTGGTCGGTGCCGCCGAGCTCGATGTCAGCCTCTATTGCGACGGAATCCATCGCCTGCGCGAGTGGATAGAGGAATTCGTGCACACTGATGGGTTCGCCCGCCTTGTAGCGCGCTGTGTAGTCGTCACGCTCCAGCATGCGAGCCACAGTGTACTTGCTTGCGAGCATGATCACATCGGCAAAGCTCATTTTGCCCAGCCATTCCGAGTTGTAATCCATGCGCACGTGCTTGGTGGAGAGGATCTTTGTGGCTTGCTCGAAATACGATTGTCCGTTGCGGCGGGTTTGTTCCAGCGTGAGGGAGGGGCGGGTTTTGCTTTTGCCGGAGGGATCACCGATCATCCCTGTGAAATCACCGATGATCAGAATCGCCTGATGGCCGAGATCTTGAAACTGCCTGAGCTTGCGAAGGACGACGGAATGTCCCAGGTGGAGGTCGGGTCGACTCGGGTCACAGCCGAGTTTGACTCGAAGCGGTTTCTTCGTCTCAATGGATCGTTCGAGTTTCCTGACGAGGTCGTCCTCCGGAATGATCTCCGAGATGCCTCGCTTGATGACGTCCATTTGTTCGTGTACGGAAGGGAACAATTCTTTGGACTCACTCCTGTGTCAGGTGGTCGATCGTTTCATTCGCGCAGAAATCTCCCGCTTTGCCTCTCGTTGCTTGATGGCCTCCCGCTTGTCGTAGCTTCGTTTCCCTTGTGCTATTGCCAGCTCGAGCTTTGCGTAGGGGCCTTTGAAGTAAACGGAGAGCGGAATGAGCGCCAATCCCTTTTCTTGAACTCTTGTGAGGAGTCTTCGAATCTCTCGCTTTTGCAGCAGAAGCTTGCGAGTCCGCTTGGGATCGTGATTGCTGATCCCGCCGTGTTCGTATGGGCTGATGTGCATCCCGAACAGCCAGACTTCGCCATTCTTCACTGAGGCGTAGCTGTCTTGGAGGTTTGCGTTTCCCTCGCGCAGCGATTTCACTTCGGTTCCGAGAAGGACAATTCCTACCTCCAGCGTGTCCAGGATGTGATACTCGTGACGAGCCTTTCGGTTCGAAACGACAACTCGCTGTTCTTTCTCAGCCATCCCGCTCGAAATTTTGCATTATGGTACGGGAAAACTCAACAAGAATCAAATGGATTCTCCCTCCGCGGATACTCGCGGATGGTGACGGATGCTCACAGATGTGACAAGTGGAGATGATCAATTTAACAGGAGCAGACTTTCAGGAAGAAGTCAGCAAGGTTCGATTACAGCCCTTTCTTCTTTCTCTCGGCGAGTATCCGTGAGCATCGGTGAGTATCTGCGCCTCGCTTGGTTGCCTTTTTTCGCACTTATGGCTATATTGTCGCCGTCATTTTTGGGTTTGTCGCAGACTTTTTCTGATGAGGGGACACGACGGCTACGCGCCGTCCATCACCTGATACCTAGAAGCCCGGACGAAAACCCATTATTTGCCACAAAGGCACCAAGGCGCGAAGAAAAAGAAGAATAGAATTGAAGTTTTCATACAACTTGGTGTCTTCGTGACTTGGTGGCTACCCTTTTCAACCGGCTCTCTAGAGCCGTTTCCAAAAAGCATTATTGTATTGAATGGCAGTTTTTTATATTGGAAACGAGTCCCGCTCGTAGTGCGAGCGGGATGCCTTTCTGAACACAAGAACTCATTTTAGAAGTGGCATTAGGAAGGGAATTCGATGGCTGAAAGACAATTCGATCTGACTATCATCGGGGCAGGTCCCGGAGGCTATGTCGCGGCAATTCGCGCCGCTCAACTCGGGATGAAGGTCGGCCTCGTTGAGCGAGATAAGCTTGGCGGCATCTGCCTCAACTGGGGTTGCATTCCCTCGAAGGCATTGCTCAAGAGCGCAGAGCTGTACCAGACATTTAAGAAAGCCGAGGAATTCGGATTTTCCTACAAGGATCTGAAGTTTGACTTCCCGAAGATCATCAAGCGAAGCCGTGATGTCGCGGACCGTGTCTCGAAGGGTGTCGAGTACCTGATGAAGAAGAACAAAATCGAGGTCATTCCCGGCACAGCGCGACTCGTGAGCAAGAACGCCATCGAAGTCAGCAAGGACGGGAAAACCACAGACACCATCAAGACAAAATTCACGATCATTGCCACCGGCGGTCGGCCGCGGACGATCCCTGGTGTCACCATTGATCGAAAGAAGATCATCACCAGCACGGAGGCGATGACGCTCCCTGAGCTGCCAAAGTCGCTTCTGGTGATTGGCGGTGGAGCGATCGGGATAGAGTTCGCTTACTTCTACAATTCGTTCGGCACGAAAGTGACGGTTGTCGAGATGCTGCCTTCCATTCTACCGAAAGAAGATAAGGAGATCACGAAGCTCCTCGAATCGAGTCTGAAGAAACAAGGAGTCGAGATTCTCACAAATGCGAAAGTTGAATCTGTCGGCGTTACCAGCGACGTGGCATTGAGGATTTCGACAAAAGAAGGGGCAAAGGAACTCAAGGGAGAGTTTGCGCTCATGGCCGTCGGAGTTCAAGGGAATGTGGAGAACCTGGGGCTCGAATCGTTGGGAGTGAAAGTGGATCGAGGCGCGATTATCGTTGACAAATTCGGCAAGACGAGCGTTGAGGGTATCTACGCGATAGGGGATGTTTCGGGTGCGCCCTGGTTGGCGCACGCTGCGTCACATCAAGGTATCGTTGCGGCTGAGCATATGGCGGGAAAGACAGTACACGGGTTTGACCGGACCAATATACCGAGCTGCACGTATTGCCAACCTCAAGTTGCCAGTGTCGGGATGACGGAAGAGGCTGCCGTCGCTGCCGGGTACAAGGTGAAAGTTGGACGATTTCCGTTCCGTCCGCTCGGAAAAGCGATGGCAACAGGGGAGACGGAAGGCAGCGTCAAACTCGTCTTTGACGAACGATACGGCGAGCTTCTCGGCGCGCACATCATCGGATCTGAAGCCACCGAGCTCATCGCCGAGCTTGGACTAGCTCGTGCACTCGAATCGACCAACGTGGAAATTCAACGCACGATGCACGCCCATCCGACCCTCTCGGAGGCCATCATGGAAGCTGCCGGCGACGCGTTCGGTCAAGCAATCAACATTTGATCGGCGACCAACACTCATGATTCGGTTCTGACCGTATGCAGCTCTTCGTATCGAAGCTCGGTCGCACGCGCTATGCTGATGCATGGGACTTGCAGCGCCAGTTGTTCGATCTCCGCCATCATGGATTGATCGACGACGTGTTGCTTTTCACGGAGCACGAACACGTGTACACGATCGGCAAAGGAGGCGACGCGAACCATTTGTTGGCTTCTGAGGAGGAGTTGCTCGCGGATGGCACCGAGGTCTTTCACATCGATCGCGGCGGAGACATCACCTACCACGGTCCCGGACAAGTCGTTGGTTATCCAATCATCGATCTCAACCGATACGGCCCTGACATCCACAGGTATCTCCGTTCTCTTGAGGAAGCCATCATCCTCACGCTCGAACAGTTCGGTATCGAAGGGGGTCGCGAGGAGGGGATGACTGGCGTTTGGGTGGGAGGGGAGAAGATCGCGGCCATAGGCGTGAAGGTCAGCAAATGGATCACGATGCACGGATTTGCATTGAACGTCAATACAGACCTCGGGAAGTTCGAACGCATTATCCCATGCGGGATTTTCCACAAGGGCGTCACCTCGATGCAGAAGATCCTTGGGCGGGAAATCCCCATCGATGATGTTCAGGATTCACTGACGGAATCATTCTGCGCAGTGCTTGGTTGTACTGGTGTGTCCGTACAGCCGGAGCTGCTGCATCAGCGAATCAAAGCCCTTCATGTTGTGCCAACGTAGCGCTAAGACCCGACAGCAAAACCATCTCATTGCGAGGAGATGACTCAAGAATGCCAACAACACGGACAGGTGTTGCTGCCAAGCGATCAAGCAAGGTCAATCTCACGCGGGATGAGCTTCTTCACGCGTATCGGATGATGCTCACCGCGCGGCGTGTAGATGAGAAAACTCTCATCCTGCTCAAACAGGGGAAGTGTTTTTTCCATATCGGCGGTTCCGGTCACGAGGCAGCACAAGCTGCTGCTGCGGCAGCGCTTCGTCCGGGTCAGGATTGGTGTTTTCCGTATTACCGTGACCTGGCATTTGCACTCCAATTGGGGATGACACCCGAGGAAATTTTCCTCATCTCTCTCCACCGCGCGGAGGATCCTGCCACCGGAGGGCGCCAACCCCAGGGTCACTACGGACGCATTGATCTCCGCATCCCCACACAGTCCAGTCCAACCGGCACTCAGTATCTGCAGGCAGTCGGAGTGGCGATGGGTGCGAGGAGAGAGGGCACGGACGAAGTCGTGTATGTATCCTCCGGCGAGGGGGCGACGAGCGAGGGTGAGTTTTTCGAAGCGGTCAACTGGGCGGCCCGGGAAGCCTATCCTGTCATCTTCTTCGTACAGGACAATAGATATGCCATTTCCGTTCCGGTTCAGAATCAGACCGCCGGTGCTTCAATTTTCGAGGCGGTGAGTGGCTTCAAGGGCCTGGAGCGTCACGACGTCGACGGGTCGAATTTCGTTGAAGTATTCACTGTCATGCAGAGAGTTGTTGAACGTGCACGAAAGGGTGGTGGTCCGAGTCTCATTCGCGCCAACGTAGTTCGTCTTCTCCCTCACTCATCGTCTGATGACCAGTTGAAGTATCGTTCGAAGGAGGAGGTCGAGCGAGACAAGGCGCAGGACCCCATTCCGAAGATGGCGCACTTCCTGATCGAAGAGGGGCTCATTACCGACAAGGAGGCCACAACAATTCAGGCTGAGGTAAAAGAGGCTGTGGACGCCGCAGCAGATTGGGCAGAATCTCGTCCGTTGCCCGATCCTGCTACCGTCAGCATGCACGTTTATGGTTCAGCTCACGCGAGCCCTCCCAAGGATTTTGTTGAACCTGAGCACAGAGGTCCCAAGGTCGTCATGGTTGACGCGATCAACCATGCGCTCAAAGAAGAGATGGAGCGCAATCCGAAGATCATCATCTTCGGGCAGGATATCGCGGATGGAAAGGGGGGAGTCTTCACTGCCACAAAAGGGATTTCCACGAGATTTGGCACGGATCGCGCATTCAATTCGCCCCTTGCGGAGGCGAGCATTATCGGAGTGGCGATCGGCCTCGCGTTGAAAGGCTGGAAGCCCGTGCCTGAGATCCAGTTCTCGGACTACATCTGGCCGGCGTTCATGCAGATCCGCGATGAGTTGGCAATGTACCGGTATCGTTCCAATGGCACGTGGCCCTGTCCGGTTATCATTCGAACTCCTGTCGGTGGCTATATCCACGGTGGACATTACCACAGCCAGTGCATCGAAGGCATCATGGCACACGTTCCCGGTATTCGTCTTGCTTTCCCCTCGAACGCAGCAGATGCTAAGGGGTTGCTGAAGGCTGCCATCCGCGGAGATGATCCGGTGATTTTTATGGAGCATAAGGGGCTCTACCGGCAGGGGTATGCGGCCTCGTCCGAACCGGATGCAGACTATGTTCTTCCGTTTGGGATCGCCGCGGTCAAGAGGCAAGGGACCGATATCAGTGTCATAACCTACGGGGCGTTGGTCCAGAGGGCTCTTGAAGCGGCGAAGAAGTTCGAAGAGAGAGGCGTGAGCGTTGAGGTTATCGATTTGCGAACGCTCGATCCCCTGGACGAAGATGCAGTCTACGCGTCCGTGAAGAAGACGGGCAAGGTGCTCGTGGCTCACGAGGATACAATGACTGCCGGTTTTGGCGCTGAGATCGCAGCGCGAATCGCGCAGGAATGCTTTGAACATCTCGATGCCCCAGTCAGGCGTGTCGCAGCGCTCGATACGCCCGTTCCGTACAGTCCTCCGCTTGAGAACGCGATGTTGCCCAATGAAGCGAAGATCCTTTCGGCCCTCGAAGAACTCGCTGCCTACTAGAGAGGCCCGCATATGAAAGTCGACGTCATAATGCCGAAAATGGGGGAGAGCATTCAAGAGGGGAAGATCCTTCGCTGGATGAAGAAACCGGGCGACAAGATCGAGAAGGATGAGTCGATCCTCGAAATTAGCACCGACAAGGTGGATTCCGAGATACCGTCTCCTGCGCCGGGGATTTTGACCAAGATCGTAGTCCCAGAAGGCGAGACCGTGGAGGTCGGTACGATCATCGCTGTGATTGAGACTGATGCCTCAGCAGCGAAGGTCGAGGCCACGGTCCCCGTTCCTCTTCAGGTTTCGACGGAGTCGCATCAACCGCTGCAGGCAATCCCAAGATACACCACCGAGGTCGGGGCTGAAGAAACCATTTCGGCTCGGCAGCGAGAAGGCGATCGCTTCTATTCACCTCTTGTTCGGACAATAGCAAAAAAGGAAGGGATTGCACTCGAGGAACTCGATCAGATCGGCGGTACAGGCATCAGAGGGCGGGTAACGAAAAAAGACGTTTTCGATTACTTGAACACCCGTTCCGTGAAACCTGCCCCTCCGGCTCGGCATGAGCCTGCTCTACAGCGTGCTGATCTGGCTGAACTCCAGAAGAAATATCCCGCACCGCTCTACCAGGTTGTTCAAATGGACAATGTTCAGCTGAAAATGGCTGAGCACATGGTTCGAAGCGTGCAGACGTCTCCGCACGTCGAAGCTGTTTCTGAGTGCGACGTGACGAGGATCGTGGATTTCCGCGTAAAGAATGCAGATCGATTCGAGCGACAGGAAGGGTTCAAGCTCACGTTCACTCCGTTCTTTGTCGATGCAGCAATCAGAGCGCTCAAGGAATTTCCCCTCGTCAACAGCTCGATTGAGGGAGATAAGATCATCATTAAGAGCTTCATCAACTTTGGAATGGCGGTTGCCTCACCGAGCGGTTTGATCGTTCCAGTTATCAAGAGAGCCGACGAGAAGAGTTTCCTCGCACTCGCACGTGCCATCAATGATCTGGCAGTGAGGACACGAAACAAGAAGCTCATGCCCGATGAGATACAGGGCGGGACTTTTACCATCACGAACTATGGAGTTTTCGGGAACATCATCGGGACGCCCATCATCAATCAACCGCAAGTTGCTATACTTGGCGTGGGAGCAATCAAGAAGCGCCCTGTGGTCGTCACCGATGCAGAAGGAAACGACACAATAGCGATTCGATCCATCGTTTATCTGACCTTGGCGTTCGACCACCGAATCATTGACGGTGCGCTCGGGGGTCAGTTCCTCGCCAAGGCTGTCTCTCATCTTGAACAATTCGATTTCAGCGGGACATTCTAGTACTATTTCAAATAATTAAACCTGCATTTTGGAATAATTAACGCGCGCGGCTCGAACCGACCTCCCCTTTCGTCCCCTCCTTCGTAAGGAGGGGAGATGGCGAGCGCGGGCTGGTTCGCCGTCAGATTCTTGTCCCCCTTCATAAGGGGGACGCAGGGGGTTGCGGAACCATCAAAAAGACAATGTTTCTTTCTGGAAGTGCCACTATAGTATGTCATTGATCATTCGGGAAATACCAGCTCCCCAATCAGAGTCTCCCAAGCCTCGCCGGCCGGAATGGCTGAAGGCCAAGATCCCGGGAGGAGAGACGTACGCGCGGCTGAAAAACCTCATCGACGCGCACAAGCTTCACACAGTTTGTGAAGAAGCGCGGTGTCCAAACATGGGGGAATGCTGGCACTCCGGGACTGCAACATTCATGATTCTTGGTGACATCTGCACGCGGTCCTGCGGGTTCTGCGCGGTGAAGACTGGCCGGCCGGACTATGGCCTGGATTGGGATGAACCCCGCCGGGTCGTCGATGCAATGAAGCTGATGGGCATTCGCCACGCGGTCATCACATCCGTGAATCGTGACGAGCGCGCGGATGGCGGGTCTCCCATCTTCGCGGAGACGATCCGCTTGATCCGAAAGGAACTACCTGGCGTCACGGTCGAAGTGCTCATTCCGGATTTCAAAGGAAGCGAGGAAGCTCTAAACAATGTCCTTGATGCCGGTCCCGAGATCCTCAACCACAACCTGGAAACTGTGCCCCGGTTGTACAGGACCGTCCGCCCGCAAGCGAACTATCGACAGTCTCTGGAGGTTCTGAATCGTTCCAAGCTTCGTGGATTCACGACGAAAACAGGATTGATGCTTGGAATCGGTGAGCGGACTGAGGAAGTACTCGACGTGCTGAAAGATATCCGCGGCGTGAGTTGCGACATCCTTACGCTTGGACAGTATCTCCAACCCACAAAGGACCATCTGCCTGTCGATCGTTTCGTGCACCCTGACGAGTTCAAGATGTTGAAGGATCTTGGCTTGAAAATGGGCTTCAGGCATGTCGAGTCCGGCCCTCTCGTGCGCAGTTCCTACCACGCTGAGCGCCACGTCTAGCGAACAGCAATTGCGTTTTCAGAAAGGTGTTTTTCAGGCTTGACAAAGTCCTGAATATTCTTATATTTGATTCAGAACTTCTACTCTGCAAAAGTGGGAACTAGCAATCATATCGTTAGAACCGAATTGGTCAGCCCCGTTTCCGGAGCGATCCGACCGTTCACCGCTATTTCCCGCCTAAGCATTATCCTCATCCTGGTTAACCTCCTCGTCCTGGGGCTTATTCTCCTCAGCTAAACGGACGCCGGAGGCTAACAAGCAAACCTTCAATACTCTCCCAACAAGCTTCAAAGGTTCTGCAACGTTCGCCTCCGGCGCAGGAGTCTTTTTTTTCGAATAGCGGACAATGAACAGAAAACCGGAAAATGATGCGTTTGGGAGAGTCGAACGAATCTCAAGCAGCGGAGGAGCGTTTTCGGACCTGGCAGCCGAAGGTCCGTTCTCTTTTCGTCCCACAGTCTCTGGTCAGAACATATGAGCTTAAACCGTCGCAGCAGGACAATAACCCAGGGAGTCGAACGCACTCCGAATCGTGCCATGCTAAGGGCCGTTGGGTTTGGTGACAAGGACTTCGAAAAACCTATCGTCGGCGTCGCAAATGGATACAGCACGATTACACCCTGCAATGTGGGATTGAACGATCTCGCCGATCGGGCGATCCAAGCTCTTTCCGCGGCTGGGACGATGCCGCAGGTGTTTGGAACGATCACCGTCAGTGATGGAATCTCGATGGGGACGGAGGGTATGAAGTACTCGCTGGTCTCGCGCGAGGTTATTGCAGATTCGATCGAGACGGTCTGCAATGCTCAGAGTGTCGACGGACTTCTTGCAATCGGAGGGTGCGACAAGAACATGCCGGGCGCTTTGATTGCCATCGCCCGGATGAATATTCCCTCGATCTTCGTCTACGGCGGCACGATCAAGCCGGGCCGATACAATAACCGGGACCTGACCATCGTGAGTGCGTTCGAAGCGGTCGGTCAATACAGTGCGCGGAAGATTGATGAACGGGAATTGCTGGAGGTCGAGCGGCATTCCTGCCCGGGAGCGGGATCCTGCGGAGGAATGTACACGGCTAACACGATGTCTTCGGCGATTGAAGCGATGGGCATGAGCCTCGCATATTCCTCCACGATGGCTGCGGAAGACGAGGAGAAAGCCGAGAGCACGGAGAGATCTTCGAGAGTCCTCGCCGAAGCGATCCGAAGACAGATCTTGCCAAGGCACATTCTCACTCGCAAAGCTTTTGAGAACGCTATCGCCGTCGTCATGGCTATCGGCGGATCGACGAACGCTGTCCTTCATCTCATCGCGATCGCGCGTGCAGCGAATGTCCCTCTGACACTCGATGACTTCGACACGATTCGCGAGCGCGTACCCGTCCTCTGCGACCTGAAACCGTCGGGGAAATACGTGACCACCGAATTTCATAAAGCTGGGGGTGTCCCGCAGGTGATGAAGATACTTCTGGCTCACAGTCAGCTGCACGGCGATGCTCTGACAATCACCGGTCAGACTGTGGCTGAGGTTCTCGCAGGTGTGCTACCGCAGCCGGCCGCTCATCAGGATGTAATCCGACGCTGGGAAAGTCCCCTTTATGCAAAAGGTCATCTGGCGATTTTGCGGGGCAACCTCGCCAGCGAGGGGGCGGTGGCGAAGATCACGGGAGTGAAGAGCCCGAAGATGACCGGCCCAGCACGTGTTTTCGATTCGGAGGAGGCGTGCCTTCAGGAAATCCTTTCGGGCAGAATCAAGGCGGGCGACATCATCGTCATTCGCTACGAGGGTCCAAAAGGCGGGCCCGGCATGCGTGAGATGTTGGCGCCGACGTCGGCCATCATCGGCGCAGGGCTTGGTGATTCTGTCGGATTGATCACAGACGGTCGCTTTTCAGGGGGAACCTATGGGATGGTCGTGGGGCACGTTGCGCCCGAAGCAGCAGTCGGTGGCGTCATCGCACTTGTGCAGGAGGGGGACAGCATCACGATCGACGCCCCTAAACGGCTGCTCCGGCTTGATGTATCGGACACCGAGCTTGCTGAGCGAAAAAGGAAGTGGGCGCCCCCAAAGGCTCGCTACGCGTCGGGTGTTCTTGCAAAGTACGCAAGACTCGTTTCGAGCAGCAGTCTCGGTGCGGTTACAGATCTCGACCTGGACGGAAAGTAAACCTCATTGCGAACGAGGGTTTTCCGCCAAACATGCGGAAACCAGTCCCGTCCACCTCAGGCGGACGGGACCACTTCGCAATGACGTGGGAAGACAGAGATTGATCAATCAATCATATTTCGAAGGGAAGGAATCATGTCGCCACAGAAAGACCAGCATTCGACGAGCGGTCATCACGGCAGAATGATGACCGGGGCAGAGATCTTCGTGCGCAGCTTGGTGGAGGAAGGAGTTGAGGTTGTCTTCGGGTATCCGGGCGGAGCAACGATCGGTATCTATGATTCGCTCGTTGATCTTTCGGACATCCGCCACGTGCTTGTGCGGCACGAACAAGGAGCAACGCATGCCGCGGAAGGATACGCGAAGGCGACCGGCAAGCCTGGTGTTGTTCTTGTGACGTCTGGCCCGGGAGGCACCAATACTGTCACCGGTATCGCAGACGCGTACATGGATTCAATCCCGATCGTCGTCTTTACCGGGCAGGTTCCTCTCAAGCTCATCGGGAACGATGCTTTTCAGGAAGCAGACATCGTCGGCATCACACGTCCGATCACGAAGCAGAACTATCTGGTCAAAGATGTCCGCGACTTGACCAGGGTCATCAAAGAAGCATTCTACATCGCCACGACCGGCAGGTCTGGGCCCGTGCTCGTCGATCTCCCAAAAGATGTGATGGCGCACAAGACAACATTCGAATATCCGAAATCTGTCTATCTCCGGAGCTATAATCCCACCGTGGAAGGCAATCAGAAGCAAATCATAAAAGCATCCGAACTCATCAATTCAGCCAAACGCCCCGTTCTCTATGTCGGCGGCGGAGCCATACAATCAAACGCATCAGCAGAACTCAAAGCGCTTGCAGAGAAATTGCAGTGTCCCGTTACGACAACTCTTCATGGGCTTGGCTCATTCCCTGAGACGAACCCGCTCTCGCTTGGCATGCTGGGCATGCATGGCACGTGGTATTCCAACGTAGCTGTGAGCTATTGTGATGTCCTTATCGCGGTCGGAGCTCGCTTTGATGATCGCGTTACAGGAAAGGTGGAGGCGTTTGCCTCGGAAGCGAAGAAAATTCACATCGACATCGATCCGGCCGCGATCAGCAAGAACGTGATGGTGGATGTGCCGATTGTGGGAGACGTGAAGAGAGTGTTGAAGAGGCTCTTCGATCATGTGCACAGGCTTGAAACAGCGGACTGGCTCCAGACCATTGTCCAATGGAAGAAGGAACATCCGCTGCGGTACAAGCAGGGAGATGAGGTGCGGGCGCAGTACGTCATTCAGAAGCTCGGTGAGGTCACTCGCGGTGATGCGATCGTTGTGACCGATGTTGGGCAGCATCAGATGTGGACAGCTCAATTTTATACATGGAAGCACCCACGTACGCATATCACGTCGGGCGGATTAGGCACGATGGGGTTCTCCCTCCCCGCTGCGATGGGCGCGGCCTTCGGAAGAAATGATCTGCCTGTCGTTTCGATCAGCGGTGACGGTGGGTTTCAAATGAACTCGCAGGAGATGGCAACGATTGTGGAACACAAATTGCCGCTGAAGATCTTTGTGATCAATAACGGGTTCCTTGGGATGGTCCGACAGTGGCAAGAGTTGTTCTGGCGGAGGCGATACTCCCACGTGGAGCTCTACAATCCGGATTTCACGAAGCTCGCCGAAGCCTATGGATGCCCCGCGATCAGGGTGACGAAAGCTTCTGAGGTTGAGCCGGCAATTCGTGATGCGATGCTGCACAGCGAGGGCCCGTATTTCATCGAGTTCGCTGTCGTGAAAGAAGACAATGTGTATCCGATGATTCCTGGCGGTCAAACGGTAAATGAAATTATGGACAATCCGGAAGGGGTGGAGGAGGAAGCCAAAACAGATGGTACCCCAAGAGCGATGATGGTCCTCGACAAAGGATAATGTCAAAGGAAAACGGTAAGGATGTGAACGATCATAACTGCAAGAGGGACTCCAATGACCCAACAAACGCAATATACCTCCTTACGCACGGACGGGGAAGAGACCCCGAAGAGGCACACGATCTCGATTCTTGTGGAGAATAAGTTCGGAGCATTCAACAGAATCGCAGGCCTGTTCGCTGCAAAAGGTTACAACATCGACAGCCTCTCGGTCGGCCCGACGGAGGAGGGGGATGTCTCTCGAATGACCGTTGTCACTCGCGGAGATGATCAGATCATCGAGCAAATCATCAAGCAGCTCAACAAAGTGATCGACACCATCAAGGTGGTCGATCTGACATTTGAGAGCTTTGTCGAGCGCGAGCTCGTGTTGGTGAAAGTGCAATCGAGAACTGACACGCGATCGGAAATCATGCAGATCGCGGAAATCTTTCGCGCGAAGGTCGTCGATATCAGCCCGAAGACCCTCACGCTCGAGGCAACGGGAAGCCAGCAGAAGGTTGACGCCATCATCAAGATGTTGAAACCGTTCGGCATTAAGGAGCTGGCTCGCACTGGGCGTGTGGCGTTGAAGAGGGAGTTCCAGGGAGAGGTGTAGAGGCTGAGACGGTGCAACAACGGTCAGAAAATTCCAGGATGATGCTCATCCGCAATCAAACGAAGGAGTAAGAAGAAATGGCCCTTATTGATTTTGGTGGAGTGAAGGAAGAAGTCGTGACAAGAGAGGAATTCCCGCTTTCAAGAGCGCAAAAGGTACTTGAGAACGAAGTCGTTGGAATTCTCGGCTATGGTCCGCAAGGATACGGTCAATCGCTCAATTTGCGGGATAATGGCATTCGCGTGATTGTGGGGCAGCGGAAGGGCGGAAAGGGTTGGAACGATGCGGTGCGTGACGGGTGGGTCGAAGGAAAGACTCTCTTCGAAGAGATTGCGGAGGTGGTTCGGCGATCGACGGTGGTGCAATACCTGCTTTCAGATGCTGGACAAAAAGAGCAGTGGCCCGCCGTCAAGCGCAATCTGCGCATAGGACAGGCACTGTACTTCTCTCACGGTTTCTCCATTGTATTCAAGGACCAGACCGGTGTGGTGCCTCCCCCTGGTGTCGATGTCATCCTTGTTGCGCCGAAGGGTGCAGGTCGGACCGTCCGCTCGAATTACCTCGCTGGCAGCGGCATCAATGCGAGCTTCGCCATCTATCAGGATGCGACCGGCAGAGCAAGGGAGCGCACGATTGCACTCGGCATCGCGGTGGGATCGGGCTATCTCTTCCCCACGACATTCGAGAAGGAAGTCTACAGCGATCTGACAGGAGAGCGTGGCGTTCTGATGGGCGCGATCGCGGGCGTCATGAAAGCGCAGTACGAGACGCTGCGCGCGATGGGGCATTCGCCGAGCGAAGCGTTTAACGAGACCGTCGAGGAAGCCACGCAGAGTCTCTATCCGCTCATCGGCAAGAACGGAATGGATTGGATGTTCGCTTCGTGCAGCACAACGGCACAGCGCGGCGCGTTGGACTGGGCAAAGAAGTTCGAGGGAGTTGTGAAGCCGCTCTTTGATTTGTTATACCGCGATGTGCGGGAAGGCATTGAGACCAGGCGTGTGCTGGAGAGCTGCAGCTCGCTTGATTATCGGGAGAAACTTGAGAAGGAACTCGATGAGTGGCGGAACTCCGAGATGTGGAAAGCCGGCGCGGCTGTCCGCGAACTGAGACCGGAAAAGTGGAAAAAGGATTGAGTCGTTTTGGGCAGAATATCGGGAGCAACACGGAAAGGGGGAAGGTATGTCGTTTGAGAAAATAGATCCTGGTCAGAAATCGATCGAAGTAATCGAGCGACTGGTAGAGGAAGAGAAGGAGGCGATCGAATCGTTGAGAGCAAGAATGGCTCGTGTCACTGATCCAGCGCTCAAGGAATGCCTTGTGACGTTGGCGAAAATGAGGTCGCAGTTCGTCAGCGACCTCGAATCTCGAGTGAGCGAACTCCGATCTCAGGCTGAGATTACAACTCAAATCAACGCAATGTTCTGGTGATGTGTCAATTCAATGGACAGACACGTTCTCAGACAGTGCTCCGTCATTGCTGCCCGAAAGGTTTGAGGAAATCATGACGTGGGAAAGAAAACTGGTCCAGATTGAAGGTAAGCAACTGCAAGAGGAGGGCCCTGGCGTATGCAAGATCGCGTGAATGTGTTTGACACGACATTGAGAGACGGTGAACAATCGCCTGGCTGCAGCATGAACCTGGAAGAGAAGGTGCGTATGGCGCGCCAGCTGGAGCAACTTCGCGCAGACGTGATCGAAGCCGGCTTTCCCATCGCGTCAGAAGGAGATTTCGAGGCGGTCAAGGCGATTGCTCAGATCGTTCAGAGCTCCACCGTCGCTGCCCTTGCGCGCGCGGTGAAGGTTGACATCGATCGCGCCTGGGAAGCGATTCGAAGCGCGAGGAATCCACGCATCCACACATTTATTGCCACGTCGGACATTCATCTTGCGCATAAGCTGAAGAAAAGCAGATCCCAGGTGCTGAGTGATGCGATCTGGGCCGTCCGGTACGCCAGGTCCCTCTGCGATGAGGTTGAATTTTCGTGCGAAGATGCTTCGCGCAGCGATCTGGAATTCTTGTGCCAGATCGTCGCTGCGGCGATCGAAGCCGGTGCAACGATCATCAACCTGCCGGATACCGTCGGATACGCGGTGCCGGACGAATACGGAAGCCTGTTCCGCACAGTGCGGGAGCGAGTTCCCACGACCCGAAACGTGACACTGAGTGCGCACTGCCACAACGATCTGGGACTCGCGGTGGCCAACTCACTCGCCGCAGTCCAGAACGGAGCCCGACAGGTAGAATGCACCATCAACGGAATCGGTGAGCGTGCGGGCAATGCTTCGCTGGAAGAGATCGTCATGGCGCTCAAGACGCGAAAGGAGAGGCTGGGGGTTTACACGAACGTCAATACGGAGGAAATCCTGAAATCGAGCCGGTTACTCAGCAGCATGACGGGGATGATGGTCCAGAGAAACAAGGCAATTGTCGGTGTGAACGCCTTTGCACACGAAGCGGGCATCCACCAGGACGGCATGCTCAAGAGCCCAATCACCTACGAGATTATGACCCCGCAATCGGTGGGCATGAAACACAGCACGCTCATTCTGGGGAAGCACTCAGGCCGTCATGCCCTGAAGCAACGCTATGGGGAGCTTGGATACAACCTGTCGGCTGAGGAACTGGAGCGAGCCTACAAAACATTTTGCGGCATAGCTGATCAGAAGAAAGAGATCTTCGACGAAGATCTGATCGCAATCGTCGAGGACAGAGTCGGAGACGTCGATGACTTCTACCAGCTTGAAAACATACAAGTGAGCAGTGGAACCAAGGTGCTCCCAACGGCAACTGTTGAGCTGAGGTACGGAGACCAGCGTTTCGTCGATTCGGCGACAGGTGACGGTCCCGTCGATGCTGCATACAAAGCCATTGAACGCATCACAGGTGTCGTCGGCAAGCTGACGGAGTATTCCATCAAGTCTGTGAGCCTCGGACATGATGCAATGGGCGAGGTGTTTGTGCGCGCGGAGTTCGACGGCATTCTCTTCAACGGCCGAGCCGTGAGTACCGACGTGATCACCGGGAGCGCGAAAGCCTACCTCGAAGCTCTCAACCGCTCGCTAGCGGCAAAGAAACGAAAAGGGGAACAAGAGAAAGAAGGGATCAAAGAGGCCTCTGCAGCCGTGTAGGAGAGATCGCAATCGTCTCGCGAAGGATAGAAAAGACCGTGAAGCACCCTCGTACACTCTTTGAAAAAATCTGGGATTCACACGTCGTCGCGCAAGAGCCGGATGCACCTGCCGTGCTCTATGTCGATTTGCACCTCATCCACGAGGTTACCTCGCCTCAGGCGTTCGACGGTCTCCGTCGTCGTGGTCTGCGTGTGCGCCGCCGTGACAAATCTGTTGCGACGGTCGATCACAGCATACCAACGCTCGATCCTACTTTGCCTATCTCTGATTCGCTCGCCGCAGAGCAGATCAGAAAGCTGGAACAGAATGCGCGTGAGTTCGGAATTCAGCTCTACGGGACTGGAAATCCGAGCAGAGGAATTGTGCACGTGATTGGACCTGAGCTCGGCCTAACCCAGCCCGGTATGACCATCGTGTGCGGCGACAGTCACACCTCTACCCATGGGGCGTTTGGTGCTCTGGCGTTCGGCATCGGAACAAGCGAGGTCGAACACGTCCTTGCTACACAGTGCCTTCTCCAGCGGAAGCCGAAAACCCTTGAGGTGTGCATCGACGGTGTGCTCGGACCCGGTGTCACCGCGAAGGATATCATACTCGCATTGCTCGCGAAGGTTGGAATCGGCGGTGGGACAGGTCACGTCTTTGAATACACCGGTAAAACAATTCGTTCGTTGTCGATGGATGAGCGAATGACGATCTGCAATATGTCCATCGAAGGCGGAGCGCGGGCTGGAATGGTATCTCCGGACGATATCACATTCGAGTATCTTGCAGGCCGGGAGTTCGCGCCCAAAGAGAAAGCTTGGGATGAAAGCCTCGCGCGCTGGAAGCAACTTCGATCAGATGTAGCAGCAGCGTACGATCGAACGGTGTCGCTTGATGCCGCGAAGGTGACCCCGATGATCACCTACGGAACGAACCCGGGTATGGGAATACCGATCCACGCCCCCATTCCCAGACCGGTAGATGTGGGTGACGGCTCTCAACGCTCTTCGGTTAAAAAGGCGCTGAACTATATGGGACTGGAATCCGGTCAAAGTTTGTTGGGTATGCGTGTGGACGTCGTGTTCATCGGGAGCTGCACGAATTCCCGGATCTCCGACTTGCGTCAGGCTGCACAGATTCTCAGGGGAAGGAAAGTCGCTCCGAAGGTGCGTGTCTTGGTCGTTCCAGGTTCGCAGAGCGTAAAAAGACAAGCGGAGTCGGAGGGTCTGGATCGCATCTTCAAGGAAGCGGGCGCCGAGTGGCGCGAGTCCGGCTGCTCGATGTGCATCGCAATGAACGGGGACCAGCTCGAACCGGGCCAGTATGCGGTCTCAACGAGCAATCGTAATTTTGAAGGAAGGCAGGGGAAGGGAGGGAGAACATTCCTCGTCTCTCCACTCACGGCTGCTGCTACGGCTCTCGCGGGGACAATCACCGATGTTCGAACTCTATTACGCAATTAGTCCGGCACAAGTATGTCGAAGTTCTCTCAAATCAAATCGCGTCTCCTGTCTCTGCCGATCAATGACATCGACACCGACCAGATCATCCCGGCAAGTTTTCTGAAAGGCATTGATAAATCGGGAATGGCGGCGGGGTTGTTTGCCGGCTGGCGATATTCTGCAGATGGCTTGCCAAAGCCGGACTTTGTTCTCAACTCACCACGAGCAAGCGGAGCGCAGATTCTCCTCGTCGGAAACAACTTCGGCTGTGGATCATCTCGAGAGCACGCGGCCTGGGCGCTGCGAGACTTCGGCTTTCGTGCGATCATCAGCACCTCCTTCGCTGACATCTTCAGGAACAACGCTCTCAAGAACGGACTTCTGCCCGTGGAAGTCAGTTCTCCCGATTTCCGTCGGCTGATTGATCTCGTCTCGCAGAATCCTGAAGCTGAAGTCGAGGTGGATCTGGACCATCAAGAAGTCAGGTTCCCCGACGGCAAACCGATTCCTTTCGCCATTGATAGTTTTTCGAGGTACTGCCTTCTGACTGGAGCGGATGAGCTCGACTACATCCTCAGCTTTGATGCAAAGATCAGTGAATATGAGGGCGAGCATCCGTGAACCCCAGGACATATAAGATCGCAGTCCTTCCGGGAGATGGCATCGGGCCGGAGGTGGTCCGCGAAGGGATCAACGCCTTGCTGAAGATTGGGGATAGATTCAGCCATCGATTCGAAGTGAAGGAAGCACCGATTGGCGGCGCAGCAGTAGACAAAGTTGGTGTCCCGCTTCCTCCGGAGACGCTCTCCCTCTGCAAGAACTCAGATGCGGTTCTCCTGGGGGCAATCGGAGGACCAAAATGGAATAGCAATCCTCCGGAATTGAAGCCCGAACAGGCTCTCCTTGCTTTGCGGAAGGATCTAGGTTTGTTCGCAAATCTCCGTCCAGCCAAGACTTGCCCTGCTTTGGTTCATTCCTCGACTCTGAAGCCCGAGACAATCAAGGATGTCGATCTTCTCGTCGTCCGCGAGCTGACCGGTGGTTTATACTATGGTGAGCCGCGAGGAATTCACCAGGCCAACGGTCAGAAGATAGCAGTCAACACCATGACCTATTCGGAGAGAGAGGTTGAGCGGATCGCGGTCGTTGCCTTCGAAGCGGCCAGGACACGACGGAAGAGAGTCTGCTCAGTGGACAAGGCGAATGTCTTGGAATGTTCCCGATTATGGCGCAGCGTTGTGAATGAAGTGGGAGAACGCTTTCCCGATGTCGAGCTCACCCATATGTACGTTGACAACTGCGCCATGCAGCTCATCCGAAATCCGAGCCAGTTTGACGTGCTCGTCACCGAAAACCTCTTCGGTGACATTCTCAGCGATGAAGCCGCTATGTTGACGGGCTCGATCGGCATGCTTCCGTCGGCAAGCTTGGGAGGGATAATAGCTCTCTATGAACCCGTCCATGGCTCGGCGCCCGACATCGCCGGTCAGGGGAAGGCTAATCCTATCGCAGCCATTGCTTCAGTTGCCATGATGCTTCGGATCTCTTTGCATCTGGTGGCGGAGGCCGATGCGGTTGAACAAGCCATTCTCTCAGCCCTCATGCGAGGGCACCGGACGGCGGATATCTGCGCTCCGGGGGAGTCACCAATCTCTACGACAGCCATGGGAGATATCATCGTTCGACACATCTGATCCTGAGGCCGGATCTTCTCATTCGAACATTCTCTCACGGCGACCACCACGGGTGACGGAACTCACCTCAGCAATATTCGTTTGATTCCTGCTGCCACAGGCATCCCGACGTCTGTGGCTTTATTGTCTACGGGACGTTTGACTTTGCGCTTGCGCCTCTCTACCTTCTATGTGCGCGAACCCTTCGCGCAGCCTCGCGATCATCCAACAACACCTTTCTTGAGGACCGTATGAACATCCGAATAGCACTTCTAGCCTCTGTCGTCTCCATCATCAGCCTTCCGGGCTGTAAGCAAAAACCGGAGCAGAGGGAGGTGAAGCAATATACCATTGAGCAATTCATGAACACCGAGGCGATCGCCGGCGCGTCGTTCTCTCCCGACGAACGACTCATCCTGTACTCGAGCAAGAAGACAGGCATCTACAATGCATTCACCGTTCCTGTCGAAGGTGGGGCGCCGACCCAACTCACCGATTCCAGAGACAACTCCATTTTCGTCATCTCGTTCCTTCCGAACGATAACAGAATCCTCTACAGGAGCGACAAAGGAGGGAACGAGATCTACCATATCTACCTCCGTAATGAAGATGGCACGGTCAAGGACCTTACGCCGGAAGAGAAGGTCCGCGCTGAATTCTATGAGTGGTCGCACGACCAGGCTGGGTTCTTCTTCGGCTCGAACAAGAGGAACCCGAAGTACATGGACGTCTATGAAATGGACGTCGCAACGTTGACGGCAAAATTGGTCTATCAGAATGATCAGGGTTACGATTACGCTGTCTCATCGAACGACAAACACTATGTCGCGTTCTCCAAGAGTATCACGACCAACAACTCGGATATGTATCTGTACGACCGCGGAACGAAGGCGATGACCCATCTGAGTCCACACAAGGGTGATGTGCAATACTCTCCTGCAGTGTTTAGCCTTGACTCGAAGAGCCTCTATTTCCTGACGGATGAGGGAAGCGAGTTTCAGTATTTGAAGAGATACGACGTTGCCTCTCGCACGTCCAAAAAAATGGAGGAGGCTCCGTGGGATATCATGTATGCCGATCTTTCAAGAAACGGAAAGTATCGGGTTGTGGGGATCAATAATGACGGGAAAACGGAGATCAAGGTCTACGACAATTCGACGGGGCAGGCCGTCTCGCTTCCCAAGCTTCCGAACGCCGAGATCACATCGGTCAGGATTTCGGACAGTGAGCGACTCATGAGCTTCTACGTCAATGGGTCTCGTTCGCCGAACAATTTGTATGTGTACAACTTCGACACAAAGGAGTACAAGCAACTCACGAAGACGATCAACCCCGACATCAACGCTGATGATCTCGTTGACGCTCAGGTGGTTCGCTACATGTCGTTCGATGGTGTGGAGATTCCGGCAATCTACTACAATCCGCACATTGCCAGGGAGGGAGCGCAGGTCCCGGCTCTGGTGTGGGTTCACGGCGGTCCCGGTGGCCAATCTCGCGTCGGGTATTCACCGCTCATTCAGTATCTGGTGAATCACGGGTATGCGGTCATCGCGGTAAACAACCGGGGAAGCTCGGGATACGGGAAGACGTTTTACAGAATGGATGACCTGAAGCACGGCTCTGAAGATCTCTCAGACTGCGTCGAGGCAAAGAAGTTCCTCGCTTCTACCGGCCATGTTGACATGGCAAAGATCGGCATCATCGGAGGAAGTTATGGCGGATATATGGTGTGTGCGGCGCTGACGTTCCGTCCCACGGAGTTTGCGGTGGGAGTGAACCTGTTTGGTGTCACGAACTGGGTGCGTACACTCAAGAGCATCCCACCGTGGTGGGAATCGGGCAGGAAAGCTCTGTACGCGGAGCTTGGTGATCCCTTCAAGCAAGAGGAGTTCCTGCGCGCGAAATCGCCGCTGTTTCACGCTGACAAAATCCGACGGCCGTTCATGGTCCTGCAAGGTGCAAATGATCCGCGGGTGCTGAAGGTCGAATCGGACGAGATTGTCGAGGCCGCCAAGAAAAACGGTGTCCCTGTAGAATACGTCGTGTTCCCAGACGAGGGGCACGGATTCGTGAAGAAGGAGAACGAAATCAAGGGATACAGAGCGATACTGGATTTCGTCGAAGAATACCTGAAAGGTACGAGGAGCAAGTGAGGGTTTGCGTTGGTCAGGTTGAAGCAGCAAACGGTGATGGCGAGCCAAAAACTGATTGACATTCTTGGCATTTTGAAGTATATTTAAAAACTTTAACTTAATTATCGGTTTCGGAGGTTGAGAGAGTGGAATCTTCACCAAAAACGAAGTTCTTCAAGCAAGACGAGGTCGATCAGAGATGGTTCTTGGTCGACGTGAGCGGGAAGACCCTCGGTCGAGTTGCGTCGCAGATCGCTCGCATCATTCGGGGCAAGCACAAGCCGGCCTTCACGCCGAACACCGATCTTGGTGACTTTGTTGTGGTTATCAACGCGGAAAAGGTCGTTGTGACCGGGAAGCGTCAGGAAATGAAAGAGTATTATCACAATACCTTGTACCCCGGTGGCGCTCGCTTCGAATCATTCAAAGAGTTGCTCAAACGAAAACCTGAAGCGGTTGTGGAAAAAGCCGTCAAAGGGATGCTGCCGCACACCCGGTTGGGTCGCAAGATGATGAAGAAGCTGAAGGTGTATATTGGCTCGTCTCATCCTCATGCCGCTCAGAAGCCCGAAGTCATGACATTCTAGGGAACTCAATACAAGGGATTTCAATGCCGTCACTCATTACTGTTGGTCGCCGGAAAACCGCCGTTGCCCGTGTGAAGCTCACGGAGGGGTCCGGCAAAGTGTCCATCAACAATTCTGAACTGGAAAAGTACTTTCCGGTCGCTGTCTTGAGGGAAGAGGTCCTCAAGCCATTCGCGGTAACTTCCACTCAGGGTCGCTATGATGCTCGAGTCCGCGTTCAAGGAGGCGGTCCGACCGGTCAGGCGGGCGCAATCAAACTCGGAATCGCGCGCTCCTTGGTCGCTGTTGACGAAGATACCCGGCAGACGCTTCGGAATGCCGGTTTGCTGACTCGTGACCCTCGTATGGTCGAACGGAAGAAGTACGGCCAGAAGAAAGCCCGGAAACGTTTCCAGTTCTCCAAGCGTTAATCGGTTGTCGTTCGTTAAACCATCAATCATATTCTCCGATCTGAACGGGAGTGTCCCGTCGAACCGCAAGGATGTACGGGATTCCGGGATGAGATGACGAGGATAGTCGAACTAACTCAAAAGGATCATCTATGCCGCGTCTGGAATTAGAAGCACTTCTGCAAGCCGGTGCCCATTTCGGGCACATCACCCGCCGTTGGAATCCCAAAATGAAACCCTACATTTTCATGGAACGAAATGGGATTCACATCATCGACCTCAAAAAAACGCAAGAGATGCTGGAAACAGCATGCAATGCCGTTTCAAACATCGTTGCACAGGGAAGAAAGCCACTGTTTGTTGCCACCAAACAACAGGTGTGCGATGTCGTCGAGATGGAAGCGAAACGCTGCGGAGCTTTCTACGTCACGGAACGGTGGCTGGGCGGCATGCTCACGAACTTTACCACTATTCGCAAGAGCGTGAAACGGCTCACCAATATAGACAAGATGGAGACGGACGGGACGTTTGAGAAGATCACGAAGAAGGAGAGGCTCTTCCTAGATCGTGAGCGGGAAAAGCTGCAAAATGTGCTGGCTGGCGTCGTTGAGATGTCCCGCCTGCCGGGCCTCGTCTACGTTGTGGACGTCAAGAAGGAAGCGATTGCAGTGAAGGAGGCACATAAGTTGGGGGTTCCTGTTGTTGCTATTGTCGACACGAATTGTGATCCGGAAGTGATCGAATATCCGATACCGGCAAACGATGACGCGTTGAAGGCCGTGCAGCTCATCACCAAGGCGATTGCTGATGCGGTTGCCGAAGGAGGTCAGCGGGTGGCTGCTCGTCAAGCTGAAGAAGCAATGGCGCAGGCAGGAGAGCACAAGGAAGAATCGGAAAAGAAGGAAGCAACAGAAAAAGCCTGAACGAAGGAGGCAGTTTCGAACGTATGGCTGTCGTCTCATCTGAACTTGTTAAGAAACTCAGGGAAAAAACCGGGGCGGGTATGATGGACTGCAAGCGCGCCCTCGAGGAATCCAGTGGTGATATCGAGCAAGCGATTGACTATCTTCGGAAGAAAGGCGCGGCGGTTGCGGCAAAGCGCGCCGACAGAGTTGCAAATCAAGGGGTAGTCGAGTCGTACATCCACGCCGGCGGCCGCATCGGTGCCATGGTTGAGCTCAATTGCGAAACGGATTTTGTTGCGAAGACGCCGGAGTTCAAACAGCTGGCGCATGACATCGCGATGCAGATTGCGGCAATGAATCCGCAGTACATCAGCAAGGAAGATGTTGGCAAGGACACCGTTGAGAAGGAACTGGTGATCTATAAGACGCAGGCAGTGAACGAAGGGAAACCCGCACAAATCGCAGAGAAGATTGCTCAAGGCAGGTTGGAGAAGTTCTTCCAGGAAATGTGTCTCCTGGAGCAGAGCTTTATCAAAGACTCTGGCAAGACCATCAGAGATCTCTTGTCGGAAGCAACCGGCAGAGTCGGAGAGAAGATTGGCATCCGCCGGTTCCAGCGATATCATCTTGGGGAGGACTTCAACTAAATTCTCTACTTGAATCCCGAAGCAATTCGGGATTTTTTTCTTCCTGGTGGCACCATGACCAAGCTACGATACAGCCGCATCCTGCTCAAGCTCAGCGGTGAAGCCCTCATGGGCGAGCGAGAATACGGCATCGACTCAAAAGTCCTGAACCTCTATGCTGAAGAGATCCACTCCGTAAGAGAGCTCGGCGTCGAGGTGGGGATCGTCATCGGTGGCGGGAACATCTATCGCGGTCTCGACAACTCCTCTGACGAAATCGATAAGGTGACCGGCGACCATATGGGGATGTTGGCGACCGTGATCAACGCGCTCGCCCTGCAAAATGCCCTTGAAAAACACGGCCTCTACACCCGCTGCCAGTCCGCAATCAACATGGACAAGATCGCCGAGCCGTTTATTCGCCGTCGAGCGATCCGTCACCTCGAGAAGGGGAGAGTCGTGATTTTTGCCGCGGGCACGGGAAATCCGTACTTTACGACTGATACCGCCGCGGCCCTTCGTGCGATTGAAATCGAAGCGGGCGCGATCTTGAAGGGAACACGGGTTGATGGCATCTACGATAGCGATCCTGAAAAGAACGCGGCAGCGATTCTCCTACCGGAGGTCAGCTATGGTGACATTTTGAAGAAAGACCTCAGAGTCATGGATCTCACGGCGATCACGCTGTGCAGAGAGAACAAATTGCCGATCATCGTGTTCAACGTAAACAAGCCCGGCAATTTGAAGCGCGTCGTGCTCGGCGAAGCCGTTGGCTCAAGAATAAAATACGTCGAGCCCTGAACTCGACGACATCACTTGTCCTCAACACTACCGAATGAAGCGAGACAACCATGGTAAAGGAAATCCTGAAAAACGCTGAAGATCGGATGAAAAAGGCGGTGGAGGTTGTGCGCGAGGAACTCGTGAAGATACGAACAGGCAAGGCAACTACCGCGCTGCTCGATGGTATCAAGGTTGAATACTACGGGAGCATGGTTCCACTCCGTCAAGTGGCCAACATCAGCACGCCGGATGTTCACACCATCTCGGTACAGCCGTGGGAAAAGAACATGCTGGCCCCCATCGACAAAGCAATTCTCAATGCTAATCTCGGTCTTAACCCTGTCAATGACGGCACGATACTCAGAGTCCCGATTCCGCCACTGAACGAAGAACGAAGGAGGGAATTGGTGAAGTTGGTGAAGAAGTTCGGAGAGGATGGGAAGATTGCCATCCGCAACGTGCGGCGCGATGCCATTGAGCATTTGAAAAAAGCCGAAAAGGACGAGCACTTCTCTGAAGATGAGCGAAAACGCGGTGAACAGGAGTCACAGAAGCTGACGGATAAATACATCAAGGAGATCGACAACCTCCTGGCTCTCAAAGAGAAGGAGATTATGGAAGTGTAAGGAGGTTGCTTGACTCAGGTCTCAGATGAAGTTCTCAACTAAGCCCCGAAGAGGTTTTTCGGGGCTTTCATTTTGTAGATTCCCGAAATCAACCCACGCAATCCTCTGTGAAATTTCGGGAATCTCATCCTGCAGGATTCCTTCAAAATAACTCTCCCCATTCTTAGTAAGGCATTTTCCAATACTTGTTAAGGTCAGAGCCCTGTGGGAATAAGGCATTCAAGTAAATCGCCTTGACAGCAGAAGCATTCACAGAATTTATAGGAAGTTGAGAGTCAAAAGGACTTTTTCCAGAATAAACTCCACTAAAATCGTCATTCACACAAAATAAAGGAGCTGCAATCTCACGCATTTGAACATTATTATTGAATGGAATGACAAATTCTATCCATGCAGATTCAACAATACAATCATTGTTATCATCGAATGTGTTATTAGTTCCAGGTGGACCTGCAGGTAGTTTTCTATTAATAAGCAAAATTTTATCATTTGGGTGATAGTATCCATCTGCCTTTTTGTAAATAGGCCAATCCTCACTAGGGCCTGCTTTGTGAATCTGAGGTCTCATCGACTCCGGAAGCCATTCAAAATATTTCATGATTTCAGAAACAACAGAATCCTGTTGTTCAGGAGTCATTCCAGGACAATAAACTTGACCCGCAGGCGTAACCAATGTTGTTTCCTTCTGAGCAATCCAATAGGTGTAATCCTTTGCGTGCTTTAAGTCAATGCCTTTCAGTTTATTGTCAATTTCAGGAATGCCCGGACGTCTGAAGTTGAAAACATAATAGAAATTCCTCAGCGTTGCCAAGCCCCAACCAGTGCCTGCATTGGTGTTGACAGCAGGATTGAAAGACTGGTCTCCTGAACCTAAATCACAAGTTGCCACAAGGCTTGAATCAGTGCCGTTTGTGATGAATGCTTCAACAAGATGATTGCCAGGGATAAGTTTTGTCTTGAAATAGCCACGGGCATCGACAGGAGCCTTTGCACCGTTGTCAAACTTTTCCCAGCCTGACAAGTTATTCGTTGAACCAGAGGTCATGGACAATGCAGGATTCTTAGAAGTAGCATACTGCCCTTCCATGACATCCTTTACAAATCCAGAAATGATATCCCTGGCATCCAACACAACAGGATAATCCCTCTGTCCTGTCTTGCCGTCTGCATTTGTCGCAGTCACAGCGATGGAGAAAGTGCCATTGACATTTTCATTCACGCCATGACACAAAATCTTGTCATTCTGCACAGCCACGGTAAGAGGAGCATTGTTGCTCTTCACTTGCACAGAGGCAAAAGGCTTTCCTTGAGGGTCTGTAACAACATCGCTGATTGGTTTCCTTAGAGTGTCGCCTTCTGCTCCATTGAATGAGACGTCCTTGAACTCAGGAGACAGGGCATCAGCGACTGAAAACTGGACAGAGGCAGTGCCTGCCTTTTGGCGTCAGTGGCTGTGGCAGTCCCCTGTTTCACACCAGGCGCGTTGTATGCACGCTGAAAAGCGGTTTCAAAAAAACGCTGCCCTTGGGGCTTGAATGTATAGGTTGTATCAGGCAAGGCAACAACAATATCCTCCAGGCCAATATCATCAGACGCCTTCACAGAAAAAGTTATAGGCTCATTAAACTTGGCAGAGAGAGGAGAAGCAGTAAATTGCTCAATACGTGGAGGTTTGTCTTCAGGAGTAAGGAGGGAACAGCCTCCTACCAATGAAACCAATCCGATAGCAGCTGTCGTTGTGAAGGTCAGGTGCATAGACTTTTGAAGATTCCCGAAATCTACCCACGCAATCCTCTGTGAGATTTCGGGAATCTACCCCTTCCAGAGTTGATCCTCAGTTTGCTTCATCTGTTCTTCAGCGAACGATTCGACGAATTGTCTGTAATCTTCGATGCCATCGAAATGGGAGAGTACAAACTCGGTGGCGACAGGAGGTCGCCTGTAGATGCCCGAAATCTCTCGCCGCTTCGGCCTTGTGATTTCGGGTATCTCTCCAGGGCACACGTAATCCCGGTAACTTGAAAATTCCCAATGCTCCGCTCTCTCGACCAGTCCGGCAAAGCGCGGATTGAGGTGGATGTACCGCGTGAGATGGAGAAGGTACTCCGTCGAGTCGGCGTGCTTCGCTTTGAACCGTCCTTGAAACAGATGTCCCACTCTTCCATAGCGAGCGTTGATGGATTTCGAGAAGGAGATGCCAAAGTGCTGCATGGCGCTAGAATAGTCCAACCCCGATAGCAGCCGGATGAGCAAGTGAAAATGATTTGGCATTAGGCAGTAAGAGTGGATCTCAGCTTGGTCGGATGGGAAATACTCGACAAACCTCTGCAGAAAGAATCCATAGTTTTCAGGCTCAAAGAAGATGGACTCTCTGTTGTTCCCTCTGTTGTAGAGGTGGTAGAAATGATCTGGCAAGAATTGGGCGTCTCGATATGGCATAGGTGATCCTTGTAAGATTCCCGAAATCTCACGTGTCGTTCCCTGGTAGATTTCGGGAATCTCCGTCAGTGCGTCTCCAGCCAGTTCGTCCCTACGCCGATCTCCACCTCAATCGGCACGTTGAGCTTGAGTGATTCCTGCATGTGCTTGGTTACCAAGCTCCGCACTTTTTCTTCCTCATCCTTTTTCAGCTCAAAGACCAACTCGTCATGGACCTGGAGGATCATCCGGGTCTTGAGGCGTGCTCTGGCGAATGCCCGATCGATATTGATCATCGCCAGCTTGATCATATCGGCAGCGGTGCCCTGTATGGGCATGTTGATGGCCTGCCGTTCGGCATTCTTCCTGAGATTGTTATTGTGGCTGTTGAGGTCGGGGAGGTATCGCCGGCGCCCGAGGAGGGTCTCGACATACCCACGTTCTCGTGCAGCCCCGATGGTGTCGTTGATGTATTGCTTCACTTTCGGAAATCGCTCGAAGTAACGCGCAATGATCTCTTTGGCTTCAGACTGCGTAATCTCGAGTCGTGTGGAGAGGCCGAAGGGTCCAATCCCATACATAATTCCAAAGTTGACCTCCTTTGCCTTTCGGCGCATCTCCCTCGAGACTTCCTCGTGAGCGACTCCGAACACCTTCGCGGCAGTCGTCGTGTGGATATCCTCCTTATTCCGAAAAGCCTCGCTGAGTCCTTCGTCACCCGAAATATGCGCCATCACCCTCAGTTCGATCTGCGAGTAGTCTGCCGACATCATCAGACTGTCTCCCTCGCCTGGAACGAACGCCTCGCGGATCGAACGACCGATTTCAGTGCGGATCGGAATGTTCTGCAGATTGGGATCGCTGCTGGAGAGCCGCCCCGTTGCCGCGATGGTCTGATTGAATGATGTGTGAACCCGGCCCGTCCGCGGATTAATCAGAGCGGGCAATGCATCGACGTAGGTCGACTTGAGTTTCGAGAGCTGTCGATACTCCAGCAGGTGCTCAATAATGGGATGTTCATTTCTCAGGGTCTCCAAGACACCAACGTCCGTGGAGAATCCCGTTTTTGTCTTCCTCACCGTTGGGAGCTTGAGCTTATTGAAGAGCACATCACCGAGCTGCTGCGTGGAGTTGATGTTGAATGGCTCGCCAGCGAGCTTATGAATCTCGCGGGTCAGAGTGTCCAACTGCCGTTCCAGCTCTTTTGACATGTTCCGTAAATGGTCAATGTCAACCGCCACACCCGCTTTCTCCATCTTGGCGAGCACCGATAACAGAGGGAATTCTAGTTTCTCGCAGAGTCCCAGCATTCCCTGCTGTTCAAGTTTGCCGGAGAGAGCCCGATAGAGACGGAGCGTGATGTCGGAATCCTCGCAGGAATAATCGGAGAGATCCTCGAGGGGTACCTCACGAATATGTTTCTGCTCCTTGCCGGAACCGACGAGCTCGGTAAAGGAAACTGTCTTGTATTGCAGGTGCTCCCGTGCCAGCGCGTCGAGATTATGTCGACCATCGGCGCGCAGAATGTAGCTGGCGATCATCGAATCGAAGGCGAGACCTTGAGGCCAGATGTCATGCTGCGAGAGAACCAGCATATCGTACTTGATGTTGTGACCAATCTTCCGAGGATCCCGGTTCTCAAGAAGAGGTTTCAGATTCCGTACAACCTCGTCAACATCAATCCCCTTGCTCTGTGATGTTGCGGCTTTCTTCTGCGTGAAAAGCTCAGCCTGATCGGCCTCGGTTTTCGGTCGCACGGACACGAAGAACGCCTCGCGTGGCTTCAGACAGAAAGAAATTCCCACCAGCTCTGCACTCAACGCGTCAGTTGATGTTGTCTCAGTGTCAAAGACAAACTCCTTCGATTTCCTGAGCCGCGAGCAGAGATCTTTGAGTTCCTTTGTGTCGGTGATGAGCTTGTACGCGTGCTTGTCCTTGTGCATGTCAACAAGCTCGATCTCGGGCGGCGGGAATTCGACTTCTTCAGCCTTCCCCTTCGCCTTGATCCCTTCAGATTTCTTAAGAGATTGGACCAACGACTTGAACTCCAGCTCTTCGAACAACTTGACCAACGTGGGGATGTCTTTTTCCGCTGCCTTCAAAGTGTGGAAGTCTACTTTTAAGGGAACGTCGGTCTCAATCGTTGCCAACTCTTTTGACAAAAGCGCCTTGTCTTTGTTCGCCTCTAATTTCTTCCGCACACCTTCTTGCTCTATCTTCTGGATGTTCTTGTAGATGTTCTCGATTGTGCCGAACTTCTGGACCAGCGGAATGGCGGTTTTTTCGCCAACGCCGGGCACGCCCGGAATGTTATCAGAGGTGTCACCCATGAGCCCCAATACTTCTACGACCTTGTCGGGACTGACTCCAAATTTTTCCTTCACGCCATCAATGTTGACGATCTCGACTTCCGTCCCCTGTCGTCCGGGTCTGTACATCTTCGTTCGACCTGACACGAGCTGCATGAAGTCCTTGTCAGACGACACGAGGAACGTGAGGACCTTCTCGCGCTCTGCGCGCTTGGCAAGTGTCCCGATGATATCATCGGCCTCATAACCGTCCATTTCCAGCGCGGGAATTCTGTACGCCTTCACGATATCCTTGATCGTGGTGAGCTGCGAGATCATGTCCTCAGGCATCCTCTGGCGTGTTGCCTTGTATTCCTTGTACGCTTTGTGACGGAATGTTGGTGCGCCGGTGTCGAATACCACGGCAATGTAGTCCGGCGACTCGTGCGTGAGGATCCTGTTCAGAAAGGTGACGAAACCAAAGATAGCGCTCGTGTTTTCACCTTTTGAATTCATCAACGGGCGCTGAATGAACGCGTAATAGGCTCTATAAGCGATCGCGTTTCCGTCGATGAGGAAAAGTCGTTTGGGTGAGCTCATGCCGAGAAAATGCCTTCCGAGGATTGATCAGCGTTTGCGACACAGGCGATGCAGTTGCCGCGTCGTGGACGGTGGGGGATGATTGAAACGAAACGTTAGAGTCTGTCTCAAATTTACGCTGGAATTCTGCTCAAGTCAATGCGATGCAAAACCGACCATCGTGTCCCTGACCCGACGGATACCTCTGGATGAAATAGGCGTCCCCGAGGTCGTTGCACGAAGGATTTCAGCCACGTGAATACTTGAGGAGGACACGCTACACCGTGTCCTCAACCGCAGTCGGCTGTATCGCCTGCATGTGGTCTTGGGAGGGGATGGGCGATGTCCCGCTCTTGAGATCAATGAATGACTTGTTGAGGAAAAAGAGTGATACGGCAAGCAGAACACCCGTTATAAAGAAATTCTCGCGTAGACCCAGGGTTGCTGCAATATACCCCCCTGCGGTGGGTCCCACCATATTCGCCAGGACATAGAAGCTCGAAGCGATGCCCATTATACCCCCTCGGCGAGAGAGAAGGGAGTGTTTGCTGATGTATGAGTAGAGTGAAGGGAGGATTCCGCCGAGACAAAACCCCTGCAAAGCGCGGAGGAACAGGAGTTGGTACGCCTGCGTCACGAAACCCTGGGCCGCGCACGCCACTGCAGCGCCGCTGATGGCGATCGTCAAGTTCTTCTTGTAGCTCATCGTATCATTTCTTCGCCCCCACCAAGGAGAGGAAATGACCATGAAGACACCGGTTATCGAGAAGATCGCTCCCGTGAGCGTCGCAAGGTATGCCTTGTTCGGTTCGAGATACTCGATGTAGAGGGCAAAGACAGGCTGGATCAACAGGACTGCGACCTGAGAGAGAAAGATGATTGCCAGCGCAACGCGGATTGGCCTCGATTCGAATGCATACCGAAAATTGCTCAGAAAGGTGTGGCGCTGCTCCACGGCGAGATATTGCTTCGGCGGATCTTCAATAAACTTGACGACAAGAATTCCGGCGATTGTACACAAACCGGCGACGATGAAAAAAATTGGCCGATATCCAAAGGCGTCGGCAAGTGAACCCCCAACGAGTGGACCGATGACCCCTCCGCTCGCGGAAGCCGTCTGGAGCAATCCTAACGCATAGCCGGTGCGATCGTGCGGGGTGCTTGCTGACACGAGCGCAAGTGCTGCAGCGATGAAACCGCTGATTGCACCCTGGAGCATACGGAAGATCAGCAGCACCTCAACGCTTTGCGAGAGGCCGATGAGCGCTTGAGAGACCGCGAGTCCGAAGATAGCGCGCACCACCATCAGCTTCCGGCCGTAGCGGTCGCCAAGGTAGCCCCACACAGGAGTGAGGAAGAACGAGATGAAGAACGGTCCAGCAAACACATAACCGCTCCATCGTGCCACATCGTCAGTCGAGGATACACCAAGTGTGCGGATGTAGAAAGGAAGGAAGGGAACGACCAAGCTCATTCCCATCATAGCGATGAACTGAGATGCCCAGATGATGTAGAGTGTTCTTTGCCAAGGCTCCAGAGCTTTCAGGTTCATTCAGCAGTCTCGTCGTTCGACAGGAGTTCCGATCCCAATGATCTCTCTTGAAAATATAACCAAACGTCCCGTCAAAACAAACGAGTGGTTGGAACTCTACTCTCATCATTGTATATTGAGCCCTGACTCAGGCGTGAAGAGACTCAATATCTATATCATTCTTGCCATCCAGCAACTGATCTCCGGTGGCACGCACATCGTCGCCAAGGCTGTCGTAAAGGATGTTGATCCCGCTGTCCTCACATTTCTGCGGACGATCATTGCATCGGCCGGTCTCTTGGCTATCACCACTTTGCGCTCAGGCCGTCTTAAGATCGATCGCGGCGATTGGGGACAATTTGCCGTGCTTGGATTTCTCGGCGTTGCGCTCAATCAGTTTCTCTACCTCTACGGCCTGCGCTTCACCACTGCAGCGAACGGGGCCCTGCTCTATGCCGCAACCCCGGCATTTGTGCTTCTGTTGTCCCATTTTCTTCTGAAAGAGAGAATCACCGCAAAGAAGACGATCGGTATCATTGTAGCCTTCGTCGGGATTACGATCGTCATCTTCGAGCGCGGAATAGATCTCTCATCGACCTACGCGCTGGGAAATCTCATTATTCTGATAGCCGTTGTCGCATGGACGCTTTCAATGATTCTCGGCAAGCAGATGATCATCAAATATGGTGCTCTGCAAATGACTACGGCCATGATGACAGTCGGAGCAATAATCTTCTCACCCCTTGGAATCTACTCAACGACTTCCACTTCATTTGCTCATCTCTCGCTCTTTCACTGGGCAGGAATCCTCTATCTGGCTTCTGGGACATCAATTCTTGGCTATTTGCTGTGGTACCACGCCCTTGGGAGGATTGAGGCGAGCAAAGTTGCGGTGTTTGCCAATGCCCAGCCGGTGGTGGCGGCTCTTCTCTCGCTCATTTTCCTCGACTACTCTCTTACCACTGCTTTCGTGATTGGGACCATCGTCACAATCAGCGGGATCGTCGTCACGCAACGTGGCTGATCCTTGTTGACCCTCGTGAGAAACCCCGTTTTCCGTTGATTCAGCTTCAGTAGTTCAACTACCCGTTTGTTTGCCGTCATCTGGCGATTCGCGCCGCTGCTCATCGAAAACCGCTAAACTCGTCACCAACCCTTCCGTATTTTCACGCAGAGAAAAAGGAAGGGCGATTCATGGCAACGCCAACCACCCGCGATGAGCGTTCGCTGCGAGCTTTTTGGCTTGTATGCCTGTTTTCTGGTCTGGTGGGAATTGTGTCCGGGCAAACAGCGAAACGCGTCGTGATAACCGGTGACGTGACGGACGAAAGAAGAGTGCCCTTGGAATCGGCAAACGTACAGCTCATTGGAACGTTCGATGGCGATGTCACGAATTCGAGAGGCCGATTCCGTTTTGTCACAGGCAAAATCGGAATTCAGGAACTACGCGCGTCAATGATTGGGTACGAACCTGCAGTTGTGCGCTTGAACCTTTCGCACGGGGATTCGGTGGTTCTAAGGCTTGTGTTGAAGGAGATGCTTGTCAATCTCAAAGAAGTTACAGTGACTGCCAGCGCATACGCAACCGGCGACGAGGTAAAAGGTATGACGTTGCGTTCGCTGGAGGTCATCACCACACCAAGTGCGGCGGCAGACATTTTTCGCGCTCTACAAACGTTTCCGGGGGTCGTTGCTGTGGATGAAGGCTCAGGTTTGTTTGTGCGTGGAGGTGATGTGAGCGAAACGATCATTTTGTTGGATCAGGCAACCGTCGTACATCCATACAGATACGAATCGCCAACCGGTGGATACTTCGGAACGATCTCGCCGTTTTTGGTGAGTGGAACATTCTTTTCGTCGGGCGGATTTTCCGCTCGGTACGGAAACGCACTCTCAAGTATTCTGGCAATGGAAAGTCTCAATCTTCCCACATCTCTCACGTACAGCTTCAACGCTGGTCTAGCTGCGGGGTCTGTGGCGGCAAACGTTCCGATCATACCGCAGAAGCTCGGTGTGAGGATCTCAGGCAATCAAAGCTTCACCGGTTTGATGTTTCGTGTGAATGGTGTGCGCAATCGATTCACCATTCCCCCGAGCGGACACGATGCGAATCTCAGTATCGTGTACAAGTACTCCAGCACAGGGCAACTGAAATTCTTCAACTTCGTGAACGTTGATCGTATAGGCGTTCGAGTTGATGAACCTTCGTTTGACGGTGTGTATGAGTCGGAAGAGACGAATTGGCTGCACAACCTGCAGTGGGCCGATGCGCTGAGTGACTGGTTTGTGAAAGCGAGCATCTCAATGAATCGTTTTGGGATAGAACAGCAGTTGGGGAATATGCGCCTCAAGCCGTCCGATGAAACGTACAAGTTCCGTGTTGATGCGGAACGATCTGTGAGTGATGATCTCTGTTTCTCCTTCGGCGCGGAGGTTGAGCGATCAGAGAACCGCTTCCTTGGCACCTTACCCAGAAATTCTCAAGTGCTCGATCCCAGCGCAGAGGTGTATCGTCTTGACGAGCGGTATGCGACCCAGCGTTGGGGGGCGTACAGTGAGGTTGAAGCCCAGCTCTCAAGGCGATGGATGGGGAGCGGAGGTGTCCGAGTCGATTATCACAATCTCGCTCGGGAAAGCGTGATTGATCCTCGACTTTCGCTCCGATACAACTTTTCCAAAGAAACGAATGCGCGCATGAGTTGGGGGGTGTATCACGAATTCCCTCAGCCTGCTCTTTTCGATCAACAGAGCGGGAATCCATCGTTGCATGCACAGAGTGCGCAGCACGTTATCGCTGGATTTGAGCATGCGAACGATCTTTTCATGATTCGAGTCGAGGCATATCATAAGGTTTACCATAGCATGGTACTTCGCAACAAAGCGTGCAACTATACGAATGACGGTCGAGGTTACGCCCAGGGCGTGGATTTGTTCCTCAAGTACGGAGGATTTCTACAGACCCCTTACAGCGGATGGATTTCATACAGCTACCTGCGCTCACGCAGACTGCAGGCACGGGATCTCGTTGACCGCTATGTATACGAAGAAGCACCCTCATGATTCGACATCACCCACAATCTGACTGTCGTCGCGAAGGCGCAAGTGATACAGTTTCTCAGTGCAGGCGTGACCTTCCACTATGCAACAGGTCGACCTGAAACGCCGGTTATTGGTGCCGTGTATCGACCGGAAGGAGCGTACTACGAGCCAATCCAAGGTCCGATCAACTCCGAGCGGCTTCCGGATTTTGTCCGGGTGGACGCGACACTCAGTTATTTTCTGCCGTTCGGAGATTCAAACTCCGCGGTGTTCTACTTTTCGGTTTCCAATGTGCTCGACCGTGCGAATGCTGTACGATTGGAGTACTCGCGAGACTATTCGGAGCGCCGACTTCGCACATCAGACTACCGTCGCTTCATTTACTTTGGTGTAGGATTGTCAATAGGATCATTAGGAACGTGACAATAAGTGGAGAGCCAATCAATCGAATTACAGCGAGGATCACTCAATGAAAACAAAGTATGCGACTTTCTATCTAGTATTGAGTATCGTCATTCTGTCTGCGACTCACGCGCAGGATCGCGGGGGTGAGCAGACAATTGTTCAAGCAAAGCGTCTTCTCGTGAGAGCTGTCAATGAAGCCAAGCGGGACCTGTTCGTGCAAGCGAAGACGATGTTGGAGCCACTGGCAAATAATGAGAACAACGGCGCACTCGCACACTACTATCTTGGCTACATTGGCTATCAAATGGGAGTTGTTGTTGAGCGTATGGATAAAGAGCGCGCTGTTGCGTACCTTGATACGGCTGTCGAGCACCTAGAAGCCGCAATACAAAAGGATGAGCGTCTTGCAGAAGCGTATGCGTTGCTTTCAAGCTGCTATGGAATCAAGATCTCGTTTTCGCCTCTCAAGGGCATTATCCTCGGTCCAAAATCTGGCTCACTGATGGGCAAGGCAAAAAGCCTCGCGCCAGAAAACCCGCGCGTGGCGCTCCTTGATGCGATCGGTACATATAACACCCCTGCGATCTTTGGAGGAGGGAAAGATAAAGGGTTCGCTGGTTTCAAGAAAGCGGCAGAGTTGTTTGATCGCTGGAAGGATGCTGATTCCCTCCAGCCAAGCTGGGGAAGGGAAGAGGTGTACGCCTGGATTGGAATAGCTCATCTTGACCGAAATGAACCGATCATGGCTCGAAGAGCGTTTGAAAAAGCCCTGGAGATCAATCCTGACTACGGTTGGGTCAAATGGGTGTTAATGCCAAGGGTTGCTGCGGAAGAAGGAATGAAGCAATGAAGCAGGCACACGATGCAGACGCCAACCGGAGTGGCGGTAAATCCCTGCTCGGTTCTGTCCAATCTCAGCCTTCTGTGCTTTTGCCCCCTAGGCCTCACATGACCTGGGGAGGGGTTTTAATTGCGGCCGCACTATGGATCGTATATTCATTCGTAGCCGCCATTCCCTTGAAATACAATGCAGGCATTCCGTTTTCGTGGGCATTGACAGGCACGTTGTGCAACAACGCGTTTATGGCGCTCTTGAGCATACCCGCTTGGCTTATCGTTGTCCGTTGGATGGACTCATATAGTTGGCCTTGGAAGATTGCCGCGCACTTGATGATTGGGCCCCTGTATGCGATGGTCGACTATCAGTTCAACGTTCAGCTGATCGTTTGGTTTTCCGGGGGAGGCGCGGCCTTGCGTCCCGTAACGAGTGCGTTCGGATGGATGCTCGTCTGGAACTTTCTTCTCTATGTTCTCCAGTTTGCAATCTATCACGGATTGGTTACCTTGAAGCGTCTCCGGCTTAAGGAACGGCAAACGCTGGAGCTGCTTTCCTTGAGCAGAGAAATGGAGCTTGCAGCACTCAAGTCGCAAATCAATCCTCACTTTTTCTTCAACATTCTCAACAGCATCAGCGCGATGGCGTCGCACGATGCGGAAGAAGCGCGCATCATGATTGCGCAACTGGGAGATCTCTTGCGCTATGCGACGGATATGTCCAGAAATGATTTCGTCCCTCTACGCGATGAGGTGGCGTTTGTCAAATCCTATCTCGCTCTCGAATCGAAACGGCTGTGCGATCGACTTCAGGTTGAGCTAAGTGTTGCGGACCAAGCCCTAGATATTCTCGTGCCTCCAATGATCCTGCAACCTCTGGTAGAAAATGCAATAAAGCACGGTATCGAGCCGAATGAGGGTGGAGGAAGAATCGTAGTGGCCGTTGCCGTCGACGCGGAGAGAATGAGTGTGAGCGTGCGGGATACGGGTGTTGGTTTCAAGGGCGCTGCTCTTTCCAGCGTAGGAAGTGGGATTGGGCTGAAAAACACTGATGCTCGGTTGCGGAAGCTTTTCGGTGAGGAATCAGAGCTCTGGACAGACACGCCCGAATCTGGGGGATTTGAGGTCGGATTTTCTCTGCCCATAAACGAATCTGCTGGCAGGTGATGCGAGCAATCATAGTCGACGATGAGCCTCTGGCGAGGCAGATCATTAAAGAATATCTCGAGGATTTCCCCGAGATCAAAGTGATAGCAGAGTGCCAAAATGGTCGGCAGGCGATCAAGGCAATCAACCAAGAAGAACCAGACCTGGTGTTCCTGGACATCCGGATGCCGGGGATAGATGGCTTCGCAGTGCTTGAGCACCTGAGATCCATGCCGCGCATCATTTTCTCAACCGCTCATAATGACTTTGCACTTAAGGCGTTCGAGGTCAATGCGGTCGACTATCTCCTCAAACCGTATGATCGGCAACGCTTCTCAAAAGCCGTTCAACGAGTTCTGCAGCAACATCAACCCTCCACCAAAGAGCTGGACCGCATCTTGAGTCTTCTGCAGCAGACACGGGAAGCAGCAGCGTTTCCAAGTCGGATTTTTGTCCGTCTAGGCAAAAAGATCGTCACAATTCAGACAAGTGATATACTCTTCATCGAAGCTGATGGAGATTACACTCAACTGCATGCGGCGAATGTCTCCTACTTGTGCAATCTTAGCCTCAACGAGCTTGAAGAGCGGCTCAATCCGTCGCGTTTTGTGCGTGTGCACCGCTCGTTCATTGTCGCTCAAGACGCTGTAGAGCATCTAGCAAGTGACGGCGAAGGTGGGTTTGTGGCAAAGCTCAAAAACGGTGCGAGAGTTCGAGTGAGCAGAACATATGCGGGGAGAATCAAGCCGTTGATCTGGTGACAAGCTCTATTTCCTTCCATTTTCCTCCCCAATCGGCTTCCTAACCATCTGAGCCATTCTTCCCTCTAGGCAAGCCCATCTCAACGAGGGATGTGACGGGGAGCATAATTACCATTGGTGGGATCGTCGTCACACAGCGCGGTTGAACAGTACACTACTTTTTCAGTAGCACTATCCCGAGGGATGTCTGCACGTGAGGGGTAGTGACGACGGGATGCAGCTAAGAATGCTCGAATCCATGCTTAAGATCGGAGGGGAGGGCTATGAGTACACCCACATTGGTAGTGATCTACATAACGGCCTCCGTTGCCTTGGCGTACTGGAACAAGGCAAAGGGGAACGGCTTCCTGTTGGGATTCCTCTATTGCCTGTTTCTGACGCCGCTGATCGGTGCGGTAGCCATCGCCGTTGCCGAGGAAGTCGTCATAATGAAAACGGGAACGGGGGTGAAGCGATCCTGTCCGCGCTGCTTCGCACTCACTCCGGCGAACATATCCTTCTGCGAGGAATGCGGAGCGCACATCGTTCGGCAGACGGTGAAGCAGTATCTTCAGCTTGCTGAACTTGCCGTTGGCCTCATTGCGACAGTGGTGATTATTCGGATGCTGATGTAAAAGTTACTTGATGGAGCGCAACCTCCATCGTGCTGTCTGACGGGATAGCCTACGCGAGACTCTGCGGTTCAGCTTGATCGATACTCCCGCTCACTTTGACAAAACCCACTGACCATCAGTCAGTGGGTTTTGCTTTTTCGAATTGCTTCTCGACCGGTTTTTCAATACCTTTTCAAATCAACGTTCAGCACACGGAGAGGTGGCCGAGTGGCTGAAGGCACAGGTTTGCTAAACCTGCATAGGGGGTAACCTCTATCGAGGGTTCGAATCCCTCCCTCTCCGCACGCCAATTGTACGGCGAGTGTCAAATGGGAACCAAACCGTTATAGGGGTGAAAGCCTCTGTCGGGGGTTCTCCGCCAGCTTGTCCCGCCAAATGCGGGACGGCGGATCCGCCTTTGGCGGAGAATTCCCCCCTCTCCGCTCGGAAACATCCCTCGAACACTCCTGCAATACCGTAATCAAGGTCTTTTCCCAAGGATCGCCGGAGTCGTCTCGCTTCACGCGGGAACCGGCATAGTCTGGATTTGCGCCAATGCGCGCTTGATCTCCTCGCGAGGGAGGTCATGATTTTCGAGCTTCCCAGCGAAGTACGCATCGTACGCTGCCAAATCAAGATGTCCGTGTCCGCTCAGATTGAAAAGTATCGTCTTCTTTCGGGCCTCTGCTTTGGCTTTCTTCACCTCTTCGATGACAGCCTTGATGGCATGCGCCGACTCCGGAGCGGGAATGATTCCTTCTGTCCTCGCGAAGAGCACTGCTGCCTCAAAGACTTCAAGCTGCTTGTATGCTTGCGCTTCGATGAAACCATCCAGGTACAAGCGGCTGATGAGAGGCGCAACGCCGTGATAGCGCAATCCGCCTGCGTGGATGGAAGGCGGAACAAAAGTGTGTCCCAACGTGTGCATCGGAAGCAATGGAGTCATCATCCCTGTATCGCCAAAATCGTAACGGAACTCTCCTTTTGTCAGCGTCGGACATGCTGTGGGCTCGACGGCAATGCATCGGATGCCTTTTCCAGCGATCTTATCGCGAATGAAGGGGAGTGCTATCCCTCCAAAATTCGACCCACCGCCTACACAACCAATCACGATATCAGGGTACCGCTCGATTTTCTCAAGTTGCTTCGCCGCTTCCTGACCGATGATCGTCTGGTGAAGCAACACGTGGCTCAGCACGCTTCCGAGAGAGTAGTTGGTGTCTTCTCGGGTCGCGGCATCCTCAACGGCCTCACTGATCGCGATCCCGAGGCTCCCTGGAGAATTCGGGTCCTGCTCCAGCACCGCCCGACCTGCTCGAGTATCCGTGCTGGGGCTCGCTACAACTGTTCCTCCCCAGGTGCGGATCATTGAGCGCCGGTACGGTTTCTGCTCGAAACTGACTCGTACCATGTACACTTTGCACTCAAGGCCAAAGAAGCCGCATGCGAAGCTCAGCGCGCTTCCCCATTGACCTGCTCCCGTCTCCGTCGTCAGTCGCTTGACGCCCGCCTGTTTGTTATAGAACGCCTGCGGGATCGCTGTGTTGGGTTTGTGACTGCCTGCCGGGCTGACACCCTCGTATTTGTAGTAGATCTCAGATGATGTGTCAAGCGCGCGCTCGAGATTGTATGCCCTTACGAGAGGCGTCGGGCGATACATACGATAGATGTCCTGAACTTCCTGCGGGATCTCGATGAAGCGTTCCTTGCTCACCTCCTGTTTGATGAGCTCCATCGGGAAGATGGCAGAGAGGTCATCGGGACCAATCGGCTTTCTCGTGCCTGGATGTAGAGGGGGATCGAGAGGCCGAGGTAAGTCGGCTGCAATGTTGTAGTACGAGGTCGGCATCTCGCGTTCCTCGAGCAGGGTTTTTCGGGTTCTCATGATGATTCCTCCGTTTGAAGTGAATGGTTGAGTGAGTTTGAAAGAAAAACTGCGGGCGGAGGATCCCACGGGGAAGAAAGGAGAAAAACAAAAGGTGGGAACACTCCGCTTCAGCGTTCCCACCTTTGATGGTGTTACTACATCGAGAGTCTACGGCGGAGACGCTGAGATGTTCCAGCGCCACCACCACACATTCTGATTGACCGAGGTACTATGGAAGTCGCTTTTCATATCCGTCATAAAACTAAGGAATCTGCAAGTCATTGTCAAGGCCTAACTGCTGCGTCCTTGTTGATAAAACTGATTGCCTCACGCCCCCAAAGTCGAGCGAAGTTATCATCCAGCCTTCCTCTACCGTCTTGGGTGCGTCAAGCCGCTTGAAGGGAACAGTGTTCGAGTTCGTGCAACACTCGTTCTAAAGCAAGAAGGGAGATTTGACTCCTATTGCCTTCTCCCACTAACTTTCGTAAATTGCATACGCGGTCTGGAGAGCTGGCAGTCCCTCGACTTCGGTCGACAAGAAACGTCGACCTTCGCTCGGGATGTCAAATGGAGAGCTGGCAGAATGGCTCTTGCATCCCGAACCGACACGAGTGGAATCTTGGAGGGTTCGCCTAATGGTATGGCAGCAGTCTTGAAAACTGCCGTCCCGCAAGGGACGTGGGGGTTCAAGTCCCTCACCCTCCGCAATTTGTGTGCTTGTTCGGGACGCCCGCAAGCGTCCCGCTCAGCCATTGGGTCGATGAAGCGGGATCCTCAATTCGATAATGAAGTTAGTCTCACTTCGTTCACTAACTTCAGTCGAATTGGGACTTGGGGGTTCCCCGCCCGACCGCAGGTAGAGAGAACTAGATAGTCGTGCGGGCGGGGAGTCCCTCGCTCTCCGCAAGAAAGCGGGACTTCGTTTTGCAGCCGGCAAAGAGAAGGACGGCTTTACTACTTCGATGTATCATCCTACCAATGTAACAACAATGCGTTCCTAATCCATACAACAAATCCAGGGAGAATAGCATGCTTCGTACACTTTGTTTCTTTCGCTACTTGTAACTTCTGCCGGTGTGCAGGCACAAGTAGAAAAAGATATCGAAGGATCGCAGGATCATCCTCTGATCTCAAGGATGCCAGGATACTGCATCTCGGCGTATGATGTCAAAGACTTCGATAGCTTCGAATCGATATACGTGAAAGCTGCTGATGCGCACTGGGAAGGGAAGATCACGAAGGTGTCTTACACTCGTCAGAGTGGAGCGAAGTCTGTAAGCATGTTGCAGATCGTGAGAAACTATGAGGGCGCAGTGAAAAAGCTGGGGGGAAGCGTCCTGTATTCTGACTCGCGCATTATGCATGGAAAGATCCAGAAGGGGAAGGCAATAACATGGGTTGCCGTGGAAGCGTTCAACGATGGGAGGGACTATGAACTTCGCGTTGTTGAATCGAAACCCATGGAACAGGAAGTCACTGCGGACGCAGCAGCCCTCAGCCAGAGCATCGCTGCGACCGGCAAAGTGGCGGTGTACGGAATCTATTTTGACACCGGTAAGTCTACGATCAAACCGGAATCGAACCCCACCTTAGATGAAATTGTGAAACTGCTGAACCAGAACCCAAGCCTGCTCCTCTATGTCGTGGGGCACACTGACGACGTGGGCGCACTCGACTTCAACTTGAAGCTCTCAGCTGACAGGGCGGATGGGGTGATGAAAGCCCTGCTTGAGCGCAAGATCGATGCCGCACGGCTAAAGGCTGCTGGAGTCGGTCCCTATTGCCCGGAGGCTTCAAACAAGACAGATGAGGGGAAGGCGAAGAATCGAAGAGTGGAACTGGTAGAGCAGTGAGGGGAAGGTGAGGTCAACAAAGGCGCATCGACCCTGGGACTGAAGCGCGCTCAGGGGTGAATGTCCATAGAGGGTTCTCCGTTCCGTTCGAAGAACGGAGCGAGGCCTCGTCCCGACGGGAGTCGGGACGGAGAATCCCTCGCTCTCCGCAGTCGGATCCTTCCCCTCAGCATTCTAACTCAGCACCAGCCACTTTCCGTAGTCCCCTTGTCGCAACTCCGCGCGACGAAGAGTACTCCCTCCAATGTCGCCTCAAACGGAGCCGTAGGCAGCAAACCCTGCAGCAGGCGCGCAGATTTTCCCTTCAATTCTTGCCCTATATCAGCCTGGTTTCACCCCTACAGAAATGAGAGAAATAGTGCTCGTCGCGGAACCCTTTGGGCTTGTACTGTTGTTCTAGGCAGATACCCAACTTGTGAGTGATCGGGGGCCTCTCGATGTGGCTCACCGACACTCCCTCTCAGAAGACCACACGCACCGAGTCCTGATAACCAGCATCATCAATCACATCAATCTAATGGAGGCTCTATTCATGAGTAAGCGCTCACGTCTCCCTCTTCACCTCGTGCTTTCTATGATGGTCCTTTCCCTTGTTGCTCCGGCGGCGCTCAGGTGTCAGTCGAGGATCGCGACAACCGATGAGCTCGCAAAGCGGGCAGAGGTCATCGCAGTCGGAAAGGTGACGCGGCTCGAGTCAGAATGGAACGAGACACGGACGATGATTCGAACACGTGTCACGGTTTCCGTCGATCAATATGTCAAAGGCGGCGGTTCGGAGAACACCCTCACCATTTATGTCCCGGGCGGAGAGGTTGGCGGCATCGGAGAAGTCTACAGCGATATGGCGACATTCCGACGGGATGAGAGCGTCGTTGTATTCGCTGAGAGAGACAAGCAGAACCGCTACCGCGTCTCTGCCGGACCACAAGGGAAGTTCACGGTCAAGCGAGACGAGATAACGGGAAAGGTGATGGTGTCGGGAAACAGAACTCTTGATGATTTGACGAAAGAGGTCAAACGAGCCGCGCAACTCCAGGATGGAAATTAGCAGTTGCCGGTCGAGGCAATCCCCCTGCGTTGGTTCTCACCTGATGTAAAACAAATCAGCGATTGTCAGCCATTTGAGTCAGGCTCCTATTCTTCTGAGAAGGGAAACAGCAATGAAACTTCATCGATTATCTGTTTGGTTCGTCTTACTCTTCTGCGGGTTGACGAACCTTTACGCACAGCAGCAAGGTTTGATTGCCCGCTACCCTTTGAATTCAAATCCTAACGATACAACGGGTACTCACGGACCTATGACGTTAATAAATACTCCGTTCCAAGATGGAGGTATCTATTGCAACGGACGCTATATTTATGGCGATACCAATTATTGTCATGCGATAACTCCGCAGCTTGCCGATTTCAGTTTTCAGGCGTTTTCCATCAGGGCGAGATTCAAGGTTTTAGAAACAAACAACTCTCCTCGCCCAGTTTTTGTCGGCGGAAATTCTTACCGATGGGTTGCTTTTAATCTAAATCCCGACGGCACAGTTTCATTCCTTTATAATAATAACAACACGCTGAATAGCAACGTTCAATATGTGTTAAACACTTGGCACGAAGCAACCATTACTTATGATTCTGCTGCAGGAACTGGTAAATTCTACTTGGACACCATTCTTGTAGATAGCGTTCAGTTTCAACTTATCCACGGAAACGACAGAACCATTGGTATTACCAACTTCTCCAACGGGGCTGTCTTCAAAGGCATCTTGAGTGATTTGAGAATATACTCCACTGTGGTGATCCCATCCGACGGAACGCAGAGTGCGTTCTATCGAATCACAAACACCTCCGACCAGGGACCGGGGTCGCTGAGAGAAGCCATCTCTCATGCAAACACCCATCCGGGCCTTGACAGCCTCATTTTTGAAATTGAGGGAACAGGACCCTATGTGATCCGGCCCTCATCTCCGCTTCCGACCATCATTGATTCGGTTCTTCTTGACGGAACCACTCAGCCTGGTTTTTCGTCCGTGCCCATCATCGAGCTCGATGGAAGTCTCGCGGGTTCCACCGCAGATGGGCTGCGGCTTCAGACCGGCGGGTCAACAATCAAAGGTCTCGTCATCAACAGATTCGCGAAATACGGCCTTGTGTTGGATGGTAGCGGCACGACGGGGAACGTTGTTCAGGGAAATTTCATCGGAACCAATGCGATCGGCACAGCAGCCCTTGCGAACGGAACGGGGGGGGTGCTGATCGCCGGGGGCGCATCGAATAACATCGTCGGAGGAACGACCTCGAGTGACCGTAACCTCATTTCCGGCAACAATGGCCCGGGAGTGACCATCACCGGAGCAGCGACCTCAAATAACAAGGTGCTGGGGAACTACATCGGGACGACTGTACCAGGAGGCGCTGGACTGGGAAATTCAATCGGCGTGAGCATCGACAGCGCTGCGAACACCGCGATCGGCTCAACGGTTTCTAACTCGGGCAATCTGATTTCAGGAAACAGCCTCTCCGGGATCTATGTGGCGGGGAGCGGAACGACAATTCAAGGGAACTTCATCGGAACGGACTACACCGGAAGCGCGTCGATCCCCAACGGGGTTGGAGGTGGAGGATATTGGGCGGCGATCTTTGTCAACGGTCCCTCGTCCAACACGCTCATCGGAGGATCGTCGCCCTTAGCACGAAATGTCATTTCGGGGAATCAAGGCGACGGAATTGGAATCTGGCAGGTCAACTCGATCGGAGTCCAAGTACTCGGCAACTACATCGGTGTGCAGGCGGACGGGACGAGTCCGCTTGGCAATACTGTCCCTTCCGGGGTCGCGTTTTATGGAGCCGGTGTTTCTGTCAGAAACTACTCGTCGGATATTACCATCGGCGGTCTTGCATCCGGGGAAGGAAACGTCATTGCCAACCACACCCACGAGGGTGTCGTTGCGTTTAGTGGTTCGCACCTGAGGATACTGGGAAATTCCATCCACGATGATACCGCGGGCGTTGCGATCTATGGTGTGGACAGTGCAATTGTTTCCGGAAACTCTATCCTCTCCAACATCGCCGGGGGCGTGATCCTGAATGGCGCGACGCATGCGTTCATTGGTGGGACGACACCGGCAGAACGGAATGTCATCTCCGGTAACGGAACCGGTCCGGCTCCGCTTGGCGCAGGAGCGCACGGCATCTCTCTTATTGGCAGTGGCACGACTGCCAATCGTGTATTCGGTAACTACATAGGGACCGATCCAGCGGGCACATCTGCATTGCCCAACAGCGGAGACGGTATTGAGGTGTACGGCGGAGCCTCCAACAACGTTATTGGCGGGATTACAGCTGCGGCACGAAATGTTATTTCCGCCAACGGGTGGACGGGCACTGCTATCTTCGGATCCGGCACGATAAGCAACACTGTCCTGGGCAACTACATCGGACTTGACGCCACCGGAACTCAGAACCTTGGTCATGTTAACGGTTCCGGAGTCTATATCGGCGCCGGAGCCACCAACAACAGAGTCGGAGGAACCGTCCCGGGGTCACGCAATTTCATCTCCGGCAACACTGGCTGGGCCGGTGTGGCCATCGATGGCACGAGCGGCAATGTAGTAGTCGGGAACTACATTGGAACCGACATTATTGCCGCCGCCCCGTTCGGGAACCTGGTCGGTGTCCGCATATACAATGGTGCTTCAGGCAATAGGATAGGAGGCACGGCGACCGGCGAGGGAAACCTCATCGTCTACAGCGCGCAAGCCGGCGTGGTGGTACTTGGCGGTAGTAACAACGCTATTCTCTCCAACTCAATTCATTCAAACTCAGGACTCGGTATCGACCTAGGTGGAGACGGAGTAACTCCCAATCGAGTCCCCGCTCATCCGACTCCTGAACCGTACCCACTAACACCAGTCCCCAATAACAACGCGGAGAACTATCCACTACTCTACGTTGCGATACCCGACTCATCGATCATCCGTGGGTCAATCGTCAGCTGGCCCAACACATCGCTCCGCATCGAGTTCTTTCTGAATGGTGTTGCCGACCCATCCGGCTATGGACAGGGTCAGACGCTTCTCGGCTTCACCGACGTGACCACGGACGAACTCGGCAGTGCAGCCTTCTCTTTCAACTCGAGCCTGCCGTTCCATGATGGCCAGTATATCACAGCGACTGCGACGGACACGGCCAACAATACGTCCGAGTTCTCGCCGGATCTGATTGTGGGCACGAAGACGAAGATCTATGGTGAGCATTATGTCGTCAATACGACGCTCTCAGGTATTCCGCTCCATTGGCCAGGCGGGGGAGGCTCGTACTGGATCAGCAACGCGAATCTCCCAGCGGGCTTTCAAGCGGAAATCGAGCAGGGCTTTGCGAGTTGGAGCGCGCTTCCGCAGGTCAGTTACGCCCCAGGAGGAACGACAAACTCGACAGCGTGGGGAGGCAATCCGGACGGCATCAACAACGTTGTGTGGGTCCCCGGCGACGACTGGGACGATGCTACCGGTGCAGATCCCAACGCAATCGCGGTCACGCGGGTGCGCTATAACAGCCTGACCGGGGAGTTAACGGATGCCGACATCGCATTCAACGGATCCTTCACATGGGGTATCGTCACAAACGCCGCCGATCCTGACTCGGTGCACGATGTGCAGAATGTGGCGGCGCACGAAGCGGGCCACTTCAGTGGACTCGGCGACATCTACAATCCAGGGTACGCTCCGTACCTCCCGTTTATGGGTATAGACAACGAAGCGGTGACGATGTACGGGTTCATCAAGAAGAATGAAATCACGAAACGGATCATTCACGAGCCCGACGCTGCGGGTATCAGTTTCATCTACAGCAACTTGCCTCAGGATCGAGTGGACCTGGTTCTCGTTTACGACGGATCGTCGAGCTTTTCCTCGACCTACAACGGCTTCGCTCCCTCTCAGGCGAGCGGCAGTGAGCTTGTCAATAAGATGAGAGACGGAGATCGGCTTGGTGTAGTGCGACTCCCCAACACGATTATCGCTCCTTTGACTACCGTTAGCGCAAGTTCCAGAGCGACTCTTACTTCTCAGATCCAGAGTATGACCGCTGGCGGGACAAGCGGCATCGGCGTGGGTCTCCAGACAGGAGCAAATATGCTGACGACTGCCTCACCGCTCCCGAACCACGCGAGGGCAATGATCCTCTTTAGTGCTGGGGAAGAGGTCAGCTCGCCGAGTGCGCTGAGTCCCACTGTGCTGCAGACGGTACGAGCGTCCGGGACGCCGGTGTTCACGTTGGGATTCCCGGGAAGCCCGGGACAGGATCTGGACAGCAAGCTGGCCGATTCGACCGGAGGCGCCTACTTCGTTACGGCCGATTCGACGATCAGTCAGGTTGTCAATACGATCTGGAATGCGCTGAGCGGTCAGCAGCTCTTGGCCGACACCTCGTTCGCCTCGAACTTACCCGGTTTCAATTGGCAAGGTGGCTTCAACTATCAGGGTGGCTTCAACTGGCAAGGTGGCTTCAACTGGCAGGGAGGTTTCAACTGGCAGGGGGCACTCGTTGACCCGGGAACGGTGAAGATCCTCCCTGGCTTCAACTGGCAGGGAAGCACGGGTGTCCTGGCTTTGGTTCCTCCTCAGGATGGACTGACGATTCTTACGGGACAGACCACAATCCCTTATCCATTTTATGTGATAGCTCCCCACTACGTGGACTCCATACCTACGCCGAACCAGTTCTTCAGCGCTATCAAGTACATCAAGGGCGCAACGTACAACTACTACGTAGTTACGAATCCAAAGCCTGGGAAGTGGACACTCATCCCGGGAGGAGCCACGAGCAACTCGGCTACTGTCGAGGCATTAAGGCTCTCTCTCATAGCAGTTGCCGACGTGACGATGGACGTGTCGTTTGACAAGTCGAATTACGTCCAAGGCGACCAGGTCGTCGTCCAGGCGACCCTCTCCGAAGGGGGCGAGACGCCTGTGCAGGTGGCTCTGTCCAGGAATGGTCAGAACACTGCCGGCCTCGGAGCGATTACCAGCGCGATGGTTCAAGCAGTCGTCACTACACCGTCAGGAACCGAGCAGACCATTCCTCTTCTGCATACCGGAGGTGGCGTCTATTCTGGAACGTTCAACGGTACTTCGATTGGCGGCAGTTACAAATTTAGGATCACCGCAGAGGGACAGCTCCCCGGTAATCAGGGGCCCTACAACCGGCAGTACGAGCAGTCGGTGTTCGTCTTGAGTCCATTCAATTCTAATGCGGTGATTCTGGCGACGAGCAGCGTCCTCCTTCAGAACGCCACCGTTCAGACGGGGGGTATTATCGTCAACACCGTCAAGACCACCCTCTGTCCGCTAATCGGAGGAGTGGAGCTCAGGTTGATCGGGAAGGCGTCTACTCCGGCAGGATTTGCCCTCAAAGCGTCGGATATTGTGATCGGTGTGGGGTCCAAGGTTAATAGCGACGTGTATTATAACTCGCTGGAGAATCGTGGGACGATTACCGGGACGAGGAATTCACCGTTGAGCCTGCCTGTCTTGCCAACGCTTCCGGCATTCCAGTTGGCAACAGCCGGGACGAAGGATGTGAGCATTCAGGCGAAGCAGACGGTGACGCTGCAGCCTGGTGCATATCGCAACGTCACGGTCCAGTTGGGCGGCACGCTGAAGCTTACTGGAGGGCGGTATGATTTCAACAGACTGTGGGGGATGAGCAGTGCGAAC
>Ga0315291_10000503_pt1 | contig 51902 bp, 41 predicted proteins | sample YL17G12_20_MG_FD_203070 | JGI IMG/M metagenome (GOLD analysis project Ga0315291, IMG submission 203070) | Sediment microbial communities from Yellowstone Lake, YNP, Wyoming, USA - YL17G12_20 | ecosystem: Environmental > Aquatic > Freshwater > Lake > Sediment | place: USA: Wyoming | collected...
GCACCGACGTTACGCACGGCACTGCTTCTGACGAAGCAGTGGCACACTGCGGCGGCTTTCCCGGGCCCGTGAATAATCCGCCCTAAACGGGCTGCTGGATTCTTTTGCTGAGCATCAATAGACGGTCAACTATGCCGACGCCGCACAGTAGTGTTAGGTGCCGCACGGAATCAGCATCGAGCTCTTGTAGGGGCGCCCGATGGGGGACTATCTTGGACGGCTGTAGGAATCTGGGCGTCACGCGCTACGCGGCGGCAGCCCCCGGCGTGGCCGCCGGGGCTGAACTGCCCGAAACGGACGGTTTTGCCATATCTGTACGAAAAGGTCAATCGCCATGGAACAATCGAACGTCTTGAGGCACTTCGCATGGACCACCGCAATCCTGGCGGCCGTGGTGGTGCTGGCCGGGTGCGAGGCCTCTGCACCGGAACCGCGCGACGGGCAGCCGACGGAAAGGGCTTCGGCGGCCGTACCGGAACCTGAACCCGAACCCACGCCGGGACCCCAGCCGGCCAAGCCGCAACCCGAGCCGCCGGCCGCGGAGGCCAGCAAGACCCCTGATCTGGGCCCGCCCCTGGTCAAGGACCCCAAGGGCCTGACCAGGCTCGACAAGACCCGGCCGGTATGGCTCGACAAGGCCAACCAGCAGGTGGTGATGCTGGGCCAGATCTGCCAGCGGGACGCGCCGCTGGAGATGTTCGCCTGTCTGAGAAACACCAAGGAGCACGAGGCCATCGTGTCGGTCGACGTCGAGGCGCAGACGGTCCACGCCGGGCTGTTGTTCGTGGGGGCCAAACCCGGCCATCCAGTCAGGTGGGATCCGACGTATGTCCCCGCCACGGGCACGGAGATCGAAGTGACGGTGGCCTGGAAAGACAAGCAAGGCAAGCCTCAGACCGCCCGGGCGCAGGATTGGATCCTCGATGTCCATACCAAGAAGGCCATGGCGTACCCCTGGGTGTTTGCCGGCAGCGGGTTTTGGACGGATGAGACCACCGGCAAGAAGTACTATCAGGCCGAAGGGGGCGATTTCATCTGCGTCTCGAACTTCCCCAGCGCCATGTTGGACCTGCCCATCGAGAGCAGCCAGTCGAACGAGGCGCTGTTGTTTCGGGCCTTCACCGAGCGGATCCCGACGCTGGGCACCCCGGTAACGCTCCTGCTCACGCCGAAACTGGAAAAAGAGAACAAGCCGGAGCAGAAGGAGAGTCAGGAAGGGGCAGAAAAGAAAGCGGAATAAGCGCGCGTCAGGCCAGCAGGCGACCGACGCTCTCGATCAGGCGGTCCATCGGGAAGGGTTTGCGGATGTAGTCGTCCACGCCGAGCATCTCGGCATAGGCCTTGTGCCGGCTCCCCTCGTTGGCGGTAATCATGATTACCCGCGTGGGCACCCGCCGGTTTCGCCGCAGCCATTCCAGCACCAGGAACCCGCTCCGCTTGGGCATCATCATGTCCAGGATCACCAGGTCGGGGTCCTCGCGTTCGACCATCGCCAGGCCCTGGTTTCCGTCCCTGGCGACGAGGGTCTGATAGCCGTTTGCCTCCAGGACGGTCCGCATCGACTCGACGATCTCGTGATCGTCGTCGACCAAGAGGATTCGCTTGCGGTCGCCGGTGGTCTGTTGGTCTTCGATGTTCTCGTCGGCCATGGTGCCCATCTACCTTCCGGACAGGGAGTAACCCGAGGAAACCTCCGACGGCCCAGAGGCACGCCGGAGGCGGCCCCCAATACCTTATTGGTAGCCGAGGCAGCCCGCGTTTGCAAGGGGTGGGCCGAGAGGAATCCGTGGTCGATGTATAATAAGGAAAAATGGGAAAAGGGGGAAAGTAAACTGAGTGCTTTCATTTCCCGCCCCCCTCCCATTTTCACTATATTCAGCATTCAGCATTCAGCCTTGGGCGCCGACGATGGCCCCGTCGCGGAGGAGGACGGTCCGCTGGGCAGAGCAGGCGGCATTCTCCTGGTGGGTGACCAGCAGGACCGTTCCGCCGTTGCGGTGGAAATCGGCCAACAGCTCCAGGACGCCGGCCGCACTGTCCGGATCGAGGTTGCCGGTCGGCTCATCGGCCAGGATGAGTTGGGGGCAGTTGATCAACGCACGGGCGATTGCCACCCGCTGCCGCTCGCCGGCGCTGAGCTCGGCCGGACGGTGGCGGAGCCGGTGGGCCAGATGGAATCTCTCCAACAGCTCGACTGCGCGGCCCCTGGCGGCGGCCGCCTGGTTGGCGGGTGCGGCGGCGGCCACGTTCTCCAGGACGGTCAGGTAGGGCAGCAGGTGGAACAACTGGAAGACGAACCCGACCCGCCGGGCCCGAAACCTCGCCCGGGCGGCCGGCGAGATCGCGGGCAGGTCCTCGCCGGCCACGACCACGCGTCCGGAGGAAGGCATGGCCAGCCCGCCGGCGATCATCAGCAGGGTTGACTTGCCGCAGCCGCTGGGCCCACGGACCGCCACGAACTCGCCCTGCCGGACCTCCATGCTCACGCCGGCCAGGGCGTGGACGGGCCCGTCGGAGGTGCGATAGATCTTACTGACGTCCTGGAAGTGGATCATCGGCAGGGATTAGAAACGGCGTGCCAGAAAAGGGGGAAAAACAGGGCTCGGAAGCACGGTCTGGCCAGCCAACCGGGGCGCCCGGCGGTTCGTTCCCGCCCCATCGTCATTCCTCCGCCTCCCGCAGGATGCGCTCCAAGTGTGGGACCAAGGGCGGCAGTTCCTTCGTCACCACCTCCCAGACGATTTCCAGCTTGATCCGGTCGTAGCCGTGCACAACGTGATTCCTCATGCCGCGCATTTGCTGCCAGGGGATTTCCGGATAGCGATCGATGACTTCCTGCGGGACGTGGCGGGCTGCCTCGCCGATCACGGTTAGCGTCCACACGACGGCATACAGACTGCGTTTGTCCTGACCAAACTGCTGCTCGTTCATCCCAGCCACGAAGGACCGGCACTGCGCAATACCGTCAAGGACGTGTCGGACGCGGAACTTCCATTTCGGGCGATCCGAAGACATTCACAGCCTCCGCGTAGATGGTTTCCTTTAGTTCGTCCAGGACAGCGTCCCGGAGGACTAGATCTACCTTTGCCACCCCCAGCAGACGCTCGATGTGCTGGGCCACCCCGACCAAGTGGAGCAACCCGATTCGTCGGTCAAATTCCACCAGCAGGTCGACGTCGCTCGCGTCGTCTGCCTCCTCCCGCACCACCGAGCCAAACAGACCCAGCGACTTGACGCCGAACCGCTCGGTAAGCTCCCCTCGGTGGGCATTGAGAATCCTGATTACCTGATCCCGCGTCATCCTTTTCGCTCCCCGTCGACCCTATTCTAACCATGCCCGTAAACCGCGTCGAGCCGTGGGACGGGTTGAGCGAGGCAAGTCTTCCTGGCGGGTCAGTGCGTGGCTGGTGGTCAGCCTTGGGCTGCCCCCAGTACACTCTCCCGGGGGCTTCGCCGACGAACGTGACCATGCTTCGGGACCAACTTTCGGTCGGTGCCCTGCCCCGTCGGTGCCCGTCGATCCGAGCCACCCTGAGCAGGGAGTTGCCAGGAATAGTTGCCACGTACCAGACCATCGGATCGTGGACAGGCAGGAGGCGCCGTGGTAGCATAGCTGACGCCGTGAGCCCAGATCGGGGCCCCGGTCACGGCGGAGGGGCGATCATCTAAGGGGATACCTATGGAAGAAACCATTCAGTTCAAGCTCAACGGCAATCCCGTGCGCGTGGCGGCGGACGGCCAGCGGAAGCTGCTGTGGGTTTTGCGCTCCGACCTGGGGCTGACGGGGAGCAAGTGCGGGTGTGCAGAAGGCTATTGCGGCGCCTGCACGGTCCTGGTGGACGGCGAGCCCGTGCGGTCCTGCCTGGTTCCCGTCGGCAAGGTCCAGGGAAAAGAGGTGGTCACGATTGAAGGGCTGGCCACCGACGGACGCCTGCACCCGGTGCAGAAGGCGTTCGTGGAGCACGACGCGCTGCAGTGCGGGTACTGCACGCCGGGGATGATCCTCCAGGTCGTCGGCCTGTTGCGGAAAAACCCTCGACCCAGCCGTCCGGATATCGTCAAGTTCATGGACGACAACTATTGCCGTTGCGGAGCGCACGCGCGAATCGTCCAGGCGGTCTGGTCCGCGGCCCTTGCGATCAGTGGAGGCACCAACCCATGAAAAGCGACGACTATCTGGAACTCGATTTCAGCGACCTGCCGGCTGCCTGGGCCACCGACCGCAGGGAATTCCTCAAAATCCTGGGCGGAGGGATCTTCGTCTTCGTCACCGTGGGGGAGGCGGAATCGCTGGCGCAGCCGGGACGCCGCGGGGGGCCCGGCCAGAGCATGCCCTCCGATTTCAATGCGTTCCTGAAGATCGGAGAGGACGGCCGAGTCTCCTGCTTCACCGGCAAGATCGAGATGGGACAGGGCGTGATCACCTCGCTGGCCCAGATGCTGGCCGAGGAGCTGAACGTGCCGCTCCGCTCCGTGGACATGGTGATGGGCGATACGGAGCTGTGTCCGTGGGACATGGGGACCTTCGGGTCCATGACCACCCGCTTCTTCGGACCACCTCTGAGGGCGGCGGCTGCCGAGGCCCGGGCCGTGCTGATTCAGTTGGCTGCGGAGCGTCTCCAGGCCCCGGTTGCGGAGTTGCAGGTGGAAGAAGGCATGATCTTTCACAAGCAGCAGCGCGACAAGCGGGTATCGTACGCCGAGCTGACCAAGGGGAAGAAGATCGAGCGGCGCCTGGAGGGGAAGGCCGTGCCGGAGGCCGTCGGCGATTTCACGATCGTCGGCAAGCCCGTGCTGCGAAGTGATGCCCAGGACAAGGTCACCGGCAAGGCGAAGTACGCGGGGGACATCCGCCTGCCGGGCATGCTCTGCGCGAAGATTCTCCGGCCGCCCGCCCACGGTGCAAAGCTCAACAGCGTCGACACCTCCGCGGCCGAGAAGGTTCCGGGTGTGCGGGTCGTGAGGGAGGGTGATCTGATCGCGGTGGTTCATCAGCATCCGGACGTTGCCGAGTGGGCCTTGAGCCAGGTGGTTGCCCAATTCGATCCGCCGAAGGTGGAGGTTGACGACCGGACGATCTTCGACCATCTGCTGAAGGTCGCGCCCGAGGGCCGAACCGTCGCCAGCGGCGGGGACCTTAAAAAGGGAGAGCAGCTCGCTACGACCCTGGTTGAGGAGACCTACTTGAACAGCTACGTGGCCCACGCCCCCATCGAGCCCCACGCGGCAGTGGCGAAGATCGAGGGCGGCAAGGCGACCGTCTGGGCCTCGACCCAGAACCCGTTCGGGGTCAGGGGCGAGGTGGCCGGGGCGCTGGGGTTATCTGCCGAGAACGTCCGCGTGATCACTCCCTTCGTGGGGGGCGGCTTCGGCGGAAAGACGAACAACCGCCAGGCCGTCGAGGCCGCGCGGCTGGCCAAGGCGGTCGGCCAGCCGGTGCAGGTCACCTGGAGCCGGGCGGAAGAGTTCTTCTACGACACCTTCCGGCCGGCCGCCGTAGTGAAGATCCGCTCGGGCACGGACGGCAGCGGACGGATCGTGCTCTGGGACTATCGCGAGTATTTCGCCGGAGACCGGGGCGCACAGCATTTCTACGACGTGCCCCATCACAGCACGACGTCGCACGGAGGCGGCTGGCGGGGCGGGGGCGGCCCCCATCCCTTCGCCACCGGCCCGTGGCGGGCGCCCGCCAACAACACGAACTCCTTCGCCAGGGAGTCCCAGATCGACGTCATGGCCGCGAAGCTGGGGGCCGACCCCGTGCTGTTTCGCGTGAGCAACCTCAAGGACGACAGGATGCTGGGCGTGCTGAAGGCGGCGGCGGCGAAATTCGGCTGGAAGCCCAACAAGGCGCCCAGCGGCAGGGGGGTCGGGGTGGCCTGCGGCACCGACTCGGGAACGTGCGTGGCCTGGATCGCGGAAGTCGCAGTCGACAAAGGCTCGGGGCAGGTCCAGGTGAAACGCGTCGTCTGTGCCCAAGACATGGGGCTGGTGATCAATCCCGAAGGGGCCAGAATCCAGATGGAAGGCTGCATCACCATGGGCTTGGGCTACGTGCTGACCGAAGAGGTCCGGTTCAAGGGCGGAGAGGTCCTCGACCGCAACTTCGACACCTACAAGATCCCCCGGTTCTCCTGGCTGCCGGAGATCGAGACCGTGCTGATCGAGGCGCAAAACTCTCCTGCCCAGGGCGGAGGAGAGCCGGCGATCATCGGCATGGGTGCGGTTATCGCCAATGCCGTATTCGACGCCACCGGCGCCAGGCTGCGGCAGCTTCCCATGACTCCTGATCGGATCAAAGCGGCGCTCAAGGAGAGCTAACCCGCATTTCTCACCACAGTGTGCCACTGCTTGACGTAAGGCAAGCAGTGACGAGGGATTCCGCCCCGCACTGCTTCTGCGAAGCAGTGGCACACTGTGATCCGACGTCGGGTGTTGGTGAGAAATGCGGGCTAACCCGCATTTCTCGCCAACACCCGAGGTTGGGAATGCGGGCTGAGGGTCAATACCGTTGAATTGAGGGCGGACCCAGCCTGGACACAGCAGCCTGGACACAGCAGCCTGGACACAGTGGCACCGGCGTCTCGCCGGTGTGATGCAAGTGAAAGTGCTGTCATCATTTCCGTCACACCGGCGAGACGCCGGTGCCACTTGATCCTCCTTGACATTCCACTGAATTCAACGGCATTCGGGCTGATGGTACCGGCGGAATCAATTGGGCCGCTGTCGGGCGACGAGCACGAGGCCGGCGATCAGCACCACGGCGGCCCCCAGGGCGAGCCAGATGCCGATCTTCCACGCCTGCTGCAGGGCGAAAGAATCGGACACGCCGCCGAGCGGTGGCCCGCTTTCCGCCGGGGCCTGGCCTGTCATCGCTTGAGACTCCGGCTGGGGCGGCGACCGCCGGGCGAGCGGCGGACTAGCGGCCTTCGGCTGCGGAGCACCGGCGGAGGGAGCCTCGGCCCCCGACCAACGCTGCGCGTCGGTGCCCGCTTCCGCCGTCGCGTCGGTCCCCTCGCCCGCCTCGTTCGGGAGGAACTCCTGGTATCCCAGCGGCCCACCGGCGGACTGAGGGTCTTTCGCCGCCAGGGCCTCGGCGACGGCGTCCCAGTCGCAGCGGACCAGCAGGTCCACGCCCGCGCTCTGGTCGCTGATGCTGCAGGAGCAAGGACCTGCGAGGAACCTGACGCAGTCGGCGAGGTTTGCCGTGGTGATTCCCTTGCCGACAAGGGGCAGCATCACCCGACCACGCCCGAAGACGGCAAAAACCATCGGCGACTTGGCATACTGGCTCTCGCGGAGGTCCGGCTCGACGGACAACAGGCAGTCGACCAGCCACTTCTCGGCCGGATCGGTACGGGAGAGCTTCAGCACGGCCAGCTTGAGGTCGTCGGCGGAATCGGCCTGCCGGCGACCGTCGCCCGGCCCTTTGCCAGGCGCCCCGGGGAGGAACCCTTGCAGCGTGTAGTCATCGCCGCTGGAGACCGGAAACTTGCCCTCAGCCGCCATAGCCGTCACCTCACCGACCACCTTCTCTGCCTGCCGGTTGGCGTCCTCATTCGGTCCGGTCAAGATCAGCAGCACGGCCGCGTTGCCGTCCTTGAGCAGTCCTGCCAATTGCCTGCGGACCGGCGAATCCACGATCGCCTGGACCTGTTTCTCGTCGAGCCGGCCGGCAAGCAGTGGGGCAGGCGCGGGATGGCCTTCTCCCGGCGTTTCGGCCTTCTTATCGGCCGGACCGGCAGGTGGCTCGGCGGCCCAGGCGTAGAATAGCACCCAGGGAGAGAAGACCAAGTGCAGGGGCTGTTGGGCCTCGACGTGCGATTGGTAGGTCTTCTTGACGATGTCCGGGAGCTTCTTGTACTCCTCTTCGTTCGACACGTCGATGGCGGCGAGCACCACGTTTGCCGGCGGATGGGCACGGCACAGCCCATCCAGGAGCTTGTTGGTCGCCTCGTCTTCCTTGGGTACCGGCCCGTGGTGGAGGTAGAAGACGTAGTACGGTGCCGACGGCCAGTTGTACATCGCGTAGCGGAACACCGGCGTGTCGCACGCCCGGACGAGCGAGACGCCGCACACTGCCCAGAACATCGCTACTGCAACGCCGTAAACGGCGACTCGCGTCGCCGAGCGAATCGGATGGCTCCGCTTCATTGGCCAGTTTCCTTCCGGGTGGCAACCGGTGGACGTGGGACGGCGGAAAGACACGGGGTGGCGTGGTGCCGGAACCGCAATCTCAGTATACGGCCCACACGTTTGCAGGGCAAACGGCGCCGGGTGGCTGATGATGCCCTACGCATTGCATACGGCCCACACGTTTGCAGGGCAAACCTGCCGCCGGCGGGGGCATTCCCCACCCTGCGACCGACCGGCTGGGGTTCTCCCCAGCAGGCAGGCCGAGGGGGTATTGAACCTTGGAACTTGGACCTTGGCCATTTCCGGCAAGGGAAGGTTCAAGGCTCAAGGTTCAATGTTCAATGGGAAAAAGCTCTCAGTCACCCCCGAAGGTGACCGGCTGCGCGAGGGCCTTGGCGAGTCGGGCGAGATACTCGCGGCGGGGGATCTCGATCGCGCCGAACTGGGCCGTGTGCGGCGTGAGCTGCTGGATGTCCAAGAGCCAGTAGCACCGGGCCCGCAGCCGCTCGACCAGATGGACCAGGGCCACTTTCGAGGCGTCGCGGACGCGGTAGAACTTCGATTCGGCGGCAAACAGCCCGGCAATGGCCACCCCGTAGGTGCCGCCCGCCAGGCGGCCGTCCTGCCAGACCTCGACGCTGTGGGCGTGGCCCAGTTTGAAGAGGCGGATGTAGGCCCGGATCATCTGCGGCGTGAGCCAGGTCCCGCCGACGCGGTCCGCCATGGTGGCACAGCCGCGGATCACGCCGGCAAAGTCCCGGTCGTAGGTGACCTCGAACCGGCCGCTGCCGATCGTCCGCACAAGCCGCCGGGGGACGTGGAAGCGGTCCAATTCGATGATGGCCCTGGGATCGGGCGACCACCAGGGGATCGGTACGTCCGGGTCGCCGGTTGGCCAAGGAAAGATGCCGTGCTGGTAGGCGTCCAACAGCCACTCCGGCGTGAGTTGGCCCCCGAAGCCGACCAGGCCCTCGGAGTCGAGCTCTTCGGCCGGGGGAAAGAAGCGGGATGGCGGGAGGAGGGGCATCGGGGGCCAGGGGCCGGGGGCCGGTGGTCAGGAACTGGGGGTTGGTACGCGCCATCCGTGGGTTGGCGGCGCTGCCGAACTCGCGCCGCGGTGGAAGGCCAACCGCACGACCACGGGCACCACGGAGTCAGGGGGATGCGAATACCTGCCGACCACCAACATTTGATTGCGCGGCGGTATTGGATTATACTGCCGATGCAACCGTCTGGCAGCAGGCACCGTCGTGCAACCTGCTGGGGGTGGGGGGGGCGCCAAGTTGGCTGTGATTCCCGGACGATGGTGTACCATGCTGGCGAATGAACATCGCAGCCCCCCGAGTGCGATCGGGGCGCATTTCACGCGGTAGTTGCTCCATTGGGGAACAAGCGGCTCAAGACAGAGGAGAACGGTATGATGGTTTCGCGAACGACGTTGGCAACGGTTGCCGCCCTGGCGGGGATGATCTTCTCGCTGTGTGGTTCGGGGCAAGTTGCGTCGGGGGGAGAGAAGGGTGTCGGCAGGGCCTCGGAAAGCGATGAGGGGCTGCCGCCTCAAGCGGCCATGCCGGCGCCGGGGCCGCAGCAGCGCGGCCTGGCCTCGCTCTATCCCGGCGACGAGGGGATCGAGCAGGATCCGCGGGTGCTGTTTGTCGACGACTTCGAGACCGGCAACGTCGACGAGATCGGCGCCCGCTGGGGCAACATCACGCAGCGGGAGAACATCGACCTTACGGCCGACGTTGCTGCCAACTCGCCGGGCAACCGGTCGATCCACATCGCGCGGAACGGCCACCTGTTCACCCACACCAAAGGCGTCGACACAATGTACGCCCGATTCTACGTGAAGTTCCACGAGAAGACCGGCTACATCCATCACTTCGTGCACCTGGTGGCCGACCGCACACCGACGCCTTGGCCGAAGGGCGGGGCCGGCGAGACGCCGCCCGGCGACGCCAAGTTCTCCACCGGGATCGAGCCGACGGGCCGCTGGGGCAAGTTCCCGCCGCCGGGCGTCTGGAACTTCTACACCTACTGGCACGAGATGAAGACCAAGTGGGGCAGCGTCTACGACGGCAAGCAGGTGCCCATCGAGCCCGGCCGCTGGTACTGCGTCGAGGCCATGCTCAAGGCCAACTCCAGCCCCGAGAAGGCCGACGGGGAGCAGGCATTCTGGGTCGACGGCGAGTTGTACGGGCGGTTTCCGGGCTTCCGCTGGCGGACCACCGACCAACTGAAGATCAACAGCTTCTGGCTCCTCTTCTACAACACCGACCAGCCCGCCCAACACAACAAGGACCCCAAGCCCGAGAGCCGGGTGATGGAGGTCTGGTTCGACGACGTGGTGATCGCCACCGAGTACGTCGGGCCGGTGCAGGGCAAGCCGCGTGGGGGCAAGAAGAAGGCCACGCCCTCGAAAAGCGCCCTGCTGACGCCCGGGCTGCTGATCGCCGAGCCGGGCAAGACGATCTACGCGCAGAAGTTCGAGGAAGGGCTGGGGAACTTCAAAGGCGGCAGCCTGACCGACGGCGGCGCCGACGGCTCGAAGGCCTATGCCTTTCCGCCCAAGGGGGCCTCGAACTGGCAGACGTTTTCCACGCCGGTGAAGGACTCGACGACGGTCCGGTTGAAGCTTAAGCCGCTCTGCGATGCCCCCGAGGTCACGGTGTTGATCTGGTCGAAGAAGCACAAGGACAACTGCCGCTACCGCGTGGGCGGGCTGAAGAAGGGCCAGTGGCGGGAGGTGGAGTTCCGGGCGATCGAGGCCCGCGTCGGCTGGGCCATGGACGGCCCGAGCCTGGAGGGCGACGTGCTGGACAACGTCACGCTGGTGTTCGAGGGCGGTGACGCGGACCGCATCCTCCTGGATGACTTCGAGATCCTTCAGTAAGGGAATCTGGGGACTGTCCCGATTTTCGCGCAGCGAAAATGGGACTGTCCCCTTCCGAAATCCTTCGGCGGCTCGATACGTCGCCATGCACGTGCCGGAACATGCCCACGCTTCGCGAGGGCATGCCACCCGGCCGCCAAGACAAGGAGTACCTGATGTCCCTCGCCGTGCTTGCCTGTGTGCTGCTGATCCCTGCGCCCGTGGCGGCCGAGCCACAGCCGGAGGGCAGTAAACGGGGCACGGCTTCGGGCCAGACGGCGGACAACTTCCGCCGCCCGAAGGATGAGGCCGACCTCCGCTACTGGCTGGAGAACATGATCTGGTACCACCGGTTTACGGAGGAGGAGATGTCAGCGGCCACGGGCCTCTCGGCGCATGAGATCCACGCGGCGCTGCGGGAGTTCAAGATCCGGCCCGAGACCAGGCCGCGTCGACCTCCTGATGCGCCGCTGCTGGTCCTGCCCTATCCCGGCGGCCGGCACCCGCGGATCGGTTTTCTGGAAGGGGCCATCCGGCCGCAGCGGGAAACGAAAGTGAGCGTGTTCGCGCCCTGGGACCAGGAGAGCTACGTAGTGGCGGACGTGCCTGAGGCCATCTGGCACGACACGCCCGGCGGCCGCGAGCTGCTCTACCTGGCGCATACCCACATCCCGACGGTCTGGGATCGCCGGGGCATCGAGCTGGAGAAGCTGGAGTGGCAGCGTCATGAGGACGGGACGCTGTCGTTGGAGCGCCGTTTGCCCAACGGCGTCGTCCTCGGAACGAAGATCATGCCCGGCAAGGACGCCGTGCGGATGGAGATTTGGCTCCGCAACGGCACGGACGCCACGCTCACGGGCCTGGACGTGCAGAACTGCGTGATGCTCAAGGGGGCACCGGAGTTCTCGCGCCGGGCCGACGGCAAGAGGGTGGAACAGAAGCCGTACGTGGCCTGTCGCTCGACCGACGCCCAGCGGTGGCTGATCACGGCCTGGGAGTCGTGTGGGCGGATCTGGGCGAATCCGCAGGTTCCCTGCATCCACTCCGACCCAAGGTTTCCCGACTGCGCTGCGGGAGAGACGCGGCGGCTGCGCGGCTGGCTGTCGTTCTACGAAGGCGACGACGTGCAGGCGGAACTCCGCCGCATCGAGGCCACCGGCTGGCGGAAGGGGTCCGCCCCAAAGCCCAATGGTTCATCTCGTCTGAAGTGACGGGTGCCACGGTTGGCTTATCCAAGCGTGCCGCCATAATGCTACAAGCCTGTCCGTTTCAGAACCCATGGCCCGGCACAACGGGGGCACTTCCAGGGTGGTACTTTGAGCAACTGATGGGCCGCGTTATATGCCGCCCGCCAGTTCGCCCGGGATTATGGTACGCCAGCGGCGCCGCGGGAGGAGTGCTGTTTCGCCTGGGCGGGAATTGTGCCGGCGGGAACGGGCCGCGATCGGTGCGGCGAGGTGCAGTATCAAGGAGTATCAAGTGGCGCCGGCGTCTCGCCGGTGTGACGTAACTCTCGGCAATACGCTCACTTATGTCACACCGGCGAGACGCCGGTGCCACTGTGTTGACGGCCGGTTCGCCCTTGATTGAACGGTATTGGGCATATACCAGATGGCGGGAATCCATCGCGCGTTTTCTGGACAAGGTGGATGATGAGAGGCGACGAGTTCTTCGTTGAGGCCGCGCAGAGGCCGCCGTTTACGAAGCTCCACCCCAAGGTGGCGGCCTTCTTCAAAGACTATCTCTCCCACGAGAAAGTCACCCGCTTCGGCGATCAGTTCGTGGTGAACACCAATTTCCCACCCTATCCCAGCCGGGCATTCGACAATCTGGCGGAAGGCTTCCGTTGGCTCGGCGACGCCCAGCAGCGGCGGCTCTATTCGGTCACCCTGGCCGTCACCAACCGCTGCACCTACCGCTGTTGGCACTGCTACAACGCCGGCCGAAGCCAGGTGGATCTCTCTTTCGACACCTTGAAGGGACTGGCGGCCGAGCTTCAGGGGCTGGGCGCCGTGATGGTCACGCTCACCGGAGGAGAGCCGCTCTTAAGGAACGACCTGGAGCAGATCGCCGGGCTGTTCGACAATCGCTCTTGCCTGATCCTGGGGACCACGGGTCTCGGGCTGACGGCCGAGCGGGCCCGGCGGCTGCGGGAGCGCGGCCTGTTTGCCGTGGGCGTCAGCCTCGACTCGATCGACCCGCAGGAGCACGATCGGCTCCGCGGGCGGAAGGGCGCTTTCCGCACGGCGCTCGCAGCCCTGAAGACCTCCGCTGAAGCCGGGCTTTATCCCTACGTCGTCTCGGTGGCCACCCGCGATTTCCTCCAGGCGGACCACTTCAGGCGGTTCATGCGTTTTGCCCGCGAGTCTGGCGCGCGGGAGGTAAACCTCCTGGAGCCCAGCGCCGCCGGCAAGCTGGCCGGGCGGACGGACGTGCTGCTCTCGGCGGCCGAGAGCCGCCTGATCCTGGATTACCAGAAGGAGGTTGCCGGGGACGAGCAACTGCCCATCCTCTCGTCCTACGCCTACCTGGAGGCCGGCGAGACGTTTGGCTGCGGGGCGGGACTGACGCACCTCTACGTCGACGGCAGCGGCGAGGTCTGCCCCTGTCAACTGGTGCCGCTCTCGTTCGGCAACGTCGGCCGCGAGCCGCTGGCCGCGATCCTGGAGAAGATGGGCAGCCACTTCCGCCGGCCACGAGCCGCCTGCGTGGGGCGTCTGCTGGCCGGCCAGCTCCCCGACGGCCCCTGCCCGACGGCCCCGGAAACGTCGGCCGAGATCTGCCGGCGATGCCTGCCCTCCGCGCATCCGCTGCCGCAGTTCTTCGAGATTCGCGCGGAGGCCCAAGAGGAGGTCGGCCGCGACGAGCTTCGGGCGGCCTACGACCGCGTCCACCAGGACTACGACGACTTCTGGCTGACGGAGGCCGCGGCGCCGATCGACGAACTGGTGCGAAGACTCGGCCCGCGGAAGATCAATCGCGTTTTCGAGGCCGGCTGCGGCACGGGCTATGCCACCGCGATCTTGGCACCGCGGGCCGAAAGCGTGCTGGCGGTGGATCTCTCCGAGGGGATGCTGGCCGGGGCCCGCAGGCGCCTTCGCGCCAAGGGCGTCGACAACGTCCGCCTGCTGGCCGGCGACGCCCTGGAAGTGCTGGCCCGCACCTCTCACGACAGTGTGCCACTGCTTGACGTCAGGCAAGCAGTGATCGGGGGGCCCGCCCCGCACTGCTTCTGCGAAGCAGTGGCACACCGTGATCCAAGGTCAGGTGTTGGTGAGAAATGGGGTCTGGAGCGGGAAGGCCCGTTCGAGCTGGTCTTTTCGAGCTGGGTTTTGGGCTACATCCCGCTGGCGCCGTTCTTCGCTGCGGCGAGCCACCGTTTGGCCGCGGGCGGGCGGTTGGCGTTTGTGGTGCACAAGGAAAACTCCCCCCGCCGGCCGCTGGAGATCTTCGCGGAGCTAGTCGCACAAGATCCGACCGTGCTGCGGAGGCGCGTGGCCTTCGACTTCCCCCGCGACATTGAGCACGTCGAGGACGAGATGGCGGCGGCAGGGCTGCGGATCGACGACCTCTGGCAGGGCGCCGTGGTGTTCCACTACGGCAGCCCGGAGGAGGTCTTGGAACATCTACTCAAATCCGGGGCCGGCACCGCGTTCTACGATGCCATCGCGCCCGAGAGGCGGCAGTCACTGACCGATGAGTTTCTCAGGCGGCTGGCCGAAGGGCCGAGATCCGCGCCCGGCTATGAGGTCAGCCACCAGTACGTGGCCTGCATCGCGGCGAAACCGTAGTTGCCGTTCCGGACGGGAGATGGATCACTCGCCCGTGCTGCCGCTGGTCAAGAATCCGTGTTCTCTGAGCTGCCGGTGCTATCTCCGAGGCCGTCGAGCGTGGCCTGGACTTCATCGATCCTAAGCTCGATGTGTCTTAGTCGTGAGTGCAGGAGCACGATCGCTCCTATCAGGAGCCAAAAGATGGCTGAAACGACCAACGTTTCGCTCTGAGTGATGACGGCGAGTATGTACGCGCCTGCAGCGTTTGACCAGAAGAGTGTCGAAAACGTGCGCACAATCCACCTATGACGAACCTGGTGCTTGCGCACGGCCCGCATGACAATCTCACGTTGTCTGGCCAGAGGCCCGTCCAGATCCTTATCCTCGCTCAGGAGGTAATTGGCCGCGTCGTTCTCAGTCATGATCGTGCTCTCCTTCGAGAAGCCGTTTCAATTCCTTCCTGGCGTAATGCAGGCGGGATCTGACCGTTCCGGCGGGGCATCCGATGGCCAGTGCGATGTCATCGACCGTGAGTTGGGCGATGTAGCGGAGTATGACGACTTCTCGCAGCCGCAGGGAAAGCTTGTCGATGGCGCCGTGCAGCTCGCCGACCTGCAGGTTGACATCGACAGGGGCATCAGGCGCAACCAGGTCCTCTTCGCCGATGTCCTTCTCGTTCTGCCACTGGTGTGCTTGCCGTCGTCGATACTCCAGCGCCATCCGCCGGTGCGCGATTTGATAGAGCCAAGCGTGGAACGCGCGCGGGTCTTTCAACCGGTGGATGGATTTCCACACGCTGAGCCACACCTCTTGGGAAACGTCCGCGGCGCGGTCCGCGTCGCCGAGTTGGCGGTGAATGTAGTACAGCAGCGGGCGCTCATGGAGCGCCATCAGCCGCTCGAAGGCATCCGTGCGCCGTTGTTGGGCCCGAATGACCAGGATGGTTTGCTGGTGGGGCATGTCGATCGCGCGCCTGCGAAAAAGGGGACAGGTCCAATTTGTGCGACGACCATGCAAGCATGGTGCCCGCCTTCGGGTCGTTCCGGCAAATTGGACCTGTCCCCTTTTTCCTCCTGGAATCGTGCAAGTCTGTTTAGTTCGCGGCTTCCAGCAGTTCTCGAATCCGGCTTCGCAGGCTCGACAGACGGGAGGGGGCGGGAAACATGTCCCGCACAATCCCCTGCCGATCAATCAGCACCAGGCAGGGAAAGCCTCCCACTCGGAAGCGCCTGCGGTTGCTGCCCTGAGCATCCAAGACCTGGGGAAACGTAATCTTCTGCGACTCGATCAACCGCCGAACCTGGTCCGACTGCTCGGCATTATCGGCATTCACACCGACGACGACAAGGTCGGTCGGGAAGTCAGTACTCAGTTTCTGCAGGTGCGGCAGATGGGCCACGCAGGGCGCGCACCACGTTGACCAGAAATCAACGAGCACCAGCTTGCCCCGATGCGATTCTAACGAGAATGGCCTGCCCGCCAGGGTGGTTCCTTCAATTCTTGGCGCGCGATTGCCGATGAGTTCGGGGGCAGTGAACTGGAAGCGGTCGACCTGCCGGTCGCCTTCGGCGGGGATGAAGCGGAGGCGGGATTCTTCGATTGGCTCGTCGCGGGTCGACTTGACAACCGAGAAGGTGACGGTGGCCTTGACCGGCGTATCGGTTCCCGTGGAGGCGCCGTCGCGCCGCTTCGCCGCCTGGGATTCGACCGTCGAGGAGAGATCGAGGACGATTCTCAGTACCTGAAAGGTTTTCGCATCCATCCAGATCTGCAGCGGCAGGCCTTCTCCCGAAGGACCCGGCTTGCCGGCCAGGGCCTGCACGTGCCACACCTCCCGAGTACCAAGCTTGCCTCGTACGATTGACTGCCATCGGGCAATATCGGGGATCCGTGTTTGGGGCGTGTCGCCGGCACCGAAGATGCCGATCAGGGCGGGGTGCCATCGGATCAAGCGGAATTGCGGGTCGACCGCTTGCAGAACGTCGTCGAGCGTCGGCTCCGCCTTGATGCTGCGGAGTTGATACTGAGCCTCGACAGGACGGTATAGCGTCAGTGAACCGTTCACGGCGTAGAGCACCGTGTCGGTCGAATCGAGACAGAATCCCTTGCCGCGGATGAACGCGAAGCGCAGCGGAGCGGTCTTGCTTCGCTGGGAGAGATCCACGCCGCCGACCCGCCCCTGGAAGTCAAACGCGAGGATGGCTTCTTCGGAATAGGTCTGCAAGGTGCCACAAGAGCGTTCATGCGACTTGACGATGGCGGCCGCCAGCCGGTCAGCCTCCCCGGCAGCATGGGCGGTCTGCCGTTGGACCAGAGCGGCGCTCGAAATCAGAACGGCACAGAACAGGCACGCAGCGGCAGGTTTCATCGTACCTTCCTCCGGTGATCGAAGTGGCGTTATCGTCTGCCCCCATTATCAACGATGCGCGCCGACTCGCCGGCGTTCAAAGCCGCCAATCGAAAAAGTCGGCAATTGCCAGGGCCAGCACGTTTCCGCGGCGGGTGACGTCGAGCGCCGGAGCCTGGTCACCGCCTCGGCGCGTGGTTGAACAAGATTGCCTGCCGGGGTATGATCTTTGTGATCTCCGTGCGCTGGGGGCCGGAAAGGCGGGATGTAGCCAATCGACCCGACGTGGGAGCCTGGAGCAACAGGCCGAAAGGGCCGCCAGTGATGGCGCAGACAACTGTCAGATTAGCTATGGGGCAGATGCTGGTCGAGGGCGGGCGGCTTGGGGAGAATCTGCGGCGGGCCGGGGAGATGATCGCTCAGTCCGCGTCGCAGGGATGCCAGATCGTTGTGCTGCCGGAATGCCTCGACCTGGGCTGGACGCATCCCAGCGCCCGCCGGCTGGCGGAGCCGATCCCCGGGCCCACCAGCGACCAGCTCTGCCGCGCCGCGGCCGATGTGGCAGTCTATGTCGTGGCCGGGCTGACGGAGCGGGCGGCGGAGCGGATCTATAACGCCGCAGTGCTGATCGCGCCCGACGGCCAGATACTGCTCAACCACCGCAAGATCAACACCCTGGAGATCGAGCAGGATTTGTACGCAACGGGCGATCGCCTGGCGGTCGCCCACACGCCGCTGGGCACGATCGGCCTGGACATCTGTGCCGACAACTTTCCCGACTCGTTGTGCATCGCCCACACGTTGGCGCGGATGGGGGCGCAGTTATTGCTCTCGCCGTCGGCCTGGGCCGTGCCGGCCGAGCACGACCCGGTGGCCGAGCCGTACGGCGGACTCTGGATAGGATCGTTCACCACGCTGGCGAAGCTCTACGAGATGCCGGTGGTGGGCGTGAGCAACGTGGGCTGGCTGAGCGCGGGGCCGTGGCAGGGGCGGAAGTGCATCGGCTGCTCGCTGGCGGTCGGCGGCGACGGGCAGATCCTCGCCCAGGCCCCCTACGGCGAGACGGCCGAGTGCCTGACGGTGGTCGACGTCGAGCTTACACCGCGCCGAGCGACGGGCACGGCCATCGCCGAGATGCTCCGCCGCAAGGGATACCTAAATGGCCTTGCGTGATTCCGGGAAAAAGGGGACAGGTCCAATTTGCCGGAACGGCCCGAAGGCGGGCACCATGCTTGCATGGTCGTCGCACAAATTGGACCTGTCCCCTTTTTCCTCCCCGGCGGCGTCGCAGGTCGGGTCGAACCAGTTGGTCCCGGTCGAAACGGTGATGCTGGCCCCCGCGGCATTGCTGTGGTCATCGGCCACGTCGATCTCGTTGACGTGGTTGTGGTCGCGGGCCTGGTCCAGCACGGTCGTGCCGTTGGTCTTTTGCACGTAATCAGTCCAGTTCCCGGTCGGATCGAGCGCAGAATTCTCGTCCTGCATTTGACACTAGAATCTACGGACTGACCCCTTGCCAGTCCAGTTCCCGGTCGGATCGAGCGCGCAGAATTCTCGTCCTGCGTTTGACACTAAAATCTACGGACTGACCCCTTACTCGAGATTTTCAGGCTGGCCTACCTCTTCCTCCTCCGCCGGCCGACGAAGGCCAGGCTGAGGAGGCTGACGGCCAAGAGCACGAGGGTCGAGGGTTCGGGGACCATAATGTTGTCGGCCGTAACGGAGAAGCTCTCCCAAATGACCGAGACCGCATCGGGGGTGCCGACGTTGCCCAAATGCAGTGATATCTCGGCGGGGCCCGTGAGAAAGGTCTGAGATGGGGCGATCAGGTCCCATGTCACGCCGTCGTGATCCAGGTAATATCCGGACACGGTATCCCCCGTCCGTGTCACACGCAAGCCACCGGCGGTGTCGGCTGTGCTGATATGGCCGTATTGACTGTTCGACGGGTACGTCGTGAACATGTGGTAGTCAGACCCGCTCGTCGAGAAGTCGGATCGAACGGCGGTCAGCACGTTGGAGTCGATCAACGTGTACAGCTCAATCATGTTCCCCGGGCTTCCGAGTCCGCTGCGCTCAAGGCTCGCATCACTAAAAAAGACTCGCGCGTCGAAGTCGCCGAGAACCTGAAGCGTGAAATGCAGCTTTCCGTACGCCCCGTAGTTCGAACCCGCGTCCTTAGATACGAGTTCGCCGGCGGTTGTCGTAGTGAAGGTATATGGGCTCGAGCCGCCGCCGGGCCAGTTCTCCGTTGTCCAGTAGCCCGGATCCAAACCGTTTGAGAAATCGACGTAATACGTGTCCCCCACAGCCGCCTCGCCCCCCGCGAGCAAAAGACACACGAGCACCGCTGGCAGTAAGAATGTGCGTCTCATAAGTCCCTCCCAAGCCACAAAGAGAGTAGCCGTTCAAGGTCCAGTCCACGCCGGACTTAGCCTAACGGCGCTGCGATTAGTCTGAATGGGCGGCCCAGGAAAGTCAAGCAAAAAGGGGGGGGCGCCCCCAAGAAATCCGCAGATTCGGGAGAATTTGCCCAAGATTTTCCCCCCCAACCGGCGGGCGGCTGTTCCTGGTCCCGGGTGGCCCAAATCGCCTTCACGCGGCCGCCCCAGACATCGCTTCGCCCGGTAGCAGGCTCGGAGCGCGGCTGCCGTCGAGCCGGGCGCGACAGGATGCGGTCAGGAATTCGAGGACTTACCGCTTCTGCTGCCGACACGTGGCCACCACGCTGAGCATCCGTTCGACAAACCGACTGCCTGCCGGGCTATCTGTCCCGCGCGGGTGCAACTGCTGGCTTGTCCAGCAGTGCCGGGTGAGCACAGGATAGGCGGCATGAAACGCCCTCCAGGACATCGAAAACGAATACGCCATTACCACCACCCCGGCCATATCCGCGAACTGACGTTTTCCTGTTGCCATCGTTGGCATCTGTTGACCAACGACTACTTGCAGCATAATCCCGTCCGCCGGGGACTTGTCAAGAGGGTCGTGGACTGGAAATGGTCAAGTGCCGGATACTACTTGCTCGATCCGCCGCGACAATATCCCGGTCTGCCAACCGTCCATAGCCCGCTGGCCGAATGGCTGGACGAGAGCCATTAGTCCTGCCCACACCGCACTGCTGGACAAGCCAGCAGTGGCACCCGCGCGAAGGCTCTCCAACACGTGACGTGCGGCCACGCCTGCCGGAATCTTGACGGCAGGTGACCGAGACGGTAGGCTGCCCATCGAAGATACTCCGTGCCGGCCGAGAGTCCGTCATGACGGGAGCCGGAAGCCACGTTAGCAAGGGGAGGATAAGTTATGTCTTCCAGACTGAAAAAGGGGATCCTGGGCCTCTTGGCCGCCTCGCTCCTAGGGCCCGCGGTTGCCTGTGGGGCGGAGAGTTGGAAGCAGCTCAAGTACGACTGCCGGCATTCGGGCAACGTGCCGGATCGGAGTGTAACGACGCCGCTGGGATTGGTGGCGGCAGTCCCCTTGACCGATGCCGTCTTCACGGCGCCGGTGGTGGCCGACGGGCGGGTGTACGTGGTGGACGGGTCTGGCGTGGCCTTCTGCCTGGACGCCGCCACGCTGCGGGTGATCTGGAGAACGGCCACCCGGGGCGACAGGGCGAACTGCAACAACGTCTCTTCGCCGGGGCTGGCGGAGGGCTACCTGCACTTCGGCACGATGGCCGGGTCGTATTACGTGCTCCGCGCGGCCGACGGCACGGTGGTCCGGGAGATCGCCTGCGGCGAGCCGATCTTCAGCACTCCCGTGGTGGCGGGTGACCGGGTGTACTTCGCCACGCTGGGCTCGCAGGTCTATGCCCTGAAGCCCGACGGCACGATCTGCTGGACCTGGGACTACGTGAAAGAGCGGCTGGGGTTTACGGGCGACCGCTTCAGCAGCCAGGACTGGCTCAGGCACAAGAAGGGGCGGGCCACCTGGCGCGATCAGTTCTGCTGCGCCACTGACCTGGCGATGTACGGCAAGACGCTGGTGGTGCCGGCGGGCGGAGAAACCGTGTTCCTAGAAGATGCGGGCGGCAGCGCACAGCTCCGCGCGGTGGGACTGGTGCCGAACTTCAAGGGCAGCGAGCCCCCGGCCACCTTCGGCCAGAGCATCGACGAGACCGGGGCGGTCTATCGGCAGTGGCACCGCCGCGACAACACCGGGCGGGTGGAGATCTTGCGGCTGGTGGACGGGAAGGTGGAGACCGGCTCTGTGCCCGGGACGCTGATTCGAGACGATCTGCCCGGGCTGATGAGCTTCTCTTCGGTGAGCATCCGCGGCGGCGACGTGTACCGCTGCCGGCCGGAAGAAGGTTTCGGATTGTGCAGGCACGTTGCCGGACGGGAGGAGCCTCAGCGTCTAGGGGGGTATCCGTCGATCGCCTCACCGATCCTGCTGCGGGACCAGGCCGTCTACGGCGGCCTGGACGGCAGCCTTTACGTCGTGCCGCTTTCCGGCGGCCAGCCGTGGTCGTTCAAGACCGCCTTCGGGAAGGCGATCTCCGCGCCGGCGGCCGTCTGCGACGGCCGGGTCTACTTCGGCTGCGAGGACGGGTACCTGTACGCCTTGGGCCCGGGAGGCAAGGCGCCGCTGCCCTCGGAGGATCTCGGGCTGTGGAAGATCCGCAGTCCGCTGGGCGGCAAGCTCAGCGATCCGCAATACGATTGGTTCAGCAACTTCGGCGACTTGGCGAACACCAATGCCAACGATCAGGGCATTGCGCCGCCGCTGAAGATCAAGTGGATTCGCCGCTACGAAGGCACTTTCAAGCATCTGCCCGTCTGCGGCGGCGGCCGGATGTACACGCATACGGCCGAAGGCCAGATCTTCGCCGTCGAGCAGGAGACCGGCCGGCTGCTGTGGCGGCGGTATTGGCCGGGCGTACACGTCTGTTTCACGTCGCCCCTGTATTGGAAGGAGCGTCTGTTGGTCCCCCAGGCCGGGCTGAAGCAGTCGCGGCTGCGGTGCCTCAATGCGGCCACCGGAGAGCTGCTCTGGGAAGCGCCTTTCACCGGGTCGCCGAGCTGGAGCCGGGCGCAGCCGCCGGTGGTGCACGAGAACCTGGCGATCTACATGTTCGGCACGGGCAAGTATGTCCCCAAGGGCACCGGGATCTACGTGATGCGGATGGGCACGGCCAAGGAGGTGCCCACCGACACCGCGGGTTCCGTAAGCTGGCTCTACAGCCACGACAATCCCTTCTATCCCCAGGATCACAAGGCCCTGGTCCGGGCGTGGGACTTGCAGACGGGCAAGCAGGTCTGGGAGAAGGATTTCTCCGAGTTCGGCTCCGGCGGCGACGATGCCGGGCTGTGCCTGATGGACGGGAAGCTTTACTACTCCTGCTTCTTCGGCTACGCGGCCAAAAGGAAAGGCCTCCCCGGGCCGACGGGGGTGACCGCGGCCATGGACCCGGCCACCGGCCAGGTGCTCTGGCTTTCGACCAAGCACAGTGTGACCGCCGGCTGTACGATCTCCGGCAGGGATGGGCGTCTGTACCTGGGTGGATACAACCAACCGCATGAGAAGACGACGGATCGCTACGTCTGGTGTCTGGACGCCAAGGACGGCTCGTTGATCTGGCAGTCCGACCCGCTAGTCAAGGCGATTAACGTGGTGACAGTCGGCCGGGACTTCGTCTTTGCCTTTGCCTACGGCGGCGAGAGCTACCTGATCGACAAGGCCACGGGCAAGGTCCTCTCGACCTTCAACAAGGATTACGCCTGCACGCGGTTCACCCTTTCTGGGCCCTACATCATGGGCGCCAACACGGACATGATTGACACGTCGCACGGCAACGCAGTCGTATCTTCCGGGCCGCCGGTGGACACGCGGGAGTGCGTGGGCACGGTGGTCTCCAACGGCCGGCTGTTCTACACCACCCAGGCCAGCGGCCTGCAGATGTGCCAGGTCTGCGGGCGCGAGGCGGCTTCGTTTACGGCTCCGTGGCGGAGGGCAGCGGCTCAATGAGCGTTCTGTGTCTTCATATCTTTCAGGGAGACAGTTAAATGGGAATCCGCAGGAGCCGGCGTCTCGAGGTGTCAAGAGAGCACGTCACACTCGGCGAGAGTAACCCCGCCCGGAAGGGCGGGGGCGGACGCGTTGACATGCCGGAAACCCCGCCCTTCCGGGCGGGGCTATCGAGCAGCACGACAGAAACCCCGCCCTGCCGGGCGGGGCTATCGAGGAGCACGACAGAAACCCCGCCCTGCCGGGCGGGGCTATCAGCGGGGCTATCGAGCAGCGCGATAGCGCGAACTTGTTCTCGCAGACATCCTTCGGCAAAGTTGCGCGACGTCGCTGCGTGCGCGATGTGGCTGGCCACTGCGGTATGCGGCGGACATGTGGGCGCAGTCGCCAATGCAGGCACGGCACAAATCGCCGTTGTCGATGAGAACGCCCAGCCGCTGCCGTGCCGCATCCATCTGAAGGACCAGGCGGGCCGGGTACCCTCGGGGTGGCAGCGGGCGGCGGGGCTGCCGTTCTTTCGCGACCATTTCTCTTGCACCGGCAACGTCGAGCTTCAGTTGAACGCGGGCACCTACACCTTCGAGGTCGAACGGGGGCCTGAGTACCAGCGGCACTCCGGCTCGTTCGAGCTGGCGGAATCGGCGGAGAAGAAGATCGACGTGCGGCTGCAGCGGATTGCCGATCTGGCCGCCCAGGGGTGGTACTCGGGGGACCTGCACGTCCATCGGCCGGTGGAGGAAATTGAGCTGTTGATGCGGGCCGAGGATCTCTACGTGGCCCCGGTAATCACCTGGTGGAACAACCAGAACCGCTGGGCCGACCGAGAACTTCCCCAGGACCCGGTGGTGGAGTTCGACGGCAAACGGTTCTGCGACCTGATGGCCGGCGAAGACGAGCGGGAAGGTGGGGCACTGATGTACTTCGGTCGGCGACGTCCGCTGGCGATTGCCGGAGCCGGCCGCGAACACCCCGCGCCGATGCAGTTCGTCGAGCAGGCCCGGCGAGAGGGGGACGTCTGGATCGACGTCGAGAAGCCGTTCTGGTGGGACGTGCCCGTCTGGCTGGCCAGCGGGCAGATTGACTCGATCGGCCTGGCGAACAACCACATGTGCCGCAGCAGCGTGTACGCCAGCGAGGCCTGGGGCAAGCCGCGGGACGCGAAACGTCTGCCCCCACCCCTGGGCAACGGCTACTGGACGCAGGAGATCTACTATCACGTCTTGAACTGCGGACTGCGGGTTCCGCCTTCGGCCGGAAGTGCCTCGGGCGTGCTCCCCAATCCGCTGGGATACGATCGCGTGTACGTCCACGTCGGCCAGCCGTTCGGCTACCGGAAGTGGTGGGAAGGGCTGAAGGCGGGCCGGTCGTTTGTGACCAATGGGCCGCTGCTGATCTGCCGGGCGAACGGGAAGCTGCCCGGGCACGTCTTCACCGGTGAGCAAGGGGATGAAATCAAGATCGAAATCGAGGCTTCGCTGACGACTCTCGACAACGTTCCCGCAATTGAGATCATCAAGAACGGCCGCGTGGAGCGGGCGGTACCGCCGGAGCAGCTCAAGGCGACGGGCGGGCTGGGCAGCGTGACTTTCAGGGAGAGTGGTTGGTTCCTGCTCCGGGCAATCACCGACAACAAGCAGACGTTTCGCTTTGCCTCGACGGCCCCGTTCTACGTTGAGATCGGCCCGTCGCAGCGGCGGATCAGCAAGGGCTCGGCCCAGTTCTTCCTCGATTGGGTCAACGAGCGTGCAAAACGCGTCGAAGCGAGCCTCAAAGATCCCCAGAAGCTCCGGGAGGTGCTGGTGTATCACGAGAGGGCGAAGGTGTTCTGGCAAGATATGCTGGCCGGAGCGAACGCCGAGTGAGTCCTGACCGATTGGAGGTATCCATGTCGAGACGTGCAAGAACGCTGGCTTCATTCCTGGTGGTGTGTGGTGCCGTGATGGCCGCCGCACTGGTGGTCATGCAGCCGACCGATGCGGCCGACGGCCAGCCGGACGTGCTTCGGTCGCAGGTGGTCACTTGGGACGACGCCGCTTCGCAAAAGGCCGATTGGGGCGAGATGCGGACCTACTTCCGCGGCCAGACGCAGGGCACCAAGGACGTGCTCACGGCCGTGGCGGTCGTTCAGCCCGGCAAGGCCGTGCACCGGGCCCACCGGCACGTCGAAGAGGAGTATCTCGTGTTGGTGACGGGTTCCGGGAAGTGGTCGCTCTCGGGCAAGGAGTCCCCGGCCAAGCGGGGCGACATTCTGTACGTGGAACCGTGGGTCTATCACGGGCTGACGAACGCCGGCGACGAGCCGCTGGTCTTCGTGGTGGTCCGCTACGGCAGCAAAGGGGTCAAGGCCCCGCCCAAACCGGACGAGCGGCCGGACGAGCTGTAGGCCCTGGTGAACACCACGCCAAGCTGCGCCAGATTTCTCAGCTTAAGAGGGCAGCCCCGCCCGGAAGGGCGGGGACAGGGGCGGCGAGCACCACATAACCCCGCCCTTCCGGGCGGAGCTATAGTTTGCACGGGCAAGAACGAGCCGTTTTTGCTGGAAAAACGACTCACACCAGCCCGCTCACGGTATCAGAGCCTTATCCCAGGACCGATCATCGGGGTGGCTGGCGGTCGGCCGGAGGCCGCCCCCAGCCGCAAGATTCCGGGGGTTCGCTGCGCTCGACCCCGGCCACCCAGGGCGTTCCGCACGGTTTTGGCATAACCTCCAGGCATACGGTCCGGGGCTCGGGCCGAGTTTGGCAGAACGTGTCCTTCCGGTTATCCTCGAAGTCGGGGCGCCTTCGCCGAGATTTGTGAAAGATCCCCGGTGGTGCGTTGTGTATCCCTAAGGAGGCACCGGATGGACGAAATCCCCAATACTCGTCCGAGCCTGCTGGTGCGGATCCGCAACCCGCAGGACGAACGGGCCTGGCGGGAGTTTCTGGATATCTACGAACCTTTGATCTACCGGCTTGCGCGGCGGAAGGGGTTTCAGGACGCCGACGCCAGGGAGCTCAGCCAGGAGGTATTCCTGGCGGTGGCCTCGGCCATCGACCGCTGGGACCCAGACCCTACGCGGGGCAGTTTTCGGGGTTGGCTGTTTCGGATCGCGCGAAACCTGATGATCAACCTGCTGGCCCGGCAGCGGCGGCATCCGCAGGGGACCGGTAGCAGCGATATCAAGCGGCTCTTGGAGGAGCAGGCGGCGCCGGTCGGCGAGGACTCGGCGCTGTTCGATCGGCAGTACAAGCGCGAGGTATTCCGCTGGGCCGCCGAGCAGATTCGCGGCCAGTTCCGCGAGACGACCTGGCGGGCCTTCTGGCTCAGCAGCGTGGAGCAGAGAGAGATCAAGGAGGTGGCCGAGACGTTGGGGTTGACGGCCGGGGCCGTGTACATCGCCCGCAGCCGCGTCATGGCCCGGCTCCGAGAGACCGTCGAGGGGCTCGACGGCGCATAAGCGGTGGGAAAGTTGTGGGAGCGTGAAGATGGTTTCCGGTTCATTTCGCTGCGATCCGAACCGCCTGAGACTGCTCTTGGAAGACCAGTTGCCCGAGGAGGGCCAGACCGAGCTGGCCGAGCACATCGAGACCTGCCCGGCGTGCCGGCGCCGGCTGGAATCGCTGGCGGCCGACGTGAAGCTCTGGAGCCAGGTGGGGCAACTGCTTCGCCCGGAGCCGGAGGCCGAGCTGCCCACCTCCCATGCCCCAGGGCGCGAATCCCCAGAGGGCGACGCAGCGCAGCCCGCCCGGGTTCCAGCGGCTGAGCGGCCGCCGCTCGATTTCCTCGCCCCCTCGGACGATCCGGAGAAACTCGGCCGCCTGGGACCCTACGAGATCGTGGAGGTGATCGGCTCGGGTGGAATGGGCGTGGTCTTGAAGGGGTTTGACGCGGCGCTGAACCGCTTTGTGGCGATCAAGGTCCTGGCCCCGCACCTGGCCTGCAGCGCGGCGGCCCGCCGCCGTTTCGCCCGCGAGGCCCAGGCCGCCGCGGCCGTGGTCCACGAGCACGTGGTCGCCATCCATGCCGTAGATGCCGCGGGGGCAACACCGTACCTGGTGATGCCGTTTGTCGACGGCAGGTCGCTGCAGGCGCGGTTGGACGCCAACGGGCCGCTGGAGTTGCGGGAGATCCTCCGCATCGCGGCGCAGACCGCCGCCGGGCTGGCCGCCGCGCACGCCCAAGGACTCGTCCATCGCGACATCAAGCCCGCCAACATCCTCCTGGAGAACGGGGTGGAGCGGGTGATGATTACCGACTTTGGCCTCGCCCGGGCCATCGACGACGCCAGCCTGACCCAGAGCGGCGTGGTCGCCGGCACGCCGCAGTACATGGCCCCGGAACAGGCCGAAGGCCGGACGGTAGATCACCGTTGCGACCTGTTCAGCCTGGGCAGCGTGATCTACGCGATGTGTACCGGCCGCTCGCCATTCCGGGCCGAGACGACGATGGCCGTGCTGCGGCGGATCTGCGAGGGCACGCCGCGTGCCATCCGGGAGATCAACCCCGAGATTCCCGAGTGGCTCAGCGAGATCGTCGGAAAGCTGCTGGAAAAGGACCCCGCCGAGCGGTTCCAGTCGGCGGCGGCGGTGGCCGACCTGCTGGGCCGCCACCTGGCCCACCTCCAGCAACCTGCGGCGGCGCCGATGCCCGCTCGACTCAGGAGTGATTCCGCCTCGTCCCGGCAGGCGCGGCGCGGCAGGCGGCGTCGCCGGGCTGCCGGCGGAACGTTGTTGTTGCTGGCGGCCGGATTCGTCGCGGCCGAGACAACCGGGCTGACGCGGGTGACCGCCGGCGTGGCACGGCTGCTGCAACAGCCCACCGGTGAGCAGCCGCCCGAACCGGCGTCGCCCGCAGGGCCCCAAATCGCGGCAGGGGTCTCGCGCGTGCGGCCGCCGCCCGACGTGGCGATTCCGCCGGAGATGCTGCGGTCGGACGGGGCCTTCCAGGATGACATGGCGGAGATTCGCCGCGGCCTCTGGCTGCTTCAAGCAAGATCGCGCGGGTGGGACGTCGAAGAGCCCTCGCCCGATCCGCTGGCGGTGGTGCGCGGCCGGTTGGCTGCGCTCGAAGACGAGCTGGACGACGAGGTCCGACGTGGATCGGCCGACCTGCTGCCGGCCGTGGCCGCAGGGCTGGCTGAGGTGGAGCAAGACGGCCGTCCCGCGCCAACCTCGGACCGGTCACTGATCGACCAGTCGTTGTCGAACGTCGGTGCACGCCTGGAGATCCTGGAGCAAGAGGTGAGGGAAGACTGGAGGTAGGCGGGCTGAACAAGACGGCGTGTGAGGAATTGTCGAGAAACAGACCTCGTATTTCCCCGCAGTAGCCCCGCCCGGGAGGGCGGAATCATCGACCGACTCGGCAGGAGTAGCCCCGCCCGGGAGGGCGGGGTCGGCGCGTGGGGAGTACAAGCCCCCGCCCTTCCGGGCGGGGCTATCGTCAACACACGAGTGCGGGCTATCGTCAACACACGAGTGCGGGCTGTCATCAACACACGAGGTGTGGGCTGGTTTTTGTGCGGACGCTCACTGCGTCACCGCGTTTGCGGTTACTGTCCTCTGGAAAAGGAGACCATCGATGTTGTCCCGAAAGGCTGTCTGTTTGTGGTTATTGGGGGGCACGGTGTGTGTGGCGCTGGCCGCAGGGGGTGCAGGGCTGGCCCAACAGTCAGGCCCGGGCGCGCCGGCGGCAAATCCCTTTATCGCCGCGCAGCCGGGCGGTCCGATGATCGCCCAGGGCGGGGGTGCCGTTGCCGCGATGGGCGGGAGCCCACCGCCGGCCAAGCGGCCGCCGGTACCGCCCCAACCCGGATATCAAGCCGGGGCAGAAGGCGGCTACGGCGGCTACGGGGGCTACGGTATCTACGGTCCACCCCCCGAGGATCGCCATGCTCCCGAAGCAGGCGGCTACGGCGGCTACGGGGGCTACGGTATCTACGGTGGCCGCGGACGGGGGGCCTCGGGGTATGCGAGCCTTCAGGCCGGAGATAATGCTCGTTATCCCGACCCCTACACGTACTTCAAGGCGCGGCAACCCGACCCGGAGATGGAAGAACTCCTCAGGAAAGACGCCGAAATGGAGGGCCAGGCCCAGGTTCTGGTTGGGCAGTGGCATGAAGAGAAGGACGAGAAGGCCAGAGGCGACTTGCGGAGTCGGGTGGAAAAACTCGCCAAAGAGCATTTCGACCTCCGCCAGCAGCGCCGCGAGTTGGAGCTCTCGCGGCTGGAGGCCCAGCTTGAACGCGTGCGGACTTCGATCAAAAAGCGGAGCGAGGTCAAAGACCTGATCATCCAGCGGCGGATCGCCAGGCTGCTGGGTGAGGAAGACGACCTGGCCTTCTGACCGTCTGCATAGAGTCGCCGGCCGGCGGTGATCAGTGCTGGCGGGTGCTTCTCGCGGGCGACCGGCGGCCGCCGTTTGTTTGCGGGACTGGCGGTCGCCGTTTTTTGCGCGACCGGCGGTCGCGGCTTTGTGTGCGCGACCGCCGGTCGCGGTTTTTTGACCCACGTCCCCCCCACTCGGGGTCCTGCACCGAGCCGGCTGGCGTTGCTACAATGGCCGGCTCTATGTGCAAAAACTGCCCGAGGGACCGATGAAACGGCTTTCCACGGTGGCCATTGTGGGGACGGGCCTGGTCGGCGGGTCGATCGGGCTGGCGCTGCGGAGGTCGGGGTTGGCCGAGAAGATCGTCGGCATCGGACGCCGCCAGGCCAGCCTGCGGGTCGCCCGACGCGTCGGCGCCGTCACCAACACCACCGTCGATCTGCCCAAGGGCGTGGCCGAGGCCGACCTGGTCGTCGTCTGCACGCCCGTCGGCCGGATCGTCGAACACGTCCGCCAGATCGCGGCTCATTGTCCCGAGGGGACCCTGATCACAGACGTCGGCAGCACCAAGCAGACGATCGTGACGGCCTTGGACGGGGGGCTGCCGCGGGATTGCCGTTTCTTGGGCGGCCACCCCTTGGCCGGCAGCGAGAAGAGCGGCGCCGGCAACGCCAGGGCAGACCTGTTCGACGGCCGCTTGGCCATCCTTACCCCCACCCGAAACACCCGCGCGGAGGATTTCGACCTGCTGGAGAAGTTCTGGCAAGGCCTGGGCTCGGTGGTCGTGCAGATGTCGGCCGAGGAGCACGATCGCGCCTTGGCCACGACCAGCCACCTGCCGCACGTGGTGGCCGCGGCGCTGGCCGCCGCGGTGCCCGAGAATCTCTTCCGCCTGAGCGGCACGGGCCTGCTGGACACCACCCGGCTGGCGGCCGGCGATCCCGTGCTTTGGCGGCAGATCCTCGCGCTCAACCGGCAGCACGTGCTCTCGGCGTTGGAGCAATACGGGGTGGAGCTGGCCGCCTTGCAGGCCGCCATTCGTGACGATGACCAGGCCGAACTGGAGCGGCTGCTCAGTTTAGCCAAGGCGAACCGCGATGCTCTGGGAAGTTGACATCTATCCGGCCGAGGGCCAGGTGGACCTGATGGCCAGGGAGGTGGCCGCCCAGGCCGCCGATCTGGGGCTGGCCAACGACCTGAGGGTCAGATCCGCCCGTGGATACCTGATCCAGGGGGCGCTCGACCACGGGCAGGTCGCCCGCATCGCCCACCAATTGCTGGCCGACCGCGTGGTGGAACGCACGGTGGTGGCCCCCGTCGGCGACGAGGCATTGGGCCAGGAGCCAGGGGCGAGGGGTGAGGGGCGAGGGGCGAGGGACGAGGAGGCAGATTCAGTATTCAGCATTCAGCATTCAGCATTCAGCATTCAGCATTCACCTGCCCCCCTCACCCCTAGCCCCTCACCCCTCACCTCTAAGCTGATCCACGTGTTGCCCAAGCCGGGCGTGATGGACCCGGTGGCCCAGAGTGCGCTGCGGGCGATCGGCGATCTCGATCACGAAGACCTCGGCAGCCGCGCCGAAGCCGTGCGGACGCTGAAGAAGTATTGGATCGCCGGGCTGCCCGACGATCGACTCGACCTGCTCTGCTCGAAGGTTTTGGCCAACGACGCCGTCGAACAGGTGATCGTGGGGCCGCTGAGGTTTGAGCGCCTGGAGGTCGGTTCGCCCTACGAGTTCAAGCTGGTGACGGTGCCGATCCGCCAGATGGACGACGCGGCGCTAAAGCGACTGAGCCTGGAGGGCCAGCTTTTCCTGTCGCTGGTCGAGATGCTTTCGATCCGCGACCGGTTTGCGTCGCTGGGCCGCGATCCGACCGACGTCGAGCTGGAGACGATCGCCCAGACCTGGAGCGAGCATTGCAGCCACAAGACCTTGGCCGGGCGGATTCGCTACCGGGATCCCGAGGGCGAGCGGAGCTTTGCGAACATGCTCCGTGAGACGATCTTTGCCGCCACGCAGCAGATCCGTCGAGAGGCGGGTGAGCAAGACTGGTGCGTCAGCGTGTTCGAGGACAACGCCGGCGTGATCCGCTTCGACGAGCGGTACAACGTGGTCTTCAAGGTGGAGACGCACAACCATCCTTCGGCGCTGGAGCCGTACGGGGGCGCCAACACGGGGATCGGCGGGGTGATTCGCGATCCGATGGGGACCGGCATGGGGGCCAAGCCGATCTGCAATACCGACGTCTTCTGCTTCGCCCCACCCGACACCCCCTTCGACACGCTCCCGCCCGGCGTGCTCCATCCGCGTCGGGTGATGCGGGGCGTGGTGGCCGGCGTCCGCGATTACGGCAACCGGATGGGCATCCCCACCGTCAACGGCGCGATCTACTTCGACCCGCGATACCTCGGCAATCCGCTGGTCTACTGTGGAAACATCGGCCTCATCCCCCGGGAGAAGTCGTTTAAGCATCCGCAGCCGGGCGACCTGATCGTGGGCGTGGGCGGGCGGACCGGGCGCGACGGCATCCACGGGGCCACCTTCAGCTCCGCCGAGCTGACCAGCCAGAGCGAGACCGTCTCCGGCGGGGCCGTGCAGATCGGCAACGCCATCACCGAAAAGATGCTCCTGGACGTCCTGCTGGTCGCCCGCGATCGAGGACTCTACAACGCCGTGACCGATTGCGGCGCCGGCGGATTCTCCAGCGCCGTGGGCGAGATGGGCGAGAAGATCGGCGCCGAGGTGTGGCTGGAGCGGGTGCCGCTGAAGTACGAGGGGCTCTCCTATACCGAAATCTGGATCTCGGAGGCCCAGGAGCGGATGACGCTCGCGGTGCCGCCGGGGCACTGGGAGGAGCTGTCCGAGTTGTGTGCCTCCGAAGGCGTCGAGGCCACGGTGATCGGCGCGTTTGTTCCTACGGGACGACTGGTCTTGAAATACAACGGCCAGCAGGTGGCCGACCTGCCGATGGAGTTTCTGCACGACGGCCGCCCGCCGGTGGTCCGCGAGGCGGTTTGCACGCCGCCGCCCGCAGAGCCGCTGGAGCTGCCGGAGAAGGACTGCCGGGGGTACACTGACTCGCTGTTGAAAATCCTCGGCTCACTGAACGTCTGCTCCAAGGAATGGGTGATCCGCCAATATGACCACGAGGTGCAGGGCGGCAGCGCGATCAAGCCGCTGGTCGGGGCCGAGAACGACGGTCCGGGCGACGCTGCCGTGCTGCGGCCCGTGCTCAGCTCCCGCCGCGGGATCGTCGTCTCCTGCGGGATGAATCCCCGCTACGGTGACCTGGACACCTACTGGATGGCGGCCAGCGCCATCGACGAAGCGGTCCGCAACTGCGTGGCGGTGGGGGCCGATCCGCAGCGGATCGCCATCCTCGACAATTTCTGCTGGGGCAACACCGACCGGCCGGAGACGCTCGGCTCGCTGGTCCGCGCGGCGCTGGCCTGCCACGATGTGGCCGTGGTGCTGGGCACTCCGTTTGTTAGCGGCAAGGACAGCCTGAACAACGAGTTCAGACCCGCAGGGGCCCGGCAGCCGATCTCCATCCCACCGTCGCTCTTGATCAGTGCCCTGGGCCAGGTGGACGACGTGGGCCGCTGCGTGACCATGGACCTGAAGGAGCCGGGCAACCTGCTGTACCTGGTGGGCCTGACGAAGAACGAGCTGGGCGGATCACATTTCGCGTTGGTCGAGGGGCTCAACGGAGGTGAGGTGCCCAAGGTCGATCCGCAGATGGCCAGGAAGACCTTTGCGGCGCTGCACAGGGTGATCGACGCCGGGCTGGTGCGGGCGTGTCACGATCTGAGCGAAGGGGGATTGGCCGTGGCCGTTGCCGAGATGGCCTTCGCCGGCGGGCTGGGCGTTCAGCTCGAGCTGGATAACGTGCCCTGCGACGACGGCTCGCGCCACACGGCCGTACGGCTGTTTAGCGAATCGAACACGCGATTCCTGTGTGAAGTTCGACCCGACGACAAGGCGGCATTCGAAGCCCGAATGTCCGACGTCCCCGTGGCGTGTATCGGCGAAGTTGTCGACTCCGAGACGCTCGATATCACCGCTGCCCACGGCGCAGCGGTGATCCGAGCTGAGTCGGCCACGCTCAAAGAGGCCTGGCAGAAACCACTACGCTGGTAGCATCGCGGGCGAGAAAGGTGTTGAGCGGGCGGGCTTGCCCGCCGTTGCGTTCGGTCAGCACTTCATGTCGCAAGGTCAACGGCGGGCAAGCCCGCCCGCTAAACGCAGAATGGAAACCGGCATCATGCCGCAACCGAAAGTCCTGATTCTCCGAGCCCCGGGCACGAACTGCGACCAGGAAACCGCCTTCGCCTTCGAGCAGGCCGGCGCCAAGGCCGAATTACTGCACGTCAACCGTTTGTTGGAGAACCCCGGCCTGGCCGGCCGGTTCCAGATCTTCTGCATTCCCGGGGGTTTTGCCTACGGCGACGACGTGGCCGCCGGCCGGATCCTCGGCAACCAGATCCAGTATCACCTGGCCGACCCGATGGCCGAATTCAAGGCGGCCGGCAAGCTCATGCTGGGCATCTGCAACGGGTTCCAGGTCTTGATCAAGTCGGGCGTGCTGCTGGAGCCGGATGCGGAGCTGGGGCCGCCCGCCACCCTGACCTACAACGACTCGGGCAGGTACGAGGACCGCTGGGTGCGGCTGGAGACGCGGGGCACGAAGTCGGTCTTCCTGGCCGGGATCGAATCGATGTACCTGCCGGTGGCACATGCCGAGGGGAAGTTCGTCGCCCGCGTCGCCCAGTCGCTAAGGCAACTGGAGGACGGGGGGCAGCTCGTGCTGCGATACGTTGCACAACGGCGGGGCGCGGGTGCCACTGCTTGCTCGCAAGCAGTGTCTTCCGCCGGCTCGGCAGGGCACTGCTTCCAAGGAAGCAGTGGCACACCGGGTGGCACACCGATGGTGCCCTACCCGGACAATCCGAACGGCTCGATGGCGGACGTGGCTGGGGTGTGCGATGCGACCGGCCGCGTGTTGGGGCTGATGCCCCATCCCGAGCGCCACATCGACCCCACGCAGCACCCCCGCTGGACCCGCGGCGAAGCCGGAAAAGTGGGCGACGGGCTGCAGGTGTTCGTCAACGCGGTGGAGTATTTCGCCTGAGAGCCTGTTCCGAAACCGGGAGCTGCAGCCGGGCGTGGCTGAGGTCGAGGTTCAACGAGCCCCCAGGAAACGCGGCCCTGGGGCGTCGCCGACCACAGCTTCGCTTCGGTGCCCGTCCGCCGCCAGCCACCCCGATGCCAGGTTTTGGGATAGGTTCTTAGTCGAAGATTCCTGCGCCGAAGGAGTCTTCCGCGGACTTCTTAATCTGGGGCTGGTGGGCGGGGGTTCTATGCGGGCCGCGGGGCTTCTCGGCACTCTGCACCTGGGTCGGCTCGACCCCCGGTGCCTTCTCCGCCGGCAGCGGCACGGCCGGCACGTCCTCCTCAAAATCGTCGTAGGTGGGGACGTAGCCAGGGAGTCTCGAGCGGTCCTTCTCCTCGGTGAAGGCCAGAATGACCCGGTGCTGGATCATCTCCCGGCAGGCAGAATTGATCGGATGCGCGATGTCGGCGTACAGCTTGGTGCGGCCTTCTTCGTCCTTGATGGCCTGCTGTTCCTTCAATCGCGCGCCACACTGGTTGCAGAAGGCTGCCCGCAGATGGTTTTTGCAGCCGCATTGGGAACAGTGGGCAGTCAGCTTGCGACTAGGCATCGCCACGAAGGGCCCGGTGGATCCTTCGATGATCTTCAGATCGCGCACGACGAAGGCATCGTCGAACGTGATGGAACAGAAGGCCTGCAGTCGCTCTCCCGGCTCGTCCATGAGCTTGACGCGAACCTCGGTGATTTCCACGGCCGTTCTCCTTACGATACGGGCGACTTAACGGCAGCTATGCACCGCAAACACGCTCCCTAGGCCGTTTGCCTGTAAGCGTCTGGCCACACGTCGGGCATGACGCGCGTGGCGACAAAGCCCAAAGTAAGATGTCCCACTCCCACTCATGCCATGCCCCAGACAATCTTCGCGTGCCAAGTGGCCCCGCAACCGTGCGATCCAGGGCGACAACTTCTCGGCGGCCGGCTGCAACCGATTGAACAAGAGCCGGCCGATCTGCCTGATATCTCCTCGGGCGAGGGCCTCCAGCAGTGGTGCCAGGGTTCGTGGGCGGCTGGCGGGCCGACAGACGTTGTAGACGGCGGCGGTCGAGAGGCCCTCCGGGGGGTAGACAACCACGAAGTGCATCGCGGCCGGGATCGCCACCGGCTCCACGCGTTCCCCTCGCCCGCGGCAGATCGCCGCACTGCCGACGAGAAAGAAGGGCACGTCACTGCCCAACTGGGCGGATACCTGGGCCAACTCCTCCAACGACCGACCGAGGCCCCAGCCTTGGTTGGCGGCCAGGAGTGCCGCCGCCGCGTCGCTGGACCCTCCACCCAGTCCCGCCGCAATGGGGATCCGCTTGACCAGCCGCAGCGTGGCACCGCAATCGACGCCAGCCTGCTGTCGAAGCAGGTCGACAGCTCGAAGCACAAGATTCTCGCGCCCCTCCGGCAACACTTCCCCCCTGAGGCCGGTCGGCCCGCTAGCCCCATGAACTCTCTGGCATGTCAGTTTAAGCTGGTTTCTCGGTCCCTCCCTAAAACATAGAGTGTCATACAAACCGACGGGGCACATGAGGGTCTCGATCTCATGGTAGCCGTCGTCGCGTTTGGCCAGCACCTCGAACGACAGGTTCAGCTTGGCGGGGGCCTGGAGTACCAACTCGGCGCCGGACCGGTGGATATGCATCCGCCTGAATCCTTCGCTGTCGGGGGTAACCTCCCCGGGCCGGGAATTCGCCGCACCGCTGTGTCGGGAGGTACTAACCCACGTTTGCAGCGTCGATTCTACCGCTCCCCAGGTGCCCCGTCAAGCTGGGAGCCGAGGCTATCCCACTAGAAAAGGGGGAGACTCGCCGCGGAGCCCGCTTTCGTGTTCGGGCGTCCCGCTTGTTCCACCATCCGCATGGTAGCCGGAGCGAATCTCGGTAATTTGGGATCTTTGGCAAAGATGCCGTCCCAGTCAGCCCGCCCAGCGGATCACCCGCCGAGGCACGGCCTCCACGATGCCTCCCATCCCGATCACGATTTCGACGGCCGCAGGTAGGCGCGGACCAATTCCACGAGCATCGGCATCACGGAGATGAGAATGATCGCCAGGACTACCAGCGTGAAGTTGTCGCGGACGACCTTGAGATTACCGAAGAAGAACCCCCCGCAGACGAACGTCACTACCCAGGCGATCCCCCCGACCAGGTTGTACGCGAGGAAACGGGGGTAGTTCATGGCCCCGATCCCTGCCACAAACGGGGCAAAGGTGCGGATGATCGGGATGAAGCGGGCGATAATGATCGTTTTCCCGCCATGCCGCTCGTAGAAGCGCTGGGTGCGGTCGAGGTAGTCTCGCCTGAGGAAGCGGATCTGGCCGGAGAAGGCCCGGGGTCCCACGTAACTGCCGGCCCAATAGTTGACCGTGTCGCCCACGACGGCCGCAGCGGAAAGCAAGACTGTCAGCCAAACAACGTTGAGCGAACCCTGTGCGGCGAATGTGCCCGCGGCAAAAAGCAGCGAGTCACCGGGCAGGAAGGGGGTGATCACCAGCCCGGTTTCGCAAAAGATCGTCACGGCCAGGATCAGGTAGGTCCAGGTGCCGTAATCGCTGATGATCTGGGCAAGGTGCTGATCCAGGTGCAAGAACAGATCAACGAGGCTGCTGATCCACTGCACGGCGTAGTCTCCCAACGCGTCGGCACTGCGGGAAGTCCGCAGTGTTTAGCCCCGGCGGCCACGCCGGCGATTCCCGCCGCGCAACCGCGGCGGCTAAACGAGTCACTCCCGGAATCGTACAACTCTATTTGGCGACTTGATCCCGGGTTGAGCGCGGCCGGAGGTCTGCGCGTCGGTGTCCGGGGCGGAAGCCTGGGACCACAGAATCCGTTTTAGGGCGGGGGCCAGGGCCTTGGCATAGGTCTTGGTGCCCACGGGGCCGTAGTGCTCGTCGAATTGGCCGTCCACCCGGGGGCAGGTATAAACCCAAGGTTTGTCGGTGAACTCGTCCTCAACGCTGACGAATTGCACGCCTGCCGCGGCGCAGTTGGTGGCGAAGGCCTGGGAGCTGCCGCGATCTGAGCCGTTAAACGAAGACGTGGCCAGAAAGGCCACACCGTGGCTGCGGCAGGCCTGATCCATCTCGGCCAGCAGTTGCCGCAGGGCATCGTTGCCGCCGTTCTGCGCCGCCCAGTCGTGCCACTTCATGTAGTCTGACGGGGGCACCACGTGTTTTCCGTCGGGAAACTCCAGTGGAGCGGAGCCTCCAAAATCTATCCGGCGTAGGCCCGTCAGGCAGTTGCGGAACAGGACGGAGCGTGCCTCGAGCCATGGCGTGATCTGCGTGGTGGTGCTCGGGGGCGGCGTGGGGACCGGCCGTCCGAGAAAGTACTCGCCCCAGGGGACCACAGGGTCCGTGACTTCAACCTCCTGAAATCGCCCGGTCTGCTGGTCGCGGACCAGGTAGGGTGACTTAACGGGGAAGCGGAAGTTGGGCACCACGTTTTCCTCCAGGTCGTTTCCGCAGAAGGTGTACACGGCCACCTTGATCTGGGGAAAACGCTGGAAACACTCCAGCAGCATCCGCTTGGCCTGAACGGTGTTGTAGCTGCGCACGCCGGTGTTGAGCACGCGGACGTCGAAATCTTCGCGGAGCAGTTTGGCCACTTCGGAGGGCCCCGTCTGCTCATCGCTTACCTCGGAGCAGAAAGTGACCGAGTCGCCGACGAAGAGCACGATCGGCGACTTGCCGTCGCCGGGCCACCCGAAGCCGTTGCGGTAGCCGTGCTCGTCGGTCGTACACAGCGGTTCTCCCTCGATGTACCAACTGGAGTAGCTGCCGTTGGGGCGGTTGCGTATCCCCAGATACTGATCGGACACGGCGAAGTAAGCCAAGGGGTCCAGCACCGGCAGCCGACTTGGGGCAGCCACGGGCGGGTTGAGAGTCGGCGGCAGACCGCAGCCGCAAACCCGCAGCAACAACTCCAGGCCCACCAGCAGGCAGACCACGACCAGCGCAGTGAAGACCAGCTTCTTCCAGAGGGGAAGCACCAGACGCAGCGGCTTAGGGGCCATCGGAGATTACCTTGCCACGGGATGGGGACCCAACCGGGACCTCTCGATCAGCGTACACCAGGGGGGCAGTGAACGCAACTTGCCCTCCGACCGCCTGGCCCCCGGTCAGAGCGCTGTGGTGTCGACAGGAAACGCCTGACCGGAAGCAGCCGCCGCACGTGCTACACCTGATCCGCGCCAATAGCGTCGACACGCCTTCAGAAACGCCGCCTCACATGGCGTCGATTTGGGAACCCAAGGTATCAAACAGCCGCTTGCAGAAGGTTGCCCTTTTCTTTACTTCGTCGGGGCGTATCCTCTCGAGTATTTCGGGAGCGTGGCGTGTCTTGTGATATGGCCCCTTTCTCGTCTTGTGAGTCGCCTTTTTCAAGGCCTGCTTGAGGCCGTCCTTGGCGATTTCCTCCACGTTCGGGTTTTGCGGCAAGCTGTTTTCGAGGAAACCTTGCCCGTAATACTCGCGCAGCTTCTCGCGATCGGCGATCAGCCACGCCTCCATCGTCTGTACCATCAAGTGGCAATGCTTGTCCTCCATGCCGGGGTTGTCCCACTTGTCACCCGGTCGGGATTTCAAGTGCTCCCACGAAGAGTCGCAACTGACGGGAGCCTCCGCGTCGACCAGCAGCACATTGAAGGCGCGGGAATGCGATCGCAGCGCCGTCTGGTAGTCGTCGAAGGTTGAAGTTCTGCCGCCGCAGGTGATAATGCTCCAGCGAATCCGCTTGGCACGCGCACCATCACGCAGCTCTCTGAGGAACGCACCGAAGCCTGTTCGAAGTCGGGCTTTGGTCTCTTTCTGATCGCCACCCCCCTCCACGTACAGCCGAATCTCGCCTGTCATGGGTTGCCCCCGGTTTCCCCCATTCTCCAGAGTTCGCCCAGCGAGTACTTCTCAAGCCATGCCTTCAGAGGTTCGGGCTCAAGCCGCCTGAGATGACTTCCCTCGTCATCTCGTTCACAGACGATCACGGCTTCCGGCACGTCACTTAGCGCGGACACCAAGACATCGGAATGTGTGGTGACAACAAGCTGTGTTTTCTGCGAAGCCTCAATCATCAGCTCGGCTAAGACCGGGAGGATGTCGGGATGGAGCGATATCTCGGGGTCCTCGATACACAGCAGGGGTGGCGGCTGAGGATGACAAAGAACGGTCAGCAAACAGAGGTATCGTAACGTGCCGTCGGAAAGACGTATGGAAGGTGTGGCATCGAGGAAGTCCCGCTCGTGGAGGAAAGTCTCAACCGTTCCCGCGTGAATCTTGGTGGTAATATCCTGTACGTACTCGTAGAATCGTGCTAGTTGGCGGAGGATTAGCTTCTTGGTGGGCGGGTGGTTCAGCAGATCATTCAGAACGATGCCCAGGTTTCTTCCCTCTTCCCGCAGAAAATCCGACGGCTCGTCGGCGCGCTGCGGCCCGCGCAAGACGGAACGCGGGCCGACGTTGCAGTTGCGCAGCAGACGGATCTCTGACAACACGGCGCCCACGTGGGTGATCTCTGGGTACTGATCGGGGTCCTTCCGCTGCGAGAGAATCGACTGGCTTAGGTTTACATCGCTAAACAGCAATTGAGGTGTGCGCGGTGGGACGCTTGTAGGCGTGACTTGTGGTTCTATCGTCTTGATCTCCGGAGGGAAACCCCAGTGCCTGTAGAACCAATCGACATCGGGTTCTTCCTGATTGCTCTTGTCCACGTTTTCAATGATTTCTTTGAGCACCTCGAGCCCTTGCCCCGCTTGGCCAAGTCCCAGTGTATATCGCAGGGGCATGATGCCTTTCGGGTAGGAGACTGTGGTCTCAATTTCGAAGTAAGGTCCCTGTGAGCCACCAGCCCCCTTGTATGGCCACTGAAGCATTCCCCCTCCCGTGCGAATCGGCACGCCAATGTCCGTGGGGGCCGCTTTGAGCAGGCTGATCGCCTCGATCAGATTGGATTTGCCCGATCCGTTCGGCCCGATCAGGACGTTCAGCGGCTGAAGCTCGATTTCCGTGCCTTCGGGGCCGTAGGAGAGGAGATTCGTCAGCCGGAGCGTGCGGAGAAGTCGCTTTCCTTCCATCAGACACAACTCCCCCAGCTAGCCCTGGGTCAGTTTCTTGAACTCCGCCATCAGTTGGCGGGTGACCTGGCCGGGGGTGCCGTCGCCGATGCTGCGGCTGTCGACCTTCACCACCGGAATGACCTCGGCCGCCGTGCCCGTCAGAAAGCATTCGTCGGCGATGTAGACGTCGTGCTTGGTGAGCGGGACTTCTCGGACCTCGATGCCCAGTTCGCGGGCCAGCGAGATCACGGCCTCGCGGGTGATGCCTTCGAGGATGCCGGCCTCGTTGGGCGGGGTGCTCAGGCGTCCGCCGCGGACCAAGAAGAGATTGTCGCCGGTGCATTCGGCCACTTCGCCCTTGTGGTTGAGCATCAACGCCTCGATACAGCCGGCCTGGAGCCCCTCGATCTTGGCCAGGATGTTGTTCAGGTAGTTCAGCGACTTGACCCGCGGGTTGAGCGCGGCCGGATGGTTGCGGATCGTGCTGACGGTAATGATCTCCAGCCCCTTCTGGTACAGCTCCTCGGGATAAAGCGAGATATGGTCGGTGATGATGATTACCTGGGGATGGCTGCACTTGTTCGGATCGAGTCCCAGCGTGCCGCAGCCCCGGCTGACGACCACGCGGATGTAGCCGTCCTGGATGCCGTTGACCGCCAACGTGTCTTCAATAGCCTTGGCCATCTCTGGCTTGCTCAGGGGGATTTGCAGCCAGATGGCCTTGGCCGAATTCCAGAGGCGATCGAGGTGCTCGGCCAGCCGGAAGACCCTTCCGCCGTAGCTGCGGATGCCCTCGAAGACACCGTCGCCGTAGAGGAAACCGTGATCGTAGACGCTGATCTTGGCGTCTTCTTTATCGTAGAGTTTGCCGTTGATGTAGATTTTCAGAGGCATGGGGGTGGAGCGTGGTGAGTGGAGAGTGGTGAGTGGTCAGTGCGTGGTAGCGTGGGTCTTTGGGGGTGGCAATTCATTGCCACCCTGGACCGGCCCCGGAGGCAGTCGGTCGAACAGAACGTGCTCTGGGATCGAACCGGAAACGTGACTTCCAAGTCTACGCCTCGATCCGGCCGCCCACCAGGCGGACGATGCGGTCGGCCTGCCGGGCCAGCGCCTGATCGTGCGTCACCATGACTATAGTGAGGTTCTGCTGCCGGTTCAAGGTTCGCAGGGTCGTGATGATTTCCTGGCCGGTGGCCTGATCCAGGTTCCCGGTGGGCTCATCGGCCAGCAGCAGGTCGGGGCCGGTGACCAGCGCCCGGGCGATGGCCGCCCGCTGCATCTCCCCCCCCGATAGCTCCCGGGGCTTGTGCTTGAGCCGGTGTCCCAGGCCGATCGCCTCGAGCAGCTCGATGGCGGCGGCACGGTGGCGCCGGCGGTGGCGGAGGTAGCTCAGCGTGTCGTAGGTGATCATCAGCGGGGCCAGGACGTTTTCCAGGGCGCTGAGTTCGGGCAGGAGGTGGTAGAACTGGAAGATCATGCCCAAACGCCGGTTGCGCAGGGCGTCGCGTTGGGCGGCGGGCAGGTTGTCGATCCGCTGCCCGTCGAAGTAAATCTGGCCTGCGTCGGGTGCGTCGAGCGTGCCCAGCAGGTGCAACAGGGTGCTCTTGCCCGAGCCGCTCTGGCCGACCACCGCCAGGAACTCCCCCTTGTTGACCGCCAGGTCTAGCCCCACCAGAACTGGGACTTCAATATCCCCCTTATGGTAGCTTTTCGTCAATCCCACGGCCAGCAGTTGGCAGCCGGCCTGCGGGCCCGCATGCCTTTCTTTCAAGGTGACGACCTCACTCATATCGCAACGCCTCCACGGGATGGAGCAGGGCAGCACGCAGGGCCGGCAGCACACTGGCCAGCACGGCGATTCCCAGCGCGCCGGTCACGATCCAGCCGATGGTCATCGGCTCGACGATCGTGGGGATCTTGTAGAAGTAGTAGATGTCGGGGCTGAACAGTTGCCGGCCCATGAGCTTGCCCAGCAGGTCGGCGATCTCGTTGATGTACTTGACGAACAACAGACCCAGCACCAACCCCACGCCGGACCCGACCAACCCCAGCGAGAGACCGTAGGCCAGGAAGATCCCCATCACCCCCTGGCCCGAGGCCCCCAGCGACTTCAGGATGCCGATGTCGCGGGTCTTCTCGACGACGATCATCAGGAAGATGGCCAGGATACCGAAGCCGGCCACGGCGATGATCAGGAACAAGAGCACGTTGAGGATGGCCGTCTCCATCTGCACGGCGGCCAGCAGCGGGCCCTGCTTGTCGCGCCAGGTATAGATGCCGTAAAGTTCAGGCGGGAAGGCCGCGCGGAGCCTGTCGCGGACCAGGTTGCCGTCGACGCCGGGCTTGAGCTTGACCTGGATCGAGTTGATGAAGTAGTGCTTTGCATTTCCCACGTATTCGTACATCCCGCGGAGTTCCTGCAACTGGCGGATGGGCACGAACACGAAGCTGGAGTCGTACTCGCTCATCTTGCTCTCGTAGAAGTCGACCACCGTGAAGTTGGCGGAGCTGGCCGTGGGCTTCGGTCCGGCAGTGGGGAAAATCAGCTTCACGTCGTCGCCCGGCAGGAGCAGGAAACGATCCTCGCCCTCGGGCGTGCGGAAACTGGCCAGGGCGATCCCCAGCACCGCCCCGGTGTATTGCTCCTTGGCCGGGTCGAACTGGTTCGATGCGGCCTGCGTCTGGGCGAAGGGGTCGACCGGCGGCACGGGCTGAGGGCTCTCTTGCGCCGGTGGCGAGTTGATAATTGATGATTGATGATTGCTAATTGATGAAGTCGACCCTCGGCCCCCGCCCGCCACCTCCGGCCCCTGGCCCCCGGCCCCTAGCCCCTGGCCCCTGACCCCTGACCCCTGACCCCTGACCCCTGACCCCTGACCCCTGGCCCCTGGCCCCTCGCCGCTGGCCGGCAGCGACACGTCTTCCGGCCAGACTTGCGAGTGCCCCTGCGATCCGGCGGGTGGCGACGGGAGGGGAGCCAGCGGCGCGTCTGGGGCCGCCTCCGATCGCATGAATTGCTCACGCAGCGCCATGGTCCGGGCAACCTGGCCGCGGTGCACCCACCCGGCATCTTTCATCTGACGCCGCTCGGGCGCCTCGGGGCCCGACTGGTGGTCGTGCGTGTCATAGCCCGCTTGACGCAACTGGAAACTCATCTGGCGGCGGTTGTCCGGGTGCTGCAGGTACTTGCCAAAATCGCTCACGCCGCCTTGCGTCTTTTCGTCGATCCCGATCAACTGGACCTGACGCTGGTGCCATTGGCCGCCGTACTGAAAGCTGAGCATGGCCGGGACGACGACCGTGGCCGTCATCCCCTCGATCGAATTGCCCGCCACCCGCTGGATCTGCGCCATGTGCCAGTCGGCGTCGCGCATGCCCTCCAGGCTGCGGGCCTCGAAGCTCAGATCGGCCAGGATGCCGTGGATGCGGTTCTGCATCTCGGTGGTGAAACCGGCCATCACGCTGTTGACCACGATCATGGTGGCCACCCCCAACATCACGCTGACGATCGACGCCAGGGCGATGTAGCGGGTGCGGAGATATCGCCAACAGAGGAGGAGTTTGTACATTGTGAGTGGTGAGTGGTGAGTGGTGAGTGGTGAGTGGTGAGTGAAGAGTGGTGAGTGGTGAGTGGTGAGTGGTGAGTGGTGAGTGGTGAGTGAAGAGTGGTGAGTGGGCCGCCGTGCCGGCGGCCGCTAAACGTTGTGGTTTGCCTTTCCCCCTTCCCCCTTCCGCCTTCCCCCTTCCGCTTTCAGCATTCAGCATTCAGCATTCAGCATTCCTGCCTACTCCGCCTCCGGTCGCAGCAGCGGGAAGAGGATCACCTCGCGGATGGTCTGCGAGTTAGTCAAGAGCATCACCAGACGGTCGATGCCAACCCCCAGACCGCCGGCGGGCGGCATGCCCTGACGCAACGCGCGGATGAAATCGTGGTCCTTGCGGGCCATCGAGTCCTCCTCGGCCAGCCCCGCCAATTGCCGGCTGAAGAGTTCCTCCTGGAGATCGGGGTCGTTCAGTTCTGTGTAGGCGTTGCCTACCTCCATCCCCTGGATGAACAACTCGAACCGCTCGGCGATCTCCGGGCGGCCGGCCTTGCGCTTCGTGAGCGGGCAGATGCTGGCCGGATAGTCGAGCACGAAGATCGGACCGGCGAGCTGATCCTCGACCTTCGCCTCGAAGACCTCGTTCTTGATCACGTCGGGGTGTTTGCCGGCGGTTTCCAGGCCGGCATGGCGGGCAAACGCCTCGATCCGCTCCGGGTCGCCGGCCGCTACGCCCGTGTGTTCGGCAAACAGCTCGTCGTAGGTTTTGCGGGGAAACGGCGGGGTGAAGTCGATCTGCTGCTCGCCCCACGGGAGGATCAGCTCCTGGCCGGTCGCCCGAATCGCCTCGACCACCAGCTTCTCGGTCAGCTCGATCATGGTGTGATAGTCGCCGTAGGCCTGGTAGACCTCGAGCATGGTGAACTCGGGGTTGTGCCGCGGGCTGATGCCCTCGTTGCGGTAGACCCGCCCCAGCTCGTAGACCCGCTCCATGCCGCCCACCAGCAGCCGTTTCAGGTGTAGCTCCAGGGCGATCCGCAGGAAGAGGTCGATGTCCAGCGCGTTGTGGTGGGTGGTGAAGGGCCGGGCGGCCGCCCCACCGGGGATGGCGTGCAGCGTGGGGCCCTCTACCTCGACGAATCCCTCGGCGGCCAGCGTGCTGCGGATCGACTGGACGATCTTGGTGCGGCGGAGGAAGCGATCTCGCACCCCCTCCGTGTGGACCAGGTCGAGGTAGCGCATCCGCTGCCGCAGTTCGGGATCGATCAGACCCTTGTGCTTGGCCGGCGGCGTCTCGATCGCCTTGCTCAAGAGGTGCAGGTCCTCGACGAAGATGGTCAACTCACCGGTGCGGGTCTGTCCCAGCCGGCCATCGACGCCGATGATGTCGCCCAGGTCGAGACACTGGGTCAGCTCCCAGTTTTTGTCGCCGACCTGCTTCTTGCCGATCAGCAACTGGATCTTGCCGGTCCAGTCGTGGATGTCGATGAAGACCGCCTTGCCGGCGGTGCGCCGGAGCATGATCCGGCCGGCAGCACGGACTTTCGGTCCCGGGTGCTCGGCGGGGGCTTGGCCTTCGGTGGCAGGGATGGCTAGTCCATCCCTGGTACCCGGCGGATGGGGTACGAGTTCTTCCTGGCGGCTGCGGATTTCGCCGATGGGCTGATGGCCGTCGAACCTGCCGCCCCAGGGGTCGAACCCCAGCTCGCGTATCTTTCGCAGCTTCTCGCGTCGAGCGGCCTCCAGCCCGGCAGCCCCACCGCTCGGTTCGTCTTGGCTCGGTTGGGTCATCTTGCTTCCGCAACGGAGCAGGCATCCTCTTTCAGCTTTCAGCGTTCAGCCTTCCGCTTTCAGCATTCAGCATTCAGCATTCAGATTTCTGCGTGCGTCGCGGCATTGTAGTGGAAGAGGGGCGGGGGTCAATGTCAACTGCCTGCACCCGCGGTGGCGCGGTGACCACAGGTCGCCGCCCGACGCAACAGTCTGCTATACTGCCGGAATGAGCACGGATCAGACGGAACCGCAGGGTGGCCCGCAGCGCCTCCAGTCGCGGGAGATGAGCCTGAAGCCCGGCCACCCACCCACCCAGGTGCCCGGCTACGACCCGGAGCGGTTCCTGGGCGTGGGGGCGTATGGCGAGGTCTGGGTGGCCCGGGAGCGGAACACGGGCCGCCGGGTGGCGATCAAGTTTTACGCGCATCGGGGCGGGCTGGACTGGTCGTTGTTGAGCCGTGAGGTCGAAAAGCTGGCGTTTCTGTTCGCCGACCGCTACGTGGTCCAGTTGCTGGGGGTCGGCTGGGACGCCGAGCCGCCTTACTACATCATGGAGTACCTGGAACACGGCTCCCTGGCCGAGCGGCTGCAGCGGGGGCCGCTGCCGGTGGGCGAGGCGGTCGAGTTGTTCCGGGACGTGGCGGTCGGCCTGGTCCACGCCCACGGCAAGGGGGTGCTGCACTGCGACTTGAAGCCGGCCAACATCCTGCTGGACCAGGACAACAAGCCCCGGATGGCCGACTTCGGGCAATCGCGGCTCTCCAGCGAGCAGGTCCCGGCGTTGGGGACCCTGTTCTACATGGCCCCGGAGCAGGCAGACCTGGAGGCGGTGCCCGACGCCTGCTGGGACGTCTATGCCCTGGGGGCGTTGCTGTACTGTATGCTGACGGGCGGTCCCCCGCACCGGAGCGGTGAGGCGGTCAAGCAGTTCGAGGAGACGCCCCACCTGGTACGGCGGCTGGCCCGGTATCGGCGCCTGGTCGAGAACTCGCCACCGCCGGCGGGCCACCGGCAGGTCCGCGGCGTGGACCGCGCCTTGGCCGAGATCGTCGACCGTTGCCTGGCGGCGGATCCGCAGCGGCGATTCCCCAACGTGCAGGCAGTGCTGGACGCCTTGGACGAGCGGGCTGCGCGCCGCGCGCGGCGGCCGATGGTGGTGCTCGGCGCCGCCTTGCCGGCGCTGCTGTTGCTGGTGGTCTCCTGGTTTGCCTGGCAGGGGTTCGGCGCGGCGGTGCAACAGTCGGACGCGGCGCTCACTGACCGGGCGTTGGAGAGCAACCGTTTCGCCGCCCAGTACGTCGCCCGAACCGCCGCCTACGAGCTGGGCCGCCGTTACCGGGCCGTCGAGCAGGTGGCCTCGTCGGGGCGGCTGCGAGAGTTGGTGATCGAGGCCCTCAAGGATCCCGAGCTGGGGAAGTTGCTGGCCCGGTTGGGCGATTCGCAGTTAGATGCGTCGCAGCGGGAGGCAATCCGCCAGGAGTTCCTGGGCAACGTGAAACGCCGTGCGCTGCAAAGCGAGTTCAGGGAGCTGATCCCGCCGGAGATGAGGCCCGAGGAAGACGAACGAGAAGAAGAGGTGGCCAGTTGGTTCTTCTGCGACGAGCGCGGGGTATCGACGGTGCGGGTGCCGGAAGGGGCGACCATCGGCAAGAACTTCATCTGGCGGAGTTACTTTCACGGCGGGTCGGCCGACCGGGAAGAGTCGTGGCGCCCGGCGCCGGGGACGCATCTCGCCAGCACCACGCTCTCGGCCGTGTTCCGCTCCCAGGCGACGCAGCGCTGGATCGTGGCCGTCTCCGCCCCGGTGTTCGACGGCGCGAGGTTCCTGGGGGTGGTGGCGCTGACGGTCGAGGTGGGGCGGTTTGTCCAACTGCAAGGCGGCAACGACCAGTTCGCCGTGCTGGTAGACCTGCGCGAGGGGGAAAACCAGGGCCTGATCCTCCAACACCCGTTGTTCGACAGGCTGCTTAAGGAACGGGGCACGCTGGACGGCCGCTTCCAGGATTATCGCCTCACGGCGGACAATCTGCCCGACACCCGCTACCGCATGGACCAGTACCGCGACCCGTTGGCCGCCGATCCCGACGGCGGGGAGTACAGCCGGCACTGGCTCGCCCAGATGGAGCCGATTCGCGTCCGCGGCCAGCAGACGGGCCTGGTGGTGATCGTCCAGGAGGCCTACGACGCGGCCATCGGGGCGACGCTCGACGGGCTCAAGGAGGGATTGGTCCGGCGCGGCCTGACCGCGCTGCTGCTGATTGTCCTGGTAATGATCAGCCTGTGGTGGTTTGCCACCCGGCTGAGTGTGAAGCATTGAGTGGGGAGGGGCCAGGGGCCAGGGGCCAGGGGCCAGGGGCGACGATCCAGGCTGATCGCCGCTGGTCAGCCCGTTACATGTGTCCAGATCACAGGAAGGTTATCTGCGTAAACAGGCATCCCCAATTCCAAATCCCAAATCCGGAATCCCAAATCCCCGGCCACTCACCCCTCACCTCTATCCACTATCTACTATCCACTATCCACTATCCACTATCCACTCCCTACTCCCCATGCCCGACCTAATCGCACAAGGCGTTGAAGCGCAGCAGCGGTGGCGGCGGGGGTTGCCGCTGCGGCAGCCGGTGGTGTTGGGGCGCTCCGGCGGCGTGTGGGTGGTGCCCTGGGATCCCCACATCTCGCGGCAGCACGTCCGGCTGGAATGGACCGGCGAGAGGCTCGAGGTTGCCCAACTGCCCGACGCCCGAAACCCTGTCTACCTCCGCGGCGAGGAGCAGGCGCGGTTCAGCCTGCGGCCGGGCGAGCACTTCGTCATCGGCCAGACCACGTTTACCTTGGCCGATCAGCGAGTGAACATCACGGCCGACGCGCCCGAGCCGGTCCAGCAGCAATCCTACAGCGCGCAATACCTCAAGCAGGTCCGGTTCCGTAACCCCGATCACCGCATCGAGGTGCTCAGCCGGCTGCCGGAGGTGATCTCGGGCACAGCCGGCGACCTGGAGTTGTTCGTGCGGCTGGTGAACATGATCCTGGCCGGCGTGCCCCGGGCGGACGCCGCGGCAGTGGTGGCCGTGGAAGAGGAGGTTACCGGCGAGCACGACGTGGACCAGGCGGTGCGTGTCGAGAGGGTCGCCGATTCCGACCAAGGGCTGCCCCACCCGCAAGCGGGTACCCGGTCGCTGAGGGTGCCCGTGCAGGTGCTGCACTGGGACCAGCGGTTGATGATCAGCAGCGATTTTCGGCCCAGCCAGGGATTGATCCTCGAGGCGCTCGTGCAGCGGCAGAGTGTGCTGCACGTCTGGCACGGAGCCGCCACGGCCAGCTCCCAGCGGTTTACCGAGAGTGAGTTCTTCGATTGGGCCTTCTGCACGCCGGTGCCCGCCCATTCGGTGGGGCATGTTCCATGTCCCACCGATGGGAGGGCCTGCACGGGCTGGGGACTGTACGTGGCCGGCCGGTTCAACGTCGACACACCGGGCATTTCCGGCTCCTCCGATCCGACCGATCTCCGCGAGGACGTGAAGTTCACCGAGCTGGTGGCCGCCACCCTCAGCTCGCTGCGGCAGATGCGGCTCTTGGAGCGTCAACACGCCAGCCTCAGCCAGTTCTTCTCGCCCGTGGTCCTCGAAACGCTGGCTGCCGAAGACCCGGAGGTCGTGCTGGCGCCCCGGGAGACCGAAGTCTCTGTGCTGTTTTGCGACCTGCGGGGCTTTTCGCTGGAGACGGAGAGACACGCCGACGACCTGCTGGGGCTGCTCGGCCGCGTGAGCCGAGCCCTGGGCGTGATGACTCGGCAGATCCGCCAGCAGGGCGGCGTGGTGGGCGACTTCCAGGGCGACGCCGCTATGGGCTTCTGGGGGTGGCCGCTGCCACAACACGACGCCGTGGAGCGAACCTGCCGGGCTGCACTGGCAATTCGGGCCGAGTTCCAGGCCACCGCCGGCTTCCGCGCCGGGATGGGCATCGCCACCGGCAAGGCCGTGGCCGGGAAGATCGGCACCGTCGATCAGGTCAAGGTCACGGTCTTCGGGCCGGTGGTGAACCTGGCCTCGCGGCTGGAGGGGATGACGAAGATCCTGCGGGCGGCGATCCTCGTGGACGAGGCCACGGCCCGGGCAGTCCGCCGGCAGGTGCCGCCCGAGGTGGCCCGGGTCCGCCGCCTGGCGATCGTCCGACCCTACGGGCTGGACGCGCCGCTGGAGGTCAGCGAGCTGCTGCCGCCGGAGTCGCAGTACCCCGTCTTGACCGACGAGCACCTGGCGGTCTATGAATCGGCGTTGGACGCCTTCCTTGCCGGCGATTGGGCGCGGGCCTTCGTGCTGCTGCACCGGATTCCGACCGAGGATCGGGTCAAGGACTTCCTGACGGTCTATATCGCCCAACACAACCGGACTCCCCCGCCGGGTTGGGAGGGGGTGGTCCCACTGGAGAACAAGTGATTCCTTCCGTGTCAGATAGCCGCTCGCGGCTTAGCAGCAACAGGAGACCGAAATTGTGACCGCATCATCAATCCCCTCCTCCCGGCGGAGGTTTCTGGGCCGGGTCCTGACGCTGGGGGCGTCGGGTCTGGTTGCCCCGCAGGTGCTTGCCGGCCGGACTTTTGCCGCGACGGAACCAGCGAAGGGCGACCGTTGGCAGATCGGCTGCTTTACGCGGCCGTGGGACCAGTATGACTATCGCGTGGCGCTGGACGCCGTTGCCGAGGCCGGCTTCAAGTACGCCGGCCTGATGACCACCAAGAGCGAAAAGGGGAACTTGGTCATCTCCGTGGCCACTACGCCCGAGGAGGCTCACCAGGTCGGCCTCGAGGTCAAGCAGCGCGGCCTGAAAGTCCCCTGCGTCTACGGCGGCGATTTCCCCGTGCAGCAGTCGCTGGAGGCCGGCGTCAAGGGCCTGCGAACGCTGATCGACAACTGCGCCACGGTCGCCGCCGCGTCGCTGATGCTGGGTGGCCTCGGCGACGCGAAACTCTACCGGACCTACTACAAGGCCGTCGCCGAAGTCTGCGACTACGCGGCCGAGAAGAAGGTAGGCATCGTGCTGAAGCCGCACGGCGGGCTGAACGCCACCGGGCCGCAGTGTCGCAAGTCCGTCGAGCTGGTCGGCCACAAGAGCTTCACCCTCTGGTACGACCCGGGCAATATCTATTTCTACTCCGACGGCAAGCTCGATCCGGTCCAGGACGCCCCAACGGTCGCCGGCCTGGTGAGCGGGATGTGCGTGAAGGACTTTACGATGTCGGGCGAGGGTGAGAAGCTCAACAAGGAGGTGGCGGTCACGCCGGGCACCGGCAAGGTCGATTTTCCGGCGGTGTTGGCGGCTTTGAAGAAAAGCGGTTTCACGGGTGGCCCGCTGGTCGTCGAGTGCCTCGCCCGCGGCGACCTTGCTTCGATCCTGGCCGAGGCCAAGAAGGCCCGCAAATTCGTCGAGGGGCTGGTGGCGTGACGCGGTGTTGACTTGGCCCAGGGGCAACCGGCTACGTGGAACGCCTGCGCACGGTGCGCGAGAATCGCAGCGGCAGACGCTATCGGTCATCATCCCTCGCGGCGGCGATGGCCACCACCAGCCCCAGGGCGGCGGCCACGCTGACGATCAGGATCACCAGCACCATGGCGCTGGCCCAGGGCGAGACGTTGAGCCACCGCAGGGTGCCGAACAGCAGACTCACCGCCACCATGATCCAGAGCACCGCCCGCAGACCGAACTGCAACGGCGGCCGACGTTCGTTCCGCTGGTGGGGGTCTGATTGATCGGGACCGGTCATCTATCGCTCCCAATCCTTCAGCCGCTCCACGGCCGCGAGGATGTCGTTGCGGCGCTTCTCGAAGACGCCGACCAGGATCAGCACGGCGATGCCCAGGGCGATGCCGCAGACGGCGGCGATCCACCAGATTCTCTTCTCCACGGCCGCGTACCAGACCATGGTAACGACGTCGAGCACGAGGAAGGTCACACCCAGGTAGAGGAAGGAGCGGACCCGC
>Ga0315291_10000504_pt1 | contig 51888 bp, 44 predicted proteins | sample YL17G12_20_MG_FD_203070 | JGI IMG/M metagenome (GOLD analysis project Ga0315291, IMG submission 203070) | Sediment microbial communities from Yellowstone Lake, YNP, Wyoming, USA - YL17G12_20 | ecosystem: Environmental > Aquatic > Freshwater > Lake > Sediment | place: USA: Wyoming | collected...
AAGACGGAAGACAGAGGACGGACAACAGAAAACAGAAGAAAAAGGGAAGGGAAAAAGATAAAAAAGTCGGAAAATAATGGTTTTTGACGGTTTTTTTGAAAAATGGGGTGGCTGGTGGTAGTAAAAAGTGCGATTTTATAGGACTTATTCGTTTTTGGGCTAAAAATGAGGGTAAAAATGAGCAAAAATTAGCACTTTTTAGCACTTTTTTGTCAGTTTTTAACAGAAATTGAACGGAAATTGACAGAAATGAGCAGGTTTTGAGCATGTTTTTTAGCCACGAAAAAACACAAAAGTCACAAAGGGAACCACAGATTGCGCAGATTAACACGGAGAGGTTTTGACCACGAAAAGACACAAAAAGCACAAAGGGAACCACGATAGGGGTCAGGGGTCGGGGGACAGGGGGCGGTGTGGTAAATACGAAATACGAAACTCGAATCCGCCACGGGCGGACAAGCTCCGAAACAAATTCGAATGACCTAAATACGAAATCCGCCGAAGGCGAACAAGATTCAAAACAAAGAAGACGCGGAAATCAAAGAAGAAAACCCGAATATCGAAATCCGAAACTCGAAACAAATTCGAATGACCAAAATCTCAAATTCAAAACTAATCAGAGAATGGTGGTTTAGAGGTTGCCTTTGAATGCTTTGTCGAGGGCTTTTTTATTTTATGACCTTTTGTTTTGGGAGATTGGGAATGGTATTATCAGATTGGGGGTTTTTGCACAGAGACATAAGTATATAAGTATATGCGTATATACTTATGGAGTGCTTTAGGAATCAAGATTTTTGAATGAAGGGAGGAGTAGATGGGTTGATGCCGGATTCCGCCTTCGGCGGATAAACCCCGATGCTCGCAGGACATCTTGCGTAGTGCGGCCCTTCGGCTGCACTCAGGGCAGGGGAATATGCGGGCATCAGGAAAGCAGGGTATAAGAAGATTAGTTGATTAGTGAATTAGGTTATCAGGGAATCAGGGGATTAGGTGATTAGCGGATTAGGGAATTAGCAATAACGTTGCGGGGTGGCGACTTTCAATTGATTATCGATAATTGATGATTGTGAGGAGTTAAGGAGTGGGGGTGTAGCCGAGCTTGCCCCAGACAGCTTTCTGGACCCTGTGGAGGTCAGGATTGCCCGGTGATGAAGATAAACTGCCGTTACGGCCCGTGTTTTGCCAATAGTCGTAGTCCATCTTGGCAATCTGTATCGTACGAGGGTCTTTCCACTTCCAGTATTCACTGCGTCCATCTGCAAAAGAGAAGTTTGTTCCATCTCCGTGTCTGGCCGTAATCTGGTCCCACCATCGTTCTTGGTTGTACCAAACAGTCCAACTGGCTGGACTTAGCCGGCCTTCATCAAGAAAAACAGCCCTCTCACCTGGCCTGGGAATCTGCATCCTGTTTCTAAGTACCTGCCCCTCGGCTCCAGGTATGGCGTCATAACCATTCATAGCATCAACTATAGCATAAGTCACAACCTCACCCCGCACACCGGTGGGGCACTTGTAGAGTTTTACGTTCGGGCAGTATAGAAATAGCAGGCCAGATTTGATTCCCTGTATTTGCTGTTGTTCTGAGGCACCATAGCCGGGCCAATAAACCCAACAAGTACCGTCTTTGTTGAAGCCGCCGGTGCTCGTATTACCATTAACGATCTTGTTGTCGTTATCATCAGCATACAAATTCCATACAAGCGCCAATTGCTTCAGATTGTTAAGACAAACGGCACGCTTACCCTGCTCTCTGGCTTTGTTGAGCGAGGGCAGCAATATGGCCATTAATATCGCAATAATGGCGATTACCACCAGCAGTTCTATGAGGGTGAATGCTCTCGGTTTAGGCATATCGCACTTGGGATTTTGTTATAAATCCGCCTTTGGCGGACTCATGAAAAGATATGGTACCTTTTATTAGGGTGGAAAGCAAGAAAAATAGAGCTAATTGGTTAATTAGTGAATTGGTTAATTGGTGAGTGGATGCTCGATGCTCGTGAGTTGTGGGGGATTGGGTTAGACGAAAAGTTTGCCTTGAGGATTGGGGGATTAGCGGGACTTTTCGTGCAGGTCGTCATAGAACTGGAGGATGCGAGTAGTGGTATTTGAGCCAGCGAGGAGATCAGGAGATTCATTGCGAAGGCCGGCGAAGGTCGAGAGGATGTATTCGACGTCGTTTCGTTCAATGCCATAAAGCAAAAAGAATGCTGCGTCGATTTCGGCCATCAGGTCGAGGCGCTCTGCGGGGTCCCATTTGTGGACCGCCGGCATAAAGCCGGCGGCTTTTGCGAGCGGAATCATATCATTACTCGTGCAGGTCAATTTCAGGACGCGGTCGGAAATCCATTTCTCAAGAGTAACATTTTTTTCCCAGTGGCATTTTTGCTCATAGAAATCCGGCGGAAACATAGTGAACTGCTCAACAAGGAAAAAGTTTAGGTTAACGTTGCCTATCTTTTCTCGGGCGACGTAATCGAGGACAACTGAATTAAGGTTGGCCAGCAAACAGGATTGTTGTCTTGCAGTTGTCGTTTCGTCAAAGCCGATGAAGTGAACCGAATCAGCTGCTCCTGTTTTGGGTATAAATGCTGCGATCATCGTTCGCTGATTCGTCGGGCTCGTGACTTTCTTGAAAGAGAGAAGGAAAGAATGTTTATGGGCAGCAAGAGCTTTTACGATCGATTGTTCGTCAGACCACCAGCGTGGTTCAACGGCGAACTCTGGATTTTGGTGCTGCACTAAGGATGTGGCATCGGTTTGACCTTGTCTCATATAATTTGACTCATCTACGACGACGCTTGCGGCACGATGGTCGAACATCTGAACCATTTTTGCTTCATATAGAGGCAGGAAGACCTTTTTGCCTTTTTTCCAGATTTGACCGGTGCGTTTGAAACCATCGGATTTTAACTGGTCTGCGGTGCGAAAAAGTTCGGCATCACCACTCTGGTGGAATATTGTGAAGAAATCTATGCTCCATGGATTGCCGCCCTCTTTACGAGTTTTATTGATAAGGACGGGGACTCGCTTATAGATGTATTTAGTAAGATTCGCATCGCGTTTGGAGCGGAAGATGGGACAGGTCTGGGTATTAGGATTGAGAAGTTTGAAGTCGCGGGCAGATAGCTCGATTTGCCTCTTTTTATCGTCAAGGTCAGGCATTTTGTGCGCAAAGAATACGAAGTTGGCAGACTTGCATTTGTTTTGAGAACCGCCGAAAAGCAGGACGGAGAATTTGTATGAGCGATGGACATCTGGGAAAATTGGTGCTTTGTTTTCAAAATCGTATAGGCCGGAGAGCGTTTGCGAATTGACAAGTTTTGCGAAGAAATCCTCATTGGTTTTATCTGTGGCGATTCCGGTGGGAACAAGGAGGCCGACGCGACCAGCAGGTGAAACAATGGAGTGAGCAATTTCGGCGAAGACGGCGTAGGTATTGATGTCACCTTTGCCGGTAAGAGGGTATCTTTTACAATCGCGGATATAGACCAGAGAGTTGTCAGCATTTGTTTTAGCATCGAGATACTTCTGATAGAGCTGGGGGTTTGTGGCCTTTAATTTGTCGATGAGTTTTCGGCTCTCGGCGGCGGTTGGTGCTTCGAGGATATGGGGAGCAGAGAATGCGAAGAACTCGCGGTTTTTAAGAGAAAAACGTTCCCACGGTGGATTACCGATTACACAATCGAAGCCGGGGTTTGGGCGGGCGAAGACGTCAGGGAATGCTTTGTGCCAGTCGAGGGCGAGGGAGTCAACGGCTGTGTCCGAAATTAACGAATTGCCGCAGACGATATTTTTAGAGAGGTCGGCGAGAGTTTTGCCTTTGTGTGCGGAGCGGAGCCATAGGGCAAGCTGGGTGATTTCGACGGCTTCCGGTGAGAGGTCAACGCCAAAGAGGTTGTCGTGGAGAATGATGTCGGAGACCTTGCTGCGCAGATCGTCGGAGAGTTTTTGGTCGTGAATTGAAAGGGTATCGATGACCTCGACATACTTATCTTCGAGAATTTGGTATGCACGGATAAGAAATGCGCCGGAGCCGCAGGCGGGGTCAACAACTTTTATTTCGCGCAATTCCTCAATGGCCCTTTCGGCAAAGGCAGTTACCCTGTTTTTCTCGGTTTTTGCATCGACCTGATCGAGGCGTATGCTGAAATCTCTTTCGAGAAGTTTTATTTTTTCATCGGCGATTTTCCCAACGGTATTTTTTGTGATGAAGCCGGTAAATTCGGGAGGGGTATAGTATATTCCGCCTTTTTTTCGTTCGGCGGATTTGAGCATTTTGGGTTTTTCTTTTTCGGCGACCTCAATCCCCGGAAGTCCGGTCTGGCGAATACGTTCGATATCGTTTATGGACTTTTCAAAAATGTGGCCGAGGACATCGACATTGACTTCGTTTGCAAAGTCGTAATCGCCAACGGTTTTGAAGAAATCGGTCCAATCATCATCGAGGTCGAGGTTGTCAATGTCCTCATCTTTGCTAAAAAGACCTCCGTCATAAGGCGGGATATTGCGGTTGACGTTTCCTTTGTCGATGCTATCGAACAGGGCAAGGAAGTTTTTCCATTTGCGGTGGGTGACTCTCTCAAAAGGAGCGACATAAGCCCAGGACTCGCCAAGGGATTTTGGGGGGAGTAGTTCGCGGTCTTCGCAGAATGCGACGAAGATTATGCGGTCGAGCAATTTCTGGGTGACGCGGATGGCCTTGTCGAACGGGAAATTACGTTCCGGGCCGGAAAGATGAGTAATCAACTTAAGGCGTTCATTGTGGTAACGGCAATAAAGTTCATCGCCGACTTCGCGCTGTCGGGTGGTGCATCTTTCGAGAAGCAAGTCGGCTCTTGGGGTTCGCTGGAGAGGCGTTGGTATCAGGCCGCCTTTTTCGAGGAGGTAATAGAATTGGAGAAAGACTTCTTTTTTGCGAAGGTCCTGGAGCGTGAAAAGTTCGTAAACTCTGGGTGTGTGATTTCGGTGATAGATGCGGAAACTGACGTAATTACACACGATGCCCCACGGACACTGGGGAAGTTCATTTATATAGTCCCAGCATTGCTGGACAGGAGTGCGGCCATTAAAGCGGTCCTTATCGACGTTCACCGTGGGGCCTTTAAGCTCTATTACGGCGCGGATTACCGGTTTTTTGTCGGGGCCGAAAATGCCGATTGCGGCGTCTGCTTGTCCTCTGTTGACAGAGTATTTTTGCTGGAAGTTCCACAGGTCTTTACCCTCGGAGAAGAGGGTGTAACCGAGTGCATCGCCAAAAACATCCTTACAGAACTCGCCCTCGATGACCGTTTCGTTCATTTTGTCGAGTTTACCGCTGGATTCGAGGTCCGCCCATTTGCAGATTATCTGGTGGGCATTTTGGGCTGGCTCCTCAAGAAATTTTTTAGGTTCTTGTTGAAGAAGATTAGGCAAGAATAGTGGGCGGAGCTGGCGGGCTTCGCCATAGCGGGCTTTGCTTGATTCCTGGAAGAGATGTTCGCCTTTCGGTGTCATTTTAGCTTTCTGCAACCTGAGACGTAATTTTAGCCGTCAGAAAAATATTATATTGCGGAACGGTAATTAAGCAACGAAAAAGGAAGAATCCAGAGGCGCGAAAAAAAGGTGATTGTGTCAAGCATGGAATGACCACCGACCATAGGGGGGCTAAATAAGGAGGACCCCGAAGCTGGCTTCGGGGCTAAACCCCGCGCTGACGCTTGGGGCTCTGATAAACAAAAACCGACATTTTTGCGAAATTTATGAAATATGCGGGCAAATTTTTTTTGAAAATTATTGACAGGCGATTATTTGTCGAATATAATGTTATCGTATTTGTGTGAAAACATACAGATACAGCCCTGAGATCCGCCTGGGGCGGAGTTACGGGATTATGGCAGGGTTTGAATCTTCGGTCGGCTTGGTCCGGCAGGTGTGTCCTGTCGGATTGACCTTCAGAAGGGACCCTTATGAGCCATAGATAGCCGGAATAACAAGGGTATTGCTTTTCGGTAATGCCGAAAGCAGCCCGGTTGTGTTTATCAGGAAAGGAAATAAAAAATGAAATCCGATTCTTCCGCTTCAACTTCCCCGGAGGCCCAATCCACCCTAAAGACAGGCGCTCAAATTATTGTTGACACGCTGCTCGCGGAGGGCGCCGACACGGTGTTTGGCTATCCAGGCGGCGTAGTGCTGCCATTGTTCGACAAGCTCTACGATGCGCCGATTCACTTTATTGTCCCGCGTCACGAGCAGGGCGGCTGCCATATGGCCGACGGCTACGCCCGCGCAAGCGGGAAGGTCGGCGTTGTGATTACCACCAGCGGCCCCGGCGCGTGCAATCTCACCACGGGCATTGCCACGGCGATGATGGACTCGATACCGATAGTCGCTATCACGGGGCAGGTCCGCACGGAGCTTATCGGGAACGATGCGTTTCAGGAAGCCGACATCACCGGAATCACGCGGTCCATCACGAAATACAACTGCATCGTCAAGGACGTCAAAGACCTGGCGCGCACGATTCGGGAGGCGTTTTATATCGCTTCGACCGGTCGGCCTGGCCCGGTGCTGATTGACGTACCGGTGGATGTTGCCGTGAGCAAATACAGCATTGACGGGCCGGTCGAGATGAAGCTGCCGGGTTATAAGGTCCGGACCAAAGGAAACGCCAGGCAGATTTCTCTGGCCGCCCAGGCGATAAATGACTCCAATCAGCCGGTGCTGTATGTCGGCGGAGGTATCGTCAGCGCAAATGCAAGTGAAGAACTGCGGGAGCTGGCGAAGAAGGCAAATCTGCCTGTAACGATGACGCTTTTGGGGTTGGGCACTTTCGACCAGACAGACGCCAACTCGCTGGATATGCTCGGTATGCACGGGGCGGCTTACGCCAACTACGCTGTGCAGGAATGCGACCTGCTGATTACGGTAGGCGCCCGGTTTGACGACCGTGTGACGGGCAAGGTCACAACTTTTGCTTCGAACGCCAGGATTATCCACATCGACGTTGACCCGGCCAGCATATCGAAAAACGTTCGGGTCGATATCCCCGTTGTGGGCGATGCGAAAGATATACTGCGTGAGCTGATTAAGGAGGTTGAGTACCGAGAGCGCAAGAAGTGGTTTGGCAAGATTGCCGAATGGAAGAAGAAATTTCCGTTCCGCTATGACCAGGATGCGCCGGCGATTAAGCCGCAGTACGTCATCGAGGAAATCTGTCGCCAGACCGGAAACGATGCGATTGTCACCACGGGTGTCGGCCAGAACCAGATGTGGACCGCGCAGTTTTACAAGTTCATCAGGCCGAGGCAGCTAATATCTTCGGGCGGGCTTGGGACGATGGGCTACGGGCTGCCGGCCGCAATTGGAGCACAGATAGCCAGGCCGGATGCCACCGTTATCGATATTGACGGCGACCACAGCTTCAATATGACGATGACGGAGCTTGCGACGGCTGTCGAGCACAATCTGCCGATAAAGGTCTGTATCCTGAACAACGGGTATATGGGAATGGTCAGGCAGTGGCAGGAGCTTTTCTACAACAAGCGTTACTCCAAGAGCTATCTGCGCAATCCCGATTATGCGGTCGTCGCACGCGCGATGGGCGCGGTCGGGATTACGGTAGATAAGAAGGAAGACGTCACCAGGGCAATCAAGGCGATGCTCGCGGAAAAGAACCCCTGTGTTGTTGATTTCAGGGTTGAGCGTGAAGAGAATGTCTGGCCGATGGTCCCGGCGGGCAAAAGTATAAGTGAAATGGACGGACTTGATTTACTGGAAAGTCTGGCATAGTAAAGTGAAAAGGCAAAAGCTATGAAGCACATAATAAGCGCATTAGTTGAAAACAAGCCCGGCGTTCTTGCTCACGTTGCAGGGATGTTTGCGGCGCGGGCGTTTAATATCGACTCGCTTGCCGTTGGTCGCACAGAGGACCCGAATCTAAGTCGGATGACGATTGTTGTCGTCGGCGACGATAAGATTGTCGAGCAGGTTCGAAAACAGCTTGCGAAGATTGTCCCTGTTGTGAAGGTCCAGGATTTTGTGGGACAGCCGGTGGTGGCGCGTGATTTGATGCTGATAACGATTGCCGCTGCGCCGGAGAAGCGGCCGGAGGTTCTGTCGCTGATAGAGATGTTTAAGGGCAAGGTCGTGGACATCGGCCAGAAGTTTGTTATGGTCGAGGTCAGCGGGCCTGAGGAAAAAATCGAGGCCTTTATCGAGATGTGCAAGCCCTACGGCATCAAATATATGGCCAGGACCGGCACAATCGCAATGCCGCGGCAGGCGAAAAGTGAATGAGTAAATGAGTAAATGGGTAAATGAGTGAATACGCAAGCGTAGATGTGGCTATGCGGCATCCAATTTACCCATCTACTTTTACATCTCCACCCGTGGAAATTCCTTGCTTGTCGCACAGCTTTCAATATAATCTCAAGTTATCCGTAAAAGCTGCATCGGAACGATAATGCCGGTCTTTTGCGGCGAAGGGGTGACTTGAGAGTTTTCATTTGCAGGATTTAAGGAGAATTTGAGCTATGGCGGCGAAAATTTATTACGAAAAGGATGCTCCGATTGATGCGCTTAAGGGCAAAAAGGTGGCGGTCGTCGGCTACGGCAGCCAGGGACACGCACACAGTCTGAATCTGCGCGACAGCGGCATCGAGGTGGCGGTGGCGGAATTGAAAGGGACGGACAATTTCAAGCTGGCCATCAAACACGGCTTCAAACCAACGGACATAAAGACGGCGGTGAAGGGCGCGACGCTGATTATCGTAACTGTGCCGGACGAGGTCCAGGCAAAAGTATATAGAGATGAAATTGCCCCTAATCTGGCGGCGGGTCAAACGCTCGGATTTTGCCACGGTTTTAATATCCACTTCAAGTATATTACGCCGCCAAAGGATATTAACGTTGTGATGGTCGCTCCGAAGGGGCCTGGGCATCTGGTCCGCAGTGAGTTCGAGAAAGGCGGCGGGGTGCCGAACCTGGTGGCCATTCAGCAGGACGCAACCGGCGATGCGAAAAAAATCGCTCTTGCCTGGGCGAACGGAATCGGCGGCGCCAGGGCAGGCGTTATCGAGACCACATTCAAGGAAGAGACCGAGACGGACCTGTTCGGCGAGCAGTGCGTTCTGTGCGGCGGCCTGACGGCGCTTATTAAAGCCGGCTTCGAGACGCTTGTGGAGGCCGGATACCAGCCGGAAATCGCTTACTTTGAATGCCTGCACGAGGTCAAGCTCATCGTTGACCTTATATATCAGGGCGGGCTGAGCTATATGAGATACAGCATTTCCAATACCGCTGAATATGGCGATATGACCCGCGGGTCGAGAATAATCCCCGAAAAAACCAGGGCCGAAATGAAAAAGATACTGACGGAGATTACCTCGGGCGAATTTGCCAAAGAGTGGGTGAATGAATACCAGACGGGGCTAAAGAAGTTCAAAGAATTATACGAAAAAGATTATAACAGCCAGCTTGAGCAGATGGGCAGGAAGCTGCGCAAAATGATGAAGTGGATTAACGCAAAAGAAGTTTGATTTGCAGATGAGCCGGCGGGCAGGTAGTACGAAATCCGAAACAAAAAAACTCGAAGTAATAACGATGAACTATAAACAACAAACCGCTCTACAAGGGAGAAGTGCTATGGGGGCAGGAGCCGGAATAAAAGAGGGAAAATCACAAGTCAAGAGCTTTGCCTTGCTGCTTTTTGTTTTTGTTATTTCGTGGGGGCTTTGCGGCTGCTCGACCGTGTCAACATACTTAGGGCTTCAGAAAGAAGAGCCGGCGTATGAGGAGCAGCTTTTGGCCGCCTATAACAGGACAAAACTAAATAAAAGCATCACCCTCGATGTGCTGCCCATGCTCCAAAGCTCCAAGCATGAATTTCTCAGCCAGGGTGACAGCGTCGTTGCTGCGCTGGGGCAGGGTAAAGAGGGCTATAAGACCTGGTTTGAAATGGTTACATTCGACGAATATAAACTGACTGCGAAACGAAAGTATTTCTTTTTGGTGGATGAGAAGATTACGCGGTCGCCGACCAACCCCAGGTATGTATTCTTTGCGCCGAGGCGGGGACTTGCTTTTGACTGCGAAATGGCGCTGAGCAAGCAGATGCGCGATGAATCTTATGAGACTGAAGGTGCGGCGCAAATCGCGATACTAAAGCAGGTCTGGAAAGACCTTCGCAAGGACATAGATGAGCTTGGCCAGGATGTTGGGGGGGGCGGCCAGAACAGCAAAGCGCTCGATATCTGCGGGCTGCTTCTCAATCAGGCATTTGAGACGATTATGCTTACGTTAGAGACCTCGCCCGTTCTGGCAACGAAGCTGATCGACAAGGGCGGCGTGGAGTTTGAGCATATCAATTTCGATAAAGGCGGAATCCAAATGGTAATCGATGGCGACACCGCCGCTGTCAAAATCCGCTTAGGCGTTCTTGTCGAGACATTAAGCAGGTAGCCCCCGCAAGAGAGAGAACCACAGAATTCGTGATTGAAAACAATCAATTAAAAAGAGTGGGTCTGTAAGCCGAGTTCTGTTGCCGCACCTATTTGCCTCGTCTATTCAGCCGGAAACATCTTTCAGCATAGTCGTTCTAATTCGCGTTTTTCCCGATGCGCTGACGAAACAAATAGGTGCGGCAGACGGTCATTTGTCTTGGCCAACTGTTGCCGGTTGGCTCTGCCTTTCAGCAAGCGACCTACCCGCCGGTATTCCCCGGGCCAGGCACCGGCAAACTTGGTCTTGCAGGCGGTGGGGTTTGCCCTGCCGGCGCCGTCACCGGCGCCGCGGTGCGCTCTTACCGCACCATTTCACCATTGCCTGATTCCCCCTGCTTTCTTGCGAAAGCAAGAAGGGGGACCATCGGCTGTGTATTTTCTGTGGCACTTTCCCTGGGGTTGCCCCCGGTGGCCGTTAGCCATCACCGTGCCCTGTCCTGCCCGGACTTTCCTCCCCCGTTGATTCACTTTGTGAATCAAAACGACGGGGGCGACCGCCCGACCCACTCTCGAAATTGATTATTTATTATTTTCTATTTATTATTTACAAACAACTCAGAACCATTATACCACAAACTTGCTGGGGGGTTTGAAGTTTTTAGCGTTTGATTTCTATGTGGTTTTTGAATTGCCGGTCATCGGTCTGAGGAAAGTCAGTTCTGAAATGGACGCCGCGGCTTTCCTTACGCTGCTGGGCGGATTGGGCCATAAAGAGGCACGCGGTCAGCATGTTCTGACATTCCCAGCCCGCTGGTGCGTCAAAAACCTTGTCCATTACATATCGCTGCCAGAATTTGATAATCTCCTGTGCTTCGGCCAGTAGATGCTCTGTGCGGGTGATGCCCACGTTTCGCCACATAATGGACCGAAGCGAATTCCTGACATCTGCAATATCCAACCGGGTGCGCTCGGAGTGTTCGATTTGATACTTTATTTTTGGGTGCTTGATATGAGAGCCGGCTTTTCTCTTGTGCTCACAGACGGCCTGGCCTGCTGTTTTGCCGAAAACCAGCCCTTCAAGCAGAGAGTTGCTGCCGAGGCGGTTTGCCCCGTGCAATCCCGTGGAGGCGACCTCGCCGCAGGCGTAAAGATTCTCGATACTCGTTCCGGCCAAGCTGTCCGTTTTGACGCCGCCAACCATATAATGTGCGCTGGGACGGACGGGAATCAGGTCTTTACCTATATCTATATCGAAACTTTCGCACAGCTCGGTGATCAGCGGAAATCTTTTCGCAAGATATGCTTTATCGATGTGGCGAACATCCAGATAGACGTGTGTAGATTCGGTTTTACGCATCTGCTCAGTGATGGCCAGGCTGACGACATCGCGAGGCGCAAGCTCGGCGGATTCGTGATAGTCCTTCATAAAGCGACGGCCCTTGGTATCGAGGAGAATTGCGCCTTCGCCGCGAAGTGTCTCGGTAATCAGGGCGCGAGAAGCGCCTGCGACATAGAGTGTGGTGGGATGGAACTGAACAAACTCCAAATCCCGCAGCACCGCACCGGCGCGGTAGGCAATAGCGAGCCCGTCGCCGGTAGCGACTTCGGGATTTGTGGTCTCGCGGTAAAGCTGGCCCGCTCCGCCGGTCGCCAGGATTGTATTTGCCGCCCAGATTATCTGCGGGTCCCGCTGCTTGTCGAGGCCGATTACTCCGATACATCTGCCATCATCGGTGAGCAGGTCGATGGTGTAAAAGTTTTCTATGATTTTTATGCTGGGGATGGTTTTTGCTTTTCGTATCAGCGCCCCTGCGATTATCCTTCCTGTTTCGTCGCCGTGTGCGTGAGCGATGCGTGGATGGCTGTGGCCGCCTTCGAGCGTAGTGGCGATGCGGCCATCGACCAGGTCAAACTCAACTCCCCAGCGAAGCAACTGGTCTATTAGCTGCGGGCCCTGGCGAACAACCAATTGAACTATGCTTTCATTGCAGATTCCACAGCCGGCGCTGAGCGTGTCGGCTATGTGCGACTCGAATGCGTCGGCCTTGTCAAGCACCGACGCGATGCCGCCCTGGGCCTTCCAGGTGTTGCTGTTCTCGAGGGTGTCTTTGCAGACGATGACGACATTGCGGCGGCCGGCCGCTTCTATCGCTGCACGAAGGCCCGCGATGCCGGCCCCTATCACCAGGCAGTCGGTAAACAGTTGCTGCGTGGAGGCAGAGTCGATATTCACAAGATACCGTCTAAAATCCGGATTGCCGGTCATAATGTTTCTACCTTGTCACCTTCGTTTTGAGGGCGGCGGAGCATTCGGGTCAGCGGTCTTTTTCCGACTGAGCACCATTGCCTCCGTAAATACCCGGCTGTCATCGGCATACTTGAGAACAAACGCCTGAAGTTCTTTTGTCGAGGCCGTCAATAGATATTTGGCGGGCCCATCCTCAAGAGAATCGACCTTGACCGCATTGGGGTCTGCCGTGAGAAATTCTGCCATCTTCTCGTCATCTGTAAGTCGGAGAATCAATTGAGGTCCGAGGGCATCAACTTTTATGAACGTATGTAACGGGAGCAAGAACAGACTATTATACGCCCACCCCTCCTCGTTCGGGTCGCGAGGTTCGTAGTATGGCAGTCTGTCGGGAAAAGCATCCAAGAAGAGTTTGTCTTTGAGCTTGACCAGATGAGCGACGAACAAACCCTTTTTACCCTCTTCATCGGACAAAATCAGCCGGTAGGCATTCTCGTTTGCATCAGCCCGCTTAAATTCCCAACAATTTAGATCTTTGCCCAGAGTGGTTTTGGGGCTGTTGGGGTCATCCACCCAGGTGCCGAGCAGCTTCTCGTCGAATACTACGTCTTTTTCATTGAAAAGCGGATGGAGTGACATAACAGGCAGACAGCCGCCTAAAAGGACAGCCAACAAATAAAAAAGAAATGTCCTGGTTTTCATTTTTCGGTCTCCTTAAAGTTTATCGAAGTTATTTTTAGCCACCAAGTCAACCAGCAATCTGACACCAAGTTTCAGAAAACCACTGTAACAATGCCGATAACATTATAGCGTTCACAATCGAATAGTCAATTTCCAGCTTCACACCACAGTTTTGAAGGTATGAGCTACTTATATGCAACCACACTTATGGCGCGGTGCGGATTCCCACATATTCCACATATTTATCCGCTTCCCCCTCTATCTGAAACGAAGCGGCATCATTTAGCATTCCGGCAACATCCTCATAATCAACTCCTCGCAGGAGAAGCTTTGGCTCAATTTGCTCAACCAAAACAAAGTAATCCGGGATGAGGTTAAGCGAACAGGGGTCTGCTTTCTCCAAACAATGGCTGCCGAAAAATACTGCGAGCAGCATCGAGCCATTTAGTTTCACCAGATTTGCGGTAAAGCGAAGCTCGGTGTTACCTGTATCAGAACTACCTGCACCAAGAAATATAATGTCATAAGATTTTTCTCCCGTTCGGATGGAATTCAGGATATCGCCGTTTTCGCTCTGCCATTCACCTGAGAGATGTTCGTCGAAAATCACATTTTCATTAGTATAGAGCGGCTGATGGCGAGAAAGCTCCTCTGTGTTGGCAAACACACCCTCGGTATTTGCATACTCGACAACAAATTTCTGGAGGTCTTGCGTTGCTGCCGTCAGGATAATGGCATTGTCGCCTTCATCGTCTTCCCTCACCTCATGCTTAAGTAAGTTGGGGTCGTTTTTCAGCACCTCGTAAACCTTATCAACATCCATCATCCGCAGCACGAGGTTCGGCTCGGTCTGCTCGACCTTGATAAACGTGTGCATAGGAAAAAGATGGATTGCGTAAAAGGTCTGGACATCCTCCAAGGTTTTGCCATCTGGAAAAATATCCAGGAACAACATATTTTCGAGCTGGACGAGGTGAGCGCTGAAATATCCTTCTTTACCCCCATCAACAACCCTGAGTTTGTAGCTCTTTTCACCATCCTGTGTGAACTGCCATATCTCCTTATCATCTACCCATTTTCCCAGCAGTTTTTCGTCAAAAACCAGCTCGTCATCGGTATAAAGCGGATGAATTGATAGAGGCAGACAGCCGCCTAAAACTATTGCCAGCAGGTAAAAGCAGATGTTTTTCGCTCTCATAACGGCTTCCTTTCAAAACAGCATTTCATATTTTCAATCAAAATATAGAGCAATATGCTCTAATGTGTATTGGTCTTCCGGGCTGGGAATCTTTCTGAAAAAATCAAAAATTCCGGGTTACCAATGCAATTATTGATTGCCGATTGTCGATTTTCGACTGCCACCTCAAATCTTAAATCGAAAATCGAAAATGTTGTGCCGATGCGGGGGTGTTCACTTGCGGGATTTGAGGGTCAGATTGGCTTTCCAGCGGGGCACAAGCCACGATACGAGCATCCAGATTATGCCGGTGATGATCAGCGAGACAGGCCAGGCGAAGAACTTATCTAAATGCTCAATGGTGAGTTTATGAACTGCTGCGGCAATACCCGCCAGGCCGGAAAAAAAGAAGGACTTCATCTGGCGTGCCACGCTGCCGAAGACGAAGGCGAATGAGGCAATTGGTAAAAGTATCCGATAAACAAGCCGGTGACCTTCAGAAATGGACGAGGCATCGAGGTCGAGTATCCTCAGGCTGCCTAAAATGTGGATAGGTCCAAGCCAATTGAAGATGCTTGAGAGCGAGCGTTGAAGTCGTGTTCCCAGCAGTCTGCAGATGCCCGCGAGACCGAGATAGATTAAGCCGTTGCATACGAAACTGAGCAGGTGCGGCTCAAGCTCGGTGAGGAATTTCGGCTTGCGCCATAACCACCCAAAGAGAGTATTTTCGGAAATGGCAATGACGCTAAGGCAGGCCACAATCAATATCAGACCAGTCATACACAGAGGCCAGGCGTAATGGGTGTACCTGTGACGGTCAAGTATCACGCCGAGGATGAACATCCCGATACCCGGCAAGAGGTATCTGCCGGCTATTATGTCGGGGTCCCAGGGATTGAAAGGTTCCGTCGGCCCAATCATACCGGCAATTATGTAGCAGGTGGTGAGCCAGGTAAGAAATGCTGTTACGCTAAAAAGCATAAAGATGGACGAGCGAGTGACGCGTAAAAAGAGCAGTGAAAATGCAAACCACAACCACAATGAGACATACACTTGCGCATTACCGACAATAATCCAGGACTTTACATTCTTAAGGATTTGAGAAATCGATTCTGTGCCCCAGGAATAATCGGCGGACGATAGTATTTGCCATTGTGCCAATGTCAGCAGAACGGTGATAGGAATCAGCAAGTTTGCAGTCGCCAGGAACCCGACGGCCAACCTGCTTTCCTTTCTACGCCACATTGAGATGCCGAGTGCGGTCATCAAAGCGGTTGCGATAATTGCGGGCGTTGGCCGCCAATATATGGGGATTTGCTCCCAGGTTTTGTAAAAGAGCACAAAGCTGCCGAGCACAACAATCCAGCCGCCGAGGTACAGACACACTTGTGAAAGGGACAGCTCCCTTGCTTCGATGATTGAAGGGTCGGGGGGGGAAATCATACGTTCATATATATTTTCCAGCTTGTCGAACTCTTTTTGTGTGAGCAGCTCGTTGTCCCGCCAGACCTTGAGCTTCTGGCAATGATAAAATATCTCCTGCTGAATTTTGTCGGACAAGAAAGACGGCCTGGACCAGACTTTCTCGCCTCTAAGGTATCGGTTGATGTCGTCTAATAAACCGCGTGCGTTTGCATACCGATTGTGAGGGTCCTTCTCCAAAGCTTTGAGGCAGATGTTTTGCAGTGGTATTGGAACTTTTTCCTGAATGGCGCTCGGAAGCTCAGGGTATTCCGTCTTTATGGCCTCGAAAAGCTTTTTTGGGTCCGTTTGCGGAAAAGGCAGGGTGTCGGTTAAGAGTTCGTAGAGCAAGACACCTAAGGCAAAGACATCGGTTGACGTGTATATCCTGACAGGGGTGGTGATTTGCTCGGGCGAGCTATATGACGGGGTGCCTCTATACAAGCCCCGTTCGATGCTTTCCAAAGACTGCGTTTCGAGGGCAATGCCGAAGTCCAATACTTTAGGTTTGAGCGTAGATGTGACAAGGATATTTTGTGGCTTTATGTCACGGTGAATAATGCCTCGTTCATGTGCTATGGCCACAGCCTCCAGCACCCCTAAGAACAGGTGCAGTCTTTGCTGCAATTGCAGTCCCTTCCAGGCCTCTGTAAGCGGCGGCCCATCCACCCATTCCATCACTATGAATTTCTGACCGTCAAGCTCGCCGATTTCATAAACCTGGGCGATATTGGGATGATTAAGCCGGCCCATAAGCCGGGCTTCGTGCCAGGTCTGGGAAGTGGTTTTGTCAGATGACCATTTACGCCGAAGGAACTTAACCGCCACCAGCCGTTCCAGAACGGTATCAATAACCTGAAAAACTTGTCCCGCGGAACCATCGCCAACTTTCCTTATTACTCGATACCGTTCGCCCAGAATTGACTGGGCGCGGTCAATGGTTGCAACGTCACTTTCATCATAGTCAGGCGTCTGGGAGGTCGTTTTTCCGACGGTGCGCAGCTCAATGAGCAGTCTTTCATTCTGTCGGGCTTCAGCGACTTTGGCTTTGCAGGCCGGGCATAGTTCCAGATGCGAGCTGAATTCCGTTCGTCTCTCGCTGTCGAGCCGGTCTAATGTATATCGCTCTATTGTCTCATACTCAGGACAATTCATTCGCTCGTTCCTTTAGGGCGTTATTCGAACTGACGTTCAAGCTCTCGCAGTCTGGATAAGACCCGGCTTTTGGCGATATAGACTGCGTTGTTGGACATCTTGAGACGTCCGGCAACCTCTTCGACCGGCTGTTCTGACAAGGCATAAAGCTCAAAGGCTTCAACGACCTTCGGGTCGAGCTCCCTGCGAACCTGCTGGACACATTTGGTCAGCACCATTTGCCGCCACTCGGTTTCCCATGTGTGTTTAATGTTGTGGTCATCTTGAATCAGGTCCCAGAATGATGTGCCTGTTGTCTTGTCGGCAACTAACTGTTCCAGCGGTTTGCGACCTCTCAAATTGAGTATGACCCGCCTGGCGATTCCAAAGAGCCAGTTGCCCAGAGAACCCTTTTCACGGTTGTATTTTTCGTTTCTGAATGCCTTCAAGAACTCCAACATTGTTTCCTGAGCGGCATCCTCTGCATCGGCTTCGGGTAAGCCGAGCTGTCTGGCAAAATTGACAACTACCGGCTGGAAATGGTCGCAGAATTTGTCCCAGGCGGTCGTGTTACCGGTTGTTTTCAGGCCCTCTAAAATCTGCGTGCTTGTTACCCACTGCATATCTTTACCGACTACTCCGCCATCCCCGCTCTTGCTTCGCAAGAAGCTGCGGGGGCAGGATTTGGCGGATTCTCTCACCAAGTGTAATGACCGACAGGTGGCCCTGCAATATTTTTGTTAAGTGGAGATAGGCACAAAAGTACACGTCTAACCTGCATTTCTCACAGGTATAGTTGAAAAAGCTCCTTTTGCTGGTATAAGTTGGTTAATGAAAAGAACTTAACCAAGACAAAAGGAGCTTTACGAAGGGCTATCCGCATCGGCAACTTTTCAGGCAGGTTTATGCCAATCTCGTCCGTAGCTATTCGATACCGCTGCGTTGTTGATGATGTTGCGGCTGTCGGCAACTGGTTCTCCCGATTCATCAGGACTCAATGAGATCGGCTCGGTGTCTGCGCTTACAGCGTGCGGTGGAGGCCACATTGTGTCAATATACCGTGCCAACGGCGTGCTATTTGCGGCTCCAGTGTCGCTAAAGCTGAAAAAAGCTCCTACGAGAAACGCTCGTTATGGTTCAGCCACCAGTTACTCCCCAAAACCACTCAAATTCAGATCTTGTGAGAAATGCGGGCTAACCTACACTTTGTTTTCGTCAAACAAGTTGTTTTGGTCCGTGTTTTTTTTCTTTGGGGGTTTGAGGTTGAGGTGGTCGCAGGCCTGTTTAGTGACTTCACGGCCACGCCTTGTGCGGCGCAGGAAACCAATCTGCAAAAGATACGGCTCAACCACATCTTCGAGTGTGTCCCTTTCTTCGCCGAGCGTGGCGGCGATTGCCTCGATGCCGGCTGGGCCGCCATCATAGACGTTGACAAGAGCCCGCAGGACGGCCCGGTCAAGCTCATCGAGGCCGAGCGTGTCGATTTGTTCCATCTTAAGGGCGGTCTCGACGATGTCGGTATTGAGGGCGCCCGAGCCTTTTACCTGGGCGTAGTCGCGGACGCGTTTCAGCAGGCGATTGGCGACTCGCGGTGTGCCGCGGGAGCGGCCGGCGATGAGTTCGAGCGCGCCATCGGCGCATTTCAACTGGAGAAGCTGGGCGGAGCGGTGCAAAATGGCGGCGAGCTCATCGGCGGAGTAGAATTCGAGATGGTAGAGCATTCCGAATCGGCTGCGGAGCGGCGCGCTCAATAGGCCTGCGCGGGTGGTTGCGCCGACGAGGGTGAATCGCCTGAGGGGGAAGTTTATGGTTTTTGCGTGCAGGCCGCTATCGACGGTGAAGTCAACTCTGAATTCTTCCATCGCCGGGTAGAGGAACTCTTCGACCGGCGTGCTGAGGCGGTGGATTTCATCGATGAAGAGGACGTCGCCGGTGTTTATATTGCTCAGAAGGCCCATCACGTCACCCTGTTTTGTCAGGGCGGGGCCCGATGAGCAGCGGATTCGTGAACCCATTTCGTTTGCGACGACGTTGGCGAGCGTGGTTTTGCCGAGGCCCGGCGGGCCATAGAACAAGATATGTTCGAGCGGTTCGCCCCTCTGCCTGGCGGCGGCAATGGCGATGGCGAGCTTCTTCTTGACGCTGGATTGGCCGACGCACTCATCGAGAGATTTCGGGCGCAGAGAGATATTGAAGGTTTCCTCCTGCTCGTTCAGCGGCTGGGTGCTTATGATTCTGCCGATAGCCATACAATCAAAATCAAATATCAAAAATTAAATATCAAAATTACAAATCAAAATTACAAATTTAGAAATTCCACAGCTACGGTCGCTCGATTTCTGGTCCACCGTTGCTCTTGGCGGATTCATTTTGCTTTTTTATATGTCATTTTGATTTTTGCATTTTAATTTTTGATTTTCTTACGCTTCTACTCCATGTTTCAGTCTATACACGAGGGGCACGAGGGCCTCGGATGAGCTTATGTCAGGATGTTTCTGACAGGCAAGCTCAATCAGCTCGATTGCATCATTTCTTTTTTCGCCCCAGGCGATGAGGATTTCAAGGGCCTCAAGCTGGAAAGGTTTAAATCTCGGCGCTTCGCGGGCGGGTTCTGCGCCGAGGGCGAAGGCCTGGAGCTTGCCTTTCAGCTCGGCGATAATTTGCTGGGACAGGCGCCTGCCGATGAGGGGTAGTGACATCAGGGTTTTATCGTCGCCGTTTTCGATTGCGGCTGCAATGGTGGCGATGGGGATGCTGAGCGAACGCAGGCCCTTTCTTATGCCCACTCCTTTGACGGTGGTGTATTTGAAGAAGAAGTCTTTTTCTGCGGCGCTGAGGAAGCCGACCATTCTGGGGATGAGGTTGCCGCCGCCGGGCGAGCCTTCGTAGTATTCCATCGTGCAGAGGGTGACATCGAGGCCGAGTCTGCCGGACAGCGCCACAACGCAGTAGCCGGGCAGCATCACCTCATAGCCGACCGGGCCGACCTGGATAAGGGCCGATTCGGTGTCGAGCTTGACGAGTTTTCCTTCGAGTCTGGCAATCATAAATAAAATCAAATATCAAAATTATCGACCTACTTTGTCAGTTTTTGCAGCGACAAATATCCCGAATTTGCACAGCACAGGGCGGCGGCGATTGCATCGGCCACATCGGGCGGCCGGGGCAGGTCGGGCAAAGAAAGAAACGTCTGAATGGTCCGCTGGACCTGCTCCTTCGACGCCCTGCCGTTACCGGTAACCGATTTTTTTATCCGTGTTGCGCTGAAGCTTCGCACCTCGACTGCCGCCTCGGCGCACTTTTGCAGTATAACGCCTCGCGCGTGTCCCATCAAGATTGCGGTTCTGGGGTGGGCGTAGTGCGAATACAATTCCTCGACCGCCACGACATCGGGCCGCAGGGTTTTCAAAAGCGAGTCGGTGTCCTCGGCGATTCTGTTGAGCTTTTCTTGTATATGCAGTCGGCTATCAGTGCGAATGACGCCGGCTTCGATGAGCTTGTGCCGGTCGCCGTCTGTTTCTACGCAGGCGTAGCCGCAAACCTGTAAACCCGGGTCAATGCCGAGGATTCTCATTTTTACCCTCAAAGCTTGAATGTACTAAAAGTGGCAGTAGTGGTTCCATCTAAATTATCAATCAGGACAATACTGGCCTCATTAAGTACGTTACGAATCATATCAGCCGTGTTGTAATCTTTTCTCTCGCGGGCTTCGGTTCTTAGTTTTACCAAAACATTAATCATCCTGTCACGTTCAGCGACAGCAATCTCGGTACTTCCATAACTCTCTTTGACAATTCCTAAGACATCGCCGCCCAAACTTCTGAAATGGTTGTCCACCAATTCGAGAGTTTCTTTTGTGGTGTCACTTCTTTCAAGAACCTGCCTTGCCAACCGAATAGTATCAAAGACAACCGACAATGCAACGGATGTATTTAAATCATCGCCCATTGCGTCTTCAAATCTTGCTTTTAACAGGTTGAGCTCTTTCTGAATCTGGTCGTTGACCGTTCCCTTCGGTGCGAAATTTTCTTTGCTTCTGATTTCTAAAACGGTTTCGGTTATTTTTTCGTAACCGCTTTGAGCGGCAAAAAGAGCGGCATCTGAGAAGTCAATAGGACTTCGGTAATGACTGTTGAGAATCAGTTGCCGGACGGCGAGGGGGTCATATTTTCGACTTAGTCTATCGTGTTTTTCATCGGGCGTATCGGAGAATACCTGCTTTAGCGTGATGAAATTGCCCAAGCTTTTACCCATTTTTTGGCCATCGACCGTTACCATATTATTGTGCAGCCAGTAACGGACGAACTGGACGGCGTTTGCGGCTTCGGACTGGGCGATTTCGCACTCGTGATGTGGGAACTGGTTTTCGAGGCCGCCGCCGTGGATGTCGAAGGGCTGACCGAGATATTTTGTGCTCATCACCGAACATTCGAGATGCCAGCCGGGGAAGCCGGGGCCCCACGGGCTCGGCCACTGCATAATGTGGTTCGGCTCGGCCTTTTTCCAGAGGGCAAAGTCGGCGGGGTGTCTCTTGTCGGGCGAAACCTCCACGCGGGCGCCGGCGAGCATATCATCGATGTTTCTGCCGGAGAGCTTGCCGTAGTCTTTGAATTTGGAGACGTCGAAATAGACGGAGCCGCTGGCCTCGTAGGCGCAGCCTTTTTCCAGTAATTTTTTCACCAATTCTATCTGCTCAACGATGTGGCCGCTGGCGCGGGGGCTTATGTCGGGGCGAAGGCAGTTGAGCTTGTCCATATCCTCGAAGTAACTGCGGGTGTAGTACTCTGCCAGGGCCATCGGATGTTTTTTCTCCTTTTTGGCCGCTTTGACGATTTTGTCTTCGCCTTCGTCTGCATCATCGGTGAGGTGGCCGACATCGGTTATGTTCTGGACATAGGTAACATTGTAGCCGAGGTAACGAAGGTAGCGGACGAGGATATCAAAGCTGACGTAACTTTTTGCGTGGCCGAGGTGGGCGTGGCCATAGACGGTCGGGCCGCAGACGTATATGCCGACGCGGCCTTTTTGTAGCGGCTTGAATTCTTCAAGTCGCCTTGTCAGACTGTTATAAAATCTCAACTCCATGTTTTCCTTTTTACTTCTATCTTGCTTAAAGGGTTCTTCTTTTCTTCTTTCTCAAGAGCGTAACAGCGGTGGCGGCGATGGCGTTTCCTGCGCCGACGTCACCGAGACCTTCGTTCGTTTTTGCTTTGACGTTGACGGCGGTAAAGTCGATGCCCAGAAGGGAGGCGATGGCCCTTTTAATCTGGCCCTTGACCTGGCCGAGCCGGGGCTCTTCGGCGTGGATAATCAGGTCGATATTGATTACCTCCCATTTTTTTTCTTCGAGCTTTTCCTTTACGATAAGCAGAAGGTCTTTGCTGTCGGCATCTTGCCACTGCGGGTCGGTGTCGGGAAAGAGCATGCCTATGTCACCCATTCCGCTCGCACCGAGCAGGGCATCGATAACGGCGTGAAGACATACATCACCGTCGCTGTGGCCGGCAAGGCCGAGCGGATACGGGATAAAAACTCCGCCGAGCATAAGGCGTCTGCCTTCGACTACGCGGTGGATGTCTGTGCCGATACCGGTGCGATAATCGTCAGTGCGTTCTTCAATCACAATTTTCCCTTTGTGCTGGGCAGATCGGCGCCGGTAACGGTGACGGCCGTCCCGAGCGCCCGGCCCAAGCTTTTGAAAATCGCCTCAGCGATGTGATGACTGTTTGTGCCGTAGGGCACGTTTATGTGCAGGTTGAACCTGCCGTTGTCGGCGAGGCTTCGCAGCATTCCTTCAAGGCACTCGACGTCGAAGTCGCCGATTTTGGCGGTCCGGTATTCGACGTTATATATGAAGTTGGCCCTGCCCGACAGGTCAACGGAGACGTTGGCAAGGGCATCCTCCATAGGCACCGAGCTGTAGCCGTAGCGGGCGATTCCCTTTTTGTCGCCGAGGGCCTTGAGCAGGCATTCGCCCAGGCAGATTCCTATGTCTTCGACTGTGTGGTGGGCGTCAACGTCGAGGTCGCCTTTAGCTGCGACTCTGAGGTCGATTTTGCTGTGCTTACTCAGGTGCGAGAGCATATGGTCCAGAAAGCCGATGCCGGTGTCGATTTGGTATTTGCCGGCGCCGTCGAGATTAAGTTCAAGCGTAACATCCGTTTCTTTTGTTTTTCTGTGGAGTTTGGCGGTTCTTTTTTTCATAAGGACATCCTTATTTTTGCAGGATTTCCTGCAGGGCGAAAAGTAGCTTATCATTTTGCTCTGGGTTTCCGACACTTATTCTCAATTTATCTTCAAGTCCGGGATGGGCAAAGTATCTTACGTAGATATTTTGCCCGACCAATTTTTCATAGACTTCAGCGGCGCTGCAATTTTTGCATTTTGCAAGGACAAAGTTGGAGCTGCTGTCAGGAACATCGAAGCCGAGTTTGCGAAGGGCGGCGGTGAGGCGGGTTCGTTCGGCTTTTACTTTTTCGATATTTTCTCTGAAGTATTTCTGGTCCTTCATCGCGGCGGCGGCGAGGGCAATGGCGAGGGCATCGACGTTGTAGGAGTCCTTTAGTTTCAATAGTCCTTCGATAAGGGCGGGGTTGGCGATTGCATAACCGAAGCGAAGTCCCGCAAGCGAATAGCCCTTACTCATCGAGCGGAGGATAATTACGTTGTCGAAATTTTTGACAAGAGGAATGCAATTTGCCTCGGCGAAATCCACGTAGGCCTCGTCAATCAGAAGCGCTCCCGACAGCTCATCGGCCAATGATGCAAGCTCATCGACGCTGATGAATGTGCCGCTGGGTGCATTCGGGTTGCAGACGATTGTCAGAGCGGCGTTTGTGCCTGCGAGCCTGGCGGGCAGATTGAACTCGCTGTCATAAGGGATTTCGATTGCCTTACAATCCTGCAGTTTTGCAAGGACGGGAAAAAGCGAATATGAAGGGACAGGATATGCGACGGGCCGGGTTTCATCGCAAAATGCACGGAAGGCCATACTCAACAGCTCATCGCCGCCATTGCAGCACATAATATATTCGGGGGCAAGACCGTGAACCTCTCCCGCGGCCTGGCGGAATTCATTTGCGAGCGGGTCTGGGTATCGGCGGAGACGCTCGGGGGTTATCTCGGCCAGGACCCTGACAACCTGCGGCGAGGGCGGCCAGGGATTTTCATTGGTGTTGAGCTTGACAATGCTCGATGCTCGATGCTCGATGCTCGATGCCGGAGGTTGAAACCCCGGCTCATACCCCTTCGCCTTCTCAACATTTTCCCTGAAATATCCCATTACTTTCTTTTTAACCACTGATTTTGCTGATTCATATTTTTAGCCACGAATTCTCACGAATCTTTACTAATTTGTGTTCATTTGTGTTAATTCGTGGTCAATATTTTTTTCTCTGCGGCTATTTTTGTAAGATTATACGGGTATTTGCCCCGAAGTTAAAGCCCGATTTGACGATATTTGCTGAAGATTGGCTTGAATGCAATTTCGCCCTTCTGGAGGATTGCTGGTAAAACACGAGGCACGAGAGACGAAAGACGAGGGACGAACAACGAATTATTTCTGGCAGTAATCAATGATTCGGGCGATTTCGCTGCGGAGGTCTTTTCGGTGGACAATCATATCGACAAAGCCGTGCTCGAGCATAAACTCGGCGGTCTGGAAGCCCTCGGGCAGCTCGACTTTTATCGTCTCGGCAATTGTTCGTGGGCCGGCAAAACCAATCAGCGCACCCGGTTCGGCAATAAGGCAGTCGCCGAGCATCGCGAAGCTGGCGGTCACACCGCCCGTGGTGGGGTCGGTCAGAACGGAGATAAAAAGGCCGCCTGATTCATCGAATTTGGCGAGGGCTGCGGAGGTTTTTGCCATTTGTCCGAGCGAGACGACTCCCTCGTGCATTCTGGCGCCGCCTGAGCAGCTAACCACCACGAGGGGCAGTTTCTCTTCGGCTGCCATATCGACTGCGGCGCAGAATTTTTCGCCGACCACAAGGCCCATAGAACCCATCAGGAAGTTTGGCTCCATTACGCCGAGGATGATGCCCCTTCCTTTAATGAAGGCCTTGCCGATTCGCATTGCTTCTTTGGAGCCGGACTTTTTCCGGTCGGCCTTTACTCGCTGCTTGTAGGTGGTGCCGCGGAATTTGAAGCCGAGCGGGTCGGGCGTGGTCATATCGCCGAGGACTTCCTGGAAGGAGTCCTCATCGACCATATACTTGATTCGAGTGGCGGCGTCTATTCTAAAGTGGTAGTCGCATTCAGGGCAGACGTTAAGGTTTTTTTCGACGCTGCTTCGATAGAGCATCTTCTCGCAGCGGGTGCAGCGCATCCACAGGCCTTCGGGCATTTCCCTGCGGGGCCTTAGTGAGAAGCCGTTCCACTTGGATTTTGTTTCTTCCGCCATAATGTCTGCCGAAAATGCGCTAAAATTTTACCAAAAATCCATACCTTTAGCCATAAAAAGTTATTTGCAGGCGGCGCGGATGGCGTTTATTGCGGCGATGCGGTCGGGCTTTCCGAATATTGCGTAGCCCGCCACCAGCGTATCGGCCCCATTAGAAACGACTATGGGAGCAGTCTGGGGGTCGATGCCGCCATCGACCTCCACGCGGATGTTGGGGCCGACGATTTGACGGACCTGGGCGATTTTTTCCGCGCTTTCCGGTATAAATTCCTGACCGCCAAAGCCAGGGTGGACGGTCATCACGAGGACCATATCACAGAGAGGACCGACGGTCTTTATCGTATCGACCGGCGTTTCAGGGTTCAGGCATATACCGGCGGTGCAGCCGAGCTTGCGGATTTGGTCGATGAGGTCTTGCGGTTTGTCGGTCGCCTCGATGTGAAATGTTATATGATTGGCGCCGGCCTCGGCAAAACGCGGGGCATACACTGCGGGGTCGGTTATCATAAGGTGGGCATCGAAGACCAATTTACTATACCGGCGGAGCTTGGCGACAACGGGCGGGCCGATTGTAATGTTGGGGACGAAGTGGCCGTCCATAACATCAAGGTGCACAATCTTTACGCCCGCCGATTCAACAATGGCTATCTCGTCGGCCAACCTGGCGAAGTCGGCGCTCAGGATAGAAGGCGCAATTTCGATTGTGCCTGCTTTGGGTAATCGCATCGTAATTGATTATTTACTATTGATTATTGACTATTTTGACCACAGATTTTGCTGAATTATGTTTTTTGCATAAGCCTATTTTCAGGCAAACGGGATTATCTTTAGGGAAATTCCTGCGCCATTCCCAGACAAGTTCGGAGGAAATCAGACTCTCCTGTAGTTTTAGTGCCTTCTTCGAGGATAGATGCATGAGCAACTGTTTCTCTTCCTGCTCTGACTTTTCAAACCTTCTTTTATTTAGTAAACCCTTATTGTCTTTGGGATGCTTTATTTTTAGAAAATTGGGAAGTTTTTCCATACTATCACCGCCATATCATTGACCATCCACGTAAGTGCAAAAGTTATAAGCGCACAAGCCATAAGTGCTCCTTTGCTCTTATGCACCTGTGCTCTTAAGCCTTATTTGTCATCGAGGATTTCGATACAGACGAACTTTTTGCCTTCGAGAAATTCCAGTGAAGCGCCGCCGCCGGTGGAGATGTGGGTTATTTTGCTCTGCAATCCGAGCTTTTCCACGGCGCTGGCGCTGTCGCCGCCGCCGATTATGCTGTGGGCGCCTTCGGTTGTGGCATCAGCGACAGCGAGGGCGACGGCCTTTGTGCCTTCGTCGAAAGGCGGCATCTCAAAGACGCCCATCGGGCCGTTCCAGACGATGGTTTTGGCACCTGCGAGCTTTTTTGCAAAGAGCTTTCGGGTTTCCGGGCCGATGTCCAGACCCCGCCAGTCATCTTCGATGTCCCTGCCGACAATTTTGTTTGCGGCGCCTGCTTTTAATTCTTTGGCGACGACGTTGTCAACGGGCAGGACTATTTCGTGGCCCACATCATTTGCGCGTTCGAGCAGACCCACGGCTTTATCGAGGAAGTCGTCCTCGCACAGGCTTTTGCCGACCTTGTAACCCTGGGCCTTGAAGAACGTGTAGGCCATTGCGCCGCCGATAAGAATCTTATCGACTTTGTCGAGGAGGTTTTCGATGACGCCGATTTTGTCCGAGACCTTTGCACCGCCTAAGATTGCGACGAAGGGCCTTTCGGGTTTTGTTATGGTGTCGCCAAGGAATTTTAGCTCCTTCTCGACCAGAAAGCCGATGACGCGGGGTTTGCCCTTCATTACCTGCGGGACGGTGTACATCGAGGCGTTGTCGCGGTGTGCGGTGCCGAAGGCATCGTTGACGTAGATGTCGGCGAGGCCTGCAAGCTGCTTTGCGAAGCTGTCTTTTGCCTGACGGAGCTGCTTATCTTCTTTCACGGCTTTATCTTTGATGACCTCTTCCTTGTGGAAGCGGACGTTTTCCAGCAGCATACAGTCGCCGCTTTTAAGGGCCTTCGCCTTTGCCTTTGCGTCCGGGCCGATGCAGTCGCTGGTGAAGATGACATTTTTGCCCAGAAGCTCCGACAGGCGTTTTGCCACGGGGGCCAGCGAGTATTTGTCGTCCCGCTCGCCTTCGGGTCTGCCAAGGTGGCTCATCAGAATAAGTGCCCCCCCGCGGTCGAGGATGTTTTTTATGGTGGGCAGGGCCTTGACGATTCGGTCGTCGCTTGTGATGTTGCTCTTGTCATCCAGCGGGACGTTGAAGTCGCACCGCATCAGGACCTTTTTGCCTTTTACGTCGATATCAGCAACGGTTTTTTTTGCCATTTCTTAATCTGCCCTTACAAAATTGCACAATCTGCACTTTCGTCCGGAACTAATAACCAAAAACCAACGACTTGAGTTATAACAGTTTTGCCATTCTTTCCATAATGTCAACGGTGCGGTTTGAATAGCCCCACTCATTGTCGTACCAACTGATGACCTTAACGGTCCTGCCTTTGACCATTGTTAGCAGAGAATCAAAAATGCTCGAAGCAGGATTGTTGATGACGTCGCTGCTGACAATCGGCTCATCACAATAAATGAGGATGCCTTTCATCGGACCATCCGCCGCCTTTTTCATCGCCGCATTTACGGCCTCGACCGTAACATCTTTTTTGACATTGACGACTAAATCGACAACGCTTCCGACCGGCACGGGCACGCGGATTGCGAAGCCGTCGAGCTTGCCGTCAAGCTCCGGTATCACCTTGCCGATGGCCCTGGCGGCGCCGGTGCTGGTGGGTATGATATTGACCGCCGCGGCACGGGCACGGCGAAGGTCCTTGTGAATCTGGTCGGCAACCTTCTGGTCGTTGGTATATGCGTGAATCGTGGTCATCACGCCGCTCTCAATCCCGAACGAGTCATTGAGGACCTTGGCGATGGGCGCAAGACAATTGGTCGTGCAGCTTGCATTAGAAACGCATTTGACATCCTTTGTCAGGTTCTTGTCGTTAACGCCCATAACGATTGTCGCCTCGATGTTGTCTTTGGCCGGGACTGTCAGCACCACCTTGCCGGCGCCGGCCTTGAGGTGGTCGGCGTAACCGCCCTTGGGCGATTCGGCGGAGGTGAATATGCCGGTTGACTCGCACACAATCTTTACGCCCATATCCTTCCAGGGCAATTCAGCAGGGTTCTTAACAGCTAAAACCTTTATTGTCTTGCCGTTAATGACCAGTGCGTTGTCTTTTGCCTCAACGGTCCCGCCCCATTTGCCTTCGACCGTGTCGTATTTGAATAGATGCGCCAGACTTTTGGCGTCCGAGAGGTCATTGACGGCGACTAGTTCCAAATCGCCTTTTCTTTGCATAATGATTCTTGTTACGGCCCTGCCGATTCGGCCGAACCCGTTAATTGCGACCTTTGTTGCCATTTGTAAATCTCCTTTTTCAATACGGAAAATGCGGTTTTTGCCGATTTTTAACGATTTCAGCCCACAGGAACGGCCATTTTCCTGTGGGGTAAATGGTAAACAAAGATGTAATACTTTATTTACAGCAGCGGTGGATGTCAAGAGTTTATTGCGGGATTTGGGGAGTGAATGAGGCCGCCAATCCTGGCGGCCTCATTCACTGTTTATTTTCTGCGTTTTCGAAGGGCCAGTATGCCCAGACCGAACAGGCCAACCGTCCCCGGCTCAAGAATTAAAAGATATGCATGCTGTTCACCAGCAGGATTAATCCCTTGCCCTACTATCCAGCCGTTATTCCCACAATCTCCAGCCGCAGACGGATAAACCCGCCATACAGAGTGGCGGGTAAAGGCGTGTTTTCGTTCATTTTATGAAATATGCGGGCTAATGAACTTTACAGTTCCTTCTTCAACGACTCAATGAACTTCAGCCAGAGGTCTTCGTCTATCAGCTTATGTGTTTCCTCTTCGAGCCAGACCTGCTCAAGCCACTTTATTAGCTGTTCGATTTTAAGAGGCGAGACCTTCTCGATTTGCTGCTCTGCTGAAATAAATTGCGAAGAAGTTTCCGACGCAGTGAAAGCGACGGTCTCAGTTTCGCCTGCACTCCGGCCCATCATCATAAAGCCAGCCGGCTTATCCCAGCCGGCCTGCCACAGCCAGTCCTCACAGAAGACAGCAAGGTCGTTGTAATCGATGTGATTATTAGCGGGGATACCAATATTACAATTAGGGTCCCAGTTGGGGTCGCCGGGTTGGCTCTGCCAAGCATTAGCAAAACGGGCATAGTCGAAGAAGTTCACAATTTCATCGCCATTGAAATCAGCAGGGCTCCAATAATATTCATCTGCGCCAATATCGACTATTTGAGTCCCATTACTGTCACCATCCACTACGCGGTCTTCGCCGTCAATGTCGGTTTCATCAGGTTCCGGTGCGAAGTTTGGGTCGCCTTCATCTATGCAGGGTGAGTTTGAAGATAGGTGAAAATTATTAGGGTCGTTCGGGTCATCATAAAAGAGTGGGTCGTCGTTGATATTACCGTTGTTGGTGTCGCCGTTTTGGATACAAGAATATCTTACATTTTCGATAGTGCCATTATCGCTGTGCAATTGGTCGGAACCTGAATTATTGCCCCATAGAATACAGTTGATTATGTTGGCATCCTCCGGCCAAAGCGAATTTATTCCATAGCCGGCATTGTTGACGATGGTGTTATTTCGAATTACTGCAGGGGCCGGCCAAGCATTGGGAATGTAGATTCCATCACCACTGTTGCCCGTGCCGTTGCCATATATCCAGTTGTTTTTGATTTCAATTTCCACAGCGGTGTAAGAATAAATTCCGTGGCTCTTATTTCCGCTAATTCTGTTATTTGTGATAGCCGCAGACGAAGAATTGTTGTTGTATATGCCTTCTCCGTTATTGTTCTTAATAATGCAGTTGTGCACTATCACATCGCAACTGGAACAGTCTATGCCTTTATTAACATTGTCCTCGATTGTGCAACCGGAGACTATTAGCTGGGAATTATAGCCATAAATCCCATTGCTATTATTATACGCAATAATGCAGTTGGTTAAGTTCGGACTTGAATATTCGCTATGCAGCCCTCCACCGTAGTAAGCCAGGTTGCCGCTGAAGATGCAGTTTGTTAGGTTTGGGGAAGCGGAATTGACACAATACATCCCGCCACCATAAAACCCGCCGGTTCCGTTTTCAGTAATCAGGCAATTACGAACCGTAGGCGATGTGCCGTCACACCACAGGCCCGCCCAATAACCCTTGGTTATTGTAAAGCCATCGATAATGGCGTTATCAGCGCCTGTCACAACGTAGTCGGTATCAGGAGTATCGTCACTGTCGATGTCGCCGCTCAGAATCGTCTCGTATATATCGGGGCTGCGCTGTCCGCCGCCGGGTGGGAAGCCCCCGTAAATAGCCACGTCATTGACCAGTTGAAAGGCAGTAAATATCTGCCATGTATATTTGGCTGGTTTATATGTTCCACCAGCCACCCAGATTGTATTTTTACCGTCGCAGTTCGATGCGCTGATAAGGGCATTCTGTAAATCTATGTAAGCATCCTGCCAGGAAGTACCGTTATTGAAGCCGGTGGCGTTGACATCCACATATATTATCTCCGGACCCCAGCAACATACCTTGGTCTTTTCGATTGCGTTTCTGCTATACTGGTTGTTCCTTATTTCACAGTAATTTCTGAATGTGCTGCCCGGCTTGGCAAAATAGTTGACCGTAACGGTTAAATGAATACAGTTGTAATCCTCAGCCGAGATATTTCCAATATCCCAGGTAACCATGTGGGAATTAGGGTCGTATGTTCCGTTAGGGTCGGATGCATAATAGTCCACCTCAAATGGAAGCTGGTCTATGATTATAACATCGTTGGCGCTGTTGCCATCGGCATCGTAACAAATTTCGTAGGTGAGGTAATTCTCTTCAAAAAAGTTCCACGGATAGATACACCCTGCATCATTGACATCATCAACTATAGTCAAAGAAGGAAAAGGCGGCACTCGGGGCACAACAGGGACCGCCGCAAAATTCGGGTCTCCCGCAAAACGCATACAGTATCTTCCCTGATCGGGATTGAAGCAGGCCGCATAATCTGCATTGGCTAAATCAAAGGCCTCTTTTACAGTGTTCCCCTCATTCATATACTCAAATAGTTTGTTTTGCCATCTTAGTGCGTAGGACCAGCATGATTCTTCCTGATCAATCAGGCACTTCTCCGTGTCCATCTCACAATAGCCCACTGTTGCCGTATTTCTTGTCGAGCCCTTTCTGAATTCGTAGGACAGCGTATTGTCTCCCGTCGCGCACATTCCCTCACAGCTCGCTAAGAAGGTAAATGGCATCTTGGTATAACCGCTAATCCGGTCTTCGATTTCACTTGCGGTCGTCCAATCGTTTATCCCTTCATTGCACCCACTTAGGAACTGTTCCTCATATCCGTGCGCTATTTCATAAAACATCGCCGTTGTCTTAGACTGGATGTGATTCTGGACCTCCGCCTCGGAGGGAATGTCAATCTGCTGAGTAGAATAGCCCATCAACTCAAACCAGTAAGCTGCGTTTTCTCGAAGATCTACCCAATACCAATTCCAACCGTCGCAAGAGCCATACTGAGGACCTGACAAAGAAAATCCTGCGTATGGTGGTATACATCCATAACCTAATACCATTCCCTTTACTGCATCAACAACTGTTATGATTATCTTGTTAACCTCATCTGCACTGACCACCACCCAGCAAGGATTCTTTGGTGTGGGTTTGATAGGAGAAAAAACGCCTGATTCCGGTGATATAATAAACAACTGGGAAAATTGGACCTGCCCTTTGACCGTTGATTCTGCCTGTCCTCTTGTAATCTTTACCTCAGGTAAAAAAGCAGGCAAATCTTCCCGCCAGTGTCCCTTTACATCTGTCAGCGATCGGCTCTCTCTATCAAATTGATATACGATGTAGTCGAGTTCGACTATCGCATCGTCTATCTTTCTTTGGTGCCAATAGACTATCTTTTTCCCGACCTTAATTTCCTTAAAATCGCTTGGATTTGGATCGATGCCATTCAGAAGATTCCAGCGGTGATTCGCCTCGGCTATGCTGGAGAAGTTGGAGATTGAAATAATAAGTGATGCAACAAGAAAAATCCTTTTCTTTAAGAACATTTTGTTTCTCCCTAAACAAAGTTTCCCTATGTGTGTGGCTATTTTCTCCTTATCAGCAAAAGTGTTCCGAGACCAAGCAGCAAGAGCGTGTTTGGCTCTGGTACAATTGTATAGCTTTTAAGTTGAAAAGTAACTCTTGAACCCTCGGAGGTTTCACCTCCGGGGATGACATATTTAATAAGTCCAACGTTTGGTGCCAGGTACTCTCCATACATATATTCTTTAGGTCCGTCAGAAGTTTTCCCGAATTGAAAATTGATACAATCAGAGAATTCTCCTGCTGGAACCCCGCAGCTAACATCAGATTGCTTGAGTCGACACCATCCATACCAGATGGAGTCCCATTCACCACTTACAAAGTCATATCTAATTGCATTATCCCCCGTAGAGCGGTACGTTAATATTCTGTTTGTGTCTGTATCAAGCGTAAAGAAAACATTTTTCACTGATATTATTTCATCATTGTCAGGAGGTGGCGGAAATATGCTAAAAAAATTATCAAACTTATAGAAGGTGTGCCCGCCAATTTCTTCAGTGCCAATAATCGTAAAAGTTAATTCTATGCTTGGAGGAGGCCGACGCGGATCCGGTTCACCAAGATAATTAGTATATGTCCATGAATTACCAACATTGAGAGGAAAGTAAATCTCAGCTATGGTGGCTTTCGCTTCCTTCTCCCATCCCGCTAAAGTCAAAGCCGCTGCGATTAAAATCATTCCGCGTTTCATAACTTTACCCTTTCCTTAAGCAGTATTTCCACAAAAAGATTGATTTATAAGCTTTTATGTATTATGGCATAAAGTATTCGCAAAGTCAAATTAAATTTTCCGGAAAAGGGCTTGTCCTTTCTGGTCTGAAGACGCAATTTGCGGGATTTTTTGGGGGGGATGGTGTAACATAACGGCTTGTCGCGCAATTGTAATTGTGGCCTGCCGTATAAAGGGCGGCGGATAACTATGGCTGAAAGTATATCTCCGGGAGATGCCGACAAGTTGGTGGTTCGGGCAAGGACGGATGCTGTCGCGTTAGGGCAGCTATATGAGATATATTATGAGCGGATTTTCCGGTTCTGCGTGCACCGGCTGTTCAATAAAGAAGCGGCAGAGGATGTTACATCTGTGATTTTTCTTCAGGTCGCCCGGCAGATTAGAAGTTTCGCCGGCCAAACTGAAGCGGATTTTGAAAACTGGTTATACGCCATAGCAGCCAACCAGGCGAACGCCTATATAAGAAAGACATCGCGGCGAAAGAAACTTCTTGCTGAGGCGGCCGGTGCAATGAGTATATCCGGCGGCGATGAGTTTTCCAGTCTGGATTGGCCGATGCTTTATCAGGCGATTATGCAATTGAAGCCGGAGCATCAGACAATAGTGGTCTTACGGTTCTTTGAGAATATGGAGTATGAGCAGATAGGCCGGATTTTGGGCGCGCAGGAAGGGACCATCCGGGTGACATTGCACAGGATTTTAGAGAGATTGCAGAAGTATTTGGCGGGTTCGCTCGGAGAAACGCAAGATGTTTGAGGATGAAGCTGATTTTAAGAAGATTGTCGGTCGGCTCAAAATCGACAGCGAGCCGAATCCGAAGCATCGCGAGAAGCTGCGGAGGGAAATGATAGCTGCTTTTAACAAGGCCGGAGAGCAGCGATTAAACCAGATGAGTAATTTTGAAGCTGTAAGGAGAACGATTATGAATGGCGCGATTCCAAAGATTGCTGTTGCGGCGGTTGTGATTATCGCCGCGGCGGTTGGTATCTATTACCTCAGGCCGGGCGCTCCGCAGACAAAACCCGGCGCTGCCATTTCGCCGGCGCCTGCGGTCAGCGGCGGTCAGGCAGCCGTTCCGGAGGGGATGGCGCCGATAGAAATAAAGCTGCCGAGGGCGCTGTTTGTAGGAACGCCGCTGGATATACGGGTAGCAAATCTGGAGAAGCCGTTAGGCAGGGCCCGTCCGCCGTTTCTGGCGCCGGTCGGGACGAAGAACGTTGCGCTCGGCAAGCCGGTTACGAGCAGCGACAAGGTGCCGATTATCGGCGAGATCGAATTGATTACAGATGGTGACAAAGAGGCGACCGACGGCAGCTACGTGGAGCTGGGGCCGTTTTTGCAGCATGTTACAGTTGACCTTGAGGCGACCTGCGAGATATACGCGATTGTGGTTTGGCATTACCACAAGCAGGCGCGGGCCTATTATGATGTGGTGGTGCAGATGGCGGACGACCCGAATTTTACGACGAATGTCAAGACGCTATTCAATAATGACATCGACAACTCGACCAAGCTGGGCGCAGGGCAGCATAAACACTATACGGAGACCAACGAGGGCAAGCTTATCGATGCCAAGGGCGTCCGTGCCCGGTATGTGCGGCTGTACAGCAACGGCAACAGCAGCGATGACTTGAACCACTATATCGAGGTCGAGATTTACGGCAGACCGGCAAAGTAAGCAAACCGGCGCACACCCCGGCAAAACAGAACGAGTGGTGGTCTTAATGTGCCGGGCAGCGGATTTGAGAAAAGTCCGATGTGAACAACTAAGTTTTTTGTTGCCGCTGGTTATTTGTAGTTCATCAATACCCTTTTTGCAACAGCTTCGCTTATGACCTTATTTTCAAAGAGGGTGTTTATGGAATCTTCCATTGTAATCATGCCGTGTTTTTTACCCGTCTCGATTACGCTTCTCAGGAAGAACCCGCCCCTTCTTCTTATGATGTTTTTTGCGGCGCTGGTAACGACCAATACCTCAGAGGCGACCCTCCGATGGCCGTCTATCGTCGGCAATAATTCCTGGTGGATGATGCCCTGGAGGGATTCGGCCAGGAGAAACCTTAACTGGCCTTCATCGGCAGCGGGGGCGTAACTGAGCAGCCGTTCGAGAATTTTGTCGATGGATATAACGTGGAGCGTGGAAAGGACCAGGACGCCTGTTTCGGCGGCAGTCAGGGCGATTTTAATCGTCTCATAGTCCCTCATCTCGCCTATTGCGATGACATCCGGGTCTTGTCGCAAGGCGGCCCTTAGTCCGCTATAGAAGGTCTGGGTATCCCTGCCGACTTCTCTTTGTCTTACGATGCCCTGTTTGTTTGCGTGGACGTATTCGATGGGGTCTTCGATGGTGATTACGTGCTTTTTGGAGGCCGAGTTTATTTCGTCTATCATTGCCGCCATTGTCGTTGTTTTGCCCTGGCTTGTGCTTCCGGTTATCAACACCAAACCTTTCGTTCTGCAAGATAGTTTTTGAACGATGTCGGACAGGAACAATTCGTTAATTGTTTTCGGTGCGGTAGGAAGTATTCTGATTGTTGCCCCGACTTCGCCATTGAAGTAGCCGATATTTATCCGGTATCTGCCGGTTTTGTCTGCCAGCATCAGGTCGTAATCGAGCTTGCTTTCGAATTGGGCTTTCTGGTCTTGTGTCAGCAGCTCCAAAGATATTTCCCGGCTTTGCTGGGCGGTGAGGGTCTCTTTTGTAATGGGGACCAGCTCGCCACGTACTCTGAATATAACGGGAGCGCCGGCGCAGATATGTATGTCGGAGGCGTTACAGGCCTTTGCGTGCTCTAATAGCTGGTTTCTATTTATCATATTTTTGCTCCTTTACCTGGCGGTGCAAACGAGGGCGGTATGAGACTTGCCGAACAAGCGGCAGCTTTGGCGTCGGTTATCTGCAACTGGAGGATTCTTTTGGTTTCGTGGGTGATTTTGGCCTGCTCGCTTATTCGAACCGGCCAAACCCAGATTATCTTTTCGCCGTCGGCGATGATGAGGATTTTACTGCGTATTTTTTGGGGGACTTTTGCGGCGGTGAGAAATTTGCCGATTTTTTTCTCGGCCGGCAGACCCAGCGGCCGGAACCGCTCGCCGGTCCGACGCAAACGGACCGACAGCGGAAGTTTGAGCTTGTCCAGGTCAAATCTCTCGATAAAGCTGTTTTTTTTCGCCTTGAACTGCTCGATAGTTTCCTGTCCGGCGGCAAGAACCGCCGCCTCAATCAGGTATTGGCCGAATTTGTTGCGGCCCGGGATTTTGAACCTCACGCTTTGAGCCGGCCGCTTCCGTGCGCGGGAGATTTTCAGCGGACGCGAAAAGAGCAGACTGCCGGATTCGCGGCAGACAAAAAAACAGCCGGGCAACATCACTTTTTTGCCGCCGATATTTTGTTCGGCCAGGTTCAGTAATCTGTCGTAGTGCTGCTGCGTCAAATTCTTTTCGCCGCAGCCGATGCCGGTCAGGGCCCGGCGAATCAGCTCCGTCCGGACAGGCGCCGGCTCATCCAGCAGGCCCTGCAAATTCAGGGCGATTGTGCTTTCAATAGTCCGGGCCAATTTAGGCCAGGCCTGCTCTGCGCAGGTGAAGACCCGGCCATAGAACTTACGCGATAACTCGGCGAGCTGCGACAATTGTTCTACGATTGAGCCGGCGCAGTCCTGCTGCAGTTGTGGCAGAAGCTCGTGGCGGATGAAATTGCGCTTGTACGTGCAATCGATATTTGTGCGGTCCTCGCGCCAGATTAGATTTCGCTTACGGAGATAATCAGTAATCTCATCTCGCCGGACACACAGGAGGGGCCTGACGAACCTGGTTGTGTCGGCGAAGGTGCGGACCGGCCAGATGCCCGCGAGGCCGCGGAAGCCCGTGCCGCGAAGCAGCCGCTGCAAAATGGTCTCTGCGTTATCGTTTTTGTGGTGGGCGGTCGCTATGGATGTGCAGCTGCCGGCTTTCGCAATTTCGAGAAGACTTTCAATCCGCAGCTTGCGGGCGGCGGTTTCAATCGATAGTTTGCTTTGCCGTGCGAACTCCCGGACATCCAACCTTTTCGCGGTCATCGGCAGATTCAACGCATCTGCCTGAGCTGCGGCGAATTGTTCATCCGAATCGGATTCGCTTCCCCGCAGCTTGTGGTTGATGTGGGCGCACAGAAGTTCGGCGCTCAATAATCCCTCGGCCTTCAGGGCGTGCATCGCATATAGAAGGGCTGTGGAATCCGCTCCGCCGGAGACGGCAAGCAGGATTTTTCCCGCGGGGCCGAAAAGCTCATTTGCCTTCGCGAACTCGGCAACTTTTTTTTCAAAATCACAGGGCATATTTTATTTTGATACAAAAAAGCGGGCCTGATGTTGACCAGGCCCGCGAGCTTAATCAGAGAATTCAGGCATCCATCTGTGCTACCGGGTGCCTGAGCCGGCTTTGCTCAGCTCGTCGATGCGCTTTTCTGCATATCCTTTCCAGATACTGTTTCCGGGGTCTTTACCTTCGGTCTGGATCGCCTGCAGGTAAAGCTCCAGCGCCTCTGAGCGACGGTGCATCTGGCTGTCTAAAATATACGCCGCCTTGAACCTGGCAGGATAAGGCGTTGCAGCATCCCACTGATACGCCCGCTGGTAATAGAGAAGCGCGATAGAGTAGTCCTTGAAATGTTCGTAGATACCGCCGGCCTTGAACGCCGCATCATCAATCTTATCGCTGGTGGGATACTTCCTTATCAGTTGATTGTATTTGTCGAGCGCCAGACGCAGCAGGTCACTATCCTTGACGACGACCAGCCTCTCCGCCTCTTTCTGCATCTCGACGGCCGCCGCATAAAGCTGGTCCGCCTCGGCGATTGCAGCGGACGCCTTCAGGTCCGCGCCGGCGATGGTCGCCTCGATGACGTAGTTGTATCGCGGCATCTGCTCCAGGGCGGCAAGCTCTGTTCGTGCCCACTGGAGTTTCAGGTTGTTGCCCGTCCTGCCATAGTAATCTATCAGCGCAACAAGGCCCTGATGGTATGCCTCGCGGCTGGTTGCGAGATGTTCGATGAGGTCTGTTTCGGCGCCTTCGGCGGGCTTCACCACAGGCAGACTGCGCGGCTGACCCGTGTCGGTTATCACGAGCTGGCCCCTGCCGCTATCGACCTCGGTGCAGCCGACCAGGATGTTCAATAAGATTATAGAAGCTACGGTTAAAACTATCTTTGCCATAATGGCCTCCTTTCGAGCCAAGGCCCAAAATTGGGCTTGAAAGACTATGGATGTCCAATCGAAAAGCGATTTCGTCAACCTTCGAGCGGACTGTCAACCACGCCGAAGGCGTTAATCAATAATCAATATCATAGATCCGCCGTCGTCTGGCGGAATCAATTATCAATCAAAAGGTCCGGCTGGTCAAGAGCAAACAGCTAAAAAATTGGATGGCGAAGAAAGGCCTGAAACTGCCAAAAGGGGCAATAAAGGCGTTCCATTTTTTGACACCTGGCAGCGGGCGTTTCAACTTCCTGGCGGTTTTGTCTTATTCGGCAAAGTTCGGGACGCCATTTTTTATTGATTGTCCGGCTGGAAAAAGATTATCATATTCATTTATGAGAATTCCGCTGACAAAATATGGCTGGCCCCAGGTGGCCGTCTTTCCGGCTGCGGCGCTGGCGGCAATGACTGCCGTTATACTGGCCGGAGCGGTCTTTTTGCCACTGTGGGCAGTCGGTCTGGCAGAAGCAATTTTGGCGGCCGCTTTTGTATTTTGTTTGATGTTTTTCCGCGACCCGAGCCGATTTTGTCCTTCGGACAAATCGCTTCTATTGGCGCCGGCGGACGGCCGGATAACGAATATCGAGGTCGTAAAAGAGGACGGCTTCATCGGCGCTGCGGCGATGCGAATCGGGATATTCCTGAGCATCTTCGACGTGCACATCAACCGCGCCCCGTGTAATGCGAGGGTCGAGCGCATCATCTACAAAAAAGGCAGATATAAAAATGCTATGAATCCGCGCTCCGGACAGGTCAACGAGTCCAATGATATATGCCTGGTCAGGACCGACAGCCCCAATGACCGGATACTTGTCCGGCAAATCAGCGGCGCTATTGCCCGGCGGATAGTCTGCAAGATAACCGAGGGCCGGCAGGTCCGCGGCGGCGAGGAATTTGGTATGATAAAATTCGGGTCGAGGACGGAATTGTATGTGCCCGCCGGTGAAAATGTAAAGTGTCTGGTTAAAATTGGCGACAAAGTCAAGGCGGGCCTGACCGCTCTTGTAAGGTATGAACAATGCGAAGATTGAGGACGAAAGGCGATAAAGAAAGTCTGTTGCGGCGGGTGCGAAAGCAGCGGCTGAAATATATTACGGTGCTGCCGTCGCTGGTAACCATTCTCAACGGCGTATGCGGATTCATTGCCATTATTTTTGCCGGCAAAGGGGTGACGCACGGGATGGGGGACTTTTCTTATTTTGCGATGGCCGGCTATATGATTCTGCTGGCGATGATTGCGGATATGCTGGACGGCCGGCTGGCGCGGATGAGCCAGAGCACGTCAAGCTTTGGCGGACAATTAGACAGCTTGTGCGACATAATCAGCTTCGGCGTGGCGCCTGCATTTTTAATGCTCAAGGTTATGGAACTCAAGCTGGAATCGGTCGGTTTTGCCGGCGACGACATTTTCGGGCGCTTCGCGTGGTTCACAGCGGCTGCGTATATAAGCTGCGCAGCCATTCGATTGGCCAGATTTAACGTGGAAAATGAAGAAGATGAGTCGGCACATATGAGCTTTATGGGGCTGCCGACTCCCGCTGCGGCGGGAGTAATGGTGAGCCTGGTAATATTGCATCAGGAGTCGCTGCCGAAGGTCGATGCCATTATTTATATGCTGCCGTTTGTTGCGCTGGGGGTCGCGTCGCTTATGGTCAGCAGGATTCGCTACCCGCATATTCTCAACCAATACATAAAAGGCAAGAAACCTTTTGCACACCTTATAAGGGTGCTGCTTTTGCTCGGGCTGATTATGTGGAGCAGGCAGGCGGCTATGGTGATAATTTTCTGCGGTTTTGCGGCGGGCAGTCTGCTAAAGTGGTTTTATTACAAGCTAATCCACAAAAAGCAGCTCGTTGTGGCAACCGAGCATGGAAGCTTGATGGCTGTGGATGAACCTGAAGCCGACGAGCACGACGACAACAACGACGAAATTGAAAACTGAAGGCGTAAAGCCGGACGCGCCACCAGCATTTCACGCCTGCAGGCTTTTTTTTCCCAATTCCGTATCCGCGTTAATTTCCACGCGCACGTCCATCGGGCATGCCACTACTTTCCTTTGGGAGCTGCAATGGCGGGTTGTGCGGTTATACTGCGCGCGGGAGCGGCTGTATCGGGCGCCCGGCGGGCTGGTTCATCCGGTAGTAACGCTCGACAAACCCGACAAGCCGGGCCAAGACCTGGCGGCCCTCGCGGCTTGATTCAAGACCGACAATCTGCAGGCCGGCACAGATGCTCCTGCCGTCCGCCGTGGGCAGGATGTGTCGAATCTGGGCGTTGAACATCAGCGGCGTCTCATACGGAAGAGGCGTGAACCGCAGACCTATAAACTGCCCTTCTTTGAAATCCGGCTTCTGCGTGGATAATGGTGCGCTTCCGGAAGCACTTTTGGCAGAGTCGGACTGCTCGGAGGAGGTCGAGCCGCCGTCGATTACGACCTGTGCGCCGCCGGCGGAGATGTCGATAAGTCTGCCCTGGTAATAGCGGTGGACCTGGCCTGTCGAATCGGACGATTCTCTGTTCGGCTGGTCGCCTATGGTGCGGTGCCAAAGGACGACGTTCACCTTCAGCGATTCAGGGACGTTGACGCGGAAGTAGCTTCGCCGCTGGACCACTTCAACGCGGTCAGGCACGGTGAGCACTATCACGCCGCCGCTCGAATCCTGTGCCGGTTCAAGGTCCACAATGCTGGTATCAAAGACGAATTTGCCGTATTCGTATTTGAACGATATGCCGACCGGCTGCTGGAGCTGTATGTTTATCGGCAGCGGTCTTCCGGCGCCGTGAATGCTCTCGGCACGGAACCTCTCGGCGCCGAGGCCGGTGAGAATGACCTTTGCAACGTGCCATTTGCCTTTGGACAGATACGACATAATGGCGGGCACTCTTTTATCGATTGCTATACGGAGGATTTCCCGTGGTTCGACCCCGCGAAGCGCTACCATCTCGTTCATCTCAACCTCCCCAGCCCGCCGAAGGGCGGACTCCAGGATCCCCATTTGTCGAAGGAGCGGCGAATGAGGTCCGAAAATTTTTGCATTTTATTTGCGCTCTTGCAGAAGCAGCAAAGTCGCCTGTTTTTTAAGAGCAGACAGAGGACTTTTTGGGCCATAAGGCCGTATTTGGTCTGCCTGCGGCAGGGTTTTCTTCACAAAACCCTAAATAAATACATACAAATAATTCCGGCATAAGCAAAATATCCGCGGCCCGGGTCCGGAGTGCCCGAGGCACAGGCCCGGTCCTGCAAACCGGCGATATCCTGCGATTTTTCGCGGCAAATGTGAATCTTCGGCTAATAAGCTTGAAAAAAGGATGCGATTGGCTGATAATTATTGCCGCACAAATGAACGAATTTTATGAAATAAAAAGGGTGTGGGGTGATAGGGCGGCTTTTTTAGGGCTTTTCGTCCTTTCTTTGCTGATTGCCTACCTTATAACGGTCTCAAGGTCGGCGCTTCTGCTTTCCAGTCCGGTGGAATTAAATTACACGGGGCTGTCGGCGGCAGTCCCGAGCGGCAACGGCTGGCACAGCGACAAACGATGGAAGTATCACGAGGACGCATTTATTTTAAGCAGCATCTTTGCGCCCGAGCCCGGCAGGCCCGCGGCGGTGGTCCGCTGTCAGTATCTGTTCGCCGCCAAAGAAACGACACCGCAGACATGGTTTGAGGAAAAGGCCTCCGGAGTTAACGGCACGATTGCAAGAAGCGACCGGATGCAAAAAGGGACGCTCGTTATCGATTGGGCGCAGGTAAAAAAAGAGGGGACGTCGATGAATCTATTTTTCGGCATGTCCGAACTGCCGAACAACAGGCGGCTCAATATCGAGGTGCATCAGGTCAGGGGCGACACCGGCCTGGCAGACAAGGTATTCGAGCGAATTGCGGATAGTTTGAGATTCAAAGACAACGGCCTGCTCAATGCCGGCGGTGAAATAGTCGCAAAAGTCAAAAGCAAGGGTCTTGCCGGTTTCCTATATAATCAGAACCAGCAGGTCTTTTTTCTGATAAAGACCGTCGGGACGCGGACCGAGCACGTAATCGGTTTCACGATGGACGTGCTGGTTGATGTCGGGGGGAATGACAAGCCCAACATACAGGGGGCGGGTCTTTACTATACTCGGTCGCCGTACGGCCAGGAGCAGGTAACGTCTTTTCGCAGCGACAGCAGGTTCGATGAGTTTGTCTGGAAAAGCGAAACTTACAGTCCGGCCGGCAGGAGCGGCAGCGAAATAACGATTGATAAAGGCGCTGCGGCGACCGTCAGAAAGTTTGATGCGCAGGCGGAGGAGAAAACTTATCGGCTCGGCTCCGCCGCGATACCGAGCATCTTTCTCCAGCAGGTCCTGAGCGAAATGCTTGACGGCGACAGGAAAGAAATCGTCGTCGATGTCATCAGGTCCGATGGGACAATCACGCCTGCATTTATTTCCAGAATCGAGCCGAACGATATTGCTGATGGCGAAGAAGCCGTATATAAGCTGGAGCTGGGTTTGCTGTGCGATGGGGGCTTTGCCGAGCTGGTTTATCTCGACAAACAAAAACAGATTTCGAGGAAGGCGCTTCACGTGGAAGGCGCGTTGACTTTTGAGCGGGTGGTGCTGAAAGATATTTTAGCGGAGTTTCCCGAGCGGGCCGACACGATTTTGCGAAGCGATAAAACCCCGGAGCCCAATTCTCTGTAAGAGACAGGTTATTGACCGCTCAGGCAAACCCGCCTGCAGGACAGGAGTTGTTCGTAGTTCATTGTTTGCTGTCTATGAGCTCAAAACTACGAACTCATAACTCATTAAGCGTGTCCATCAGGGCACAAAAGTATTGATAAACAGCCGGAATATAATATGCTATCTGCCGGCTATTGAACTTCCGGGAACGAAAGTATGCGGACGAGGCGCTTAGGTTATACCGATTTGGAGCTGACGACGGTCGGGCTTGGGACGTGGGCGATGGGCGGGCCCTGGCAATTCGGCTGGGGGCCGCAGGATGATGACGATGCAGTCGCCGCAATATTGAAAGCCCTGGACTTGGGTATCAACTGGATAGACACCGCCGCCGTCTATGGCCTGGGGCATTCGGAGGAGCTTGTCGGCAAGGCCCTGAAGAGAACAAAGCATAAGCCGTTTATTGCGACAAAGTGCGGGCTGTTATGGAATGAGAAAAGAGAGAAGGTGCCCTGCCTGAAAAGAGAGAGTATCCGCCGGGAATGTCACGCCAGTCTGAAGAGACTGGGCGTTGAGGTTATAGACCTTTATCAGATGCACTGGCCCGACCCGGAAGAGGACACTGAAGATGCATGGGAAGAAATGGCCAAGCTGGCGGCTGAGGGGAAAGCCCGGTACATAGGAGTTTCAAATTACAATGCCAAACAGATTGAACGCATCCGCAGGATTCATAAAGTTGCATCGCTTCAGCCGCCTTACAGTATGCTTCATCGGGAAGTTGAGGATGGATTATTGAGCTATTGTGCCGAGAACAAAATCGGGGTTGTGGCTTACAGCCCTATGCAGAGGGGCCTGCTTACGGGCAAATTCAGCCGGCGTCACCTTGAAAGTTTGGCTGCTGACGACCATCGCAGGCAAAATCCAGATTTTCAGGAGCCGCAGTTCAGCGCTACTTTGGAGCTGGTCGAGAAACTGCGGAAAATTGCCGAGCGTAACGGCAGAACCCGCGCCCAGCTTGCGATAAGCTGGGTGCTTCGCCGGCCTGAAGTTACGGCGGCGATTGTCGGGGCACGGCGACCTTCGCAGATTATTGAAACCGCACCGGCATCAGACTGGGAACTTGGCCGGAAAGAGAGCGATGAAATCGAAACACTATTGACCGAACACCGGAAGAAATTAAGATTAAACTAACTCTCGCCGGAGAAAATCAGGAATGGCAAAAGAGAGCGTGAAACGAATTGACAGTAACCACCATATCAGAGACCTCTTTATTCCGTATTGTCGGCTGAAAAACGGCAAAGTCTGGGAGGACCCTGTCCGCGGACACAAAATAGGATGTCTCGATGCAAGCAGCGAAAGAGACATTTATAGGTTATCAGGCAACGACAAGTGCACATTGGCAATTCACGACCCTCCATATAACGTTGTGGTTGGCAACGCTAATACAGACCGACTAGGACACATGCCGGTGGGAGAGTATGTAGAGTGGAGCAGGCGTTGGGTTCAGAACACGCTGTTAATAATGCAGCCCGATTCAAGTTTGTATATCTGGCTTGGAGCCGATCAAAATGACGGTTTCCAACCACTGCCTGATTTTATTGTTATGATGAGAGAGTTTGAAGAGCTGCAAACGCGCAGCTTCATTACGATGAGGAATCAGCGAGGATACGGAACGCAAAGAAATTGGATGGCCGTCAGGCAGGAACTGCTCTACTATGTAAAGGGTAATCCCAAGTTCAACGTCGAGGCCGAATACACGGATATCCCAAAAATCCTGAGAGGATATTATAAGGAGGTCAACGGAAAACTGACGGAGAATATCGAGCGAAGTAAATCAACAAACATCAGGGCCGGAAACGTCTGGGTTGATATTCAGCAGGTGTTCTACAGAATGGAGGAAAACGTGCCGGGCTGCTATGCACAGAAACCGCTAAAGGCGACGGAAAGAATAGTATCGGCCAGCTCACAACCGGGCGAATTGGTCGTTGATTTTTTTGCTCATTCCGGCACTACTTTACTTGCGTGCGAAAAGCTGAAAAGACGATGTTTTACTTTCGATATTGACCCGGTTTTCGCAGAAATCACCATACGAAGACTTGAACGCTACAGACAAACAGGCAGAACGGGCTGGCAATTTGAAAACCCGTTTCCGGAAGTTGATGTAACTTTCCCGGAACCAGGTCAGGATAGTGAGAGCACATCCGGCAACAACGGCAATATCGGAGAGAAGTATCTCTTTGATTACTTGGCAACCACGAAGGGGTGAGAAACCAGATGGAGAAACTAAGAGCCGAACTTGACAGGCTTATCGAAAATATCGAGCAATCAGAAGACTTCAGGGCTTCGCTGCAGAGCCTTGTATCAATATATCCCTTTAATGAATACGAATACATCATATCCCACTTGTTAGCAGCCGATAAGCTTGCTCTTGATGAGTATTACGATTTTAGAAACTCCTACATTGAGAGGAATCTGTATCTGTATGTGTTTGAAATTTCCGCCCCAAGGGGTCTCGGAGATAAGTGGGCATACGGGCAACTAAAACAATTGGTGCCGGAGCTTAAGAGGCCGGATAAAAAGCTGGACCCGAAATACTCCGGAGAATACGACTTTGGGTTAGACTGGATGAGCAAGGAAAACAAAAACTACGGCATCCGTATAGAGGTAAAAACGTCAAGGGCCGTTGATTTTGAAAGGCCGGATGAACCGCTCTATGTCAAAGCTTTGGCCTCGGACTCCCAAAGACCCTTCGATATGAATTTTCAGCAACTCAAGCCCAGATGCGCTGATGTCTTTCTATGGATTGGCGTCTGGAGGGACAAAATCAGATATTGGGTTTTGAATCGAGACGAGGTCGAGAACAACAAATACTTTTCAAAAGGACAGCACAGAGGTAACGTCGGTGAAGGGCAGTTGCACTTAACCCATGAGAACATTTCCGAGTTTCAGCAATATGAGGTACCACCAACCGAAATTAAAAATGCGATTATTCGAGCGTATAAAAAAACAAACCAGGATAAAGTGAAACATCGTATATAGACATCAATAGTCCCCATGCTGACAAATAGCGGTAAAATCGGTAGTTAACTGAGGAATAGAAATGATTGACAAATATACCATTTATGCAAGTCCGCTGGTTGAGAGAAACGCTTCGAGGGAAATGGCTGAGCTTTTTGGGGCGCAGAAGAAGTTCAGCACGTGGCGCCGGCTCTGGCTGGAGCTTGCAAAAGCACAGAAAAAACTCGGTCTGAAGATAAAGCAGAACCAGATAGACCAGATGGCCAAACACCTCGACGATATTAATTTCAACAAGGCCGCCCAATACGAGAAGCAATTTCGACACGATGTGATGGCGCATATCCATACCTTTGCCCAGGTCGCGCCGAAGGCGGCGCCGATAATCCATCTCGGCGCCACGAGCTGCTACGTCGCCGATAACGCAGACCTGATAATTATGCGCGAAGGTCTGCAGCTGGTTGCCGCCAAGCTGGCGGCGGTAGTGAATCTGCTCGGCGGATTTGCAAAAAAATATCGCTCGCTTGCGGCGCTGGGCTTTACGCATTTTCAGCCGGCCCAGTTGACCACTGTCGGCAAAAGGGCGACACTTTGGGCGTACGAGTTTGTGATGGATTTGGAGGAAGTGGAGCACAGGATTGCAACGCTGCCGTTTAGAGGCGTCAAGGGCACCACCGGCACGCAGGCTTCCTTCCTCGAACTTTTCGACGGAGACCACAATAAAGTCAGGCGGCTCGATATGGATGTCACCAGGGCGTTTGGATTCAAGAGGGTCTGCGCGGTCACCGGCCAGACGTATCAGCGGAAAATCGATACCTTTGTTATAAATTGTCTCGCCTCGGCTGCGCAGTCGGCCCACAAGCTGTGCAACGACCTTCGACTGTTGGCGAACCTCAAGGAGATGGAAGAGCCGTTCGAGCAGTCGCAGGTCGGCTCATCGGCGATGGCTTACAAAAGAAATCCGATGCGATGCGAGAGGGTGACAGGCCTCAGCCGGCTTGTATTGAGTTTGGCATCCAGCCCGCCGATGACCGCCAGCGAGCAGTGGTTTGAGAGGACCCTCGATGATTCGTCCAACAGAAGAATCGTTATCCCTGAGGCGTTTTTGGCGGTCGATGGAATTCTGCAAATCCTTATCAACGTGCTCGACGGCCTTGTTGTGTATCCAAAGGTGATAGCGGCACACGTTGCGGCGGAACTGCCGTTTATGGCGACCGAAAATGTCCTTATGGCGGCGGTAAAGGCCGGCGGAAACAGACAGGAACTCCACGAAAAAATAAGATTATATTCAATGGCTGCTGCATCGCAGGTAAAGCAATTCGGCAAACCCAACGATTTAATCGCCCGCCTCAGGGCGGACATCTCTTTTGCAAAAGTAGATTTTGAAAAAGTATTGAATCCGAAAAGTTACGTTGGCAGAGCGCCCCAGCAGGTGAACGAATTCTTGAAGGACATCGTGACGCCCCTTCTGCGGAAATACCGAAAGAAATTAAACCGTAAAGTCGAATTGAAAGTCTAAAGCAAAACATTTTAGCGAGCCACAGAGAACACAGAGGGACACAGAGATAAAGATAATTTCTAAATTCTCTGTGAACTCTGTGGCAAAATGAAAAGGTGAAATGAAATGATTAAGACCGAATTGATAAGACGTATTAAAGAGACGGCGTATCTTGAGGGCGATTTTATTCTCCGCAGCGGCAAGCGAAGCAAATACTACCTCGATAAATACCTCTTCGAGACCTGCCCAGATATACTGAAGGCCCTCGGCGAAGAATTTGTCAAGCACCTTACCGGCGATGTCACACTCATAGCAGGGGCGGAGCTTGGCGGCGTGGCACTGGCGGCGGCCACCGCGATGCAATCAGGCAAAAACTGGGTAATCGTCCGCAACAGCAAAAAAGGCTACGGCACAGGCAAGCTGATTGAGGGCGTCTTAAAAGCCGGTGACATAGTTTTGCTCGTTGAGGATATCGCCACGACCGGCGGGCAGGTCCTTGAGGCCGCAAAGGCGCTCACCGAGGCCGGGGCAAAGGTGAAAAAGATAGTCGCCGTTATCGACCGTAAACAAGGCGCAGCCGAGAACATCGCCCAGGCCGGCTATAAATTCGAGAGCATCCTCACCAAAGACGACCTCGGAATAAAAGATACGGATTAACCGGGTTTAGGTGGTGGAGGTAAACCATTGGTCGCTTCCAGTATCAATATGGCATCCTCCCATCCATCAGGTGTTGAAAAGGACTGCGCCTGTGTATTTGGAAAACTGCCAATCGAAAGCGAATCGCCAGTCTTAGGGTCAACCCAAAATGTGTTCACTTTATTTCCCGCGGTAATTTTATTCATATTGATGGAAAAGGCGGTTTTGCTGCCTAAGTACACCATTACCCATTTGCCGTCTTTATGACGGGCCGCAAGGTTCAGCACCTTTCCCTCGGTGTTGCCGCCGCCTGCAAAAATCGACTGGTCCGGGACGAGGTACCACCATTCCTTTCGGTCCAGAAATATTTTCTTAAGGACGCCCATTTGGAAGGCACCTGGTGCATCCAGCGCCTTTTTCCAGGTGGGGAGCACGCGCCAACTATCGTTGTGCCCGTATGTGTGATGCCCTCCGGTAAGGTATGAATAATAGGCCTGTCTGCGTATCCATAGAGGAGTTACTTCAAAACCATATTCAGTGCCTGCCTCATAAGCGCCTTCAGCCATTAAGACGGGCTTTACGGGCTTAAGGTTATAATCCTTGCTCACCATCGGATAAATCAGGTCAACACTATTCCATGTTTGCATTGAGTCGAAAGCCAGCCAATTCTCCTCGTGAATGAAGCTGGATGAATATGGCGCCGGGTCCGGCTTAAAGGTAATAATATGGAGACCTCCATCTCCCTCATAAAGACCCGCAGCCAGCTCCCGAAGAATCGGAACAAACTCCTGTTTGGCCTCAGGCGTCATAGACCAGACAATATTGGGCACATCCTTGTATCGCCGGGCCAGCCACTTTGCCCATTCACGGGCATTCTTTAACGTTATATAGTTGCGGTACCGTTGATGATAAAGGGTTACCGAAAAGACTATGTTATTCTCTCTGGCTATCTGGATAACGGAATCCACATTCTTGAAATACGCCTCGTTCGGCGTGAGGGGATTGTTATCAACCCAGGGCTTCTGGCCGTACACATTGGGTTTCGTGCCGTCACCAACACCCATAAGCATCGCCTGAACAAAGGCAAACCCTTTGCTTTTCGCGTTTTCAAGAATCAACCTGGTTTCGTCCAGGGTATATTCCCTGAAGATTTGCCATTGAGTAATGCCTAACCAGAAAACCGGATTATCCTTCTGGTCCACGAAATATCTTCCATTGTCACTTACCTTGACGGGGTAAATCGGCTGCTCAGCAAGCGCGCTTACCGTAAATATCAATAATAAGGCCGCCCGCAAAATGATTTTTTCAGCTGTCTTCATTTTCTTGTCTCTCCTTCGTAATCTTTTCCGCCAGTGCGATAATTTTTTTGGCGATTGTTGTTTTGGCTGTGTATGGGAGCTTTAGCCACCGTTTTTGGGTAGTTTTTATTTGGACATTTGTTTTGTCCACGCCGATAGCGGCCGGCGTGTTGGCGATTATCATATCGAGGTTCTTTTCCTGCATTTTTCTTTCGGCATTCTGCCGGAGGTTCTTATCTTCCAGCGCAAACCCAACAACCACTCGCCTTCGGCGGAATTTCGCATTTTTTTGCGTTCCCGCCCATTTCAGGATGTCGATTGTCGGCTTTAGTTTGATAGTCAGCGGTTTGTCGGTTTTTTTGATTTTGGTTCTCGCCGGATGGGCGGGGGTGTAATCGGAGACAGCGGCGGCCATAATCAGACAGTCGCACCGCGGAAAATACTTCTTGACCGCCTCGAACATCTCGCCAGCGGTCTCGACTGTGACAATCCGCAATTTTGATTTTTGATTTTTGATTTTTGATTTTTCTACGGTTGTTATCAGTGTCACCTTGTGGCCGGCATTGAGGCCCGCGATGGCGAGGGCACAGCCCATTTTGCCGCTGCTTGCGTTTGAAATGAAGCGGACGGGGTCGATATATTCTCGTGTCGCGCCTGCTGTGATTAAAATCCGCATCTCGATACTCGATTCTCGATATTAGATTCCCGATTCTCGAAATTTTTCTTTTCAACGAGCATCCAGCATTGAGTTACGCTTTGTGTTTTCTAATTTGCGAGGCGACTTTTTCGACCGCCTCCAGGATTTCCTGCGGCTCCGCCATCCTGCCGACAGCTTCAGTCCCGCAGGCAAGTCTTCCTTCGGCCGGGCCTATCAGCGTGAAGCCCATCTTTTTTATTATCGTGATATTGCGCTGCACGGCAGGATTCGCCCACATATTGTTGTTCATCGCAGGAGCCAGCAGCGTCGGCTTGTTCCAGCAGGCACAAACGGTCGTGCTCAGCAAATCATCGCAGATGCCGTTTGCTATCTTGGCAATGATGTCGGCGGTCGCAGGCGCTATGACAATGATGTCGGCCCAATCGCGCAAAGATATGTGGTCGCTTTTATACTCTTCCGGTGCGCTCCAGAGGGTCGTGAAGACCGCTGAGCAGGTGACGGCCTCGAAACTTTTCGGACCGATGAACCGGCAGGCGTTTTCCGTCATTATCGTATTTACTTTGGCGCCGGCGGCGGTAAGTTTGCTCGCCAAATCGACCGCTTTATAGGCGGCGACTCCTCCGCTGACGCCCAGTAAAACGTTGGGCCCGACTTTCCGAATCGCAGAAAGGTCGGCTGCTTTTACGCTCTCAAAATTTGCCTTCTTAGTAGGCATTGCCGGCTACCGGTCGGTTAATTGGTTAATAAATATATATTGTGCGGCTGTCGTTACTTCTTCAGTCGCGTCTGCTTTTTCCCTCGCGCAAAGGCGGGCCGCCTTCCAATTTGTCATCGAGCGGTATCCCTTCGATAGCGATTTTGTCCTGCAGGATTTCCTGGACAACTATCTGGAGCATCGTTTTGCCCTCGGTGTTTTCTATCAGGGGCCTGGCGCCCTGCATCAGCTCGAGCAGCCGTTTTTGAACTAATGCCGTCAACTTGAATTTGCCGCCGACTTTCTTTATTATTACTTCGCTCTTGAGCTCATCAATCATTTTTTTGTCTCACACCCTGTTTTTGATTTTTCTGTTTTTTGCCGGCTGCACCCCGGCCCTCAATGATTTGCATACATTCCTTTACCGCCTGTTCCAGGTTTTGATTTATGACCTTATGTTCATAATATTGCCGGCCGGCGGCGATTTCATCGCCCGCCTCTCCAAGTCTTTCTTCGGCGGCCTCGGAGTTTTCCCTGCCTCGGCGGTCTATACGTTCAGCCAAAGTTTTTGTGCTTGGGGGCAGGATAAAAATCATCACCGCATCTGGGTGGACGGCCTTTATCTGCCTGGCGCCCTGGACGTCAATTTCGAGGATGGCGACCTTGCCGGCCTGCAGCGATTCTTCAACTTTGTCTTTGGGAGTCCCGTATAAATTACCGAACA
>Ga0315291_10000506_pt1 | contig 51767 bp, 43 predicted proteins | sample YL17G12_20_MG_FD_203070 | JGI IMG/M metagenome (GOLD analysis project Ga0315291, IMG submission 203070) | Sediment microbial communities from Yellowstone Lake, YNP, Wyoming, USA - YL17G12_20 | ecosystem: Environmental > Aquatic > Freshwater > Lake > Sediment | place: USA: Wyoming | collected...
CTGTACTTCCTCTGGCGGCTCATCAAGGCCGCGACCCTGCGCGTCGTCATTGATGATGAGGGGATGACGTACGGCGGCCAACGAATTCTCTTTGGCGACATGGTCGCGCTGCGCGACTACAGCCCAAAGGGCTGGATTGACCTGCACCACAAGAGCGGCGCAAGGGAGAAGAAGCTGCGCCTCGACAACGAGAAAGTGCTGCTGTTCGACGACATCGTGGCCGCCATCTGCCAGGCCAAGGGCTTCCGCAACGAGGTCAAGGAGTACGCCGAGAAGAAGGCCCGTGAGGAAGCCGAAGAGCAGGCCGTCGCCGAGGCCGAGGGCCAAGACGACCAAAAAAAGTAGGGTGCGTCCCAGACGCACCAGGGTGCGGAGGGTTGCATGAGCGCGAGTCCCTGGCACAACCGTCGCATCTGCGTCACCGGCGGGGCCGGCTTCCTGGGCTCCCACATCATTGAACGGCTGCTCGCCGAAGGCGCCGCACGCGAGCAGATCTTTGTGCCGCTGATCGAGGACTACGATCTCACGCGCGAGGCCGACGTGGTCCGCCTGTACGACACGGCCCGGCCTGATCTGGTGATCCACCTGGCGGCGGAGGTCGGCGGCATCGGCGCGAACCGGGAGAAGCCGGGCCGCTTCTTCTACGCCAACATGGTCATGGGCCTGCACCTGATCGAGCATGCCCGCCAGCGCGGAATCAGGAAGTTCGTCCAGGTCGGCACCATCTGCGCCTACCCGAAGTTCACGCCGGTGCCGTTCCGTGAAGAGAACCTGTGGGACGGCTATCCGGAAGAGACGAACGCCCCGTATGGAATTGCGAAGAAGGCTCTGCTCGTGATGTGCCAGGCCTATCGGGCGCAGTACGGGCTGAACGCGATCTACCTGCTGCCGGTGAATCTGTACGGTCCGCGCGACAACTTCGACCTCGAGACATCGCACGTGATTCCCGCGATGATCCGCAAGTTCGCGGAGGCGCAGGAAAGCGGCGCCCGCGAAGTGGTCCTGTGGGGCGACGGCTCGCCGACGCGCGAGTTCCTGTATGTCGCGGACGCCGCGGAGGGCATCATCGCCGCCGCCGCACGCTACGACGGGGTCGAACCGGTCAACCTCGGCAACGGCCGCGAGATCGTGATCAAGGACCTGGCCGACATGATCGCCCGCGAGATCGGCTACACCGGCCGGGTCGTCTGGGACACGACCCAGCCCAACGGCCAGCCACGGCGCTGCCTGGACGTGACCCGCGCCAAGATGCTGTTCGGCTTCGCGGCAAAGACGCTTTTCGAGGACGGCCTGCACCGGACCATCGCGTGGTACAAGGAACACCGCGCGGAGATTGTGCGACCCGGGTAGCGCCGAGGGAGGTAAAAACCATGTACCGGTTCGGCTACAGCCTCGCGCTGGCCGGCGTCCTGCTCGGTGGTTGCCGCTCGCCGGTCCGCCGCGCGGCAGACATCTTGACCTACGAGGAGTACGCCAACCTCTCGTGCTCGGCTCCGTACGTGCTGGAGCTGGATGACTCGACCGGCGCGCTCCTGTACTACGGGGCAGATCACGTGTTCGATCCAGAACACCCTCAGAACGCCAGCATTCAGAAGCTGTGGGAGCGTTTTCGACCAACCCGCGCGTTCAACGAAGGTGGCGATCCGCCCGTCGCGGAGAGCGTAGACGAGGCCGTTGCCCGCTACGGCGAACCGGGGCTTGTCCGATACCTCGCCGCCCGCGACGGCGTGCCAGTTCAAAGCCTCGAGCCCGCGCCAGCGGCAGAAGCCGCCGCGGTCCTCAGCGCGGGCATCCCACCCGATCGCCTCAAGCTCTACTTCGTGCTGCGCGCTTACAAGACGTTTCGGCAGGCGAAGCATGAGGAGTCGCCCGAAGAATTCGTTGACCGCGGCGTCACGTGGACGTCCCGGGTGCAAGGCTTGGAAGGTCCGCCATACAGCGGCGCGGAACTCGGCGCACTATACGCCCAGCTTTTCCCCAACGACCCGGACTGGCGTGTTGTTCCCGGCGGCTACTTTGACCCCACGCGCTCGGACACCTGGCTGAACGAGATCGCGCGGTTGACCAGCCGCGCCCGGGATTGCCACATGGTGGACCTGGTGGCCGGCGCGGCGCAGCACGGCGAGCGCGTCTTTGCGGTGGTCGGCTTCAGTCATGTGGTCATGCAAGAGCCGGCGCTCAAAGCCCGATTCACGGGCCTCCGGCATCTGCCGGCAGGCGGCTCCCGCGCGCCCCTGAAGGGTCGCGGGGACGTGCCACGCGTCCAACCAGGGTGCTGGTCGGTCACCCCGGCGTATACAATGACGAGTTCTGCCCGTGGAACCTGACCAGCCCAAACTGCCCGGCGCTGCTACGCTCGACGCCGACGGTCGCGTCGCCATGGATGCGCAGTGTGTGAGCTGCGGCTACAACCTGCGCACGCTGAAGGTTGAGGCGCTGTGCCCGGAATGCGCCCAGCCTGTCGCGTATTCGATCCAGGGCTACTTCCTGCGCTTCGCGTCGCCGCGCTGGATCAAGGGCCTCGCGCGCGGCACGGCCCTGGTGCTGATCGCGCTGGGCGGGACGGTCGTCGTGGGGCCTCTGCTGTCGCTCGCGCTCTCCATCCCGACGATGATGAACGCGGCCCAGAGCCAAGGCGCGCCGTCAACCCGGCTGGTCCACGTGACCGCCAGTGCGCAGTTCGTTTACCACGCCATTCTCACCGTCCTGGCGATCATCGGCCTGCTTGCTCCCACGCGGCGCGACCCGGCCCAAGCCGGCCGCGCCAGGGAGCTGTTTGGCTTCGAGGCGAAGACACCCTTCGAGGAGGGCCTGCGGCGGACGATCGCCTGGTATCGCGAGTATCGCGCAGCAATCGCGCGGCGCGAGAGCCGTGGCGCACGCTGAATGAGGTTCGGTCCGGCACCGACACGTGGTAGAATTCAGCTATGGAGGCCGTGCGATGACGTATCGTGGAACCGTGAAGAACGGCGTGGTGGTGCTCGACGCCGAGGCTGCGTTGCCCGAGGGGATTGCGGTGGAGGTCGTGCCCGTCGTGCGGCGCGGGCGCCGCTTGCGGGGATTGCCCGCCTTTGGCCTGTGGCGCCGCCGCCGGGAGCTGCCCGACAGTGCCGTGGCAGCGCGACGACTCAGACGGCGACTCGAGCGGCGGAACCCCCATGGGTGAAGCCATCGTCGACACGTCTGTAATCATCGACTTCCTGCGAGGCCGCGTGGAAGCCAAGAAGCTCCTCGAAAACCTCCAGGCTGCCAATGAGCTGGCGACGCACACGGTGGTCGTCGCGGAGACGTTGAGCGGGGCCCGGGACCTGCGCGACCAAAGAGAGATCGAACGGTTCTTTCGGCGGTTCCGGGTTCACGCGATCAGCGCAGCCGATGCTGACGTCTCGCTTGACTTGCTGCGACAATACCGTCTGTCGCGCGGTGTCGGCTTCCTCGATTGCCTGATCGCGGCCACGTGCTTGCGCCTGGGGTTGCCGGTCATCACCCTGAACGACAAGCACTTTGCGGCCTTTGATGGGCTGACCGCGCATCGGCCGTACCGACCCGCCAAGGCGCAGCGCGGCATGCGGTCACCGAAACGGGAATAAGACGCGCCCTATGCGCAGCAGGCACTCGTGGCGAAAAAGGTTCCTGACACCTTTTTTGCGCTGCATCCCGGCTGGGCCGCGGCGGGTACACAATATGGTGCGGCGCCGCAGCGGTGGAAGTATGGTCACGGCCGGGGTGCCTGTGCCGCTCACGAGAGGATCGCCGATGGACGCACGTGGGACGCGGCTTCGTCGACGGGCGTTGGGCCCGCTGGCGATGCCGCTCGTGTTGATGCTGGCGGGCGGCTGCGCGGTACACCCCAAAGGGCCGCACGGACCGGCGTGCTCCACGATCGAGGCCGCGACCCACATCCTCGAGTATCCCAGCTACCGCCTGGCGACCCTGAAGCAGATTGCCGCACGGCAGGATCTTTCGCAACACGAGCAGACCTACCTGGTCAACGCGATCTTCATGGGCGGGTTCAGCTCGCAGGTGGCGGACACACTGATTACGCTGATCCACAACCCATGCGGCACGGACCAGACGCGGCAGCAAATCCGCGCCAAGCTGAAGTTCACCCGGATGCTCGGGCGGGAAGAGAAGCGCGTCATCGGGGCGCTGGAGAAGGCCGAGCAACCGGCCTCGGCCCCCGTGAAGGCGGGCGGCTCCTGAGGAGCCCGCTCGCTGGCGCTCGGGGCTCGGGAATGCGCGGCGCGTTTGCAGGACCGGGCACCGGCGCGCACAATCCGCCGCAGTCGGTCGTCGGCACCTCAACCGTCGCCGTACCGCAAGGAACTCAGCATGAGCGAATCCGCCCCGGAGGGGGCCACGACACATTCCGGCGCGGCGCCGGATTTCCTGCGCGCCGTGCTCGATCTGCGCCACCTGCCCCGCGCGTTCTGGTTCATGGTCGGCGTGTTCTCGATCGACGCGATGGCGTACTTCGGCGTCCTGACGCTCATGGAGGTATACCTGTCGGCCGACCTGGGTTGGGGCGACACCGGGGCGACCATGGCCGTTTCGGTGTTCACCGGCCTGGTCACGCTATTCATGCTCGGGGCGGGCAGCTACGCCGAGGGCTTCGGCCTGCGCCGGGCCGTGATCGGCGCCTTGGTGCTCTGCGTCATCGGGCGGTTGATCTACTGCCTGGTGCCCGGCCTGAGCGTGATCGTGGGGGCGTTCGTCGTACTCGGCGCGCTGCTGGTGACGGCCCTCGGGGAGGCCGTGATTCAGCCGGTCTGCTATTCCGGGGTGAAACAGTTCAGCGACGAGCGCACCAGCACCATGGGGTACGGGCTGATCTATGCGATCATGAATCTCGGCATCGTAATCATGGGGGCGATTTCGGCCTGGGTGCGGCCCGGCGTGCAGGCCATTCTCGACGCCCGCAAGACCGGCGCGACGGCACCGCCTTCGATGCTCACGTGGCTGGCGGACCACACCGGCAGCGGCGTCCAGGCCGTCAACTGGGTGTCCCTCGCGGTCACCGTGCTTGTGCTCCTGGGATTCATGGCGGTGATGACCCGCCGCGCCGAGGCGGCGAAAATCCGGCCGGACCGCGTCGAGGAACACCGCCGGCTGGATACGCGTACCCTCAAACAGCGCTTGGTCGAGTACTTCACCGCGGGCCCCTTTGCCAACCTGCGCTTCATTGTCTTCATCTTCCTACTGCTGCCAGTGCAAACCATCTGGGCTCATCAGTGGCTGACCATGCCCGCGTACATTCTGCGGGCCTACCCGGCGGAAGTCGGCAATCGCATGGAGTGGATCGTCAACTGGATCAACCCGGGCATCGTGGTCATCGGCGTACCGCTGTTCACCGCGCTCACCCGGCGGGTCAACATCTTCACCATGATCCTGCTGGGCACCTTCGTGCAGGCCGCCCCCACCTTTCTGCTGACGTTCGCGCCGCAGCTTAGCCTGCTCATCATCTACATGGTCATCTTCTCGATCGGCGAGACGCTGTGGTCGGCCCGGTTCCTGGAGTACGCGGCCGAGCTGGCCCCCGAAGGCCGTGTCGCCCAATACATGGGTCTCGCAAACGTGCCGTGGCTGCTGGCCAAGTCGACCACGGGCGTCTACGCCGGCTGGCTGCTCGGGAAGTACTGCCCTGCTGACACCCCGCGCGAACTGCTGCACACGCATACGCTGTGGCTGATCTACACCTTTGTTGCGATAGTCACGCCCATCGGCTTGATCCTCGTCCGCAAATGGGTCATGGCCGGCCTGCGCACGACGCCCGCCGCCGCAGCACCCGCCGCGACGCCGTAGCGCCGGACCTCCGTGTGCGGCGTGCCGTTCACCATGGCCCGGAAAACGTCGGACACGGAGGTCCGACGCTACGGGGCGGGTCGGACTTTGCTTTTTCCTCCTATACTCCTTCGTAGTGGTTGGCCCCGCCGGCCGATAACGTGGGACAGGAGCGCAGGCCCTGAAGACGGTCATTCACGTACATACGAACTACTCGCCGGACGCCAACACGTCGCCGGAGCAATTGATCGAGACTGCGCGGCAGCGGGGGGTGGAGTGCCTTGCGATCACCGATCATGACGAGATCGCCGGGGCCCTCGAAGCCCGTGCGATCGGCGGCGTGCGGATCATCGTCGGCGAGGAAATCTCCTCGACCGACGGCCACGTGATCGGACTGTTCCTGGAAGAGCGGGTTCCGCCGCGGCTGCCTTTGGAAGAAACGGCCCAGCTCATCCGGGGCCAGGGCGGGCTGGTACTGGCGCCGCATCCTCGCGCGCTGCTTTGCCCCCAAAGCCTGCCCGCGCCGGCGCTCGAGCGGCTGCTGCCCTGGCTCGATGCCGTGGAAATCTGCAACGCGCAAAACCCGCTCTGGTCGGAAAATGCGTGGACACGGGATTTCGCGCGCCGCCACGGGGTCACACCCTATGTCGGCGACGACACACACCTGCGCGGCTATCTGGCGGCGTGCTTTCAGGTACTGCCACCCTTCGATGGGCCGCAGGCTTTCCTGGCAGCGTTGCAGCGGGCCGAGCTGCACGCCGGCCGGTTCGGGCTGGGCTACGTCGCGGCGATGGGCTTCGAGACTGTGTGGCGGCGGGTGTTTCAGCGGCCGCTGCCGGGTCTGGGTGCGAACGCTCCGACCGCGCGGCGGGCGCAGGCGGGCGAACCCGGTCCGCCCCCGAGATGCACAGGCTCCAAGGCCGCTTGCGGACAAGCCGATTGTGATTAGAGAATATGCGCTGCTGCCCGGCCTTGGCGCCCGGCGCCGAGTTCTGCTTTGACGCCCACGGGAAGCGTGTGCGAGGTCGACTGAGATGGAAAACGATCGTCCGCCCCCCGCATCCGAAATTTTCGGCTCGCTGACCTTCATCGGCGAAGTGATGCGCCGGCATCTGCCCGAGGACGTGTACCACAAGCTGCAAATGACCATGGACCGCGGGCTGCCGCTCGATCCGGCCATCGCGAACGCCGTCGCCACCGCGATGAAAAAGTGGGCCATGGAACACGGCACCACGCACTACACGCACTGGTTCCAGCCGCTGACCGGCTCCACCGCCGAAAAGCACGACGCCTTCTTGAGCCCCAACGGCGACGGCGGCGCCATCGAGAGCTTCTCGGGCGATCAGCTCATCCGCGGCGAGCCGGACGCCAGCTCGTTTCCCTCGGGCGGCATTCGCGAGACGTTCGAGGCCCGGGGCTACACCGCCTGGGACGCCACCAGCCCGGCCTTCATCTTCAAGACCGGCGACAGCCCGACGCTGTGCATCCCGACCGCCTTCGTCTCCTGGACCGGCGAAGCGCTCGACAAGAAGACGCCGTTGCTGCGCTCCGTGCAGGCGGTCAGCGAGCAGGCCCTGCGGATCCTGCGGATCTTCGGCACCGACGCCGGCGTGTCGCAGGTCATCACGACGATCGGCTGCGAGCAGGAGTTCTTTCTGGTGGACCGCGCCTTTTACGACCGGCGCGAGGACTTGCGGCTGTGCGGCCGGACGCTCGTCGGCGCGCCGGCCCCCAAGGGCCACCAGCTCGACGACCACTATTTCGGGGCGATTCCCGAGCGCGTGATGGCGTTCATGAACGAGGTCGAGCGGCGGCTGTATGAGCTGGGCGTGCCGGTCAAGACCCGGCACAACGAGGTCGCCCCCAACCAGTACGAGTTTGCGCCGGTCTACGAGAGCGCCAACGTCGCCGGCGACCACCAGATGCTCACCATGCAGATGCTGCGTACGGTCGCCGAGCGCCACGGGTTCGTCTGCCTGCTGCACGAAAAGCCCTTCGCCGGCATCAACGGCTCGGGCAAGCACAACAACTGGGCCCTGGCGACCGACACGGGCGTGAACCTGCTCGATCCACACGACGAGGCGCACACGAACATGCAGTTCCTGGTCTTCCTGACCGCCGTGGTCCGCGCGGTCGACCTGCACGCCGACCTGCTGCGGGCTTCCGTGGCCAGCGCCGCCAACGATCACCGCCTGGGGGCGAACGAGGCCCCGCCGGCGATCATGTCGATCTACCTCGGCGACATGTTGAACGACATTTTCGATCAACTCGAGCGCGGCGAAGCGCGGACCACGAAAAAGGGCGGCCAGCTCCTCCTCGGGTCCCGCGCGCTGCCCGAGATTCCGCGGCACAGCGGCGACCGCAACCGCACCAGCCCCTTCGCGTTCACCGGCAACAAGTTCGAGTTCCGTGCCGTCGGTTCCAGTGCCTCGGTCGCCTGGCCCAATACCGTGCTGAACGCGATCGTGGCCGAGTCGCTGGACTACATGGCCACCGAGCTCGAAAAGCGGGCGGGCAAGAAGCCTACCCCGGCTAAGCTCGCTGCCGCCGTCCAGACGTTGCTCCGCGACGTCGTCAAGCAGCACCGCCGCGTCATCTTTGACGGCGACAACTACAGCCCGGCGTGGCACCGGGAGGCCGAGCGGCGTGGCTTGCCGAACCTGCGGACGACCGCTGACGCGATCCCCGCCCTGGCCACGAAGCGGGCCCAGACCCTGTTTGAGCGGTATGGCGTACTGAGCAAGCGGGAGTTGCAGGCGCGGGTGGACGTGAACTTCGAGCGGTACAACCGGGTGGTCGCGATCGAGGCCCGTACGCTGGCGTCGATGCTGAAGCGTGAGGTGCTCCCGGCCGCGCTGCGTTTCCAGGGCGAGCTCGGCACCGCGGTCGAAGCCACGCTGGAGGCCGGCGTGAAGTGCCCGGACAGCAAGGCGCAGCTCCGGGAAGTTGTCCATCTCGTCGCGCAACTGCGGAAGGCCATCCGCGCCGTCGAGCAGGCCGAAGCGCAGCCGGCGGGCGATGGCGAGAAACACGCCCGCCACATCCGCGACAAGCTCTTGCCCGCGATGGCCGCGGCGCGGCGCGTCGCCGACGCGCTCGAACAGCTCATCCCCGACGACCTGTGGCCGCTGCCGCGGTATTCGGAGATGTTGTTCGTGAAGTAAGCTGGCAGTATGGTGCACGCTCAAAGCGTCAACGGCCTCGCCTTTCGCGCCACTTCCACGATCGCCGACAGCTTGCGCGAAACCTCCGGGTCGATCCGGTCCCTGGGCACAAGCGATGCCAGGACGTGATAGTCGGACTTGCGCAACTGAAGGGGGAGCTTCAGCTTCTCAAAGAACTTCCGGAACACCGGATCGAGGAAATCGTCGGTGGCCTTGATATCCGCCGACCACGGGTCGGGTTTGCTCAGCGTTTGCAGGGCCTTCGCAACCTCTTCAATCGCCGCCTGCATCGCGCTGGTGCGCTTGTCGCGCTCCGCAATGCCGAACAGGTCGTCGGACTGCTGTCGCCCGGCATAGGCGCGCAACACGTCCGGCAGGCAGAAGTAGTTCTCGATCTCGCGGCGTCCCCACATCAGCTCCGTGAGCGCGGTGCCCACTTGGAGCTGCGTGTCGATCCGGTCAAAAAGCGCGATGCCCAGCAAATCAGGCTTGGCTTCGCGCAACCCAAAGAAGTGATCGCGCGCGCGCTGCGGCAGATTCGTCGCGACGTAATGGACAAACGGCCGTTCGAGGCATTCCAGCGCCTCGTGTCCGAGGGTCCGGGCAAACGCGCGGAGGACGTCCAGATCCGTCGAGTTCTCCGAGTACAGGACCCAGCCGGTCTGTTCGGCCTGGTAGTACTGGTCAAACCCGATATCGCGCAAGGCCTTCAAGACCTGCGAACCACGGTCGTCGATGCGGTGTGGCCGACCGACGAACGCGATCACCGTGTCCCGATCGGCGGCTTCGTTCAGGACGACTTCTGAATGGCTGGCCGCGATGACTTGCGAGTTCTGCCGCGCGGCAACATCGGTCAACAGAGTGTACGTCTGGCGCTGCCGCAGAATCTCCAGGTGCGCGTCCGGTTCGTCGAGCAACAACACGGTCCCGGGATTTGCATACAGGTGGGCGAGCAGAAGGAGCGTCTGCTGAAGGCCGCGGCCGGACGACGACAAGTCCAGTCGCACGCCGTTCGGTTCCCGGTACGCCATTGTGATTTCGCCGCGCTCGGCGATGTAGTCCGGGGACAGCAATTCCACGCCGAAAAGCCGTTGGATGTCCGCCACCAGCGCCTCCCAGTGCGTCTTCGAGCTTTCCTGGGAGTAGATCTGATAGCACAAGTTACGCAGCACCTGCGCCGTCTGGCCCTCGCCGATCAAAACGTTTATGCGCCCGGGCTCCCACTTGGGTTCGACCGCCGCCAGTCCCGACATGGGCGGCAGGAAGGCCACGCGGACCTTGGCCGCTTGCGGTGGCACGGGCATGCGCTCGGTTCCGCTGCCCTCTGCAACCCGCAGCGGACGGCAGTAGAAGGACTCCTCGTTGGCATAGTCGAACTCCAGGCCGCAGGACCACACTTGCCCCTCGGTCAGCCCGTCGACCAGGACGGCGATGCGGATGTTCTGGGTTTTTGTCGAGGGCCGCCCGTTCTTCTCGCTGGATTCGACGTTGCGGACGTGCAAGTCGCACCACAGGAGGTTCGCGTCGGGCACCGGGATTGAGATCAGGTCGCGCCGGTTAATCGTCACCCCGGGACGCTTCTCAGGCGACGCCTTGCCCTGTCGCTTCTCGTTCCACCGCCGCACTCCGATTTCCCACAACGCCAGCGCTTGGAGAGCGGTCGTTTTCCCCGAATTGTTGGGCCCGATCAGCACGACCGCCCGCCCAAGCTCGATATCGGCCTCCATGAACCGCTTGAAGTTCCTGATTCGTAGGCGCGTGAGCATTGTGACAGTCTCATGCCTCCATGCCTCTCCTGCAAGGGCACCCACGGGCTCTTCGGTTTGGCGCCGGCGCCGCTTCCACCCACAATACTCCACCGACGATTCCGCATGGAGATTGCGATGACAGCGGACGAAGTGCTCGCCTTGGCGCGTGAGAACGCCGTGGAGTTCGTCGACCTGCGCTTTGTGACGCTTACCGGCCGGACCGGGCATACGACCCTGCCGATCGAGGAGTTGAGCGCATCAGCGATCCAGCGCGGCGTTGCCGGCGGCGCGGCAGTGCCAAACGACCGGCTACTGGTGCCAGCCACCGACACCGCCGTCATCGACCCGTTCTGCCAGCATTCGACCCTCGCGCTGCTCTGCGACGTCATGATCGCGGCTACCGGCGACGACGCGCCGGACGATCCGCGCGCCGTGGCACGCCGTGCCCAGGAGCACCTGCGCGCGACCGGCATCGCCGATGAAGCGCGCTTCGGCGTCGAGATCGAGTTCTTCGTCTTCGACCAGGTCTGCTATGAGCAGCAAGTGAACGCGGCGCGGTATCAGGTCGATTCGCGGGAGGGCGCTTGGCAGAGCGGACGCGACGAGCCCGACAACCTTGGCACGCAGCCCCGCTATGGCGAAGGTGCGCTCGCCCTGGCGCCGGCGGACAGCCTGCACAACCTCCGCGCCGAGATGGTCGCCGCCCTCACCGCCTGCGGTATCCGCGCCCGCGGTCACCGTCACGGGGCCGCAACCGGCGGACAGGCCGCGATTCGCCTGGCGCCGGTCCCGCTGCTGCGTGCCGCGGACCAGGTGACGACCTGCAAGTACGTCGTCCGCAACGTGGCCGCACGACACGGCAAAGTCGCCACCTTCATGCCGAAGCCTCTCGCGGGCGAGCACGGGAGCGGGCTGGCGGCTTCGCTGTCACTCGTGAAGGGCGAACAGCCGCTATTGTGCGATCCGGAGCGCGCCGCGCTGCGCGAGGCGGGCCGCTGGGCGGCCGGGGGGTGGACCCGCCACGCAACCAGCCTCCTGGCGCTGACCTGCCCGACGACGAACAGCTACCGGCGACTGGCCGCGGAGTTTCGGGCGCCGCGGACGCCCGCGCGGGTGCCGCCGCCCTCGCTGGAGATCGATGGTCTCGCCTTTCCGGTCGCTGACCCGAGCTGCAATCCGTATCTCGCGTTCAGCGCACTACTTATGGCGGCGCTGGATGGGATTGCCGGGCGCGTGGACGCGGGCCCCTCCGATGCGCACAGGCTCCCCGGGGGCCTGGAAGATGCGCTGCGCGGGCTCACCAGGGACCACGCCTATCTGTGCGCCGCCGGCGTGTTTCACGAGGAGATGATCCGCGAATGGGATTCCATGAAGCGGCACGACGAGGTTCTTGCTCTCAGCATGCGCCCGCATCCGTACGAGTTCTGCTTATACTTCGACGTGTGAAAGGCATCCGTCGAGCCGCCGGGCCCGTCTGGCTGAAAGTGGAGAATTCCGCCGGGGGATGAAAACCGCGCGCCTAGAGCGTATATTCTCCACATTGGCTCCGTAGCGCGGGCATACTTCTGCGCGCCGGCCGGAGAAGCAGGATGTCTTCGAACCTGGATGAACAACTGGGGCTGCGTTTGCAGGAGGAGCACAAGGCGTTGCTCCAGCTCAGTCAGGTCTTGAAGGAACACATCGCGGCCCAGCCGGGCGGGAACATTGCGTCGTGGCTCCACGGCCTGCGGGCGGCGTTCGGCCGGCTGTACGCCCATATCGAGCGCGGCATCGCGATGAAGACGAAGGACGGGTATCTGGAGGTCATCCTGAAGGAGCGGCCGACGCTGACCCGACAGGTCGAATCCACCAAGAGTGAGCACGCCCAGATCCTCCGTATGGGCGAGGGGGTGCGGAACGATCTGGCTGGCGTCGGTCCCGAGGAAAACGTGCTGGTCGCCGATGCCTGCGCCCGCGTGCAGCGCTTCATGTCCGTCGTTGCCCAGCACGAGCAACGCGAGAACATGATTGTGATGTTCGCGTTCAACCAGGACCTGGGGAGCTACTAGCGCCTGCCAGTTTGACAGACGCGTGACATAGCCAGCGCCCGACCAGGCGGGAGCGACTGGGATCACTGGCGCCCCCGGAGGCGCAGTTGTTCAGCGTAATTCTTTATGCAGCAACGTGTTACGAGTGTGCGTTAGGCGGCCGGCATGGCGTTGGCACGAGGTTTGCTCACACAGGAGCTGTTCTGGTGCGCGCAGGGCGCGCCGGACTACCTGGTTGCTGGCCGTTTGCCGGAAGACAAGTTGCAGATTCTAAGGAGAGACTATGAGCAGGGTTGCGATTCGTCCGCTCGGGGAGAAGGTATTGGTCAAACGCCTCGAGGCCGACGAGAAGACGGCCGGCGGCATCGTGCTGCCCGACACCGCCAAAGAGAAACCCAAGCGGGGGAAGGTCCTGAGTGTCGGCGACGGCCGCTTGCTCGATACCGGCGAGCGGAAGCCCTTGCAGGTCAAGAAAGGCGACCAGGTGCTGTTCAGCAGCTACGCCGGCACCGAGGTCAAGGTCGAAGGCGAGGAGATGATCATCATGGATGAGAGCGACATCCTCGCGATCCTCGGCTAGACTCGACTTCGTGAACGCCGGCTGCCAGTTTGACAGCCGGATTGCCCAAGGAAATGACGAAGTGCCATAACCTATTGTCAGTAAACGCCTTGTGTTGAGGAACAGCCAATGGCAGCAAAGCAGATCGTATACGAGATGGAAGCCCGAGAGGCGATTCGCCGCGGCGTGCGGCAACTTTCGCGGGCGGTGAAGGTGACCCTCGGTCCGCGCGGCCGCAACGTCGTGCTCGAGAAGTCGTTCGGCGCGCCGACGGTGACCAAGGACGGCGTGACCGTCGCCAAGGAGATCGAGCTCGAGGACGCCTACGAGAACATGGGCGCCCAGATGGTCAAGGAGGTCGCCAGCAAGACCTCGAAAGACGCCGGCGACGGCACAACCACCGCAACTATTTACGCCGAAGCGATTTACGACGAGGGCCTGAAGAACCTCGCCGCCGGCGCGAACGCGATGGAGCTCAAGCGCGGTATCGACATGGCCATCAGCGCCGTCATCGACGCCCTCAAGAAGATGGCCGTCCCGGTCAAGGGCAAGGAGCAGGTCGCCCAGGTCGGCATGTGCGCCGCCAACCAGGACAAAGAGATCGGCGACAAGATCGCCGAGGCCATGGACAAGGTCGGCAAGGACGGCGTCATTACGGTCGAAGAGGGCAAGAGCATCGAGACGGTCGTCGACCTGGTCGAAGGCATGCAGTTTGACAAGGGCTACATCTCCCCGCACTTCATCAATAAGCCCGAGTCGATGGAGGTCGCGCTCGACAATCCCTACATCCTGGTGCACGAGAAGAAGATCTCGGCGGTCAAGGATCTGCTGCCGCTGCTGGAGCAGATCGCCAAGGCCGGCAAGCCGCTGCTGGTCATCGCCGAGGACCTGGAGGGCGAGGCCCTCGCCACCCTCGTGCTCAACAAGCTCCGCGGCATCCTCCAGTGTTGCGCGGTCAAGGCCCCCGGCTTTGGCGATCGGCGTAAGGCGATGATGGAAGACATCGCGATCATGACCGGCGGCACCGCGGTCTTCGACGACCTGGGGATCAGCCTTGAGAAAATCTCCCTCGGCGAGCTCGGTAAGGCCAAGCGCGTGGTCGTCAACAAGGACACCTGCACGCTCATCGAAGGTGCCGGCGAGACCGCAAAGATCAAGGGCCGCATCGAGGCCATCAAGAACGAGATCGAGGCCACCACCAGCGACTATGACCGCGAGAAGCTCGAAGAGCGGCTGGCGAAGCTGTCGGGCGGCGTGGCCCAGATCAACGTCGGGGCCGCGACCGAGGTCGAGATGAAAGAGAAGAAGGCCCGCGTCGAGGACGCTTTGCACGCCTGCCGCGCCGCGGTCGAAGAGGGCGTTCTCCCCGGCGGCGGCGTCTCGGTCCTGCGCTGCGACGAGGCCCTCGATGCGGCCTACAAGAGGGCGCGGGGCGATCAGAAGACCGGCGTGGACATCGTCCGCCGGGCGCTGCGGGCGCCGATCAAGCAAATCGCTGAAAACGCCGGCCTGGACGGCTCGATCGTGTGCCAGAACGTGCTCGAGAACAAGGGCAACTACGGCTACAACGCGTTGACCGAAGAGTACGGCGACCTGGTGAAGATGGGCGTGATCGTGCCGCTGAAGGTCGAGCGCATCGCGCTTGAAAACGCGGCCAGTGTCGCGGGTTTGCTGCTGACGACGGACGCGGCGATCTGCGAGATCAAGGAAAAGGACGAGGACAGGGGCCCCGGCCCCGGCCGCGGCGGCATGGGCGGCATGGGCGGCATGGGCATGTAGGATTCCCTCTCCCTTCTAGGGAGAGGGCGGGGAGAGGGTATGTGCCGCCACTACGGGGACGCAGCGAACTGCGTCCCCGTTTCAGTTCCGCCCCTTTTTGGTAGCGAATGCCATGGGCGTAAGGGCGCGAATCGGAGATGCCAAAGTACTGTGGGAGGCGGGCCGAGATGAAGGCGCCGTCATCCAGGTCCTCATCGCCGTCGCGGCAACCGTGCGCAAACGCTACCCGGCGCCAATCAAAGACGCCCTGGCGTATAAGAAGTTCATCCGCGACGAGCTTCTGAAGATTACTAACGGCCCCATTTACGGAGTAGCGTTTTACTATGACGGGAAGAGCAAAGTCTGGCTCGGAGATGTGATATACAAGTTCCTCAGATGTGGACTGGTCCATGAAGGGAGCCTCCCACGGAACTTTCGGCTCGCAAAGCCGGTACCTGGCCCGGGAATCCCATTTGGAATGTCGCCGAATCGAAGACCGTACGATGGCCAGTTGATGAACCAACTTGAGCTCGACGACGTTCTGGGGTTTCCCATTGGGTGGATCTGGAATTTGATACGCGTGGTCGCTGAAGCGCCGGAGAACAAGAGTGAATTCCCAGATGGAACCTATCCGTTGCCGCCCGGCTACTCGGTGAGCGCCGGATTCCAGGTTTACACTCCAGACGACCATCCAGAGCGTTCGCCTGTCGCAGCTAGAACGGATTGTGACCGAGAGACCCACCAATGATTGATGAGACCGCACGGAAGCGTATCGCAGACGCCATTACTGGGCGCCTCGCGACATCAGGGAAGTCACTTCACTGTCCCATGTGCGGCCACGACAAGTTCATGCTTGTCGATGGTTATTTCACGTCGTTTATACAAGACGCTCTGGGTAAACTCTCACTTGGCGGTCCAGGGGTACCCACTGTGGCGCTAATCTGTCTCAACTGCGGCTTCTTGAGTCAGCACGCCATGGGGGTACTTGGCCTTCTCGCAAAGAAGGAGGAAACCACAGGTAACCCAGATAAGGAGGCGACCCAATCGGATAAGCCTGAGAGGGGTGTGCGATGACACCGACCAGAAAGCAGCCCTCGAACATCGCACTTGACGTCCTGACAAACGTGTACCAAAACACAACGTTGCAGACTGGGGCTCCTCAGCCGTTTTACATTCTCCACCGCGATACCATACGTAACTTCCTGCATGAAAAGATGGGCGTTTTTGGCCTCCAAGCGAGAGCCTTGGGCCTTCTCGGCATTGAAGCCTCGCTAATTGTCGCGCTCGCTACCGCGACCTTCCACGATTTGTGGTTTCTCAAAGGGGATGTGATCGGCGCTGCCTTTGTCATCGCAGCGATCATCATAGCGATTCTGCTTCTCACAGATATGGTGGCTTTGTGGCGCACTCGAAAGGAGCGCAGTGTCGATGTTTTAACCGACCAACTTGGCAAACAAGGAACGTCCATTGCCCCAACACCACTGTCCGGCCTGGATATCAAGGAGTTGTAGCGCAACAAAAAGGGACAGCCACCTATTATAGATGTCCTAGCGACCGCGCCGGGGGCGGCCGGCAGCACCGCGCTCCGTCCGCCCCGTTGGGGTGGGGGGGAGAGTTGCCGGGCGATGGCCTCCCGTGGGTTTGCCCGCCGTCGGCGGGCGACACCCGCGGCTATCCGCCGCGGCGGATCGGCCGTTTTAGGGCCGGGAGGGGTCAGGCGTACACACGGGGATTTCTTGCATGTGGGGCGAGTGAACCCATCAATCGCCCTGTGCGAGGGCTCGTGGCGCGTGTTGAAACGGGGACGCAGCTAGTTTCTCTTACCCTCAGAGTCCTGGCATGCGCGAGTGGAGGAAACGGGGACGTGGAGGAAACGGGGACGCAGCTAGTGTCTCTTACCCTGAGCGTCCCGGCAGGGGCGGGTGAACCCCTCAATCGCCCCCGGCGGGGGCTCGGTGGCGCGCCCCAACGCGGCCACACCACGGGCTTGCGCCACGTGGCTACTCTCAAACGCCCTCATGGGGCTGGGCGCGAGGAGGCTCCTCTGCCGATGGCCGCCATGCGGCCGCGATGCGCTGCTCCGCACGGACCGCACGCCGGGCGAGGATGACGAAAAGCAGCAAAAGGCCGGCAGACAGAAACGTGACCCACCAGCCCGCGAAGTACACGATCGCGAACAAATCGTGCCAGAGGTTGGTCGAACGGTACCACTGTGTGGAGTACGCCCGCGGAGCAAAACGTGCGCCGCACGCATAGAGACCCTCGAGCACGAGTCCGCCGGCCACGATCCAGGCCAGGAACCTGACCTTCGCATGCCGCGTACGACCCAGGATTCCAGCCAAATACAGGAGAAAGGCAACGGTCAGTACGGTGGCCAGCACGCTGAGCAACAGCCCGAGGCCGGGCTCGGTCGCGGCGATCGGCAGATCGAAGCCCGGGGCCCAGCGGAAAAGCTGCCGGAATAGGGCCAACAGGCAATAGGGGGCAGCGCAGGCCCGCGCGATGCGCCGCGCGCGGGAATCTGCTTCCGGCCGCGTGCCCAGCTCCGGAGCCGTGGCCTTCAACACGCCGATTGTACCTACGATGGTTAGCGCAATCACGACGCACGTCATGAGGAACGACGCTCCAGTCGTCAGCAGCCCAAACAGAATCAGCCAGCAGGCGGCAAAGTTGAGGGCGTCCCCAACGATCAGCCACTTGAGACCCGCCGAGAAGCCGGACAGCCAGCCCCGGTCGGCGAAGCGGAGCATGTCACCGCTGAGCGACTGCAATACCTCCGCACCACATTCCGGGCATTGGTGCTGCGGCGTGAGCCCGCGCAGGTCGTAGCCGCAGCGGACGCATGGCGCGGGCGCCCCAATGGCCCCGGATTCATCCAGCGGCACAAGCAAAGGCCTGACCGCACTGGCTGATGGCTCGCAACTCACGAGCCGAATGTAGGCCCCGCAACATCGGTCGTCAAAACAAAAGAGAAACCTTCAGGCGTAGGCTGAGCTGGGTCTTCGAAGCCCAGCATTCGAGAGCCCCGCGTGGAGCGAATGACGGTAGCCACGGGCGCAGCCCGTCGACTCCAGCCCCAACCCGCGCAGAGCTCCGGCAGGGGCGAGTGAACGCTTCAATCGCCCCTGGCGGGGGGCTCGGCGTCTCGCCCGACACCCCCACCACGGGCTCGCGCCCCGTGGCTAGTCTCAAGCGCCACGGGAGTGGCTTCCGGCCCCGACGGGGCCGACGATCGTGGCCAGGGGTGCGGTCCGCCGCTTTACGGGCCGGGCCGGGAGGCATAGAGTCTGTCCGGCCTCGCCGATGCGGACTCGGGTACAGCGCCTGCATTTATGTCCACAGCCTCCCGATCGGAGCTTCGCCTTCCCAACCTGCTGATTCGAAACCCGAACTTCGTTTTGTTGTGGGCCGCCTATGGCATCAGCGCGCTCGGGGACCACCTCAGCGAGATGGCCCTGTTCCAGACCGCCGGGGGCTTCGACCGCCCCGACTCGACCCGCGTCCAGGCGCTCATGACCTTCTGCTTCTTCCTGCCCTTCGTCGTGCTCGGGCCGCTGGCCGGGTGGTGGGCCGACCGTTTCAGTCGCAAGTGGACCATGATCGCCGCCGACCTCATCCGCTGCACGATCATGGGCAGTCTGCCGTTCAGCGTGCCCTGGCTCTTCGGCCTGCGGCTGGGCGACTTCGCCGTCGGCCTCCCGCTGGCCGCGGCGGGCATGTTCGCGGCGTTCTTCTCGCCGGCCCGGCAGGCCATGGTGCCGACACTGATCCGCGACGACCAACTGGTGCGCGCCAACGCGATGATCAGCGCGCTGGGGACCATCGGGGCGATCCTGAGCGCGGTCATCGGCGGGTACCTGGTCGACCTCAGCAAGGCCGGTTATATCCATCTGGACTGGAACTATCGCCTCGACGCGCTCAGCTTTGTCCTCAGCGCCGTCCTGCTCGCCGGCATCGTCCGCCGCGGCGGATCGCGCTCGCGCGTCGTGCCCCATGAGATGGCGGCCGGCGTCTGGACGCCCTTGCGGGAAGGCTTCGCGTATGTCCGGCGACATCGCCGCGTGCTGCAAATCATCCTGCTCGGCACGGTGTTCTGGGCCGCGGCCGGCATCGTCATCTCGGTCATTCCCGGGATCGTGCGGGACATCTTCGGGGGCCAGTACTCCGACGCCGGCATGTACCGCGGGCTGATCGCCGCCGGCCTGGCCACGGGGGCCGCGCTGCTCACGCTCGTCGGGCCGGCCCTGCCCACGCCGCTGGGCGTGCTCATCGCCCTGCTCGGCGGCGGACTCTGGGTTTGGGCGCTCGATGCGGCCCTGCTCCTCAAGCTCGGCCGCCTCTTCAGCGGGGTGTGCCTGTTCATGATCGGCGTCCACGGGGCCGGCATCCTCGTGAACGTCATGGTGATCATCCAGCATTTCGTGCCGGACGCGCGGCGCGGACGGGTCTTCGGCGTGTCGGACATGTCCACGATGGCCGCGATTGTCATCGCCACCGGCCTGCTTGGCCTGCCGGACATCAAGCATCTGGACCACTACATCCCCTGGCTGCTCGGCGTGACCGGCGCGGGGCTGTTGCTGGCGCTCGCGCTCGCGTGGCGCGAATACCGCCGCGGCAATCCGTTCTCCGCGACCGTGTGGCTGATCTGGCAGATCGTCCGGCTGTATGCCGGGTTTTGGTGCCGGGTGCGGCGCAGCGGAGCATGTACGGTGCCGCGCACCGGCCCGGTAATTCTGGCAGCCAACCATACCTCCGGCGTCGACCCGCTCGTGATCCTCGGCACCTGCACGCATCGCGTGGTCAGCTTCATCGTGGAACGGCAATACTACGACGCACCGCTGGCCGGCTGGTTCATGCGTCTGGCCCGCTGCATCCCGGTGGATCGCGAAAACCCCGGCCGGTCATTTCTGGCCAACTCGCTGCGGCTGCTGAAAGAGGGCGGCTGCCTGGGGATTTTCCCGCAGGGAACGTACGTGCCGGCGGATGAGCCGGAGCCGGAGGCAAAGTCGGGCGTCGGCGCGCTGGCCCTGCGCACCGGGGCGATGGTGATCCCCTGTCACATTAGCGGCACGCGATACGCGTACAGCCCGTTTGTGTCGCTCTTTCGCCGGCACCGGGTGCGGGTGCGTTACGGCAAGCCGGTCGACCTTTCGGCATTCCGCGGCCGCGCGCGGGACAAGGACGCGCCGCAGGAGGCGAGCGGCGCGATCATGGCGGCGATTCGCGCCCTGGGCATGGAGACGGATGGCCGTGATGCCTAGACGGGACGTGTCGTCGGGGATCGATTGGCGCCACGCGCGGCTCGTGCTGCTAGTGGCGGCGCTGCTGCCGCTCGCGGTGACTGTGTTGCTTCGGCAGGATCGTGTTCCGCTTGGCTGCCCAGGCCGGTTCGTGTACCTGTACTCGCCCGTCGCGGCGTACCGGCTGGCCGCGGTGCCGGCGGCGGTGCTGCTGGCCGCGGTACTCGCGGCAGGAACGTGGCTCGCGGGGGCCGCGGCCGCAAGCCGCCGGCGCTGGGGCTTGGCACTCGTCGCAGTCGGTGCCGTCGCGCTCGCCTTCTGGGCGTACGTCGCCCCGCCGTACTACCGCACCCAGCACATTTTCAACGCGGAGTCGCCCGCGCAGGATGGAGCTTTTGTGCGCGAGGCGCTCCACGTGACCTCGGTTCGCGAGTACCTGCACGACTTCCCGCGGCGCGCCCAGGCCCCCCCGGCCGCGATGCGCGGCACGCGCGTCATCAGCAATCCGCCGGGCCTCACGCTCGTCGCCGTGGGCGTCGAGCGCCTTGTGCGGCAATTCCCTGTTCTGCATGAGCTGGCCCTTGGCCCATTGGTGAACGAGCTTCCGCCGACAGAGTCGGCGCGAGCACTTCAGTACGCCAATGCGGTCGGCCTGGTCTTCTTCTGGGTGCTGACCGCCCTCTGGGTACTCGCCGCGGGGGTCCTGTACTGGCTGGCACGGCTGTACCTGCCGCCGGTGACCGCCGTTGCATACGCGTTGTGTTGCGTGTTCGCGCCGGCCACGCTGCTGCTGACGCCCGGCAAGGATCCGGCTCAACTGCTCACCGTTGCCGTGCCGCTTTACCTCTGGCTGCGGGCGGTGCGTCGTGACCGCGTGACCCCCGCCGTGCTCGCCGGACTGGTGCTCCCCGTCGTGTGCCTCGCAAGCCTGGTTCACGTGTGGCTGGCCGCCATTGTGCTGGTGGCGACCTGGTTCGGCGCGGCGCGGCGGCGACGTTTTCTAATGCGGCAAGTAGCGCCCGCAGCCGCCGCGGCGGTCCTCGCCGTGCTCGGGCTGCATCTGCTGTGCGACGTGGACCTCATCGCGATCGCGCGATCCGTGGCACGGGCGCAAGCGGAGGTCACACGCGGCCCAAGCGCGATGCCGCTGGCCTGGCAGTTGCTCGGCGTTCCGCTGTTCCTGCTCTTCGTCGGCCCTGCTTGGTGGACGACAACGGCTTGGGCGGCCTTGCCGCAACTCGGCCTGCGTGGCCCCGCGCTGGCGCTTGGGGCTCGGAAGGAGCCCGCCGATCGCGACACGCGCCTCGGGCGCTGGCTGCTGATCGCCACGGCGGCCGTCATGCTCGCCACGATCGGATTCACGAACCTGGAGACGCCCCGGCTGTGGATCCCCTTTACGCCGCTCCTGTTGTTGGGGGCGTTGCTCCAGCTCACGGCCCTGCGCCGGCCGGACCGCCGGGTCGTGTGGCTCCTGGCCATGCTCGTCGCCGTGCAAGTGGTCGCGTCAGCGTTGCAATGGTCCCAGATGGACATGCGCGAGGCGGAGACGCGGCTGGCGGAGCAGCGTTTCTTCGGCTGACAGACAGTGCGGTCAGCGTGACAGCGCGGGCGCGTCGCTGTATTCTCCAGGCATGGCGACGTTTAACTCGGCAAAACTGATGGATGGGCGGCCGTTGGCGCGGCGCGTGCTCGAGGCGGCCAAAGCGAAGGTGGAGAAGATTCGCGCCGCCACCGGCGTGACGCCGACGCTGGCCACCGTGCTGGTCGGCGACGACCCGGCCTCGGCCGCCTATGTGCGCATGAAGCGCAAGCGCTGCGAAGACGTTGGCATGAAGTCGCTGGCCCTGGAGCTGCCGTACGACACGACCACCGAGCAGCTCGTCGCCGAAATCAAGAAGCTCGCCGATGACCCGGCCGTACACGGCATCCTGATCCAGCATCCCGTGCCCGCGCCGATCGACAAACGCGCCGCCTTCGAGATGATCCCCGTGGACAAGGACGTCGACGGCGTGACCTCCGCCACACTGGGCCGCGTCATTCTGGGCATGCCGGCCTTCGCTTCCTGCACGCCCGCGGGCATCATGCACCTGTTGCGCGAGTACAACGTCGAGCTGGACGGGGCCCACGCCGCGGTCATCGGCCGCAGCCCGATCCTCGGCCGGCCGATGGCGTCGATGCTGATCAATGCCCAGGCCACGGTAACGCTGTGTCACTCGCGCACGCGCTCGCTGCCGAGCATTGTGCGCAACGCGGACGTGGTCATCGCCGCCGTCGGCAAGCCGCGCTTCGTCCGTGGCGGCTGGATCAAGGTCGGCGCCGTGGTGGTCGATGCCGGCTACAACGAGGGCAACGTCGGCGACGTCGACTTCGAAGGCGCCTTGGAGCCGGCTTCGCTCATCACCCCCGTCCCCGGCGGCGTGGGCCCCATGACCATCGCCACACTGATCGACCACACCGCCGACGCAGCCGCGAAACAGCTCGGCGTCACGTTGTAGCGGCCGGGCTCTGTCCCGGCCGTTCGGAACGCGCAGCGCCGGCGAGCGCGTACTCGGAACGATGTGGCTGTACGATGGCCGATCAACCGATCCCCCAACCCGACCTCGTGACGCCGCCCACCGACGCCGGCCTGCGCTGCCCACAGTGTGACTACAACCTGACCGGCTTGTCGGAACCGCGTTGTCCCGAATGCGGCGAGGCGTTCGATTGGGAACAGGTGCGCCGTGCCGCGGCCAATCCGCCGCGCATCTACTTCGAGCGCGTCCGCGGCTGGCGGAAAGTACCGGGCTTCTTCGTCACCTGGGCGACGGTGCTGTTTGCGCCCTGGATCTTTGCCCGGCAAATCGTCCAGCGCAGCAGCGCGGCGCATGCGGCGGTTTTCTTGGTGGTGTGCTTCGCCAGCACGCTCCTGGCCTTCTTTTTCGGTTGCGGCTGGCCCACCTTCGCCGCGTGGCTGACGACCGCGGCCATCTACATTGTCCTCCAGGCGATAGGCCTGAGCCTGCTCGATGTGTCCGGCTGGCGCGAGCCGCTCGCCACGCTCCGCTTCTGGCTGCTCGCAGGCTGCTACACGTCCGCTGTGATGACGACGGAATTCGCCCCGGGACCGCCGTTCTTCGACGGCGGTGCCCTGCACTATGTGCTGTCGCTGAGTGTCGCGGGCTGGCTGCGTGAGCTCCAGAACGCCCGGCCCTACGCAGTCGGCGCCTTGCAGATGATCTTGTGGGTAGCGGCTCTCGGCTCCTGCTACTACGCGCGCCTGCGGTGCAGGCGCTGGCCGGTGTCCTTGGTTCTGCCCGCCGCCGTCGCGATTGCGCTGGGCACTCTTGCAGCATACGCGATGGCCTTCGAGCACATCGGCCGCCACCTTTACGATTGGTTTGATTGAGCTTGCGGCCCCGCCCGGGCGCTCACCGCAACACGCGCATGGTCATCCGCCGCAGCGCAAGCAGGTGAAACGCCGCCGTGTAGGCCAGCAGCAGCACAAGCGATAGCAGCGTCATGGGGGTGAACTCGGCCTTAAAGAGCGCCCGCGACAGCTCGATCGATGGCGTCAGCGGCACCAGCATCGAGATCACGTCCAGCACCACGTAATGCCCGCGGACCGGAAAGAACGTGCCCGAAAAGAAAAACACCGGCGTAATCACGCCGGTCGTGAAGAACGAGAAGTTGTTGATCATCTTCACGTAGCTGGTGACGATCAGGCCGATCGCCGCCCAGAGATAGCCGGTCACCGCCCCGACGACCGGCACGAGCACGCACCAGGCCGTCGGGCGGACGCCGAAGCAGAACGTCACCAGCACGACGATCGTCGAGAACACCGCCCCCTTGCTGGCACAGAACAGCATCTCGCCGGTGAACATCTCGCTCGTCCGCAGGTGCGTCCCCAGCATCGCGTCGTAGCTGTGCTGGTACGCGAGCCGCACGAACGTGCCGTATGTCGTCTCAAACACCGCCGTGAACATGGCCGAGCCGGCCAGCACGCCGCTGGCAACGTACGTCGCATACGGCAGCCCCTCGAAACGAGCCTGGGGCATGTAGCTCCCCAGTCCCAGCGCCACCGCGGTGAAGAAGAACAGCGGCTCGAGCACCGCGGGCGTGGCGTTGGCCAGAAACGTCTTGCAGTACACGCGGACGTGCCGATACCAGACGCCGAACAGGCTCCAGGCGAGCCCCGTCCGGAGCCGCACCGGGGCGCACAGCTCGGCGGGCTGAACCGGCGACGCGCTCATTCGTGCAACCCCCGTCCAGTGAATTTTAGGAACACGTCTTCCAGGTTGGCGTGCCGCAGCACCGCGGACTGCGCGGGCAGACGGTCGTACAGGGCCTGCAGCGGCGGCTCGGTGCGGGCATAGAAATAGTCGGCGTCGCCGGCGTGCTCGTGGCGGATTTCGCCGTCAATCGGCGGCAAGTCCGTCAGACCCGAGGCTTGCAGGACATAGCGTTCGAGATGCTGCTCGATCAGCTCGTTCGGCGGGCCGCTCAGGATGATTCGGCCGCGGTCCATGACCAGCACGCGATCGCTGAGCTGCTGGGCCTCCTCCATGTAATGGGTCGTCAGCAGGATCGTCATGCCCTGGCGTTTCAGCTCGCGCATCGCCGCCCAGATCGTGTGCCGCACTTGCGGGTCCAGGCCAGTCGTCGGCTCATCGAGAATCAGTAGCTTGGGGCTGTTCAACAGCGCCCGCGCAATCATCAGCCGTCGGACCATGCCGCCCGACAACGCCCGAATCGTACTCTTGGCCTTCGCGCTGAGGGCCAGCCATTCCAGCAATTCGGCTACGCGCCGCCGGCCCGTGCGGAAATCCAGCCCGCAATAGAGGCCATGCACGAGCAGGCACTCAGCGGCGTCCAGCTCGTTGTCCAGGTTGTTCTCCTGGAACACGACGCCGACGTGGGCGTTGATCCGCTTGCGGTCGCGCATGGGCGTCAGGCCGAAGACGGACAGCTCGCCGGCGGTCTTCTCGATCGCGCTATAGATCATGCGCATGAGCGTGGTCTTCCCGGCTCCGTTGGGCCCGAGAAACCCGACGCACTCGTTCGGCGCGATCTCGAAATCGACGCCATCGACGGCCTTCACGGCGCCGAAATGCTTGCCAAGGCCGCGAGCAGAGACCACGGATTGTGGCAATGGTTGCGGCATAGCGGGCTATGAAATACAGAATACAGAATATCGAATATAGCGCAAGCGGCAGGGTCCGCACGCTGTATTCTCTATTCTGTATTCTATATTCATGACTCCCTCACGGCAGCGTCCGAATTCTTATATTCCGGTACCACACCTTATCCCCGTGGTCCTGCAAGACGATGTGCCCGTTCCGCACCCGGCCGTAGTTGGGCATGCTCTTGAACTTGCTTTCGGCCACCAGCTTCTCCCACTCCGGGCTCTCCAGCTCGTACTCGACGATCTTCACGCCGTTGAGCCAGTATTCCACGCGTGGGCCGTCGGCGATGATCTGGACCTGGTTGAAGAAGCCGACCGGCCGCGTCACGTCGCGCAGCGGGGCGTGCAAGGCGTAGTTCGAGCCGGCGGAGGTCTTCGGGTCCTGGCCGTCCGGATGCTCCGCGTTGTCCAGTACCTGCATCTCCGGCCCGGTCTCCCAGGGCCAGCGGAACCCCTCGGCGGAGCGGAAGAAGATCCCGCTGTTGCCGCCCGGCGAAATCCGCCATTCGAGCTGCAGCTCGAAGTCGGCGAACTTCTCGTCGGTGGTGATGTCCCCGCCGGGGGCCATGCGGACCAGGCAGCCATCACTGACCTTCCAGCCCTGGTCGGGGAACGTGTCCTTGCCGAAGCCGCGCCAGCCGGTCGTCGTCTTTCCGTCAAACAGCAGCCGCCAGCCGGCCTGCTGCTCCTCTTCGGTCAGGAGGTTCTGCGGCTCTTTCGGCGGTGGCGGGAGTGCTTGACCAACCCGGTCCGGCGGAATCGCGCGCAGCGTGTACCAAGCCTCCGTGCTCCAGGGCAGCGCGCCGTCCTCCGCGACGCAGGGCGGAAGCAGCCGCACATAGACCACGTGTGCCGGCTGCAACCCGGCGATCTCCAGAAAAACACGCAGTCGATCCGGGGAGACGCTGGCCGCCTTGACCGGCGTCGTGCGGCCGTCGCGGGCCGGGTCGGTACCCTGGGCGGCGTCGAACGGCCACTGCTCCACGTAGTAGGATTCCGGGTCCCAGCCCACGCGCGGGTCAAGCGGCCTGCTGAATTCGATCTCGAGCCCGTCCGTCATCGCCCGCACCGCGAGCATCTCCAGAGCGGGTTTCGCCCCGACCACCAGCGGCACATCCGGCCCCTTCCCGAAGCGAAACACGCAACCCTGCGTAACGTCGCCGACTTGCTCAAGGAATACGCGCTTGCCCTCGCCCCCGGGCACGATCAGCTTCTGGCCGCTGTACGGGCCTGTGAACGGCGAGTAGATCGGCGCGCCGCCCAGCTCTTCCTCGCCCGGAATCCAGGCCACGGGTTCCGCCGCCGGTTGCCCTTCCTGGGCGCGCAGACACAAGTAGCTGTTCGCCACGCTCCATTGTTGCTCAGGCGACACGTAGCCACCTTTCTCGTCGGTCGTAAACCCCGGGTGCGGCGTCTCCAGCGGCCGGCCATCCCCCGGCCGTCCCCGCCGCAGCGGCGGGATGATGCTCTTCTTGCCCGGAGCGGTGGCCCGCGAGGCATTGACGGCGTGGCTCAGCGCGGCCGCGGGGATGGTCTCGAAATTGTCACCCCGCACGCCCGGCGGCTGCCACTGCAACGTGAGCTGCGCCCCGCCGGAGCTGTTGAAATGCGCGATGCGCAACGTGTGGCCACCCGGCCCCAGGAAAGTCCGGTAGTCTTTCGGCGTCGGGCCGTGCACGCCGTCATGGTCCACGACGAGCCGGTCGTCGATCCACAGCTTGGCGCCGTCATCGCTGACCAGGCGGAGCGTGTACGTGCCCAGCTTGCGAACGTCGAGGTTGCCGAGCACCTCCGTAACGAAGTTGCTCTCCAAAGGACCAAAACCCTTGCGGTCCGAGCGGAGATCGACCGTCGGCACGACCTTGGCCACGTTCGGCAACTGGCCCGGCGCGAGGTCCGGCAGCCAGCGCATCTCCTCGTCGACGTCGTACAGACGAACCACCAGCCCCGGTACGGTGTCTTGCGCCGCGGCCAGGCCGAGGGTCGCGAGACCGGCCAACAACGCGGTGAACAGCGACATTGCTCGCATAATCGGTCCTTTCGTCCCACTGCCTGCTGGTGCGAGAATCCCTTCTCGCACCCACTCCGGCGGGAATCCCTTCCCGCAAGCATGCACCTTCTGCAAAGCAGAGCTTTGCACTACGGGCCTACGGGCCAATCCGTTCCTGTCCATCCATGTACTTCCGCAACGCCGGCGGAACCGTCACGCTCCCGTCCGCGTTCTGGTTCAGCTCCAGCAGCGGGATCAGAATCCGCGGACTCGCAATCACCGTGTTATTCAGCGTGTGGCAGAAGTCCGGCTTGCCGGTGTCGCTACGGCGATACCGCAGGTTTAGCCGGCGGGCCTGGAAATCGTGAAACCGGCTGGCGCTGTGCGTCTCGCCGTAGGCGTCCCGGCTCGGCATCCAGGTCTCCAGGTCGAACATGCGGACCTTGCCCTGGCCCATGTCGCCGGTGCAGACGTCCATGACCCGGTACGGCAGCTCCAGCGCCTGGAGCACGTCCTCGGCGTTCTGGATGATGACCGCGTGCCAGCGGGCCGATTCCGCCGGATCGGCCTTGCAGATCACCACCTGTTCGATCTTGTCGAAGTAGTGGATGCGATACAGGCCGCGCGTGTCCTTGCCGGCGGCGCCGGCCTCGCGCCGGAAGCAGGTGCTCCGCGCGAAATACAGCTTGGGCAACTCGGCCTCGTCGAGGATTTCGTCGCCGTGATAGCCGGTGACCGGCACCTCGGCGGTCCCGACCAGGCTCTGGCTGTCGCGCTCGCAGATGTAGACCTCTTCCTGGTGCAGCGGGAAAAAGCCGGTGCCGTACATGAGTTGGTTGTCCACCAGGACGGGCACCGTGAGCGGCGCGAAGCCGCGGGCCAGCATCCATTCCCACGCCAGCCGCAAAACCGCTTCGTGTAGCTGCGCGCCCAGGCCGCACAGGACGTAGTTGCGGCTGCCGGCAATCTTGACGCCGCGATCGACGTCGATAATCCCCAGGGCGGTGCCCAGCTCCAAATGGTCCTTGAACTCAAAGCCAAAATCGGCCCTGGTCTTCGGCGCGCCGACCCGCCGGACCTCGATGTTGCTCGAGGGGTCGGCCCCGATGGGCGCCGCGGGGTCCGGAATCTGGGGCACGAGCAGCATGAGCTCATGCAACTCGGCCTCGATCGGCTCACGCTGGGCGTCGATCTCTTTCAGGCGTGTCTTCAACTGCCCCATCGCCTGACTGAGCGCCGCCTTCTCTTCCTTCGGCGCCTTAGCGATCCGCTCCCCGGTCAGGTTCTGCTGATGCCGCAGCTCGTTGAACTCGGTTTCCAGCGCCCGCCGGCGGGCGTCCGCCGCCAGAATCCGGTCGATATCGACCTGCACGTTCTTGTCGCGCGCGGCCTTGCGGACCAGGTCCGGATTCTCACGGATGAGCTTGATGTCGATCATGCAGCGGCCTTTCCGGGGAGGTAACCGCCAAGACGCCAAGAGCGCCAAGAAGACCACTTTTCTCCGAGTTGGCAGCCACGGGGCATTATATGCGGGGCTGGACGTACCGCGAGGGCGGGGCGGGTTGCGTGCCGGTGTGCGGGCGCCAGTCTTCCCAGGCGGCGCGGACGGCGCCGTGGACGCCGGGCCCGTCTATGTCGCCGGTGACGGTGACTTCGACGGAGCGAATCGTCTTCAGCACGTCGAGCGTGGTCCGGAGAACCGAGGGATCCGCCGGCGGCGTGACCGCGGCCCGCCAGCCGATGAACCCCGGCGGCACGTACCATAGACGTTCCGGGTCGCGAGCTTCCCGCAGCCAGCGCTGCAAGCGCCGACCGTGCTCGCACGCCACCTCGCACACGGCCGGGTCGGCGTTCGGGTGCCGGAGGAGCTCGGCGTGCAGCTCAACCATTTGGGCGACGTGGGTGGCCGGGCCGCGTGAAATCAGTCCCGGTCGTGATCCCCCGGCCAGTGGGAACAGGTCCAGGCCGTGGTACGTCAGGTAGTCGCGAATCTGCTCCACGCTGTGGCGCGTCGAGCCGACGGCCATCAAAGCATCCAGCGCCTCGGCGACGCCCGTCTCGCCGGTCACGACTGTGCGGACCTCCACCAGCGCCACCCCCGGCTGCGTGCAAACTGTAACGTGCACGCCGTCCAGGAGAGTCTGCGGAGCGCCGGCAGGTGTAGGGTCCGGCGCGGCGTCCGCGGCGCGGATTGACATACCTTCGCCCAAACGGGCAACGCGGGGCAGGCACACGGTCCGCGCCTTGCACAGATCGGCGGCTGCCCGTTGCAGATCGCCGACCGTAAGCTGCCCAATGCGCGGCAGCTCCCATTCCACCAGCCGCAGATCGCCCGCGACGACCTCGTAGAAACCCAGGTTCACCGCCCGGTCGGCGAAACTGCCGCGTTGCAGGCGCACAGCGCGGGCCGCCAGCGCACGGGCCCGATCAAGCTCGATCTCGGTCGGGATGGTTTGAGTTGCACGCCCGAGTTCCTCCTGGATTAATGTATCAAGCTCGCCCGTTCCCTGCGTGGCTTCTTCCGGCGCATCCACCGACAACACGACGAGCCCTGCAACGTGCCACGCCTCCTGCGACCAGCGCGGCGGCAGGCAGCCCGCCTCGGTCAGCCGGCGGTAAAGCGGGCCGTCGACCGGGTTACACAGGCGCTGCATAAGAACCGCCAGCGCCACGCTATCCTCGCTCCCCGCCGCGGGCGCGACCCAGGCCACATCCAGCCCGGCGTGCTCGGCCGGTAGCGGCGGCAAACGCACCGGCTCCGCTGCCGGCAACGGCCACCGCGCCCGCCGCCGCGGCTCGGCCCACGGCAGCCCGCCGAAGTGCCGGCGAGTTGCGTCCCGCACGGCCGGCGGCTGCACGTCGCCGATGACCAGGAGCGTCGCATTGCCGGGCACAAACCAGCGCTGCAAGAACTCCTGAACCTCGACCGGCGACACGCCCTTCAGCGAGTCGGTCACGAGTCCGGGCGGGGACTGATACGGATGGCCGGCAAACGCCGCCGCCAGCAGACGACGCTGGGGCTCCTCGTACCCGCTGGCAGCACGACCCGCGGCTTCGACCGCCGCTGCGACGCGTTCGGCGTCGACCGCGGGGCACCGCAACCGCTGGGCCTCGAGTTGAAGCGCAGCGTCGAGGAGCGGCGGCGGCAGGAACCAGGCGAAATAGCAGGCGTCGGGGAGCGTACAACTCTCAAGGCGCACGTCCGCCGCACGCAACGGCGCAGGCACGTCGGGAAAATGCTCCAGATAGCAGCGCGCGACCTCGCACAGGCCCGGGTACTTGGTCCCATCGTCCGCCGAGCCCGCGCGAAACCAGAGCTGGACGCTCACGAGCGGCTCCCGCGAATCCGGGACGATCACGACGCGCAGCCCGTTGTCCAGCCGGCTCACTTCCGCCGTTGGACCAACCGCCTGGAGCAAAGCCAGTATGGGGAGCACGAAAGCAGGCACGGCATTCTCCGGCGCTGGAGGCGAGCGCCGCCGGATTGTCCGGTGAACGAAGTGCCAATACCAGAGGCGTGGACCTCCTTGATTTGCCTGCGGCCAGAGGTATCGTGTGCGCGGGTCCATTTCCGAAGGGCGTCGGTATGAGAATCGCGCTGGTCGCCACCGAGGCACACCCCATCGGGCTTGGGCTCCGGTACATCTCCTCCTACCTGAAGACGACCGGCCACGACGTCGTGATGCTCTTCATGAGTTCGCGGCGTGACACGGCGCGGGCCGACTACCGGCCGGCGCTGCTGGACGATTTCGTTGACCGGCTGCGTGACCGCGACCTGGTCGGCATGAGCCTGATGACCAGTACATTCCACCGCGCCCGCGTCCTGACCGAGCATATTCGCCAGGCCGGCCTCCGCGCCCCAGTCGTCTGGGGCGGGGTGCACCCCACCGTCGCACCCGACGAGTGCCTGGAGGTCGCCGACGTGGTCTGCCGCGGCCCCGGCGAGGAGCCCATGCTGCAACTGGTCGAGCGGCTGGAGGCCGGGCACGACCCCACCGTGGTGCCCGGACTGTGGTTCCGCCCGCGGGGACCGCTGGGCGGCCAGGCGGCGACGCGCAACCCGCCCGCGCCCCTGGAGACGCAGCTCGACGACCTCCCGTTCCCGGACTACGAGCTGGAAACGCATTGGGTCGCCAGCAAGGAGTCGCTGGTACCGGCGCGACCCGAAAACTTGCGCGGCGCGCTCCACACGCTCCGCGCAATCACCGCCCGCGGCTGCCCCTATCAGTGTACCTTCTGCAACAACACCGCCCTCCGCAAAGTGCACGCGGACTTCCGCCCCTGGGTGCGCCTGCGCTCGCTGGACAACGTGCTGGCGGAGCTCCGTCAGGCTCTGGCGTGCTTTCCGACCATTCGGGCGATCAACTTCGTCGACGACCTGTTCCTCGTGCGCCGCGCGGAGGAGATCGAGGAATTCGCCGAGCGCTACAACGCCGAGATCGGCCTGCCGCTGGAGCTTGACGCCTTTCCAAACACCGTGAGCGATCGCAAGGTGCAGGCGCTGGCCCGCCTGCCGATCCAGCTCGTCAGCATGGGTATCGAGAGCGCCAGCGACGACACGCTGCGGAACATCTATCGCCGGCCCACGACGCCCGCGCGGATCGCGGAGGCGATTCAGACCCTGGCCCGGCACAAGGTGCGGACGGAGTATCACTACATCGTCAGCAATCCGTACGAGCCGGAGCGCAACGTCGTCGAGACGATGCGGTTCATCGCGACGCACCACCAGGGCCCGGCCGCGTTGCGCGTCTTCCCGCTGATGTTCTACCCCGGCACGCCGCTCTATGAGCGGGCGCGGGCGGACGGGCTGGTCGGCGCTCAGGATCACGCCGTGTACGACTACATGGGGACGGGGGCCCTGGAGGTTGCCCGGCACGATTACCTGGCCGTCTGGCTCCGCGCGGTGCTCAACCTCCGCAGCGTAGGCGTGCCGCGCTGGGTGTGCCACCGCGTCGTGGACTTCGCCGCCCACCGGCATGTCCGCAAGGTCCTCGACCGCCGGTGGTTCTGCCCGGCGGCGTTCATCGGCTACCAGGCCCTCCGCAAGCTGCTGCGCAACTTCGTGTACCAGCCGTTCATCCGGCCGCTCAAGTATCTCCGCCGCCGGGGCCGCAGGCCGCGAGCCAGCCAGCCGGCACGGTGGGTGATCCCCGCCGTGAACGTGGCCGCCCGGCGCCGGCGTCCGCTCTTTGCGGCTACCGGGCCGGCGGAAGTCACGGAAGCGGATTGCGGTGCCGCGTCGTAACCGGTCCCGACGTCTCGTTGCTCCGTAGGGTCCCGGGTTCGGCGTCTGTATCAATGCCGACCGGTTTTCGATCCGAAGGTGAAGTTGAAAAAAAGAGGCTGATCTGCAACCCTATGAGTGCTGTTGCTGTAAGAATCATGTTGGGCAGTTGTGCTCTGCGCAGACAGCCTAACCATAAGTTCTTCGCCTAAAATAGGATAGGTGCCGAGATGCCCATCGGGGAAGCGCTGGTAGCCAAGGGACTCATCACTGCGGAACAGCTTCAGGAAGCGCTTTCGCAGCGCAGCTCGCCCAGCGAGCGAGTGGACCAGGTCCTGATCCGCGAGCAGTTGGTGTCCGAGCGCGACGTGCTCGAGGTCTTCAGCGAACAGCTCATGATCCCGGTCGTGGAGTTGCGGGAGGCGGACATCGACCGCGAGCTGCTCAACCTCATCCCCAGCCAACTTGTCCACAAATACGGCCTGATGCCCATCGACCGCAACGGACGGGGCATCCGCGTGGCCACCTCCGACCCCTACAACATGTACGCCCTCGACGAGGTCCGTACCTGCATCAACGTGCCCGTCGAGCCCGTCCTCGCCACCCGGTCCGAGATTCACAAGTTGATCCGGGCCTTCTACGGCGTCGGCGGGGACGTCATCAACAAGATGGTCAAGGAGGCCGGCGAGCTCGAGATCATCGACGAGGCCAAGATCGAGTCCGAGGACCTCGACATCCAGATGGCCCAGGAGGCCTCGGTCATCAAGCTCGTCAACGAGATCCTCCTCGAGGCCATCGATCAGCGGGCCAGCGATATCCACTATGAGCCGTTCGAGAACGACTTCCAGGTCCGCTACCGCATCGATGGCGTGCTGCACATCGCCAACGTCCCGCCCGAGATTCACCGCTTCCAGAACGCCATCATCAGCCGCGTCAAGATTCTCTCCAACCTGAACATCGCCGAGCGCCGCCTGCCGCAGGACGGCGGCTTCAAGATTAAGGCCCACGGGCGCGAGATTGACTTGCGGGTCAGCGTGATCCCCATGGCGTCCGGCGAAGGGATTGTCTTGCGCATCCTCGACCGGACCTCGGTCAAGCTCGAGCTGCCGACGCTCGGCATGGAGGGCAAAACCTACGAGCAGTTCCAGGATCTGATCAGCCGGCCGCACGGGATTCTGCTCGTCACGGGGCCAACCGGATCAGGCAAGACGACCACGCTGTACGCCGCCCTGCGCGAGATCGTCAGCGTGGAGCTGAAGATTCTGACGATCGAAGACCCGATCGAGTACTACCTGGACGGTGTCAATCAGACGCAGATTCTGCCCAAGATCGGGCTGACGTTTGCCCGCGCGCTGCGCAGCTTCTTGCGGCATGACCCCGACGTCATCCTGGTCGGCGAGATTCGTGACAAGGAGACCGCCGAGGTCGCGATCAACGCCTCGCTGACCGGCCACCTGGTGTTCAGCACGCTGCACACCAACGACGCCGTCACGGCCACCACGCGTCTGCTTGATATGGGCGTCGAGCCGTTCCTGGTGTCGAGTTCGCTGGAGGCGGTCCTGGCGCAGCGGCTCGTGCGCGTGATCTGCAAGTACTGCAAAGAGGAGTACGTGCCCGAGAAACCGGCCATGCTCCCGCCGGACTTCAATTACCAGCGTGGCAACAAGCTCTACCGCGGCAAGGGCTGCAAGGAATGCCGCAACACGGGGTTTGCCGGGCGGCGGGCGCTCTTCGAGTTGCTCATCATGACTGACGAGCTCCGCGAGATGGTCTTGAACCACGCGTCCGCGGCCCAGTTGCAGAACGTGGCCCGCGAGCGCGCCGGGTTCGTGCTGATGCGCGAAGCCGGTTGGGACCTCTGCCGCCGCGGCCTGACCACGCCGCAGGAAGTGCTCCGCGTCACCAAGGTGTAGCGTCAGCCCTCCGCGGCTGACGATCCGAACCGCGACCGTGGCGCAAAGCTGGAGCTTTGCACTACGGGTTTGTGCTTTGCACTACGGCTTTGCGTTTTCCACTACCCCGGAAGCGAAGTCCAGCATGGAAACGTCGTGCGCATCCATCGTCGCAAGGCGCCCCTACTGCCACTGCATGCGCTGGCCCAGGTAGCGCCCGGGCGCCCACACCGCTTGATCCGCCGAACGAACCACCGGCACACCCATCGCCCGCCACGCCGGGTTGCCCGTAACCGGTTCCGATGCTCAGGCCCCAGACCTTTCACGCCAGCGCTATGCGGGCCCGTCAGAACGGACCGATAGCACAAGTAGGCGCTGCGCAGCCAGGTCGGGCCAGGCTGCCAGCCACCGCTTTGTACCAAAAGGAGCCTCACATGGTACGCACTTCCGCCCTTCTTCTTGCCTCAGTCTTCGTGTCACTGGCCGCCATGCTCGCGCTGGGCGGGTGTCCCGGCGCGACCACCTGGCTCAACAATGGTGAGCAACCCGGCGCGGGCACTACTGGGACGCCGGCCGAGGACGACGACACGATCACGCCAGATGATGACGACGGAACGAGCCCTGATGGTGACGCGAACGCGGAGCCAGAAGACGATTCGGACGGCGTATCTGACGACGATGACGACACGAGCCCCCAGGACGACGGCAGCGACGCCGATGACGCTGACGAAGATGACGCGGACAGCATGCCGGGCGTGCTTCAGGTGAAGGCCTTTACCGACTCGCTGGAGCAAGCTGCGCACATCATTCCCAGCGCGCAGGACGCCCCCGACGACGTGGACGTCAACCTCACGCCGCTTGCGTACACGGTGGCCTTCAAGCGGCTCGTGCTCAAGCAGGTCGACGAGGGCACCGACGCTGTGCTGGCCGAAGTCGAGTTGTTTAGCGCCGAGACGGTGGAAGATGCGCTGATCGTCGATCTGCTCAACGCGACGGCCATGGACGTGCTCGACGTGGAGTCCCTGCCGGCGGGCACGTACAACCGGGTTGATATCGAGGTCTTCTACCTGGACATGACGATTCCCACGATCTACCCGGCGAGCACGTCCTATGACATCCCCTATCGCATGGTCTATGAGCAGATGGGGGTTCTTGAGCCGCGCGACTTCCTGCTCGAACTCCAGCCCGAGTGGATGGAATCTGACTCGGCGCTGGCCGACCTCGTGACCGCGGCGGGCTGGTACTGGATGGAGATGGGCAACCCGGACAACGTGACGCTCGTCGCCGGGGCGACGGAGCACCCCACGTACCATGTCCTCGATTTGTTCGCGAATGACGCATTCTGGTCGCAGGAGCACCGGGTGCTCGAAGGCGGCCGGATCAACCCGCCGCTCGAATACGACCCCGCCCAAGGCGGTGTAGTGACGATCGACTTCGACGTGACGGGGACCTTCAACTTCAAGGACTACGACGACGAGACGACCCCGGCCGATGGGCTGTGGGAGATTCGCCGCGATGGCGGCATCCATCCCTTCCCGCCCAACTTCGAGTGCGTCCCGGAGCCCTTGGAAGCTCCCGCCGCGGCCGGCTGACGCCAGCCCCGCGCCGACTTCCGGGTATCGGGTATCGGGGTTCGGGTATCGGGCAGCGGATTCCGGGGCTAGCGTTCCGGCTCCCGGGACCCGAGCCCCGAACGGCGATACCAAAAACCGCCGGCGGTAGTCGCAGGTCTTGCAGCGCATCGCGCCTACGCCCAGCCGGCGACCTCGTCTCTGACCTTGCGGCGCGCGAACCAGATCAGCAGGAAGACCGGCAGGGCCAGACCCCAGAGCAGCCCGAGAGCCAACCCGAACATCGTCCCCAGCTCAGCGAAGTGCTGCGCAGTGAGGGGCGCCATGCCCGGCGCACTCGTGCTGTGCCGGGCCGTCACCTCCAGGGTCTCCTGGGCGATCCGGTAACCCACCCCGGTCGAAACGACGACGAACGGCATTCTCAGCACGGCCCAGGTGGTGCACGTCTGGCGGGCCCGGGAGCGCCGCTTCACCAGCCCGATCCCGGCCACCAGGAGCAGAATGGCTAGCGCAAGTGACACGAGCGAGACGGAAATCGTCCAGCCGCGCCACTTCTGCGTGATCTCGAGAGTCTCGCGCTGCGCTTCCGGCAGGCGGGCCGCGATGAGGTCCGTGAACCAGGGCGAAATCGCGCCCCAGAGGCCGCCCAGCGCGCCCAGCGCCCCGAGGACGATCGCAATGACTCCGATCACCGTCGGCCAGCTTGTCGGCGTTGGGGGAACCACCAGCTCGGCCGGCTGCGTCTGCGGAACTGTGGGAAACTCTGGCACGCCTCCAGCTTCCTGCATGGCCATGATTGGACCTCCGGCTCTGACCTGCGCGTTTCTTTGGCACAAATAGTGACCATCGCAGGACGAGCTGGCAAGCCGCCCCCGCGTTTGTCCGTGCGGCGCGGGCACCGATACAATCCGCAAATGCTGCCGCGCGGAGCTGTGAAGACGGCGTTGAGCGTGTTTGTCGTGGCGCTCCTGCTGCGCCTCGCTTGGGCCGGCGCCGCCACGGTAACTCCCTTTTCGGATTTCAACAACTACAGCTCGATCGCGCAGCACTGGCTGGCGACAGGCGAATTCGATGCCGGCCTGGGACGGGCCTACCGCACGCCTGCCTACCCCGCGCTCCTCGCGGGCACCTATGCGCTGTGCGGCGCGAACCTCAAAGCCGCCGCATTCGTGCAAGCGGTCCTGGGCGCGCTGACCGCTGCCCTGGTGACCCTGCTTGCCGGCACGCTCGTCTCCCCACGCACCAGCCTGATCGCCGGACTGATCCAGGCGCTATCGCCGATCGCCATCGTCTACGTGCCTATCCTGGCGAGCGAGAACTTGGCCGCGTTCCTCTCCCTGCTGGTGCTGCTGTGTTTGGCCGGCTTCCAGAAGACCGCTGCGCCTGGCCGGTGGAGCGTCGCCGGACTCGTGGGCGGTGGCATCGCCGCGGGGCTGCTGCTCTTGACCCGGCCGGCCGCGATGTTTATGGCCCCAGCGTGGCTGGCGCTGGCTGCCTATCGCTTTCACGGCCGGGCCTGGTCCGTGCGCGGGGCGTGCGTCTTTCTCGCGGGCCTGGTGGCCACGCTGTCGCCGTGGCTGCTGCGCAACACGGCCCTCGGCCTCGGGCCGCTGACCTTGTCCACCCAAGGCGGTCTCGGTTTGTGGTGGGGCAACAATCCCGCGGAGCGCACCGGCGGAGGCGATGGACTGCAGGACGATTTCGAATTGGCGCCTGGCCTGAACGAACGGCAGCGGGAGGAATTCTATTGGGCGGTCGCTTGGCGCTGGATCGGCCAGCATCCCGCGCGGTACCTGCAGCTCTGCCAGACGCGACTCCTGCGCCTCGTGGGAACCGAATCGGATTGGGTGGCCGCGCGCTTCCTGACTCCGACCGCAGTGAACGACCAGGCGATGATTGCCTTGGCCGCTGCGCCAGACGACACAGGCGGCGCGCCATCCGAAACGCTGGCGGCGGGGCAGGCCATCCAGGCGCGCCACCAGCGCCTGCTGCGCGGACTGCGGGTCGTGTCCGCGCCGTTGGCGCTGCTGGCGTTCCTCCTCTCGCTGATGCGCTGGCGGAGTTTCGCGATCGTCAATCTGCCGCTCGTTTGCTACGCAGCGGGGTTGGCCCTTACCGTCTTTGATCCGCGTTACCGGCTGTTGTCGGATCCAGTGCTGGCGGTGCCGCTGGCCGCCCTCCTCTCCGACCTCGCGTTTGGCACCCGTGAGCTCGGGGACCGCCCGGCCCGGAGCCTCAAGCTCGCCAGCGTTGGCGTCATCGTCGCAGCCAGCGTGCTCGCACACGCGACTCACTGGGATGCGCCGTGGTACTGCTTGCCGCGCGCTACGCCGACCTCCGCCCAGGCTGCCGCGTCAGCGCCGCGCCGGCGAAAACGAGCAGACCGGCCTCGAAGACGTAGTGGTAGCGCGGCTGTACCTCGAACACCGCGTGCAACGCCGTCCCCGCCAACAGCAGCAGAGCGGGTACGAGCACCAACGGGCTGACTCGTCGGCGCGCCAGGCCGATCGGCCCCAGGACCCCCAGGACGAGCACGCCCAGGTGAAAGTACTGCGACCACGCGTACAAGCCGTTCACGTGCCGGCTGGTCCAATCGGCGACCGGCCCGTCAACCAGGGATGCGGTGCTCCACTTGACCGAATCGTGGTCGGTCCCCCAGAGGAGCAGCACCTTGCGCCGCAATAGCCACGGCCAGTGCGCCAGGTTCTCGGAGGCGCGCCGGCACGCCTCGGTGCGCGCGAAGCGGTCCCGCTCCTCGGCCGTGGGAAAAGCGAAATAGGCCCGGGAGTCATCGGGGCTGTACTGCCCCCGCGTCTCGAAGTTCAGCCCCACCATCAGGTTGTACCAGCCGACCGCCGGGGGAGTCTGGCGATAGACCGAACGCAACAGACCCCAGTACGCGCCCCAGGTGGCCACGCCCGCGGCGACCAGGAGCGCGAGCTGGATCGCTCTCCCGCGCCAAGATCGGTGCTGCGCAAAGAGCAACACCAAGGCGCAGGCGAATGCGGCGCCTGTACTGGGGCGCACCGCGGCGCCCACGGCGAGCAGCGCTCCGGCGAGCAGGAGTTCGCGCGCTGCGAGTCCCCGTTGCCGAAAGGCCCGCACGAGCAGGACCAGGTATCCCAGGCAGAACACCAGAGCAAAATGCTCGGACGCCAGAACCGGAGTCAAGAGCAATTGCCCCGGCCAGAGCAGAAACAACAACGTGGCGACGAGCGCTGCCTTCCGACTGCAAAGTGGCCGGGTTAGCCGGTATACAAGGAGAAAGGCCACGGTTCCGGCCGCGACGTTCAACAGCTTGGCCAGCCCGACGGACGGGCCAAATGCCGCGAACCACGGGGCCAGCAACAAGGGGTAACCCCAGGCATTGAAGTACAGGACATCGTCGGGCGAAGGCAACGGCTGCCCGCGGGCCATAAGGGTGGCCAGTTGGTAATACGCATCGAAGTCGGAAACCGGCACGGACGGGAGCACGCCCAGCACAACCAGCCGGCTCGCCACGAACAGGCCCAGGAGCAGATACAGCCAGGGCCGCGCCTGCACGGGCTGCACACGCCATCTCCAAAGCAGCACCCCCATGGCCATCATCCCCACCAAGACCACTGCCATTTCCACCGGCGGTCGGGAAAGCGCTCGCAGCCGGTACGCGGCGGCCACGGCCAGCAGGATTCCGCCGATGGCGATGACGGCCAGGATCACATGGACCAGCGTATGTCGCTCTTGTCCAGACGCGGTCGCGGGTGGTACTGACCCGGACATGCGGCCATCCTCGCGACACGTGGCGGGCTGCTATGCCGGCAACCGGTCGGTCTCGTCGAACGCCCGCGCCGTCGAAGGTAGCAACTCAGCGGGGCGACTGTTGGGGTTCCGGTAGCGCTCGACAAAGGCGACAGCGGCCTGGCGGTAGTCCGCTTCGGCCATTCGGTTCTTGTAGTCGTCTTCCTCGTTTACGGTGTGCCCCAACAGGTCGGCAACCCAGGTCTCAATGTGCCGCTTGGGCACCCAGATGGCAATCCGCTCGGCCGCACCGCGTTTGTCGAGGCCCGCTTCACCGAGCCCGCTCGATAACTGTTTGTGCCGGTAGTCCACGGTCTGCTTGTCAGCGTCGATGACGACGACGAGGCCGATCTTCTGGTGACCTGCCTTGCTACGGTACACGCTGACTTCGTTCGCGTACCGCTGGCGGACCCACTGCTCCGCTGCCCCACCCCCGGGCGGAGCCTGAGAATCCTTCAGTTCTCGGGGATTATACCCCAGTTGAAGAAATGCCCAGCGCGCGAAGCGCCAATGCTTATCATCTTCGCAGAGGACCACCAGCCGCACGCCCTTACGAGCCACCTACTCCTCCCACCCGCGTGCCACGATTTCGGAGGGGCGCAGAGCGTCCGTCTTGGACCAGTCGACTGGTTTGATGCGCACGGGGCTCTGGCCGGTACGGGTAAACAGAACGCCGTGCTTTACCGCCAGGTGGTCAATGAGCTCAGGATGGTGCGAAATCAGCAGACACTGGCTCTTCTCCTGCTCCACACGATCACGCAGTTCATCGAGCCAGGGCTGGATCTCCCGCAAGGAGACGAAGTTGTCGGGCTCGTCGATGCACAGAGTCCGGCCGGGTCGCACGGCGCAGTGCAGGAGTGTAAACAGCGCGATGATGCACCTCTGGCCGGTGGATATCTGGTTCAGCAGCAGGTTGAACTGCTGCTGTCGGCCTTCTTCCCCGTGGTGCTCGAAGGACACCCGCAGCATCCGGGCTACACCCGCAGCTTCGAGGCCCATGCCCGTGAACCCTTCGATGACATCAGCTAACGAGGCGAACAGCGGCCCCATTCTCTCGGGCGAATCCTGTGTGAGATGCCGATACCACGACGCGAAATCCGCCAAACCGGGGTCGGGAGCCATCTGCTCGCCCAGGCTCCCCGGCATCATTCGAAGGGGGTCGATTGCCAGGATGTACATCTGACCCATTCGGTCCCGAAACCAGGTGAGCCGCTGGGTGTCCCCGCGCGGCGGGATCGAAGCCATGCCGGACCGCGACCCGTCCTGCGGGAATACGGGGCCTTCAGAAAAGTCGTCCCGGAACAGGTGAGCGTTCTCGCCGTCGAACGTGTAGAGCGGCTGGCCATTGAAACGCAGTTCTTCCAGCTTGACGCTGTTCTTGTTAAGCACGCGATTGTGCTCGATCGTCAAGTTGTAGGTGTACGTCCCGCCGTTCCCTTCTACCTCCAGTTCAAAGGTCTGCTCCGCGCGATTCTGCCACAACGTCAGCGTCTGGGCTGGAAACGCATTCTTGGTCGAGTCTCCCCACGTGATGAACTGGCGCAGCGCCGTGAGGACCTCGAACACAGTCGACTTTCCGCTCCCGTTCGCACCGAACAGCAGTTGCACTGGCGCAGGTCGGTACTCGAAGTTGACGAGACATTTGAAGTTGTCGATGTAAATCCGCTTGATCATCGTTCGGCCTCGCTTCGCAAGATCGACCAGAGAGAATCTAGCCGCTGGAGCGGGAAGGAACAAGGGACGGCCCGTTGGACTCGTCCTGCGCTCGCTGGCGTCACCCTGTCGCCGGCGACCGGTACAGCGCCGCGTACAGCGGGCAGCGGGCGATCAGCTCCGCGTGCGTGCCTGCGTCGACGATCCGGCCTTCGTCCATCACCACGATCCGCTCGGCCATGTCCATTACGGTGTGCCGATGCGCGATCAGGAAGGTCGTCTTGCCGCGGCGGAGCTCGTTGAGAGCGGCGTGGATCTTCCGCTCGCTCTCCGCATCGACCTCGCTGGTCGCTTCGTCAAAGATCAGGATGGACGCCGGCTTGAGGAAAGCGCGGGCGATGGCGATCCGCTGGCGCTGGCCGCCGCTGATCGAGGCCCCGAATTCGCCGAGCACGGTGTCGTATTGCTGCGGCCACTGCTCGATGAACTCGGCCGCAAACGCCTGTCGGGCTGCCGCGCGCACCTGCTCCAGGCTCGCGTCGGAGTTGCCGTAGGCGATGTTGTCCAGCACCGAGCGGGCGAAGAGCACCGGCCGCTGCGTGACCATCGCGATCTGTGAGCGCAGGTCGCGCAGGCTCAGCTCACGCACGTCGACGCCGTCGACGGCCACGCGGCCGCCTTGGGGCTCGAGGAGGCGTGGCAGCAGCTTCACCAGCGTGGACTTGCCGCTGCCGTTGGGGCCGACGATCGCGAGGCACTCACCGGGCTTCACGTCCAGCGACACGTCGGCCAGCGCCGGCGGCTCCTGCGTGGGCACGTACCGAAACGTGATGTTCTCGAAGTGGACGGGGCGTGGCCCTGTACCACTCAGGGTCTTCGCATTCGGGGGCGTGTGCTCTTCGGGCTGGTCGAGGAACTCCCAGATGCGCGTCGAAGCCGCACCGGCCCGCTGGACCATGTTGTAGACATTCGCCACCTTGCGCACCGGATCGAGCAGCGCGGCCAGCAGCGCCACCATAGTCATGAAATGCGCCGCACTGATCTCGCCATGAAACGTCCGCGCCGCCAGCCAGACGATCCCCGCGCACGTGATCAGAATGCCGACCACCTCAATGAGGGGCGAGCTGAGTGCCTCGATCCACGCCAGCCGGAGCATCTGCTTGAGCATGCGGCGCTCGATGTGCCACATGCGGCGGCGCTCATAGCCTTCCTTGCCGTAGCCCTTGACGACCTCGACGCCCTGCAGGGTCTCTTCCAGACCGCCGAGCATCGCGCCGTAGCCCTGGAGCAACCGGACGGTCGCCTTGCGCACCTTGCGGCCGAAATACCAGAGCAGTGCAACCGCGACCGGCGCGATTGCGAGTACGACTAGCGTCAGCCGGGCGTCGAGGAACAGCGCGACACCGAGCACGCAGACGGCTTTGAGCGGCTCGCGCGCCACCTTGCCGAACAGTGTCGTCACGCCGAGAAAGACCTCGCGCACGTCGGACATGAACTGGTTGACGCGGTTGGAAACGTCGGCCGAGAGGTCGGTCATCGGCACGCGGAGGGCCTTGCGGTACATCTTCCGCCGCAGGTCCATCATCATCCGGTTCGAGGCGTTCAAGATGAGATATTGCGACAGGCAACGGAACACGTTCCCGACGATGTTCACGCCCACGAGCACGCCGAGCAGCACGAGCAGGTCGCGCAGGCGGTCGGCGGGCGTGGGCCGTTCGGCGGCGGGGAACCAGGTGGACGCCCAGCGCAGGAAGTCCACGTACGACCGCCGCAGGCCCTGCATCGCCCCGCTGACCTCGTCTGCCTTTTGCACGTTCTTTGCGGCAGCCTCCAGCATCGCCGCGTGCAGGCTCTGTTCCCGCACGACGACCTGGAGGACCGGGTACAGGCCGGCAAGGCTGGCGGCGTAGGTCAGGGCGACGCCGAGACCCAGGACCATGCCCAGGATCATATTGCGGCGATGCGAACGGACGAGGGCGAGGGTCCGCCAGAACGAGCGGCGGGCCGCCTTCTTACTCGGGCGCTTCTGGGTGCGCTGGGCCAGGAGACCCTGGGGTGTCGCGCCTGAACTCTCTAAAACGTTTTCGGCCATTGACTTAGGTGCATTTCAGAGCGTCGGGGGCAGTCACACTTCGGGTGCGGGAACACTGCCGCAAGACCGACTTGCCCAACTCATCGGAGCTGAGCCGACCCCGCCGAGCGACCAACGATACCGCTTGGCGCCGGGCGTGGCAACCGGCAATGGCCTGTCACTTTGGCAGTGTCACCCCGACAGGTGGGTTTATCGAGGAGAAGCTCCACCGGGAGGTCAGTTCTCATAAAACATTCGGCGGCAAGTGGTTGCGGGCGATCCCACTTGCCACTCTCTTTGGCACCCGTCTTGCATAAATCCGGCCAGAAGCCATAGCGTTTTCACGCCTTGGCGGATACATGTATTCCTCCTGCCGGTGGGCACGGAGTTTCGCTAGCAAGGAGACCTCTGCATGGCGGTGAAACAACTAGCATTCGATCAGGAGGCGCACCAGGCCGTATTGGCCGGCGTCGAAAAGCTTGCCGCCGCGGTCAAGAGCACGTACGGCCCCCGCGGCCGAAATGCGGTGCTGGACAAGGGCTGGGGGGCGCCGACGGTGACCAAAGACGGCGTGACGGTCGCCGAGGAAATCGAGCTCCACAACAAGTACGAAAACATGGGGGCGCAACTCGTCAAACAGGCGGCCAGCAAGACCAGCGACGTGGCCGGCGACGGCACGACGGCCGCCACCGTCCTCGCCGAAGCGATCTACAAAGAAGGACTGCGCGCCATCACCGCCGGCTATGACTCCAACGGGATCAACCGCGGGATTGAGGCCGCGGTCCGCGCGATCGTCGAGGAGGTCAAGAAGCTCGCCCGGCCGGTGAAGCTGGACGCCAAGAACCCCGTGGACGTGATCAACATCGCGTCGATCTCGGCGAACAACGACCGCACGGTCGGTCAGATCATGGCCGATTGCTTCGCCAAGGTCGGCAAGGACGGCGTGATCACGGTCGAGGAGGGCAAGAGCCTGGACACCACGATCGACATCGTCGAGGGGATGCAGTTCGACCGCGGCTACCTGAGCCCGCACTTCATCACCGATCCGGACGAGATGGATGTCGTGCTCGAGAAGGCGTTCGTGCTGGTCTTCGAGGACAAGATCAGCAGCGTGACCAAGCTCATCCCGCTGCTAGAGAAAGTCGCCCAGGCCAAGCGGCCGCTGCTCATCATCGCCGAGGACGTCGAGGGCGAAGCGCTCGCGACGCTGGTGGTGAACAAGCTGCGCGGCATCCTGCAGGTCGCGGCGGTGAAGGCCCCCGGCTACGGCGACCGGCGTAAGGCCATGCTCGAGGACATCGCGATCCTGACCGGCGCCAAGCCGATCTTCAAGGACCTCGGCATCGACCTGGACAACGTCCCGATCGCCGACCTGGGCCAGGCCAAGAAGATCCGCATCGACAACGACAACACTACGATCATCGAGGGCGCCGGCGACACCCACGCCATCAAGGGCCGCATCGCCCAGATTCGCCGGGAGATCGAGGAGACCACCAGCGACTACGATCGCGAGAAGCTCCAGGAGCGGCTGGCGAAGCTGGCCGGCGGAGTGGCGCAGATCAACGTCGGGGCGGCGTCGGAAGCCGAGCTGAAAGAGAAAAAGGCCCGCGTTGAGGACGCGTTGCACGCGACCCGCGCGGCGATCGAAGAGGGCGTGGTGCCCGGCGGCGGCGTGGCGCTGCTGCGGGCCCGCAAGGTGCTCGACAACCTCAGGGTCAAGGGCGAAGACGGGAAGGTCGGCGTCAAGATCGTCCGTGACGCGCTCACCGTGCCGATCCGCCAGATCGCGGCCAATGCCGGGTACGAGCCGGCGGTCGTGCTCAAGAAAGTGGACACCAACGAGAACGCGAACTTCGGCTTTAACGCCGACAGCGGGCAGTACGAAGACCTGATGAAGGCCGGCATCATCGACCCGGCGAAGGTGGTGCGTTGCGCCCTGGAGAACGGCAGCAGCGTGGCCCGGTTGCTGCTCTCGGCCGTGTGCCTGGTCGCGGAGAAGCCCAAGTCAAAGAAGGGCAAGGGCGGCCACGGACACCCCGGCATGCCGGGCGGCATGGACGAGGACATGGGCGATATGGACATGATGTAATGGGGTGGCCGCCCGAGGCGAAAGGGATTCGATGTCTGATCAGGAAGCACGCGAAAAGATCAAGGCCGCGTTCTACGAGGCATACCGGCAGCAGGGCCTCTATGCGATCGTAACGGCAGAAGAGGTCGTAGCGCCCCTGAACCTGGGTGAGCAGCAGGCACGTCGCTGCTTCGAGTATCTAGGTGCAAAAGGGCTAATCAAACGGATGACTCTGGACGGCGGCTACAGCCCGACCGTCGCGCTCGTGGACGAAGTGGAGAAGGGGGTGGGTGCGTGAGCGCAGCGTTTGGCGACAAGGAGAGGTTGCGGCTGGAACAGCTTCAAGGCCAGGCTGCCGCCCTGCGTCAGGCACTCGCGCTGCATCGCGACGTGCTCTCGACGGCCGCCGATCTTCCGGATTGGCTCAAGACGTCGGTGACGGCCATCTTCTGGGAGGCCAGGCAGCTTCTCCCGGACACGAAGTACTTCCAGCACCTTTCGGCGTCCGGGCTGAATCTCGCTAGCGCGCAGGCTATCCGAACCGCTATCGGCTCACGTTTCGATTGTGACGCGTTCCTGGCGATGACGGAGGCTGCGGTAAAGCAGTATGCAGGCGTGGCCCTGCGGATCGGGTTCCACGCAACGGAGCAATAGCATACGGCGGCATGGCCGACGTGGGCATGCTATAGGTCGCAGGTGCCTCTGGAGAGATGCACAGTGAAACCACACGCTGTCGGCGCAAGGGTATTGCTTCGTGACGGCGAACGCAAGGGAAAGGTCGGTATCATCGTCCGCGTGACACCTAGCGTTGAGGCCCCGTTGGATTTTACCCCTCCGGACCCGCGCACGGGCGCACGCGAGTTTCCAGGTCCCGTTCAGAACTGGCAGTACACCGTCAGGCTCGACTCGGGCGAGGAGTTGTAGGCTGTATGTCACCGGCAGTTGACGCCATACGAGGCGGCCGATTAGGGGCATCGAGCCGTTCGAGCTGAAACGAGAGAGTTGTGCTAAGCAAGGAGTAGTTAGATGGCAACCGCTACAGCGAAGAAACTGAAGATTCGTCCCCTCGACGATCGGGTTGTCGTGGAGCCGTTCGAGGCGGAAGAGCGGACCCGCGGCGGAATCGTGCTGCCGGACACGGCCCGCGAGAAGCCGCAGCAGGGGAAAGTGATCGCGACCGGTCCCGGCAAGCTGCTCGAGAAGACCGGCGAACGCGGCAAGATGTCGCTGAAGGTCGGCGACGCGGTCTTCTACGGCAAGTACACCGGGACCGAGATCGAGCTCGAAGGTGACAAGTACGTCATCCTGCGCGAGAGCGACGTGCTGGCAGTGCAGGAGTGAATAGAGAATACAGAATATAGAATACAGGGCACGGGGCGCGGTGCGCGCGCTATATTCCCTATTCTGTATTCTGTATTCAAGAGGACGAAGAGACACGACTTTTTCAGGGACCACAATTATGCCTGCCAAACAACTGATGTACAGCGAACGGGCCCGCGGCGAGATGCTGGCCGGCGTGCGCAAGCTCGCCCGCGCCGTCGCCTCCACGCTCGGCCCCGTCGGCCACAACGTGCTCATCCAGAAATCGTGGGGCGCGCCGCGCATCACCAAGGACGGCGTCACGGTCAGCAAGGAGATCGAGCTGCCCGAGCCCTTCCAGAACATGGGCGCCAAACTCGTCAACGAAGTCGCCAGCAAGACCTCCGACGCCGCCGGCGACGGGACCACCACCGCCACCGTCCTGGCCGAGGCCATCTTCGCCGAGGGGCTGAAGCACGTGACCTCCGGCGCAGCGCCGATGGCGCTGAAGCGCGGCATTGACGCCGCCGTCCAGCTCGCCGTGGATGAGATCAAGAAGCAGTCGATCAAGGTCCGCGGCAAGGACGACATCGCCAAGGTCGCCACGATCAGCGCCAACGGCGACCAGGACGTGGGCAAAATCCTGTCCGCAGCGTTCGAGAAGGTCGGCAAGGACGGCGTGATCGAGATCGAGGAGGGCAAGAGCCTCGACACGACCTGGGAGCACGTCGAGGGCATGCAGTTCGACAAGGGCTTCATCTCGCCCTATTTCATTACGCACCCGGCGGCGCTCGAGGCCGTGCTCGAAGACCCCTACATCCTGATCTACGAGAAGAAGATCAGCTCGATCCGCGACATGATCCCGCTGCTGGAGAAGATCCTGCACGTCGCCAAGCCGTTGCTCATCATCGCCGAGGATCTCGAGGGCGAAGCCCTGGCGACGCTGGTCGTCAACAAGCTCCGCGGCACCCTGAGCTGTGCGGCCGTCAAGGCCCCCGGCTTCGGCGACCGGCGCAAGGCCATGCTGGGCGACATTGCGGTGCTCTCGGGCGGCGAGTTCATCAGCGAGGATCGCGGCCTGAAGCTCGAGAACGTAGAGCTGGCCATGCTGGGCCGGGCGAAGCGCGTCATCATCACCAAGGACGACACGACGATCATCGAGGGCGCCGGGAAGAAGAAGGAAATCGACGCCCGCATCGCTCAGATCCGCGCCCAGATCGACAAGACCACCAGCGACTATGACCGCGAGAAGCTCCAGGAGCGCCTGGCCAAGCTGACCGGCGGCGTGGCGGTGGTCAGCGTCGGCGGGGCCACCGAGATCGAGGTCAAGGAGCGCAAGGACCTGGTCGACGACGCGTTTCACGCCACCAAGGCCGCGGCCGAAGAGGGCGTCGTCCCCGGCGGCGGAGTGGTCTTTCTGCGGGCCATCCAGGCCGTGCACGACGCCGCCAAGAAGGCGGAGAGTGACGAGGCCACCGGCTATCGGATCGTAGCCAAGGCGCTCGAATACCCGGCGCGGCAGATTGCCGAGAATGCCGGCGAGGACGGCGGCGTGGTCGTCGACGAGATCCTCTCGCGCGGCAAGAGCTTCGGCTTCGACGCGGTGCGCCGCGAGTACGTGGACATGTTCGAGGCTGGGATCATCGATCCGGCTAAGGTCGCACGCGTAGCGCTACAGAACGCCGCCAGCGTCGCCGGCCTGATGCTAACCACCGACGTGATCTGCACGGAATACAAGGAAGAGAAGCACGAGAAGATTGAAGGGGCGACACGGTAGCGTGTGCTGTGTAGCGGCCGGGCTCTGTCCCGGCCGTAGGCGACGCACTCGCGTTCGTCGGCCGGGACAGAGCCCGGCCGCTACCCGATGGGACGGCAGGGCGTGCGACAGGGGCGCTTGCGTGTGCGGCGGCCCCTGTTCCATTAGCGAGCCGGACACCGCACGCCCGATAGAATCTTGGTGCCATGTGCGGTAGCTCGGGGTCGTGCGGATTCATCGGCTTGGCATGGCGTTGAGGCCCATGGTGGCGCAGAAACGCGATTATTACGAAGTGCTCGGCGTCAGCCGCAACGCGACGCCGGAGGAGATCAAGCGCGCCTACCGCCAGGCCGCCTTGAAGTACCACCCCGACCGCAACAAGGAGCCTGGGGCCGAACAACTTTTCAAGGAGGCCGCTGAGGCTTACGAGGTGCTCTCGGATACCGAAAAACGCCAGCGCTACGACCACTACGGACACGCGGGGCTCAGCGGCGTCGGCATGCACGACTTCTCCGGCATGGGCGTCGACGACATCTTCAGTATCTTCGGCGACCTGTTCGGCGACATGTTTGGCGGCAGCTTCCGGCGGGCCCGCGCCGAGCGCGGCGTCGATATCCAGGCGGTGATCGAGATTGACCTCCCGGACGTCCTCACCGGCGTCAAGAAGTCCCTGGGTTTCGAACGCGAGGACTTCTGCGAGCGTTGCTCCGGTCAGGGCTGCGAGCCCGGCACGCAACGCCGCAACTGCCCCACCTGCGGCGGCTACGGGCAGGTCGAGCGGCAGACCTCGATGGGCTTTTTCGTGACGCGCACGGTAGTCGACTGCCCGCAGTGTCACGCCCGCGGCTGGCTCGCAGAGCATCCCTGTCGCGATTGCCACGGGAGCGGACGCGGGCGGCGCAAGTGCGAGATCGACGTCAAGATTCCGCCCGGCATTCACGACGGGCAGAGCATTCGCGTGCCAGGGGCGGGCGAGCCCAGCTATTCGGGCCGCCAGCGCGGCGATCTGCGCTGCGTGGTCCGCGTGCGCGACCACAGATTCTTCCACCGCGACGGCGACCATCTGATCTGCGTGCTCCCGGTCAGCTTTACGCAGGCCGCGCTGGGGGCGCAGGTGGACGTGCCGACCCTGACCGGCGTCACGCCGCTGCGCGTCCCGCCCGGCACGCAGCACGGCGCCGTATTCGAATTGCCGGGCAAGGGCCTGCCCAACCTGCGTCACGGGCGGCGCGGCAACCAGGTCGTGCAGGTCGCCGTCGAGATTCCGAGGCGGCTCAGCCGGGAGCAGGCGGAGCTGCTGCGGAAGTTCGCGACGACCGAGGACAAGAACGTGCTGCCCGAATCCAAGGGTTTCTTCGAGCAGGTCAAGGAATACCTGACGCGCGAGTCGGAAAAGAAGGAGTAAACGCGATTGCGCGAAGACGAAGATATGGGCAAGAAGAATAACAAGCCAGTTCCCGAAGCGGAGCAGCGTCCAGCGGAGGCCGCGGCCCCCGCGCCGCCAGAGGATGAGCTCACGATGCTGCGGCGCGAGGTGGCGGAGCTGCACGACCAGAACCTGCGGCTGAGGGCCGAATTGCAGAATCAACAGAAGCGCGGCCAGCGTGAGAAACAGGAGCTCCAGCGCTATGCCGAGGCCGAGCTGGCCCGCGAGCTGCTGGCGGTGCTGGATGACCTGGAGCGCGCCCACGCGGCGGCGGGCGCGGCCCAGGACGCCCAGGCCGTCGCCGAGGGGGTGCGCCTGGTCGCCGAGCGCTTCACGAAGGTACTCTGCGATCATCACATTGTGCCGATTGAGGCCGTGGGACACCCGTTCGACCCGGCGTTTCACGAGGCCGTACTGCAGCAGCCGAGCCACGAGTTACCCGTTGGAACGGTGCTCGAGCAAGTTGCGCCGGGCTACCTGATGCACGAGCGCGTTCTGCGGCCCAGCCGGGTGATTGTCTCGAGCGGACCGCCGCCCGCTTCTCAGCCGGCGGAAGGCGCACAGGAGAAATGACGTCATGCCGACTTATGAGTACTGCTGTGCGGCATGTGGCCATCGGTTCGAACAATCTCAGTCGATCACCGCGGCGCTGTTGCGAAAGTGCCCCGCGTGCGCGAAACGCACCCTGCAGCGCCTCATGGGCACCGGGGGTGGAATCATCTTCAAAGGCTCAGGATTCCACGAAACCGATTATCGGAGCGAGTCGTACAAGACGGCCGCCGACGCTGAAAAGAAAGCGGCGACGCCGGGAGATGGCAAGGAGACCGCCGCCAAGACCGCCGGGAAAGCGGCGGACTCAAAGAAGCCCGCCCAGTCCACGCCCGGTCCCTGCAAGAAGGACTGACCGCCCACTGAGCCAGCGTGCCGCCCGCCACAAGTTACGCGATCGAGTCTGCTCGGTCACCCCGCAAACGCAGGTTATCGGAACCACCGCCCGCCTTCCGCCCGCTGTTCGCGCTTGGGTGACACTGGTTGCGTGGCTAACATTAGTCGAGGGTGATGAAGCTCGGTCGTCTCGGCCGACCGCGAGGAGATAGCGTATGCGCTTCGGTGGCTGGCGGTGGTGGGTGCCGCGTTTGGTCCTTGTGTGCGGCACGCTCTGCGGCGACACGCGCGCGGACGTGGTCGCGGGCAAGGTTTTCCCCATGCGGCAGCCGGACGGGACGCTGATCCAGGTACGGATTTGGGGTGACGAGTACTACACCGTCGTCGAATCCCTGGACGGCTATACGCTGGTGCGCGACACACACACCGGGCTCATCTGTTACGCCAGCCTGTCGGCCGATGGCAACACGCTCCTCTCGACGGGAATCGCGGCCCAGGACATTGCGCCCGCCGGCCTCGCGCTTACGCCGCACATCCGGATCAACTCAGCCGCCGCGGCGGCCCAGGCCCGGGCGGCGCGCGAAGCGTTTGCCCAGCGGATGTGGGAAGGCCCCTGGGCCCCGCCGGCGGGCCGCGCGGTCCGTGGCCCGACTACCGGCGACGTCCAGGGCATTTGTCTGCTCGTGGATTTCGTCGATGACCCGAACACCATCGCGC
>Ga0315291_10000507_pt1 | contig 51765 bp, 40 predicted proteins | sample YL17G12_20_MG_FD_203070 | JGI IMG/M metagenome (GOLD analysis project Ga0315291, IMG submission 203070) | Sediment microbial communities from Yellowstone Lake, YNP, Wyoming, USA - YL17G12_20 | ecosystem: Environmental > Aquatic > Freshwater > Lake > Sediment | place: USA: Wyoming | collected...
CCGGCCAGCCCGCCTCGTAACCAGCTTTCACCTGCTCGAATCCGTCCGTCGCAGGCGATGCCGACAGGAGGAACGGCGAGCTGAGTTTCATCCCGAAGAAATCAGTCTCAAGAGAGACAGGTTCAAAGTTATAGCCCGGCACTGCGACCTTGCTCTTCATGGGCTTCGCGACCCTTGGCTTCTTACCTCCTCTCAGGAAGAACTCCACATCAGCGGCGGCGTTCTTGCCTGACGCGGTCGCCTCAACAACCGTGGAGGGGCCGTTGACCACATCGCCGGCATAGAATATCGCGCGATGTTTTATTCGCTTCATCTCCGGGCGCGCCCCTATCGCGATCACCACATGCTTGATATCGCCGCGCTCCTGCTCAGTCCCCGGCACTTCCTTGATATCCTTGAGGTTAAATTTCTTGCCCGGCGGGAGCGCTACCCTGATAGTCGAGAGGCCCGCAATCTTTTTCCCCTTGACCTTTATCACCGTCACACGCGTGCGACCGCTCACATCGATTCCGTGCTCGAGGAGTTCCTGGCGTTCCCTCGGGGTGAGCGGCATTTCGCCGACACTCTCACATGCGAACATCTCAACCCTCGTCGCCCCCTGCCGCTTCGCCGTCACCGCGCAGTCAAGGGCGCTCGCCCCACCCCCGATCACCGCCACGTGGCCCCTCAGCCTATAGCTCCCGGGCCTTTTGAGGTAATCGAGGCCGAAGATTACCCTCTCCTCGTTCAGTATCCCCATCCTGACGGGCATCCAGAGCCCCGTCGCCACCACCGCTGCGTCATATCCTTCGCGGAGCAGCTTTTCGGGATCGGTGATTTTCCTCCCCGCGCGCAGCTTTATATGCTCCATGGAGAACACAAACTTGAGGTCCCCTTCCAGCACCGTCTTTGGCAGTCGGTACTTCGGTATGCACGAGCACATCCCGCCAGCCTGGCGCTCGCTTTCAAAGATGTCCACCGCGTACCCTTTCTGCACGAGCACGATAGCCGCACCAAGTCCCGCAGGCCCGGCCCCGATAACCGCCACCTTTTTACCGTTGAGGGGCGCCCGTTCAAACTTCGGCATCACGCCCATTGCTTTCGCCTTGGCAATGATGGTCGCCTGTACGGCGGGGATATTGACTGCGGAATCGAATCGCTCGTGGACACACGCCTCCATGCAGTGCCAGTCGGGGCACACCATCCCGCATATCCCCCCCAGCGGGTTCTGGCTCAGGATCAGCGCGGCCGACCGCTTGATGTCGGATGGGTTTCCCACCTTTGCCGCCATGATGAAATCAAACGGCGAGCAATCGCACGGACAGGCGACTGTGCACGGCTTCTCGGAGCAGTACTCGCACTTTTCTATTTCACTCTTGAGCTGGGCATCGGTGAGCAACACATTGCGCGGGTCTGTCGTATCAGCCAGTGAACATGACTTTGTCTTGATCATTCCTGCTCCTTCCTTGTACAAGAAATAAATATGGCAAAAACTATAAAACAACGTATAACCACAGATGTACACAGATACACACGGATGAACACAGATTTTTTAGTTACCCGTCTTTGGATTTATTCATAGTATCTGTGGCCATCTGTGTTTATCTGTGATTATAGTCAAATCATAACGCGGGCGAGCCCCCTGAGCAGCAACGCACCGGCCATCTTATTGCGGTAATCTGCCGTGGAGCGAATGTCGCTGATCCCCCTGGATTCCTCCTCGGCTATTCTGGCGGCCCCTGCCGCAATTTCAGGGGAGTAGCTCTTTCCTTCCAGAAAAGCTGCGGTGCGTGGCGCCATGATCACCGTCGGGGCGACCGCACCGAGGGCCACCGCGACGCCGGACATCCTCTTCCGCTCCAGCCTCGCCCGGAAGGCTACTCCCACTTTCGAGATTGAGAGGAGCCTCCGCTGCCCCAGCCTTTCATAAAAACTTACCTCTCCAGCTCTGGGTTTAGCAAATGAGATATCAACGAGGAGCTCATCGGGCCGCAGCACTGATTTTCCGGGTCCGGTGAAAAACTTGTCAATAGGGACTTCCCGCTCTGCCGATCGAGACTTCAGCGTCAGTAGCGCCCCCAGCACCATAAGGGCAGGGACAGAATCGGCTACGGGAGAGGCATTCGCAATATTCCCCCCGATCGTCGCGATATTTTTTATCTGAGGGGAGCCTACGAGAAAGGCCGCTTCGCAGAGGAACGGGGCGGTGCGCCTGATCAACGCGGACTTTTCTATTTCCCGATGCGTGGTGAGAGGGCCGATCCTGATCAATCCGTCGTCCTCCTCTACATAGCGGAGCTCTTCGAGATGGCTGATATCAAGAAGGGCGCGTGGATCCTTCTTCTTTTCGAGAACCTGCACAATGAGATCTGTCGCGCCGGAGATGACTCTGATCTCAGGACCATGCACGGCGAGCATCTCTAAGGCTTCTGAGAGTTTCCTGGGCGAATATGTTTTAATATCTCTCATCGTGCCAATCTCTGTGCGGCGAGCGCGACCGCATCAAATATCTTGACATAGCCTGTGCAGCGACAGATATTTCCGGACAACCCCTCTTTGATTTCATCCAGGCGCGGTTTCTGATTTTCGGCAAGGAGCGCGCGGGCTGACATCAAGAATCCCGGGATACAGTAGCCGCACTGTACCGCACCGGCCTCCACGAATGCGTCCTGGAGCGCTTTGCCGATCCGGTCCTCCGCGAGCCCCTCGACGGTGAGAATCTCCCGCCCATCGAGCTGCACCGCCAGCACCAGACACGACGTGACGGCTTTCCCATCCATGATCACGGTGCAGGCGCCGCACTCTCCCTTCGCGCACCCCTCCTTCGTACCGGTGAGGCCGAGGTCTTCGCGGAGGATATCGAGGAGGGTCCTCGTCGGAGAGGTTTTGACCGTCACCCTCTTGCCGTTGAGTGTAAATCTGACTTCAATCATCTATAACCCCACGTCGTCCGTTTGAACCGTTCGAATAGTTTGAGTCGTTTGAACTGTTTGAGCTGTTTGAACCGTCCAATCAGCGCAATCCGCGGCTGACTTACTTTAACGCTTTCAACCGCGGATGAACACGGATGAACACTGATTATTTCTAAACTATCGAATACAATGAGTCGCCGTTCATTCAGTGCACCCCGTGTCTCCAATGGTTATCCTCCAACGAATCTGCACAATCAGCGCAATCCGCGTTAATCCGCGGCTAAAACGTTTTCTCCGTGTCCTCCGTGCCTCCGTGGTGAACCCTGACTTTACTTTTCCTTCGCCAGCGCGGCGATTATCTTCTCCGGTGTCACCGGAAGCCGGGTGAACCTGACGCCGATCGCGTCATAGAGCGCGTTGAGTATGGCGGGGGCGGTCGGGGTGGTCACCACCTCGGCGATGCTCCTCGCGCCAAACGGGCCTGATTCCTCAGGCACCTCCACGGGGCAGGTTTCCACCTCGGGCGCCTCCCCGCTCGAGGGGAGGATATACGTGGAGAGGTTGGTATTCTTAAAATACCCCTTCTCGATCACATTCTCCTCATAGAGCGCGTACCCCATCCCCATGACAATCCCTCCCTCGCTCTGACCCTCCACGTTCAATGGGTTGATGACCGTCCCGCAGTCGGGGATCGCCACAACTTTTTTTACCTCCACCTCGCCCGTCAGGGTATCAACATCGAGGAGGACAATTTGTGTGTTGGAGCAGAACATGAGGTGGGGAAGGCCGATTGAAAATTCCTTGTCCGCGAGAGGAATATTGAACACCCCTTCCGCCTTGAGCGGCTCCTTGAGCGCACCTGCGATTTGACAGTACGTCAAGGATTGTTTCCTTCCTTTGGTGTGGATTGCCCCTTCCGCCACGGTCAGCATGCCAGGAGGGATATTCAGTTTCTTCGCCGCCTCTTCTTTCAACTTCCGCACCATGTCTCTTGCCGCGAGAAGGGTCGCCTGGCCGGCGGCGTACATGACCCGGGAGGCCGTCGTCGGCCCCGAATCCAACGTCTTCTTCGTGTCGCCGCCTGTGAAATGGATCCGCTCCAGGGGCAAATCAAGGATCTCGGCTGCCACCTGGGCAATCCCCGTGTAGCTCCCCTGCCCGATCTCTATCGTGCCCTGAAAAAGATTGATTGAGCCGTCCCTGTTCAACTCGAGCGTGGTGGCGGCGTAGTCCGGCAACCCCTTCCCGAGCCCGCTCCCCTGGAAGCAGCACGCGACGCCAATCCCGCGCCTCTTCCATCTGTTCTTCACGCTGCCGTCATTGACCTCACGCTTGATGCGCTCGCGCTCCTTCCAGAGCGGGTGCTCCATCGCTTTCTCCAGCGACTTATCAACCCCGAACGCCATGATCATATCCTGGCCGATCCCGAATATGTCCCCGCGCCTGATCACATTCCTGGCCCGCAGGGAGAGCGGATCCATACCCAGTTTCTCCGCAAGGATATCCATCTGCGATTCCATGGCCACGTGAGCCTGCGTGGCCCCGAATCCCCTGAACGCCCCGCTCATCCCGTTGTTGGTATAGACCGCCCAGCCATCCACCTTGAGGTTGGGAATCAGGTACGGGCCGCAGCAGTGCTCGACCACCAGGCAGAGGACCGGCCCGCTCAGGCTCGCGTAGGCACCCCCATCCTGAAGGGCCCACACCTCATGGGCGATGAGCCTCCCCCCCTTCGTGGCGCCCGTCTTCACCCTTATTTCCACGGGATGGCGGTGGGTGCATGAGATGAAATGCTCCTCCCTCCCGAACCAGATCTTCGACGGCCTCCGCGTCTTCAGCGCCAGCAGGGCGAGGAGTATCTGGACGGTCACCTCGTCCTTGCCGCCGAACGCGCCGCCGGTGTATGGTTCGATCATCCGTATTTTTTCCGGAGGGTAGTTGAGCGCCCGGGCTATCTGTGTCACGTCTCTGAATGCGTACTGGCCGCAGCAGTGAATGGTGAGCACGCCGTCCGCGTCAACAGAGGCGAGGCCCGCCTCGGTCTCCAGGAAGGCGTGGTCCATCATCTGCATTGAGTACGTGTTCTCGACAATGACATCCGCTTGAGAAAAACCCTTCTGGATATCGCCGCGCGTGAAGTGGAGCTCGTGGACGATATTCCCCTTCTCGTGAAGCTTGATTGTATCTTTCTCCAGGGCCTTCCGTGGATCATCGACCAGAGGGAGCTGTTCGTAGTCAACTTTGATCAGGGCGAGCGCCTCTTCGGCGACCTCTTTTGTCTCGGCGCCCACGAGCGCCACCGCGTCCCCGACATAGCGGACCCTGTCCTCGCAGAGCACCGGTTGATCCTGCCTCTCGATGCCGAACCGATTGGACCCGTGTATGTCTTTGTGCGTGAGCACCGCCACCACGCCGGGCAGCCGCTCCGCGTCGGAGGTGTCGATCGACCTGATGAGCGCGTGAGGATATTTCGACCTCAATACCCTGCCCCAGATCATATCTTCCGCGTATAGGTCGGAGGGATACTTCAGGCTCCCGTCAACTTTCGGCCTGGCATCGATCCTCGGAATTCTCTTCCCGATATATTTGTACTTACCCATGATAAACCTTCTTGTGCACTAACCGTAGGGGCGTGATTCATCACGCCCGTTCCTTATCACTACGGGCTGGATAAATCCAGCCCCTGCAAAAATATTAGGTTTGTCCCAAACTTGATGGTTGAGAAACATAAGCACGCACTCAAGGCTCCTGATTTTCATGAGCCATAGGTTCCTCCCCCTTGAGGGGGGAGGTGAGGTGGGGGTGAACTACAGTTGAAAGTTGAAGGCTGAAAGTTGCAAGCGAGCATACCTTACGCTTTCCGCTTTGAGCTTTTGGCTGTATTTCCCCCCCCTCCCCTTAATCCCCTCCCACCAGGGGGAGGGGAAGTGGGATGGTGCGTGCGGATAGAAGTGAGCTTCTCACCAAGCTCAATCATTGATTAACCACCAAGTTTGAGACAAACCAAAAATATTAGCCTCCGCCCACTGGTTGGAAGAACGAAACCGTGCTCCCCTGATGCAATTCCCGATCGAGCGATGCCCGCTTCCCGTCCACGAGCACCCAGAGCGACGGAGAGCGCGGAATGCGCAGCCGCTCCACCACGGTGAGCGGCGTCGCCCCTTCCGGAAGTTCCATCGCGAACTCGGCTTCTGGGGCGTATCTCCTGTACTCGCCAAAAAGGGACACGGTCACGGTCATGATCAGATATTCCCTAAATAAGTCAACAGTATATCCCAGCACAGTCTAATTTTCAATCCACCATAGCAAACGGCCTACATATTTTACTTAAAAATGGCATACACATGAGTTATAATGTCAATTGTGAAACAGGAAATTGTAGATGACATTCGAAGAGTTGCCCGCAATATCGGGTTAAAGCAAGGTGGTGAGCTCGGCCTCCGGGATTATCTCAATGATGGCGCACAGTTCTCGCATTATCAGATCTGGAATGATGGTTTACTATGGTCAACCTACTGCTTGGAAGCTGGTTATAAACCAAAGACAAAGATATTTATTCCTAACTAAATATATTATGGCCGCCTTAAAAAAGCAATCAATCAGCTCGGCAGATTACCCAAGTTCTCTGAACGAAAGAGATTTGGATTGAGCTTTTCCAAAAAGCGCTGGCCAACCTTGAAAGCATTTATCGAAGACGCTATTTCACACGGCAAAGTCAGATTGCCAGCTTCCTTGAAGATCAAACCTGCTGTCGAGAAGCCAAAAGAAGATAATCAGGCACCCAAGGAAGAGCATTACGAAGTAATTAAGAAGCACGCGCGAGCGATCCCCCCAATACCTCAAAGGACAAGGAGAAGGAAATGGGAGAGAACAGGGATAGATGGTTTTCCTTATGCCCCACAAGATGAATCGGGGGTAATCGCACTATTTTCTATACTATGTGCTAAAGAGATCATTCCATGGCAGATTCTCGAACTGAACAAGGGCAAGGGTATCGACGTTACATGCTATGATGATCAGAAAAAATGTGAGTTTAAGGTAGAATTGAAGTATATTCTGTCGCGCTCAAATTGGAATCATCCCTTTGATTCTTTTGATCGAGTTGTTTGCTGGGAGAACCGTTGGCGTGATTTCCCTAAACCCGTTCTTGAACTAAGATCCCTACTTCAGAAGATAACAACCAAATGAAAGTCCGTGATACAATTAAATTAATATAGTCAGATGGCTGGTAGCCTGTAAAAACGAAGGGAAGTCATTGCCAATACAAACATCCAGCCAAATCAGGTCGAGTGACCATTGCCGGACATCCAGGCGATGACCTGGCGCCAGGGACTCTGAACAGTATCTTAAAACAGGCCCAATTAAAGGAAAGGAAATAATCCATGTATCGGTATCTAGTGGTTATAGAGAAGGCAGAAAAGAACTACTCGGCTTACTCACCCGATTTACCCGGTTGCGTCGCTACTGGTAAAACCGTAGGAGAAGTCGAGCGTAATATGCACGAAGCTATTGAAATGCACATTAAGGGCTTAATCGAAGATAACTTACCCGTGCCTGAATCTTGCTCCCTGTCTGAATATATGGCAGTGAGCCTTGCCTAGAAGAGCTATTCCCTCAGCCACTCAGTACCTACCTTCAGGCGACATTCACGCCATACGCTTGTGGGCGCCGGTGCCTCCGGATTTGAGCTTCACGATCTCCGCCACAACGCTCAGGGCAATCTGTCCGGGCGAGCTGTCGCCGAGGTCAAGACCGATCGGGCTGTACACCCGCTCGTCAACTCTGACGCCTTCCTTCTCGAGCTGCTCACGGAATAGCTTCGCCTTATTCCTGCTCGCGATAACTCCGATGTAGGCAGCGCTGGTCCGCAGCGCCTTCCGCAGGCAGAGCAGGTCGTACGCGTGCCCGTGAGTGCAGATCACGATGCAGGTTTCCTTGTCTATCGGCAATGTATCAAAGGCTTTCTCATATGGCCCCGCGTAGAGGGAGGCGGCTGAAGGGAAGCGTTCCCGATTCGCGTATTCAGCGCGGTCATCGGCGATTATATAGGGAATCCCGATGAGCTCCGCGAGGCGGGCGATTCTCTCGCCAACGTGCCCTCCTCCACAGACTACCAACGGCGCATGTGTACGAATCACATCAATGAAAATCTCAATCTCCCCGCCGCAGCACATGGTGATGTTGTCGGGGTTTTGGGGGTCGAGGCTGTACGCCACTTTAATAGGTCGGCCATCCGCGATGGACTTCTTCGCCTCTCCGATCACAAGCGCCTCGAGCACACCTCCCCCGATCGTTCCCGCACTCGATCCGTCAGCGCAGACGAGCATCCTCGCACCCGCCTTGCGGGGAGAAGACTTGTGCGTGGCGACTACGGTCGCGAGCGCAACGCTCCGGCCGCGCCTCTTCGCCTCGACGAGCTTCTCGAACAGATCCAGTTCGTCATCCATGTCCTACCCTCACTGTTACCATAACGTCTGGCGATTTTAACGATTTAAACGACTTAAACAATTTTAACAAATTTTTTGTAGTCTTCCGGACTGTCAATATCAGCGACAATGCCGGGATCGTCGAACGCGATCCACCTCACACGACGCGCATCTCCCCTCAGGAGGGCGCGCGCCCCCACCTCCGGCGGAGCCTCCACGAGCTCATTGAACAGCGCGCGGGGGAAGATAATCGGGTGCCCTCCTTTCCCCCTGAATCGTGCGACAGCGATCTTCTCCGGCGAACTCTCCCACTCCTCCCTCAGGGCCCGATACGTCGATGCTGCGACAAGGGGGTGATCCACAAGCGTCACCAGCGCTCCGGGGGAACGCTCATCAACCTCGCTGAGCCCGCACTGGAGAGATGAGAGCTGGCCCCGACTGAATTCTCTGTTGGTGACAACCCTCGCGCGCGGGAGACGCACGGTGCTCATCACCTCATCGGCGTGGGCGCCCAGCACCACGATCACCTCATCCATCCGCGCCTCACCGAGCCGGGCGCAGATCGTCTCGAGAAACGTGCTCGCCCCGAGATTCAGGATCGCCTTGGGGCGCCCCATCCTCTCCGATTCCCCCGCAGCGAGAACAATCGCAGAGAGCATAATTGCCATTCTCCCGCTACTCTGTTCCGCACAGCCTATCGCCCGCGTCGCCAATGCCGGGTATGATATAGGCATTCTTGTCGAGGCGCGCATCAATGGACGCCGTGTGCACCATGACCTCGGGGTAACGTCGCTCTACCCGCCTCACGCCCTCCGGTGCAGCAACCAGGGTAACCACACGAATGTCTCTCGCCTTTTTCTTTTTCAATAGCGAGATCGCCGCGAGCAAAGACCCACCGGTGGCAAGCATCGGATCGAGAATGATCACTGTTTTCCCAGAAAGATTCTCCGGGAGGGAATGGTAATACTCGCGGGGCCTGAATGTCTTCTCATCCCTGCGGAGACCGATCATCCCCACGACGGCGTCCGGGAAGAGGTCGAGGAGCGCCCCGAGCATTCCGAGGCCGGCCCTCAGAATGGGGACCGCCACCACGCGGGGGGCTGCGAGCACCTCGCCCGTCGCCCGGCTGAGGGGGGTCGTTACCGTCGCCCGCTTCACGGGGATATCCCGGACCGCTTCGCAGACGAGCACCAGTGCCGCTCGCCTGAGGTACTGGCGGAATTCCACTGGTCCGGTACCACGATCCCTGAGATGAGAGAGACAGTCGCTGATGAGCGGATGCTTTGTTTCGATAACCGGCATACTGCACCTCACATCAAACGTCGCCTACCCTTTTCGCGAAAAAATCGGAGGGGTAAAGTCCGTTATTCTAGCACCTCACACTTATAAAGACCAGCGCAAACCGGCCAACAGCGCAAACCGCCCAATTCCGTAATGCGACAGTTATAGGGGGTAGCCGCAGATTTACGCGGATGAACGCTGATATACCTATATAAAATCAGCGTGTATCTGCGTGTATCCGCGGCAAGAAACCTTGACCACTCACACAATCCTTTTTATCTGCGGCAATTCATTGCCGGATTCACCCTGTACGTGACCCATTACCCAATTCCGCCGGCATCATAATCGGCATCATAATTTCATTGCGGGATACACTCTGCCGTTGTATACTTGGGCTTCGTGAAAGGAGACCTGTACTTTGACAGACAAGATACGAATCGCGATCGCCGGTGTCGGCAACTGCGCCAGTTCTCTCATCCAGGGGATTGAGTACTATCGGCGGAACAGCGAGACCGTAAAGGATACCGCGCTGGGGCTCATGCACTGGGAGATCCAGGGCTACACGCCGAAGGACATCGAGGTGGTCGCGGCGATTGACATCGACAGGCGCAAGGTGGGGCAACCGCTCCACAAGGCGATCTTCGCGAAGCCGAACTGCACGAAAACGATCATTCCAGACATGCCCTCGAACAGGGTCCTCGTCCAGCCCGGTCCCCTCCTTGACGGGCTCTCTCCCCACATGAAAGAATACGACGCTGACAAAGTTTTTATCCCCTGCGATCTCAAGCCCTGCGACATCGAAAAGCTCCTCAGGGAAAGCGGCGCGGAGATCCTCCTCAACTATCTCCCCGTCGGCTCCCAGAAGGCAACCGAGTGCTATGCTCGCTGTTGCCTTAACACGGGGGTAAGCTTCATCAACTGCATGCCGGTGTTCATTGCCTCTGATCCCGTATGGGCCAAGGAGTTCTACACCCGCGGCATACCGATCGCCGGGGACGATATCAAAGCGCAGGTGGGCGCAACTATTGTCCACAGGACGCTCACGAAGCTCTTCGAAGACCGCGGGGTGAAGCTTGACCGGACCTACCAGCTCAACACAGGCGGGAACACGGATTTCCTCAACATGCTCAATCACGACCGATTGAAATCGAAGCGCATCTCCAAAACCGACGCCGTCCAATCGCAGCTCCGGACACCGCTGGAACCGGACAATATTCACATCGGCCCCTCGGATTACGTGCCCTGGCAGAAAGACAACAAGGTGTGCTTCCTCCGCATGGAGGGAAGGGGATTCGCCGGTGTGCCCATGAACATCGAGCTCCGGCTCTCAGTGGAAGACTCCCCGAACAGCGGCGGCGTCGCGATCGACGTCATCCGCTGCTGTAAGATCGCGCGCAAGAGGAAGATTGGCGGTCCCCTCCACGCCGTCTGCGCCTACGCCATGAAACATCCCCCAAAACAGATGTCCGACAACGAGGCACGGGAGCGCATGGAGGAGTTTATCAGAGGGGGGAGCACCCGGACATAGGTACGCCCAGGTACCACGCGCGCTTCCGTAGTACGTTAACCACCAGTGTCACCACTTCGCCGCCGACGTGCGAGGGCGGTTCGAATGCACCGGTCGAGTGAGGCGCTGTTGAGCTGGTCCTTTACCATGCACCCCTGCGCGCCACGCCGTCCCGCCTCTCTGAAAACTTTCTCATCGCCCGCGCCCGTGAGCACCACCACGGGGAGTGCAGGGTGGGCAGCGCGCAGCCTGATGAACGTATCCAGCCCCCAGCTGTCCGGGAGCGTCAAATCCAGCAGCACAAGATCGACCCTGCCTCCCCTGAGGCGCTCCAGCCCTTTCGAGAGCCGGTCGGCCCACTCAAGGTGATATCGAGCGCTCTGTACTTCCGAGAGCATCTCCTCTATGAGGCGCGCCTGTAGAGGGCTATCCTCAATGAGCAGGATCCTGATTCCTGCGTCGCTCATAGTTCTCCCACCGGGCACCATTGGGCTCATAAAAGTCCTCACCGCTCTCTCACGCGTGTGCTGCGCTTCCCTGGGAGTTTCGTCACATTCAGCCAAAAATCCTGCATCTGCCGAACCACGTAGATAAATCGGTCAAGATTAAACGGCTTGATGATGCAACAGTTCACATGGAGATCATACGCCTTGCTGATATCCTCTTCCACCTCCGACCCGGTGAAGACGATCACCGGGATGCGCTTTAATATCCGATCCGCCTTCACCTCGGCGATCACCTCATGCCCATTCTTCCTCGGCAGATTCAAATCGAGCACGATGATGTCCGGCGCCGCTGCGTGTGCATACGGCTCCTCTCGATGGAGGAAGGCCATCGCCTCAACCCCGTCCCGGACAATATTCAGGCGGATGTGCGTCCCGCTCTCCTTCAGAATTTCTTCAATAAGCCGCACGTCGCCTGGGTTGTCCTCGACAAGTAAAACCTCGAATTGTTTCAGTTGATCGCGCGCCTTCATATTTGACTACTCAGTTCTTGCGAATCGCGGTGAGCAATCCCCTGCCCCATCCTCAATCCCTTGAAAGTGTGACCATTCACGATTCACCATTTACAATCCACGGGCAGGGATTGTAAAAAAGAACGTCGAGCCGCGCCGCGGTGATGGCTCTACCCAGATGCGCCCGCCGTGCCGCTCCACTATTTTCCTGCACATCGCCAGGCCGATACCGGTGCCAGGGTATTCATCCCTCCCGTGCAAGCGCTGGAATATCACAAAGATCCGGTCATGAAATCGCGGATCGATGCCGATCCCGTTATCACGGACTGAAAACACCCACTCATGCGGTCTCCGTTCGGCCGAGATATGGATGCGAGGGGGCTCCGCTCCGCGGAACCGTATGGCGTTGCTGATAAGATTCTGGAAGAGCTGGATGAGCTGCGGTGCGTCCGCCGTTACCATCGGCAGTGCCGCGTGGGTGACCGCCGCGCCGCTCTCGCGGATTGCCACCTGCAAATTGGCGATGGCGCGCTCGAGGGCAACCACGCAATCCGTTGGCTCAAACGACATTCCGATGGTCCCCAGACGAGAATACTCCAGGAGATCATTGATGAGGGCCTTCATGCGGACTGCCCCATCGACGGCGTACCGGATGAACTCGTCGGCATCCGAGTCGAGTTTGCCTTTGTAGCGGCGCGCCAGCAGCTCCAGGTAGCTCGCCACCATCCGCAGCGGTTCCTGCAGGTCATGGGAGGCCACAGAGGCGAACTGCTCGAGATCCTGGTTTGAACGCTTTAAATCCTCGGCGGCCTTCTGGAGCGCCTCTTCCGCCTGCTTGCGGAAGGTGATGTCGCGCGCGATGCCCGTAGTCCCTATCACCGTGCCCTCATGGTCATGAATCGGCGTCTTGATCGTTTCAATCCAGCTCCTTTTCCCTGTAGAATCTACCAGCGGCTCTTCAACACGCTTGCGCCGTCCCGACTGCATCACCTCGGCATCATCGGCCCGATACCGTTCAGCAAGGTCCCTCGGCCAGATGTCTAAGTCCGTCTTACCGACCAGTTCCTCAGGCGACACTCCGCACGCTTTGCCGAAGGGCTCATTCACGGCGATATATTTGCTCTCCCTGTCCTTCAGCCAGGCGATATCGGGGATATTATCAAGTATAGCCCTCTGCCGACTCTGCCCCTTCCTCAACTCCTCCTCGGCCCTCTTGCGGTCAGTGATATCATCAAAGAGAAGGGCAAAATAGCCCTTCGCCGGGCTATACGAAGAGACCGAGTACCATCGGCCGAGGAACTCCGAATACCGCTCCTCCCGCGCGACTTCCCCCCCCAGGGCTACCCTGCCATAAAATCCTATCCAGTCGAAATCAGAATCCTGTATCCGCGGGAGGGCTTCCGTAAATCTCTTCCCGATAATCTTATCTCTCCGCAATCTGGTAAGCTTCTCAAAGACACTGTTGACCTCGAGATAGACGAAATCCACTGGCCGCTCGTGTTCATCCACCATGATCCTGCAGTACGCAAAACCGGTGAGCATATTCTCGAACAGCGCCCGATAGTCATCCTGGCTCTTCCGTATCTCGTGCTGTGAACGCTCCAGGGCGACGAGCATCGCATTGATCGAGCCGGCGAGTTTGGACAACTCGTCATTCCCTCCCACTGCCACGCGCGCAGAGAGATCGCCCGTGCGTGCGATGCGATCCATCCGCGCGCTCAGGTGCTCGAGTCGCCTGAGCACCGTCCTCTCGAGAATGAGCACCATCGCGATCACAAACACGATGCCCGCCACGAGGAGGCAGTAGATGAAATAGAGCACCGTGTTTCTCCCCTGGGCATATATTTCCATGGGGACGCTCACCCTCAGGATGAGGGCCGGCGTGCCGTCGATGTCCCTTGCCATGAAATATCCGGCGATCGTATCCTCCCCCAGGGGCCGGATGAGGACCGGCGTGCGCACCGAGAGGAGAGGGCGCACCTCCTGGAAGTCGAAAGGCATTGTGGAATCGGTGTAGGGTCTGAGGGTGAGAGCTGCGTGAGCTAATCCGCCCATCTCCCTCACCTTGTCCGCATCGAGTGAACGTGCCATGATCAAGGTGCCCCGTATGGGCCCCTTGCCGTCGCCGGTCAGGATGGGGCGCGATGCGATAAAGAAGATCTGCCGGGGAAGTGCGACGATGCCCGCAGTTTTCCCACGTATATCCGCGTGTTTGGTGAGGGAATCATGGGCGAGGATATAATCTCTAAACTCACTTCCGAGAGGAGACTTGATTTCCTTGCGCGGGTCAAATCCCGTTTCATAAACTATCCTGTTCCCTTGGTCTATGAACAGTATCGCATTGAGCTTGAGGGCTTCTATGGTGGTGTCATTGAGGTTGTTCTTGATGAAGGTTTCGTTTCGGTGTGCGATGAAGGCATAGGTTTCATCCCACCATGCCCAGTCGCGCGTGATGTAATCAAGCTCCTTAACTTCCCTCGCGAGAACATCCCCGACCCTCTCCATGTTCCTGGCAGTCTGCTGCTCATCGAGCCTGCCGAAGCTTGTGAGCAGGATGACCCGAGAAAAGATATAGAGAAGCACTATCGAGCCGCCGAGCGTAATACAGAATACGAGAAGAGATCTGGTCCGAAGGGTCACGGCCCCTCCTCCAACGCCGCGGCGCATCCCGGTTCCTCGCGAGCAATATCCGGACACGCCATTGATAGTATAGTCGCTCTCCCTTGCGTGAGTCAACGCACAGTCGTGTTAGTGAGTAATGGCTCAGTTAGGGGGGGATGAAAAGGTTATCCACGGATTTCACGGATTTTCACGGATCTTATTGAAAGGAATTTCAGCAGCTTTTGAATCCGTGTTAATCTGTGTCAATCCGTGGATGAAAGAACACTATTTGCATGGACCCTATGCCCCCACGTAACTGAGGCATTACGTTAGTGATTGCCCTGAGAAGCGGTGAACGGTACAATTGTGTACGCATGTATACCTATACGGAGCTCTGCCGCCGCGCGGTGAACGCCTTCAAACACGCGATCACCCGCCTGCTCCTGCGCGGGAACGTGCCTGCCGATGCGATCACCTTCACAGGTTTTGTCTGCTCCTGTATCGCCGCGGCGGCGTTCGCCGCCGGACGATTCCCGTGGGGCGGAGGGATGATCCTCCTGGCGGGCGCGTGCGATGTGTTCGATGGCGCAGTCGCCAAGGCGACGGGGCGCGTTACCTCCTTCGGCGGCTTCTTTGATTCCTGCCTTGACCGCTACTCGGATATCCTCCTCCTGGGCGGGGCGGGGATATACTATGCCGCACACGGCCCCCTGCGCAATGTCATCCTCGCGGTGCTGGCCATCGGCGGGTCAACGCTCGTGAGCTATACCCGTGCGCGGGCGGAGAACATCGGTGTGTCGTGCAAGGTCGGATTCTGGGAGAGGTCCGAGCGGACCTTCATGATCATGCTCGGGGGGTTCTTCTGGCGCATGCCGAGCATCCTCTGGGAACTCGCGATCTTCGCAAATATCACCGCGGCGCACCGCATCTACTACACGTGGAAGCAGCTGAATAAACCCTCGCGGGAATTTCCGCGCATCCCGATCCTCAGCGCGATCCTCTTCTGGGAATACCCGCGCTACACGTGGCAGTACGATATCTACGTGGGGCTGGGGATCGTCCTGCCGCTGATAATTAAACTGCACTAGCTCGTGGCTCGTGATCCGTGAATCGTGATTCGCAACAACAGCAATTCCCTCTCCCTCGGAGGGGAGAGGGCAGGGTGAGGGTGCATGACGATTCACGAGCGACGAGCCACGAATCACTTCCGGCGGGTGCGCGACCACGTGGAGAGCACGACGGGCATCGCGTTGAGGAATCCGCGCGGGTTGTAGAGCGCCTCAATTTCGCCGCGGCAGTTATACCAGCAGGAGCGACAGGTGTTCGCGCGCCAGGCGGCATTGAGGCGGGAGAGGATTCCCAACGCGTCATCGCTCACGATGTTTCCGAGCGGGTGCTCCAAGTCCTCGACGCATTTCGCGACCATGCCGAAGTTGTCAATATTGAAGAACCCCTTCCCCGCCCTGCAACCGGGGACCCCCCCGTCATGCGCCAGGTCGAAACGCTCCAGAAAGTATTTATTCGAGATAAAGTTTTCATATTTCTCATGCAGCTCGAGGAGGCGCCTCGCGACTGCGACATCATGGGTGAATTCTCTCCCCCCCCCTTTGAGATTGCAGTACGGCTGTACCATGAAGAAGGCGCCGTAGCGCGCCGCGAGCTGGATGAGCGGCTCGAGCTCATCCGCGTTGTCCTTCATGAGGACGGCCATGACATTGACCCGCTGGAACCTGCCGCAGCGCTCTCCGGAAAAATGCTCAAGCGCCTTCAACGCCCTGCGATAGGCCCCCTTGACGCCGCGGGCACGGTCGTGCTTCTCTTCACTCGCGTAGTCAAGCGACACGCTCGCCCCCCAGAGACCGGCGCGATAGGCATCGCGGGCGGCCTCCCTTGTCACGAACCACCCATTGGTCGTGATGAGCGGCATGTGGTAGCGCGCCAAGGCCTCGATGATCTGCGGCAGGTCGGGGCGCAGGAACGGTTCGCCGCCGCCGATGGAGATCATCAGCGAGCTGATCCTGGCGAGGTTACGGCTGCCGCGCTCGATGTCCGCAACGCTCAACTCTTCGGACGGTTTTACCCTGCATTTCCAGTAGTCGCAGAAGGTGCAGCTGAAGTTGCAGCGGTAGGTCACCTGCCAGGTGCACCAGACAGGCCTCCCCACAAAAAAGCGTGAGAATATCTTGAACTTTTTATAGATCGCGGGATGGACGGTTCCCATAGTCGAAGGGGCGCTCTAGCTTTTATTCACTTTTCTCTCTTCACTCTTCACTTTTCATTGTCTTCAAGTAACCGTTGACCTTCTTCCACTCCTCGACGGGGGTCGAATAGGCCCGCTCCACGCGCGTCCTGTACACGGGGCCGGAATTGTAGGAGCAGAAGGAGTAGAGCTTCCCGTCGGGGGACGCGAAATGGATCACGCAGCGCTTGATGCGCGAGAGGTCGTAGTTATACGCATCCATGAAGTGCATCCCGCCGACCATCATGGTGCGGAAGGTCTTCACGTCTTTGCCGCGGCCCACCTTTTTATCGAGCATCCCGTTGAGCGTCTGGAGGTACATGGTGAAGCTGAGCCCCCTGGGGGCTTTATCCTCATGGTAGAACTTTTTGAGCATATGCCACGCCTTGATCTTCGCGAATGACTTGAACCGCGACCGCTCGGTTTTCCCGGCGAGGCGGTACATTTCCGTCACGAGATTCTCAACATCAATGAACCGCGACATCGGGATGGCTTTCCCCTCATCGTCGATCACCAGGTAGGCGCAGAGCGTGCAGTGGGGATGGCAGGTGAAGTTGGTGATCTGCTCTCCCCTGAGCGCGCCGATGAATTTTGAAAAGGGGCTCACAAAGGAGAGGGGATAAAAATCGTAGCGGCTGACCAGGCCGGTCTGTTGCTCCAGGCCGATCATCACGTCGGGGAGCGTGATCCGCCTGCTCATCCGCTCCTCGTGCGAGATCCTGCCCGTGAAGCAGACGGGCTGATAGCTGATCGCCGCGATCACATCGGCATTGGCGATGGCGAATTTGAGAATGTCGCCGACCGCCTGGTCGTTGACGCCCCGGACGATCGTGCAGACGAGCGCGATCTTCATGTCGGCCTTTCGGATGTTTTCAATCGCCCGCGCCTTCATGTCCACAAGGGGTTTCCCCCTCGTTACCCGGTAGATCCGGTCGTCGAGGCCGTCGAACTGGAGGTAGATCGTGTGGAGTCCCGCCTCCTTTGCGCGCATCGCGAAATCGAGGTCCGTGAACTTGATCCCGTTGCTCGCGATCTGGATGTGCGAGAACCCCATCTTCCCGGTTATTTTCATGATATCGAGGAATTGCGGGTGGAGCGTCGGCTCGCCCCCGGAAAACTGGATGATCCGCCCCGCGACAGGGCGCTCGTTCCGGTAGGTCTGGAGCATCGCCACCACCTGGTCGAGCGAGGGTTCGTAGACATAGCCGGTCACGTTCGCGTTGGCGAAACAGATCGGGCAGGTGAGGTTGCAGCGGTTGGTGAGGTCGATATTCCCCATGACGGTATGGTTCAGGTGCATGCCGCAGAGGCCGCAGCTCGAGGGGCAATTCACCTCTCCCGTGACGTTGGGGTTGCTCACGCCGTAGCCGGTGTCAAAGGTCCAGCGCTCATTTCTTAGATAGAGATCAACATCCCCCCAGTAAATATCCCTGCATTCCCCATGCTCGGGGCAGGTCTTCCGCATCATGACCTTGCTGTTTTCTTCATACAGCTCGGCGGGGATGACCGTGAGGCACTGCGGGCAGAGTGACTGGATCGTTTTCGGCAGCCCTCTCTTCAGGGGCTCCCGGGGATATCCGGCAAGCGTCTGGTCTCTCTCCTGGGTATCGATAGAATATGCCAACGATGGCGTCCTCACACCAATCCTCCTTTTGTGACTCCTTAAGGGCCACAATAATAGGTCATCTATGCTTAAAAGTCAAGTTTAAGCGGCCTTTGGGATTAATGGATCAGTTATGGTGGGGTATATTATTAAGTGTGTCACTCCTGCGAAAGCAGGAGTCCAGGTTTTATGCTGGATCCCCGCTTTCGCGGGGATGACAAGTGCACTGAACACCCCTCCGTAACTGAGGCATTACCTTTTGGATACCACCCTATTACTTAAAATAACTTAAAATAGTAATAGGTCAGTCTTGGTGGGGTATGAATTCTGTAGGGGTTCGATTTATCGAACCTGGGCGCGATAAATCGCGCCCCTACACCACCATAATATCACATCCCCCCACCATAACTGACGCATTACTTAAAATAATCATTTGACATTTGGTAACAACTGGTCCATTTTACTATGGGCCTGCGTTGCCTGAATTCCGACTTCATGTCGTCGAGGGGTAACCCTCTTAGGGCAAAGGCGGGCTCAATTTATTTTTACCTGACAGTAGCCTTTCCCGCGTATAGTAATTCTTGCCTCCCTCATAGTTTTCACTGTCGTAGAGGTCAACCACGAGACTGATCTTATCCTGCACGAAGGCGTAATGCCTCATTTCGCCGCGTTCAAACACACGCTGTACTGCCCAGCAAAGATAATCTGCTATGCATAACAGCGGTTCCGTTCTTGGTGTTTGTACATTAAAAACCACTGTGGAGCGGATTTCTGCGGTGCTCCAGCGTTTGCCAAAGCGCTCTTGCGCTTTTTCAAGCGCCAGAATTAAATTGCCCATAAACTTATGGCAATGATGTCCTTGCCGACATTACCATTTATGATGTCCACTCCCCACACAATACTTCCGCCTGTTCTAATACGGTTTGCGTAGCCTTTTCCTGTTTATCCGGAGGGTAACCGTATCTTCGCAAAATTCGTTTAACAATGACGCGTAAATTGGCACGTATATTCTCGCGGACCGTCCAATCTATCGTGACGTTGTTCCTCACGGCTACCACCAGTTCTCGTGCAATGGTTCGAAGCACTTCATCCCCTAGCACTTTCACTGCGCTATCGTTTGTCTCAAGGGCGTCATAAAATGCCAGCTCATCCTCTGTCATTCTCAGCTTTTCACCCCTCGCGTCGGCTTTGCGCATTTCCTTTGCAAGAGCGATTAATTCTTCTATGACTTGCGCGGTTTCGATAGCCCGGTTTTGATAACGGCGGATAGCCTCTTCCAGCATCTCCGCAAATGAACGTGCTTGAACAACGTTTTTTCGGCGTCGCGTTTTGATCTCTCCGGACAGCAGTTTCTTTAGCAATTCTACCGCAAGATTACGCTGAGGCATGCCTCGCACTTCGGCCAGAAATTCATCCGAGAGGATGGAAATGTCTGGTCTCTTTAGCCCGGCAGCAGTGAATATGTCCACAACTTCTTCCGATGCTACCGCTTTTGACACTATCTGACGGATAGCATAGTCGAGCTCCTCGTCCGTCTTGGTATCATCGGTAGTACGCTTCGCCATTACCGAACGCACCGCTTGGAAGAAAGCAACATCATCACGAATATTTAAAGCCTCTTCGTGAGGCACAGCCAGCGCAAAAGCCTGAGAAAGTTCTGTAACCACCCTCAGCAGCCTTTCTTTCCCGTCTTCCTGAGCTAGGATATGCTCCTGTGCCGCCGGCAAAATCGCTACCCTAGCCTGTGACTTCCCAGTGACCCATTCTGACCAGTCAAAACCATGGAATAATGCTCGACAGATCTCGTATTTCTCCAACATAATCGCCACAGCCTCAGCCTGGTCAATAGCTGTTTCACCTGTCCCGCCGCTCTCGGTATAAGTAGCCAATGCCTGCCGGAGTTCATCAGCTAGGCCAAGATAATCCACCACCAGACCACCAGGCTTATCGCGGAATACCCGGTTCACACGGGCTATAGCCTGCATAAGACCGTGGCCGCGCATCGGTTTATCAATATACATGGTATGGAGACTCGGAGCGTCGAATCCGGTTAGCCACATATCCCGCACAATAACTATCTTGAGGGGATCACTGGGATCGCGAAACCGATTCGCCAGAGCCTCGCGCCGCTTCTTGTTACGGATATGTTGTTGCCATCCCGGGAGATCAGATGCTGATCCGGTCATTACTATCTTGAGTATGCCCTTGTCATCATCCTCGGCATACCAGTCCGGACGCAGGGCAACGATCTTGTTGTGCAACTCTACGCAAATACGCCGGCTCATACATACGACAAGAGCTTTGCCATCCATTGCTTCAAGTCGTCGCTCAAAATGTTCTACGAGGTCTTCGGCAATGAGTTCCAAACGCTTATCGGTGCCTACGATCGCCTCAATCTGCGCCCACTTCGTTTTGAGCTTCTCCTTACGCTCAACTTCCTCACCTTCTGTGACCTCTTCAAATTCAGGATCTATTTTCGGGCGCTCTTTTTCATCCAGGGCCAGTTTTGCAAGGCGGCTTTCGTAATAAATAGGCACTGTCGCACGATCTATGACCGCGCGCTGAATGTCATAGATGCTGATATAATCACCAAATACAGCGCGAGTATTCTTGTCAGTCAACTCAATGGGAGTACCGGAAAATCCTATGAATGAGGCGTTGGGCAGGGCATCATGCAAATGCCGGGCAAAGCCGTCGATAAAATCGTACTGGCTGCGGTGGGCTTCATCAGCGATTACGACGATATTGCGCCGCTCCGAGAGAATGGGATGTCTGTCACCTTTCTCTTCGGGGAAAAACTTCTGGATGGTTGTGAAAACCACACCCCCTGAATCCACTTTCAATTTCTCCCTGAGTTCAGCCCGGCTTTCCACCTTTACGGGAGGCTGCCGCAGTAATTCCTGACATAGTGAAAATTTGCCGAAGAGCTGATCATCCAGGTCATTCCGATCAGTCAGTACCACAATAGTCGGATTGCACATTGCCGGGTGAAGGATGATTCGACCGGCATAAAATGCCATGGTCAGCGACTTGCCAGCTCCTTGCGTATGCCAAACAACCCCGATGCGCCGATCCCCCTCTTCTCCGCCATGCTTCCGCCCCGCTTCATAATGACACAAGCCTTCACCAACTGCCGGTATACGTGAAGCCCGTAAAGTCTCATCAACCGCCACATTGACCGCATGAAACTGGTGGTAACCCGCCATCTTTTTAATCAATTTGCCTCCACCCTCATCTTCGAAAACGATGAAGTAGCGGACAAGATCAAGAAACCGGCGTTTTTCGAATACCCCGTCCAGCAATACCTGTAATTCCGATGTATGAGCGCCGGCAAGCTTGTCTCCGGTGATGGTGCGCCAGGGGAGGAACCATTCCCGATCTCCAGTTAAAGTGCCGATTCGCGCTTCCACACCATCGGAGATGACGAGTGAAGCGTTGTAGTTAAACAGCGAAGGGATTTCCTCCTTGTAGGTTTGAAACTGCTTAAACGCCATCCAGATTGTGGCATTTTTATCGGCGGGATTCTTAAGCTCGATTACCGCCAGAGGCAGGCCATTGACGAAAAGCACAATATCCGGGCGGCGATTATGTTTGTTCTCACATACCGTAAACTGATTAACCGCCAGCCAGTCATTATTGTCCGGATTATTGAAATCAAGCACCCATGCCTGTGCTCCGGCAATACTGCCGTCTGGTCTGCGGTACTCTACGGGGATTCCGTTCACAAGGTAGCGGTGGGCATTGTGATTTCTTCCATCAAGTGCAGGTGCATCAATGCGGGTTATTTTGCGAAAAGCATCATCAATAGACTCAGGCGGCAGGTTTGGATTGAGGCGTGCGAGTGTATCCTTCAGCCGCTGCGCCAATATCACGTCACTGTATTCTGCCCGTTCGGCAAACAGCTCGCCAGGAGCGATGGTCGGCCCGGGAAGGAGTGTATAACCAAGCTCCTCCAGCCATGCAAGGGCTGCATCTTCGACGACGGATTCGGTGAATTTCATATCTGCCGGGCAATAACCAATGCTATTGCTTTAGCATTGCTAACACTTGCTAACACTTTTTTGCCATTGCTTTCCAAAAATATAGATTATTGTTATTTGTATTCTGCTCATTACCAGTTTGTATCGTTAAGCGGTGAATCACCCTCTTGCTAACGCTTGCTAACACCCCTTGTCTAGTTTGCGGAGAGAATAGACCACTTTAGGCGGTTTCCCACTGCGGACTAAAAACCCGTCGTGGCCACTCCATTTACGCAGGAACCTAGATATTTCTACTCGTGCCGATTGTGATTCTCCTAAATGTAGAAGCTCCCGGCATTGTTTTGGGGTAATTGAGTCATGGTCCTGCAAAAACATTTTAATCATTTCGATATAGCGCAAAGAGCTAATCCCCCTGCCCTCTGTATAAGCTGCCTTACCCAACAGATCTATTGCGACGCCTTTGGTCAAATGATATGTGGCTGCTTTAGTTCTACCACGCCCTTCCAGAAGAGCTGCGGGTACTTGGGTTAGCTTGTCAAGTGCGTCCCTTGACTCATCACGTGATAATTGGAGAAGTTGCGCCGCTCTGCGCGAGTCGATAAATCTGTGCTCACGTAAGTAAAACAACACCAATAAACCATCGAGATCAATTTCTATCCCGTCTTGCTTCCATTTGGCTACAAGAGTGGCCATGCGAGTATCGTAACTGCCATTAAAAATACGCAATGTAACTCTACTCCCATCCGTCTCATACACAGGAGGGCGCTTCCCATAGGCCAGCGTCGGCAAAAATATGCGCCGCCTTCCTATACCTGCCCGTTCTACCAGCCTCAGTTTTTCAAACGACTCTGCCAGCGTTCGGTTACGGCTTATAGGTTCTTTGCGGAGGATATTGTCAGGGGTGATACCGCCGATAAAACCGCCAGGACTCGTAATCACCAATTCGTGTTTGGTATGACGGATCAGCACCTCTCCGGAATCCGAGTAGTCGCGATGTGTTATAGCGTTCAATAGGGCCTCGCGCACAACTTCCAACGGATAAGCCGGGATTCTTAACTTAAATAAACCTACTGACAACTCCTGCTCCGGATTTGCCGGCCCTGTAAAGTGCTGCTCAATCCGTTCAAGGATGCTCAGTAACCCTTGGCGGTAGGATTCATTACGTGCAAGTAATACATCTGAAACCTGATAGACGTAATGAACTCCATGTTGGGGGCACACTCGCAACAGGACATCCTCTCGGCCCAATAGCAGCAATCCCGCATGGGTTACTTTTCCACCCCGAATTGCTCCCAGGGCGATGAGAAAGGCTCTATCATCCAGATTAAGTAGATCCGATTCAGGATTGAACTTTCTAAGAATGTTACGCGCACGCGCAATCTCAACCTTATCCAAGTCCGTTTCTGTCAAATGCTCCGCAGGTTGCCCGCTCCAATCTAGTGCTCCCGAAGAGATGCGCGCTTTGATAAACCCCTGTGGGTCAAGCGGCATACAGTTTTTGCCTATGCGCATTTTGAAAAGCCCCTGTGCCGTTCCATAAGCCATACTCGAATCACCCTTCGGCACGCGGACAATAAGAAGTTTTCCGGTTCCCTCCGGAACATCTAATTCATAAACCTCAACTTTCAAATGAGGGCGAATACCGTCAAAGATACCTCTGCGCCATGTGTCCAAATCGTAACGGCTCGCTCCATGGATTGCTGCTTCTCGTCCCTTTACATCATCCTCGACCCCAAAAACAATTACTCCCCCATCGGCGTTTGCAAAGCATACAGCATATTCGATCGCCACTTTCATATCTTCCTTGGGACCATACCATGGTTTAAAATCCAGCCATTGGGTTTCAAGCTGATCAGCCGTAGCAGAATCGAGGCGATCAAGCAGTGTAAGAATCTCCGCATCACAGGGGATAGTCATCATAATGCTATGCATGTTTTACCGTTACTTTGATTCTGAATTCATCCGACAACTACTCCAGCAATAGAACATCATCCCGGTCCCTCCATCCATGCGAGGGGGGCATTTTCGATGATGGATTCTTTGAAATTCACTTAGCTTCTTCCACCGCTTGCTTATTGATTAACTCTTCCATAGCCTGAAAATGTGCTTTGTCTTCAGCTTTCATAAGTTCAAGTAGATCCATCATAATGGCCTTGGTCTCACTTAGAATAGACAAATCATGCTCTGGTTCTTCGACTTCGTGGTGATGTGAATGGGTGTGTAGAAATCGGAGCATGCGCAGCTTCTTACTCTCGTCGAACTTAATATCCTGAAACTTCTGCCAAAGTTCAGCAGGCTTCTGCGGCTGGCGAAATGCCAGAAATGCCTCAAGGAGACGTCTTGCGATGTTAGGTAGACCGTAATACTCTTTCATACCTATTTGTGGCGATTCTTTTGCAGTGCGGTAAACACAGGCGAAAAGATAATGATATTCTGACTCATACTGCTCAAGAAGTGGATCGAGCCAGCGAATAATGGCACATCGTTTACTCTGTTCGCGGGTGCATTCCAGCATGAAGAATCCTGCCTGGCGCGGGCCCCTGAGATGGTGAAACCAATTTTTCACCTGTCGGAAGAAGGTAAAATTATGAGTTAATATAAATAACTGCGCGGCATCCTGCGTGCGTTCACGAATGAAACCAAATGCGAAAAACAGCGCGTTGGAGTCCAAGCTCGATACAGGGTCATCAAGAACAACAATTCCAGTTTTTAGGTCAAAGCGCCGATCCCGTAAGGATTTCAGGAAATACAGCAGAGCGATAGCCGTTCTTTCACCCTCGCTCAGTCCTTCAGCCACAACGCCATTCCTTGTGATCTGATAACCCGTTTCCTTGACGTCCAAAGTAAGCTCCCCGTGTCCCAGATAAGCGCGCAGGTCACTGTTGAGTTCTTCGGCAGGCTCCCGGTGCTGAACAATCTCTCTCTCAATTCCATCTACTTCAGCCTTCATTGTTTTGATTGAGTTTTGCTTCGTATTCACGGCTTGCGTCGCAAGTCGTACTTCTTCCTCGAGCCTCTTATATCTTTTTATGGAACCTGCCACGTCGGCTTTTTCCAACTTCTCCCTGGCTTTTTTGACCCGCTCATCGAATTCTTCAGAGGCCTTATTATGTTTTTCAATTACCAGATTGATCTTTTTCAGCGTCTCGGTCTTCGCCATATAAGCGGCAAGCTTGATTTCGAGTTGCTTAAAAGGAGTACCCTTCTTGGTATCGAGCGCTTTCTCAAACTCTTTCAGCGCTCCACAAACCCGTTTGACTTCATCCAAGAACTCCTTGAGGGCGGTACTATATTCTGCTGCAAGATCTTCGTAAAGTCGGGCCTTGTCTGGAGGTGAGATATTCTCGGCTTCCTGTAATGCGTCCTGAATTTCTTGAATCTTACCATCAATCGCATTAACAAAACCCTCATATTCATCGCTGAAATGGGCTTCGAGTGCCTCCATTCGCCCTTGAGGAAGCTTTTGATTACAGAAGAGACAGACATCGGCTTTTCGCTCCCTATGTTTGGTCAAACCGTCTCTGGTCCACTCAGCCAAGGCCGGATCATCCCGCAAAGACTCGATCACAGCGGAAATAACAGTTCGCACAAGTATCTGCGATATCTCTTGTTGAAGTGCTAACGAGTCGGGGAAAGAGTATGAAATCAGACCGATAGACTGCTTCGCTGTTGCAACGTGCTGTTTAAGAAGGCGCTGCCGTTCAGCATCGTCGACAATATGCTGCAAAACGTCATCATGTGTTGCCAGCTTATTAGCGGTCGCTCTGAAGTCGCTCTTGTTGTAGTTGATATATGCAGACCCGGTTGCTGTGAGTTGGTCTTTGATCGCCTTTGCCTGATCTATACAGAAGTTATCGAGTGTCTTCACCGCAGAGGATTCCTTTTCCCGGAGCTTTTCCAGTTCCTCCTTGGCCTTCTGTAATTCTGCCCTCAAGTGATCCATACGCTTCTGCTTCTCAATGTTCTCCTTGCCAATTATAAAAATCGGAGCAACCTCACCATGTGTCGTAAAAACGCTATCCTGTATGAATTGGCGATTAAAAACCCGGATGGGGACTTCAGCTTCTGAAAACCGACTTTCGTCTATTGATCGTCCGTCAATAAAAACGCTGACCTGGGCGTCAGTTGGATTAGTTCGGGTCTCAAAAGCGCGAAGAAGATTGCTCAATGTTGTTTTCCCGGTCCAATTCCATCCATAGATAAGATTAAACCTGGCGAAATCTGGAAGATCAGATGGCCAGGAAAAATCTCGAAAAACTCCAAGGTTCTTCGCTTTAGAAATACGAGTGATGAGCATTACACACACCCCCCGCCGATTCGCTTCGCGTTCGGGATGCGGAACTCGCCGGAGATGAGCTTCGGCAGCAGTGTATCGCGCAGTGCGGCGAGGGTGCGGGATTCAACACTTTTGGCAATGAAGCTGTCGAGCAAAGGCGCGAAATAGTAGGACATTGCCTCAAGAAGAGGTGGCGGTGGCACGAGCACCTTGGCAGCACTCAGATGACTTCGCTGGATGTGCCCCATTGTGGTGGCCTTACCCGCTGCGATGCCACGAAAGTCAGTTAAGTGCTGCCGTGTCCAGTGCAGGTAAAACCATTTGGGGAATCGGTCCGACGTAACTTTGAAGAGATGTTGATTAAGAGCGCCGCGACCGCCACACCAGACTGCCACTTCGAGACTTCCGGACCACGAAAATAGGATATCGCCATCTTCGACAATATATGCAGGTGGAATCGAGACGCTTGCCTGATCTGCGCCAATGGTATGCCCTGCGCGCATCTGAGCGATCTTGATGACAGGCAGACTACCAGCCGCGTCGGGTGGATACTTCTGCAAGGCAAGCCCGTTGAGGTAAGCTGCTATCCCGTCTAACGGCATAACTTCCCACCCCTTCGGGATCTCGCCTGTCTCTGAGTCCTCGAAGCAGTCGGGGAATAGGTCTGCAATATGCTTCGGTAGGCCGGGATCACGAGCTGCGGCTTTGGCGCGGACGGGGTCGAAATCCACGAACCATGACTTGAAGATTGCTCGAGTCATCGCTTCCAGCGTCTCGTTCATCCGCCGGTTCAGCTTGATCTTGTCGTCCAGCGTGCCGAGGATGTGGGCGATAGCGCGTTGTTCTTTCGGCCCAGGCAATGTAATATGCATTCGCCTCTGGTCGGCGAGACTGACGTACTCAGCCATGTCAGTCTGACTCGCAACGCCCTTGAATTGAACGAAGAACTCGCGTCCGGACATCCAGTAAAAGAGAAAACGCGGCTCAATTGTCTTTTTGTCGAGAGAACGCCAGAAACACAACTGCGGCGAGTAGACAAATCGGGGTGTCTCTGAGCGAACGAAAGCGAAGCGACCAACGGTGCCTTTCGAGGTGAAAACCACATCTTCGGGTTGGCTTACTTTGTTACCCACACGCGCTAAATGTTCTTCAGGGAAATGGTCATCATCATTGAAGCGGAAGCCGTCGTTGATGTTCCCAGCACGAGCAAAGGGCAACCCGGAGGATGAAAGTTCGTTGTTCTTCGCACGATAGCCATCTCCTATCGCGAGCTTGCCTTCCGCGATCAACCGACTTACCTCATAGCTCTGCCACTCACCCACCATACCCCAACCCCCTCAGGGCAGCCATAAAATGCTTCCCCTGCCCAAATTCCCCAACAAATAGATGAGCTCATTCAACACCTTCATATTCAAAGTTCCGGATCAGTTACTCTCACAAACAACCAATTATTCAACCTCTATGATTGCAACCAAAATTGCAACCATATCGAAGACTAGTTGCAATCTTAACCCTTTGCCAGTATAGCAGTTGTGAATATTGCTACCTTTTGTAATTGCAGCCTGTTGTTTGTCTGGCCGGACACGATGCAATCCTAAGAGCCAGTGGATGGACACCATCGGCCAGCGTTGGTACGCCCTTTGCAAAGTCAGAATGGCACCAAGTGTCGTCTCCGCCCACTCACACACCATACCCCAACTCCTTCAGATTAACCCCGGTCTCACCGCTCAGCTCCGCCCCTCTTGCCCTGCTATCTATGGATACCGCTACCAAATTGTGTGGACGCTGTCCGCACTTTCTTCTCGGGCTTTATGAACACCGAAATCTGATCTGCGCAAGCGGCTCTTGCATAATTGCCCAATCTATGATGAGGCCAAGGCGCAGTCGGGTGCCGGAAAGTCCGGATCTCCCAAAAGGCAAATTGATTCTCACTGTACCGCTTTCCAAATAGCCGCCTTTGTCAGGGCCAATTCTCTTAAGCAAACCCTTGCTCTTCAGGTTGTGCAAATGTTTTTTGACGGCGCGCGAACTTATATCAAGTTTATCAGCCATTTCATCAATGGTGATCTCCGGTTTAGCGACGATGAGCGATATTATTTTCTGGGAAGTTTTCTGTGAACCTTTCTGGGAACTTTCCCGGGAACCTCCCGCCCCAAGAGTTCCCAGACGTACACCCTCCGGTCTATAAAACACGGCGCGGAAATAGCCGTCGGTATCAAAAGTGGGCTCTTTCAAACCCGACTCTGCGAGGGCTTCTCTCATTCGCTTGATACCCATGCCGACGCGCTCAACTATTTCATTAAGAATTCTTGATTCCAAACCAGTGAGAACCACTGGGGGGGTGACTTGGGGGGTATTTGGGGGGGCGATCTTTGCGGTCTCCGGCCTTCTGTAAAAAGTACGTTTCTTTAACTCAAGGGTTTCTGATTCCTTATATTTCATACCCTAATCTCTTCAGATTGGCGCGAATGGCCGTTCCCAATTTGGCGGACTCTGCCAGTTGCTCTTTTAGCGTTGTTGCGAGCCGCTTCATCTTATCTTCAAAAGGCTCGCTATCTTCTTCTGCCTCAGCCGCGCCGACATAGCGGCCCGGCGTCAGCACATAATCATGTTTTTTAATCTCGTCCAGCTTTGCGCTTTTGCAGAAGCCGGGCATATCTTTGTATTCACCCCCACCCTGTCCCTCCCCCGTCAAGGGGGAGGAGACTTTAGATGAATCGCCGCGCCAGGCATGGTAGGTACCAGCAATCTTCGCGATGTCCTCGTCAGTCAGCTCGCGGTGGACGCGATCGATCATAGTGCCTAGTTTCCTGGCGTCGATGAACAGCGCCTCGCCGCGCCGGGTGCGGAAACTGCTATTCTTCTTATCACGTGCGATGAACCATAGACAAACCGGTATTTGAGTGGAGTAAAACAACTGTCCCGGTAAGGCAACCATGCAGTCTACCAGGTCATTCTCGATGATTGCCTTGCGAATCTCGCCTTCACCTGACTGATTAGACGACATTGAGCCATTGGCAAGCACGAAGCCTGTTGTACCAGTCGGTGCGAGGTGATAGATAAAATGTTGCACCCAGGCAAAGTTGGCGTTGCCAGTGGGTGGGATGCCGTATCTCCAGCGCTTATCTTCTCGCAATAGTTCTCCGCGCCAGTCGCTGTCGTTGAAAGGCGGGTTAGCCAGCAAATAGTCGGCGCGTAGATCCGGGAAGCGGTCATTATGAAAACTATCGCCGTGGCCGATCTGGGCGTCAATGCCGCGGATGGCAAGGTTCATCTTGGCCAACCGCCAGGTGGTATAGTTGGACTCCTGCCCGTAGACGCTGATTTGTCCGATGCGGCCCCCGTGCTCTTCGATAAATTTCTCACTACTCACGAACATACCGCCGGAGCCGCAGCATGGGTCGTAAACACGACCTTTGTAGGGCGCGAGCATCTCAACCAGTAGACGGACAATGCAGCGTGGCGTATAGAACTGACCGCCCTTCTTGCCCTCGGCGCTCGCGAACTGAGAGAGAAAGTATTCATAAACCCGGCCAAGAATATCCTTTGAGCGGCTTTCCTTGTCCCCCAGGCCAATGTTGCTGACAAGGTCAATAAGCTGCCCGAGGCGCTGCTTGTCGAGGCCCGGACGAGCATAATCCTTGGGCAGTACGCCTTTGAGCGATGGATTGTCCCTCTCGATGGAAGACATGGCATCGTCCACAATCTGGCCGATGGTAGGTTGTTTGGCATTGGCCTCGAGGTGGGGCCAGCGTGCTTCCTTAGGTACCCAAAAGATATTCTTCGCTCTATACTCGTCGGGATCTTCCGTGTCAGCGCCTTGGCCGCGCTCGCTATCAAGCTTCGTGTGATGTTCCTCAAAGGCGTCTGAGATATATTTAAGGAATATGAGCCCAAGGACCACGTGCTTATACTCGGCAGCATCCATATTGCTGCGCAACTTATCCGCGGCCTGCCAGAGTTTCTCCTCAAAACCCAGTGTGGCGCCGTTGCTGCTGTTCTCTTTCGGTTTGCGTGCCATTGTTTAACTCCTCAGATTTATTTAACTTCATAGGGAGTGCTTCCTCATGATTTCTGCAAAAGCTGTTATATGTCGAGATTATATGCTATTTCTTACTACCTATAAAGCTCAAAGAGCCAGAAACTATTAAGAACTTTTCGAGCGCGCCCAAAACCCTGAGCCTGCGGAGCAGGCTAACGAGCCCCTCCCCTCGGCACCATTCAGAGAGCCCAAGAGTCAGAGAGTTGGGCTGGGGTCGCACCACGATATCTTGTTTGTGATCAGTACGTTGCGACAAAATAGTGCCCTGAAAATGGCCTTACGGGCGATTTTTGCTCCTAAAAATCGAGTCTAACCTGACTTTCGCAACTGGGGCATATTCGATAATTGTAGGTCGTTGCAATGCAACGATAGCATCGCAAAGATTGGTATGAACAACTTCAGGGCCAGACCATGACTATTAACTGAGCACGTCGCCCCCCGCGCGAGAAGTCCAACGCCGACCTCTGTCCAACGCTGACCTCTGAAAACCCTCTATCGTTTACTCGCACGGCGGCTTATGATAAGCTACTCGTCATCGTGGCGAAAATCTCTTCTTGTACTTAATGCATCAGCTAAGGCGGGAGATATGCCCCCTCACCCCTGACCCTCTCCCACGAGGGGAGAGGGGAAAAGGGTACCTCCCCTCAAAACTGAGAAGGTGTGAAAAAATCAGGTTTGCCGCTTCAGCATATGTAACCCATCGTGTAGGGGCTTGATTTATCAAGCCCGCTGACGGGTCGGATAAATCCGACCCCTACAAAAAAGGCCGGGAGGCAATTTTTTCACACCTTCTGAGAGGGTACTCTTGTACATCTGTATTGTGAAAACAATAACTGTGCTGTTTATTGTAACGCTCATGTCTCTCACGGGCTGCGCGGTCTACCCACCAATACCCACAGCTCCAAGAAGGCCTGTGTATCAACATGCCTCACTGGAACAGCTCCTGAAACGTCTCTCTGTCGGTTCATCAACTGTCACGAATATCAAAGCAGATTTCTCGGCATCGATAACTGACTTTAAGAACAGCACCACGCAATCCTGCAGCGGCATACTGGCCATGGCAAAGCCCGACAAGCTCAGGATGAGGGGGAGCAAGGCCATGCTTCCGACGCTATTTGATTTACTCTACGATGGGAACCAGCTCACGCTCTCTGTCCCACGCGACAAAACAGTGTACCGGGCCAGCCGCGATGCGGGTCACGCGCGAAGGGGGCTGACCGGCGTGAGTTTCTTCACCGATATCTTTTTAGGCGATGGTAAGGAGAGCGGGACATTCCACTTTCTTGAATCATCGGCCACCCACTACACGGTCTACTCGGTTGTCCTGCTCAAGGGGAATCCCCGGCTATTAAAAAAAGTGTATTTTGAGAGGGAGAACCTGTTCCCTGTGCGCTACCAGTACTTTGATGGCGAGGGAGCGCTCACGTGCGATATCGGATGCAGCGATTTTTTTGTGCCCCTGGCCGGAGTGGAAGCCATCCCCCGGGAGATCGCACTCGAGGCCCCGCCGGGGCAGAACAGAATTGTGCTGACCCTCACGGATGTCCGGCTCAACGGACATCTGAATCCCGAGCTGTTTATCTTCACCATGCCCGCGGACGCACGCGTGCGGCCGCTCGAGGAGTATGGGCGATGACGAGCCTTGTCTGGGCAAACGTGCGTCACCGCAAGACCAGGAGCCTTCTCTGCGTCGTGGCCGTCGGCATCGGCATCGCACTGCTCCTCGTCCTCACCGGCCTCTGCCGCGGCATGATCGCTGAATCGGCCCAGCGGATGAGGAACACGGGGGCGAGCATCATCGTCCAGCCGCGCGGCGCCTCCGGCCTGCTGGCGTTCAAGGGAAGCAGCTTGCCGGTTAAGTACGGCGCCGAGCTCCAGCAGATTCCCGGCGTCATGGCAGCATGCCCGGTGCTTACCTGGACGACCACGATTGAAAAGGTCATCTACGTGATCTACGGAGTTGACCTGAAGAGCTACGAGGCGGTCGGCGGGCGGCTCCAGCTCGTCGAGGGCCGCCCGTGGAGAGACGCGCACGAGCTCCTCCTGGATACGAGGCTCGCTCACGCCAATGGCTACAGGGTCGGGGATGGGATACCGCTCCTCGGCGCGCGCTTCACCGTTGCCGGTATTTTCAAGAGCGGGGTGGGCGCGAGGGTCTACGTGCCGATCGGGACGCTCCAGACATCGCTGCACCTTGAGGGGATGTGCTCGCTCTTTTTTCTGAAAACAAAAGCGGGCGGGGAACACACCGTCAAAGACATCGCCGCGCATATCGAACGCCAGTTCCCTGCGCTGAGGGCGAACGCTCTCGACCGCTATGAAGACGTGATGGTGAACGAGGTGACGGGGCTCAACGAGTTCTTCGGCGTGATCACCTCAACGGCGCTCGTCATCAGCTTCCTGGTCATCCTCCTCACCATGTACACCACGATCATCGAGAGGACCCGCGAAATAGGCATCCTCCGCTCGCTTGGCGCGACCAAGACCTACATCATCCGCATGGTCATCAAGGAATCCGTCCTCCTCTGCGCCCTGGGCGTCATTGCAGGTTCGGCGTTCACCATGCTCGTGCGCGTCTGGATTGCGATCTCTCACCCGCTGCTTACCATGGAGGTCACGCCCGCCGGCTTCCTGCGCGCGGCGGCACTGGGTGTGGCGGGCGGCATACTCGGGGCGCTCTATCCAGGCTTCAGGGCGGCCAGCGTTGATCCCGTCGAGGCGCTGAGTTATGAATAACGCGGTCACTGACAATTTCATAGAGGTAGCCGGTCTCTGCAAAATATACCGCACCGGCGGTGAGGACGTCCACGCGCTGGACAACGTCTCCCTGAGCGTGCGGAGGGGCGAGTTTCTCTCAATCGTCGGGCCATCGGGCTGCGGAAAATCGACGCTCCTCTATGTGCTCGGCGGCCTCACCACCCCCAGCAGTGGCTCGGTCAGTATTGGAGGGGAGGAAATCTGCAACCTCTCGGATGCTTCGATCTCGCACCTCAGGGGGGTTCTGACCGGCTTTGTATTCCAGCGTTTCAATCTCCTGCCCACGCTCACGATCTATGAGAACATTGCCCTCGCCCAGAAAATCCGCGGGACGGGGGTGCAGCGGAAGGAGCATATTGGCGAAATGCTCGAGCGGGTTGGTCTGGGCGGGAAGAAGGGCCGGAGGCCGGCTGAACTCTCGATGGGAGAGCAGCAGCGCGCGGCGATCGCCCGCGCCGTGGTGCACCGCCCCGCGATCCTCCTCGCCGATGAGCCGACCGGGAACCTTGACTCCGCCAACTCGGAGGCGATCATCACGCTCTTCAGCGAGATGCACCGCGAACTCCGGCAGACAATCCTGCTCGTCACACACAACAGCGATGTTGCGCGCTCCGCGGAAAGAATCGTTCAGATGAGAGACGGAAGAATAGTCCACGGTCCACAGTCCATAGTCCATAGCAAATAGGAGTATCTGGACTGCGGATATATTCTGTGGACCGTGGACTGTTGACTGTGGACATTTCATTATGGACACTCGTTCCCGCAACATATCGGCGATGCGCTGGTTTGTCGGCTTCGCGATCTTCATCGCGATGCTCTGCCTCGCCCTTCTCTGGGCCCGCTCCGCCGGCAGGCGATCCCTCACTCATCTGTTTTTTTTCATCATATACGTGAGTTGCGCGTGCCAGTTCTGCCCCCTCAATATCATCTGGATATTTATCTGGATCGCGCGTGAGTACAACCCGTTTCTCATCGCCCTGCTCGGCTCCCTGGCAACGTGTGTGGCGAATCTCCACGACTACTACATACTCAACTCCCTCATGAGATGGGACCGCCTGGGGAGGGCAAAGGATTCCCACTGGTACAAGCGGTGGGCGGAATGGTTCTCGCGGTGTCCATTCTGGACGCTGGTCGTCGCCAACTTTCTCCCCCTCCCCATTGACGTGCCGCGCCTGCTCGCGATCTCAACCGGCTACAGCCGCATTCCCTTCACCGCTGCGACCCTCGTGGGGCGCTATCCGCGCTACCTGATTTTGACAATTTATGGGTACCAGTGCAAACCCTCCATCCGCACCATTGTGATCATCTTGATCGTCACCGCGGTGATACCTCTGGCTATTAAGCTATTTCAGAAATGCATTCACAGGCCGAGCCGCATCACGAAGGAGAAGATCTGATATGCGCAGGAATCTGTTGTTTGTGCTTCTGCTTGCCGTCAACGGAATCGCCCTCTGCCGGGGCGCATCAGACGCCGCAAACCTGGATACAGCAGCCGTGCTCAAAAAAATGGAGGAGGCCGGCACACGGTTCACCACGCTGCAGGCTGACTTCCGGCAGGAGCGGGTCTACGCCCTCTTCGACGAGAAGAGGGAATCCTCGGGGACGATCTTTTACAAGAAGCCGGGCGCGATGCTCTGGAAATACAATCCCCCGGATAATACAATGATCTATCTCAAGGAGAGGCGCGCCCTCATGTACCTCCCCGATATCAAACAGGTTCAAAAAATATCACTCGCGCAGGACAGAAAGACGGAAACGCTCCTCATCGGATTCGGCAATACCTCCGAAGAAATTACACGCAACTTCACCGTCGCGTCGTCACCCGGGGAGAAAGGCTGCTACACGCTTGACCTCACCCCGCGGACTGATGAGCTCGCCTCGCACTTCCAGCGGTTGAGGCTGGTCATTGATGGGGAGCGCTGGCTACCGGTCCGCAGCGAGAGGTTCGAGCGGGGCGGGGACAGAACGATCTTCACTTTTTCAAATTTCAAGGTGGGGCTGACGCTGAAAGATGAGCTCTTCGATTTCAAGGTCCCCAAGGGAGTGGAGGTGGTGGAGTATTAGTATTACTGGAGAATCCACGGATTTCACTGATTTACACGGATTTTTTAAAAGTACACTTGTGACTGCTCTTTTAATCCGTGTTCATCCGTGCAATCCGTGGATGGAAACATTGACGTTTCCGTTTTTCTTTTGACTTATCGCCGGGATGTGAGACGTCATCCGCGCCCCGAATTCCTGTACTGCCTCGCCTGGTGCATGAACGCCTCGAGGCGGGTGATATCATTCACCCCCTCCTGGCCGTCATAGGTCATATTCAACCACGGGATGTCCCTGAAGTGTTCACGCACCTTGCGCGAAACGGCGGTGGCAACCATGCCGGGCATGCAGGTGAACGGCATCGCGTTCACGATCCCCGACGCGCCCTTGTTGATATAGTCGATCGCCTTCCCGATGCTGAGAATCGCCTCGCCCCCGAAAGAGAAATGCATGTACGGCGCACTGTGCCTGAGTATCTCTTCGATTTCCGCTTCATGCGCGTTGCGTAGCACTCCCCCCAATATCTTCAGCATCTTCTCCTCATCCACCTGCTGCACCCTGTCCGTGATGTACCCCTTGATAAAATCCACGTACCTCCCCGCCGAGAGGCTCTCTTCAAAACGCCGGTTATTCGTATAGAACACCCACTCGGTCACCGGGGCGACCCACGCCTCTCCGCCAAGGCTCTCGATGAGATGAACGAGGTTATTGTTCGTGAACCGGTTGCTCCTGAGGTAGATCTCACCCACCACGCCGATGACCGGTTTGCATCCCCTCTCCAGGTCAATCCTCACCTCCCTGAAGAGATCGCGCACCCTCTCGAGCGCGGCGAACACATGGTCCCCCCCCCGCTCAAGCCCTCTCACCACGAGCTTCAGCGACTCGTCGAAGGCGCGGTCGGTTTCACCGGGGACCGTCTCGTAGGGCCGGTATTGCCGCGCGAGCTTCTCCAGGAAATCAATGGCGAGGAGGCCGCGCCAGGCGAGCCGGCGGAAATTGCTTCCCACCTCGCCGAACTGCGACGAGTACGAGTCGCTCGAGTCGGGGGAGACGATCGGGACATCCTTGAAGCCGAGGTCATCCAGGATCATCCGGTGCATCTGCGCGTACTGGCCGAACCGGCACGGCCCCAAGGCGGTGGGCATGAAGAACGCCGCCGTCCGATGATCGAAGCCAGGTTCGAACAGCTTCTTGAGCATGTCGCCGGTGGTGGCGATGAACGGGAGGCACTCCCTCCCCGACGCGAACTGCCTCCCGATCTCTATCGTGCGGTCATCAGATTCCGGCAGCGGCTCCGAGGGGATGCCGCATGCCCGCATCGCGGCGCTGAAGCCGTGCGCGTGCAGGGCCATCAGGGGCACATAGAGCGTGCGTTTCGTCTTCGGGAACACCTTGCGGAACCTCCACTCGCGGGCCGTGGGTGCCGGGCGGCTGTTGGAGAGGCTGTCGAGAAACGCCTCGCACCTGGTGATCACCCCCGCATCGGCGCTGTGCTCGTCAATCTCGAGCTGCAGGTACGGCTTCCCCTCCATTTTCCTCCTGAAGAAATGCTCGATGAACGAGTCGGGGCCGCATTTGAAGTTCGTGATATAGATCGCGTGGAGCCGCGGGTCATCCCTCACGACCTGGGCCGAGCTCAGGATCCTCTGGCCGTAGCGCCAGTACATATTGGGGAACTGATCGTAGATATCGACGCGCTCCAGATTGAGGTAGTCCTGCGGGATGGGGAGGACGCCGAGATCGCGGAGCTTCTTCGGCAGGTTGAGGTTGATCCCCGCGTCGTAATTATTATAGGGGCGCCCCAGGATCACCATCGCCCTCTGATCCTCCCTCAGCCCTTCCACTACCCGTGCTCCATTCTCCTTGAGCGAACGATAGAACCGCGCCTGCGCCTCCTCTGCAGCCCTGAGGGCGTTTCTGATTGCTGCGGTACCGAGCCCGATCTGGCGACCCATCCTGATCAGGGATGTTTCGATCGCCGCGCGGCCCCTCAGATAGTGGAGCGGCGGCTGGAGGACCTTCACCGAGGCCTTCTCAAGATCGAGTGTCGCGCTCAGGATGTACGGGATCGCCTGCACCAGCGGGCAGCAGTAGCTCTGCGGGATGCGGGGGCTGATCCGGCTCATGTTGATGACACTCGGGAGGAAGAGGTAATCGAGCTTCTCCTCCAGGAGGCTCAGGGCATGCCCGTGGACGATCTTGATCGGGAAGCAGGTCTCGGTCACCACCCTCTCAACGGAGGAGTGGATGATGCGCGGGGTGGTGGTCTCCGAGAGGACCACCTCGAAGCCGATGCTCCTGAAGAATTCCCTCCAGTAGGGGAAGAACTCATACATGTAGAGCATGCGCGGTATGCCGACCCTGCCGCGCGGTTTCCCGTCGGGGGGATAGTACCTCCTCCCGTCGAGATCCTTCTGGGTTTCGCCCGGCTTCGCGTCGAGCAGGAGACGCTCCCTCTCGGCGAAGTGATCGGGGATATCGCGCGCGCGTTTTTTTTCACTGATCTCGTACTTCTCGCACCGCGCGCCGTAGTAGAGCGGGCGTTCGTCGCCGAATTTGACCTTCCGGATCTCGCAGAGGTTATCACACCCCGTGCAGGTGAACGACGATGACTCAGAGGTCCGGTGGGACAGGTCGAAACCGTGGAATCGCTTGCCGCCGCCGCCCCGGCACTCTCTCATCGCGAGGAGGGCCACGCCGATCGCGCCGGTGACGTCATGGTGCGGGGGGACCGTGACCTTCTTGCCGGTGACCTTCTCAAACGCGGCAACCACGCCATTGTTCCAGGCGACCCCGCCCTGGAAGAAAATGGTATCCCCCACCCGCCGGTCGCCGACCACCTTGTTGAGGTAGTTGTGCACGATGGAATACGCGAGGCCGGCGACGAGGTTCTTCTTGTTCAATCCCTTCTGCTGGTGGGCGACCAGGTCCGATTCCATGAAGACCGTGCAGCGGTCGCCGAACCGGCCGGGGTTATCGGCCTGCAACGCGAGCTGGCCGAACTCCTCCTCGATCCGGATATCCAGCTTCTCCGCCTGCTCCTCGAGGAACGAGCCGGTGCCCGCCGCGCACACCTTGTTCATTTCGAAATCAACGACGGTGCCATTCGAGATGCTGATGTATTTCGAATCCTGTCCCCCGATCTCGAATATCGTGTCAACATTCGGGTCGATATGGATGGCGGCGGTTGCCTGAGAGGTGATTTCATTGCGCACCACGTCAGCCCCGACATAATCCCCCGTCAGGTAACGTCCCGAACCCGTGGTTCCCACCCCGCACACTCGCACGCGGCTGCCGACCTCTTCGCCCACCTCTTTCAATCCCCTCTTCACCGCCTCGAGCGGCCGGCCTGCGGTCGGAAGGTATCGCCGCGCCAGGACATTCCCCTGCCGGTCGATCACCACGACATTTGTGCTCAATGAACCGATGTCAATGCCCACGTATGCTTCAGGCGGCTCGGTGAGGTTCGAAGGGATCGGCGTGAGGGCGAGGTGGTCTGCCTCGGCGTACCTTGAAGAACTCAACACCTCCAGCCCCTGATTCTCAGGGCGCTGCGTGCGGAGATACTCCCCTATCGCCTCAAGCCCCCTGAACTTTCTTGTATTCGCGAGGCCGTGCTCAACGGCGTAGATGGCGGCGCCGATTGCCCCCATTGTCGCGTGGGTGCGCGGGATGATCAGCTCTCCCGGGAGGAGGCCGAGCACATCCTCAAACGCCTTGACCACCCCCGCGTTCGCCGCGACGCCACCCTGGAAAACAACGGGAGGCACGAATTTTCTCCCCTTGCCGACATTGCTCTTGAAGCTGCGCGCGACCGCATAGCAGAGCCCCGCGACTATGTCGTAGTCCGGCGTGCCGATCTGCTGGAGGTGGATCATGTCCGATTTAGCGAAGACCGAACAGCGCCCGGCGATGCGCGGGGGCCTTTTCGATTTGAGTGCGTACTCGCCGAACTCCTTCTCAATGGCGAGCCCCATGCGGCTCGCCTGCTGGTCGAGGAACGAGCCGGTTCCCGCGGCGCAGATGGTGTTCATCGAAAAGTCCTCGATGATCCCCTTCCCGGATGAAGAATCCCCGTGCATGAAGATCAACTTGGAATCCTCTCCGCCCATCTCGATGATTGTCCTTGCCCCCGGACAGAGCGCAGCGGCAGCTCTGCTCTGAGCAATGATCTCATTGACAAAATCCGCGCCTATAATTGAACAGATGAGCTTCCCCCCCGAGCCGGTAACGGCGATTGCCTGAATCGCATCCAGGGGTATCTCATGGAGCAGGTCGCCCAGGAGCTTGCCCACGGTGGATATCGGATGCCCCTTATGCCTGACGTAGTAATCCCTCACACAATCGCCCGCGGAATCTACAAGGGCCATCTTGACGCTCACCGACCCCACGTCTATGCCCACATGCAATGTCTGTTTATCTGCGTCGTTAGCTTTTGTAATCATCTCGGCTGTCTTGCTTCCCGGGTGAATCCAGCAATGAATTGCCACAGATAAAAAGGATTGTTTGAGTAATCAAGGTTTCTTGCCGCGGATACACGCAGATATGCGCAGATTTTATTATGTGTATCAGCGTTCATCTGCGTAAATCTGCGGCTACCCCCTATAACTGTCTCATTACAACCACGTTAACCTTCAACTTTACGCCTTCAACCTCAGGCCGTAGTTGAGGCTCCCCGCACGGTAGCCCTCGAGATCAAGTGAGACGGAGAGGAATCCCAGCCCTTTAAGCTCCCGCACGATCTCGTTCCTCAGACGTACCTTCTGGAATCGGCCAAGCTGTGCCCTATCAACTTCGATCCTCGCGCTATCCCTGAGATGCCGCACTCGCACATTTCTGAATCCACGGTTCCTCAGGAATAGCTCGGCACGTGCGATGCGTTCCAACTTCTTTTCGTCAATGGTTTCACCATAGGGGATGCGTGATGCCAGGCAGGCCATCGCCTCGCGACGCCATCCCGGGAGGCCAAGCCGCAGTGAGAGATGTCTCACATCATCCTTGGTGAAACGGGCACGCATCAAGGGACTCACCACGCCCATTTCGCTCACCGCTCTCTCCCCCGGCCGGTAGTCACCAAGGTCATCCATGTGCGAGGCAACAGCCACATGTGCGATTTTCTCCCGGGAGGCAATCGCGCTGAGCTTCTTGAGCAACCTCAGCTTGCACCAGTAGCACCTGCCAGGAGGGTTCTTGATAAACCGCTTATCTGCGAGTTCTTTGGATGTAATCACCCGGTGCCTCACGCCGAGTCGCCGCGCCATTTTTCTCGCAAAATTCAGTTCTGTACGAGGATGTACAGCCGATGTCGCCGTGACTGCGAGGACAGTATCCCTCAACACATCTGACGCCACCTTCAACAGGAGCGTGCTGTCCACACCGCCGGAGTATGCCACGAGGAGGCTGCCGTAGGATTTGATAATTCTTTTAAGCCGCTCATATTTCGGGGATAGCATACTCATGGGAGGGTGCCTCACCGCAACGAGACGATACAACTGCGAGTAAAAAGCCACGGGCGAGGCGGGGATACCGAGTGAGCGCTCTCAACTCAGGCCATCGCTGATCTGGACCTTCCAGCCTGCAGGGGTGAGAAAATGATCCCAGCTCGGCCAGCTATTCCTCTTGAACGCGATGTGATTGAAGGGTGACCATCGTGGCTTCTTTGGCATCTTGATCAACCCCATGCCGGAGGCCTCGACCGTCTTCTCTCCCTTCCTGAGATTGCACTCCACACAACTGCACACGATGTTCGTCCAGGTTGTGGCCCCGCCCAGGCGCCTTGGCAACACATGGTCCAGGTTGAGCTCGCTCTCCTTGAAGGACCTCCCGCAGTACTGGCACGTATTTCTGTCCCTGAGATACACATTCTTCCGGGTCAGCTTGACTTCCTTCTGAGGTAATCTGTCGTAGTGGTAGAGCAACACGATCTCCGGGATGCGAATGGCGAGCGAGACCGTCCTCACGCAGGTAGCCCCATCGTCCTCAGTCCATTTCATCCCCATCCACCGCCTGAAATCATACGTGGCGAATGTGCCATTCTCTCTGAACACAACCTGCCCCGCCCCTTTGTACAAAAGGGAGATCGCTCTCCGCACGCCACAGATATGCACTGGCTGCCAGAGCCTGTTGAGGACAAGCACGCTTCTCTGTGAAAACACTTACTCACCATTCGTGATAGCGGAGCAAAAGTGTACACCCCGCGCAGGCAATTGTCAATAACTGCAGAGCTCCCTGTCATTTAAAATTCAAAAGTGCACACTTTTTTAAGGATTTAAAGTTGAAAAGTGCACACCTAAAAACGCCATAATCTACGCCTCGAAAGGAGGATTTGATTATGGCGCAGATACACAAGAAGTTTACTGATTCTCAGGTCAAAGAGCTTATGCAACGTTATCTCAACAAAGAGATCGAGCGAAAGTATATCCAGGAAGTCCTGGGGATTAAGAAAAGACGATTCTTCGCTCTTCTTAATAAACTCAGAGAAGATCCTACCCGATTTTCGATCAAATACACCCGAGAGACTCCCAATAGGATATCGCAGGCCGTTGAGCACAACATTCTCAAAGAACTGAAGATCGATAAAGAGCTGATAGAAAATAAAGACGTACCATTACGGCGTTATAACTACAGCTACGTGAAAGATCGTCTGATAAGAGAATATAATCAAAAAGTATCGTTACCTACCATTATCGACAGAGCCAAAAAGAACGGCTTCTATGTAAAGAAGATCAAGAGGGCCGTGCATGACCGTGAAGTGATATCCAATTATGTGGGAGAACTAATCCAGCATGATTCTTCATATCATCTGTGGAGTCCCCCCGCCAAAGGGAAGTGGCATCTCATAACCTCCATTGATGACTATAGCCGATTTATGCTGTACGCCGCCCTTATCGCACAAGAAACAACGTGGGCTCATATAATCGCAATACAAACGGTATTCTTGCGATATGGGCTGCCTTACTCCTATTATGTCGATAGCCATCGCATATTCCGGTTCGTTCAAGGGAGAGACTCTCTATGGCGCAAACATTACCTATTAACCGATGACGTCGATACACAATGGAGACAGGTCATGAATGACTGTGGCGTCAAGGTTATCCCGGCGCTCTCACCTCAAGCCAAGGGCAAGGTCGAAAGACCTTATGGCTGGCTCCAGGATAGGCTCATAAGAACTTGCGTCAGGGAAAATGTCACCGACATAAGACGCGCCCGGAGCGTGCTCGCTCAAGAGCTTGATCGATATAACTACCATCAGGTACATTCTACAACCCGGGAGATCCCCTATCTCCGTTTTCAAAGAGCATTAAAGGATAAAAAGTCTTTATTCAGAGAATTTGCAGTGAAGCCGCCTTACCAATCTGTTCAAGATATCTTCTGCCTCAGAATTAACAGAACCATAAATGCTTACAGAAAAGTCTCTATTAATAACCTTCAGCTCAAAGTCAATAACGCTACACCAAGAGATGAAGTGAATATCCGCATATACCCTATGCCTAACGGCATAGCTGAAGTCAGATTCTGGTGCAAGGACAAATTGATTGATGTCCAACGACTCAAAAATAGCGATCTGAACATTGTGCACTTTTGATCTTTAAAGTGTGCACTTTTCGATTTTTCCTAACATAATCTCTTCCTGCCATTCAAATTCTCCAGCAATGCACAAAACGCCGTAGCAGGATGTAACACTCTCTTATAGAGAATATTAGGCTTATATCTCATGTTTGACCCTTGACCAGCTTTTCACTATGATTTAGTATAATCTCCGCCACAATTAGTATGGGGAAGGCGCTAGATTGCTTTTTTATGTGGCATGATCTTTTATGCAGTGCGATAACAGTCGAACACAAAGAGGTCGCAGATGCAGAAAACCCCACTCGCATTAGCTGTACTGGTGATCGTACTGGCAATCAAGGCTACTGCTCCCGCCATTGACAACCCAAAGCCCTATCCATTCAAGAGCGCGATCATAAAATACAGGATCAGCGGCTCGATCCAGCAGGGCACGCAGACGCTCTACATTGATGATCACGGCAAAAAGACCAGGACGGAGCGCGAGACCACCATGAGTGTCATGGGGACGAAAATAAAGGACTCCTCGCTTGAGATTGATGACGGGAACTACCACTACAGGATAGATCCGATCAGAAAGACCGGCGAAAAGCTTCCGAGCTACTCCAAGATGGCGGAAGAGATGGTCAAGGCAATGAGCGCCGAGCAGAAAAACGCTATGGAAGAGTTCGGCAAGGAGCTGGCCAAGGGCCTCACCGGCAAGGAGGAGATGAAACCCGCCGGGAAGGGAGCTATCCTTGGGAAAGAGTGCGCAATTTACGATCTGATGGGAGTGAAATCATGGCTCTGGAATAATCTCGCACTCAAGATAGAGAATCCGGCGCTCGGCAACATGGTACAGGAGGCCGTTGAGCTCATGGTCGATGTTCCCATCGAGGCTGATAAATTCAAGGCGCCTCCGGATATCACCATCACCGAGGCATCGGGGAGGCCGGCGGCGATTCAGTCACCCGTGCGGTAGCCCGCCGTCCGGATGATCGCCCGTATAGAATTCAGAAAGGGTGAGTCGTCCCCCAGGGTGAGGAGGGAGTGCCCCTCCACGCACAACCGTGCGACATCAGCATCGCACGCCAACGTTCCCGCATATGTGGAGGAGCGCTCGCCCTCGAGTTCCCTCAGGTATTCCGGGGGGAAGTCATAGCCCGCGACCAAGTAGAAGTTCCGGTACTTGATGTTGATCTCCTCGATCACCCTCCTCGCCCTCCTCGCGCTGTCAAACGCCTTCTTTGAGGGACCGATGAGCGCGAATATATCATCAACCACTGACGTGACTCTCCGATTCAAATGCTCGAGTCCCGCGGGCGAATCTATCATGACGTAGCGGTAATTCATCTCGAGCCGCGCGATCAATCCCTTCAGTATGTTATTCGGCTGGCAGTAGCATCCCTCTGTCCACTTGGTGCCAAGCGAGAAGAAATCAAAGTGCGCCCCCTCGTATAAGCCCTTCTGACTCAGCAGATAGTCCACCTTCTCTGCCAGGCTGGAGGCATTCAGCTTCTCCTCAACGCGCCCCGACTTGATATCGAAGAGGAGATCTGAAATCGTGTGTATCCCCTCCTCTTCCATGTCAAGACCGACCATCTCGGCGAGGCTCTGATCAGGATCGGCATCTATCAGGAGGAGCGGACCCTCGTCCATGAGCAGGCGCGCCATGCCGGCGATGAAACACGTTTTGCCTACCCCACCCCTCCCTATCGCAACAATCTTTTTCATAATTGGTTGCCCCTGCCTTTCACCGGTCCTGATAGGGGTTCGATTTATCGAACCCGCTTACTGTATCATCTTTTCCCTTATAATCGGGCGCGATAAAACTTGTCCTGAGCGGAGTCGAAGGATCGCGCCCCTACAAACACTCCTCCGTGCCCTCCGTGTCTCCGTGGTGAAAAACTTATATCCTCACCCAAGGCATGAGCGGCAGAACGCCAGATCCGCGGCGAGGATTTCGCGCGCCGTGGATTCCGTTTTGTCTGGGAAATTGTCGGGCATCAGTTCAAGCGTGACATGGCCACGGTAGCCGCTCCTCGCGACATGGCGGAGAAATCTCGCCATATCAATCCGGCCGGCGCCGAGCGGTTGGTGCTCCGCGCCGGTGAAATTGGACACGTGGATAAGCACAAGCTTGGATTTCACCCGCTCGTAGGCCTCGACGGGGTCGAGCCCGGCCGTGGCAAGGTGTGTGGTGTCGAGAACAAGATACCTGAAGCGGAGGAGATAGTCCCAGTCGTTGCCGATATGGCAGGGCGTACTCAGGGGGAGGAGGAGCCTGTTGATCCACGCGCGGCTGTCCACCTCGTAAAATATCCCCGTCTTGAGGAGCACGCCGAGGCGGCCGAGGATCTTGTAGGCGTGGGGCATGTTCTCCACGGCGAGTTTAGCGCGTGTTCTTTCCTGCCAGCGCGGAAGCTCGTCTTCGACCCAGCGTGCATAGCGCCGCTCCGCAAAGAACGGGAGGTGGATCACGACGATCTCGCTCCCGCATTCCTCAGCGAGTTCGATCGATCGTCGCATGCGCTCCACCGGATCATTTCCCCACGCCGGCGTCTTGACGAAACTGAAAGGAGAATGGATGCATGGCATGGGGAGGTGGTAGCGATTCACGAGGCGCTTCAGATACACAGGATCCGCGGTGTCCCAGCGCTCATCGACGATGACCTCGACACCATCGAAGCCAAGGTCGCGGGCGACCCCGAACACCCGGTCGAGCTCAAAGAACCGCAACGATCCAATGGACAGCAGAATCATGCGCCTCGGCCTCTGGAAAAGGCGATAATGATAGTGCATTCGCGCTTTATCTGGCAAGCCATTTGTTGTACACTGCCATTTGTTGTACACTCTGGGAAGGATACCACCAATGAGACGGGCCACCTATAAATTGATACGGGCGCGCTTCCTCATCCCGATGAGCGATGCGATCGGCAGAGCGGCGCGCATCGCTGACGGCTACGTGCTCACCTCAGGGGGGGACATCCTCGAGGCCGGCCCCTACTGCAAAGAGATCGGTGAGCGCATACTCGCGCGTTACCGTGGGGAACTCCTCGTGATCGGCGCTCCCGGGGCCGAGCGGGAGGGGGACATCCCGCAGCACCACGGCGTCCTCCTCCCGGGTTTCATCAAGGCCCACGGGCACGACCACGAGAGCCCGATCATCGGCATCGCGAAGGACCAGCCGCTCACGCACTGGCTGGACCACGCGGTGAACCTGTTCATGGGGTTCCTGGAAGAGAGGGACCGCGCGCTCGCTGCGGAGTTCGGATGCTCCCCCAACCTTGTGGCATACCGCAAGGGCAGGCTGGACGACGTCTCGTACGGGATCACCTCGGCGCTCACGCACCACTGCAATTTCAACAAGCGCCATGTGCGGGAACTTGTCGAGGCGAACCGCGACGCGGGCACGCGCCTGATTATCGCCGTCGGCAGCCAGGACCGGCACTACGACCGGAGGATCATCGACACACCGCAGGGGGCGATTGAACGCCTCGATCGATACGCGCGGGAATTTGCAGGGTGCGAGCGGGTCGGAATAATCCCCGGCCCCGACCAGTTCTTTTCAAACGGTCCCGCACTGCTCAGCGGGCTCAAGCAGTGGGCCCGGGATCATGGCACCCTCATCCATATCCACTCCTCCGAGGAGCCGCGGACGACACAATGGTTTGTCAAAACCTACGGCATGACGGAGGTGGAGTACGGGAGGAGCATTGAGTTCCTCGACGGCGACACCATCCTCGCTCACCAGGTGAACTGCACGGACCACGACCTCACGATCATACGCGACACCGGCGCAATGGTCGTCCACAACCCGCTCGCGAACACCATCCTCGGCTCCGGAATGCCGCCGCTCATCCGCATGCTGGAAATGGGGATACCCGTGGTGATTTCAACGGACGGCTCCGGCAGCGCCGACAATCAGAATATCATCAATGCAGCCCGCCTCGCCTCTCAGTATCAGAAAGCGAGGCACGCCGACGCCACGCTCCTCCCCGCTCAGAAGGTGCTGGAGATGATCACGGTGGAGCCCGCGAAGATGCTCCGACTCAACGCGGGATCGCTGGAGACCGGGAAGGATGCCGACCTGATCCTCCTCGACCTGCGCGCGCCCAACCTCACGCCGACGCGTCTGGACAACGTGGTGGAGAACATAATATGGTCGGCGAACGGGAGTGAAATCCGCTACGTGGCGGCGGGGGGAGAGCTGCTGCTCGACGACTACCGATTCACGCGCGTGGATGACGCGAAAATTAAAGCCGATGTCCAGCGGCTGTCAGAGCTGCTCGCGGAGTACGCGCGCACCGCCCCTGAAATCAAGGGCACCGGCGCCCATTCATAGTAAAACATTTACCACAGATGCACACAGATACACACGGATAAACACAGATAAGGCCTTGTGCTCATCTGAATAGGCACACGCTGCGATGTCATTCCTGCGAAAGCAGGAATCCATCTGCGCAAAATTCATGGCGGGATCGGCGCTTTCGCGAGGATGACAAAAGGGGTGCTCGTCGGAGACGTAAATCTATTTAAACCACAATTGCTATCTGTGCGTATCTGTGTGTATCTGTGGTGTAACGTCGCGTGTCTTCACGCTTCTACTTTATTCCCCGGCGCAGCTGCTCCTGCAGCCGCGGCACCCCTTTCACGAATTGCTCTCTCGTGATGTCACCCGCATCGAACGCGACCAGCGCGAGGAACTCTTCTCTGCCTTTCCGTATCCTGACCGTCCGGCCGCGGATGTGGAGCCGCTCCTTCAGGTAAAACTCGCCACGGAGGGAGCCATCGTACACCACAAAGACAATGTCATCCGCCGGCCTGCCGTCCAGGTAGACGTCGGAGAGTCTCACGACGGGGGGCATGTAGATCGCGTGGGTATCGTCTGAAATCGTCCCGTACGCCTCCACGCCGTCCTTCACCATCTCAACCGTGCAGTTCCTGATCGGTGCCTCATCGAGATTCATGTACACGTAGGCAGGGCATATCTCAATCCCCTGGTAGACGAATCGGAGCGGCCAGAATTTCCCGAATTCGACCACCCTGCTCGCCGGATTGCGGTGAATGTAGTCGCAGATGCGGCTCGCCGTTTCTCTGTTCTGTTCGACGGTCCCGAAGATCACGAGATCGATGTCCGAATGCTCTCCCCTCCGGCCGAGCGCCGTGGAGCCGGTGATCCCGAGTCTGCTCACCGGCATGTTGAGGAAGCGGCTCGCGTTCTCCACTGCGCGGCCCAGAAGGGGAAACTTGCTCATGGCGTAGTAGAGCGACCGGCGGTCGTTGAAGTATCCACGGAAACTCGACAGGGGGAAGCCGATGTGGAATCTGGTGATGATGAGGTCCTCCTCCTCGAGCGAGGGATCGATACGGTAGTGCATGTGGATCTGCTCATCGTGGGGAATGTAGATCGTCTGCCCGTCCCGATCTGCCTTCACCATGCTCTCGTAGCGGCGGCCATGGATATCCATTGTGCCGTCCGGCTTAGGATAATAAATTATCTTGCCGATCACCTTCCCCGGGGGTTGGTAGTACCCCTCCACGTACACGAAGCTGCCATCCTTCCGCATCATGTAGGTGGTGTCCAGCACCCCGCGGGTGAAATCGGAGAGGGGGCAGAGTATCTGCTCGATCTGGCTCTCAAAATAATCCTTCTCCGGCATAGTTACCCTCCATTGCCAGGTTAAATTGGGACCGCGAACTATTGTTAGACCACTGAAGACACTGAAATCACTGAATAATAATTTTGGTTCTCTTCCATTTTGTGTGGGTGATCTGCGTTGCAGGCTGAATCAGCTACGAATGCGTTACAGGTGCCCTTGTGTGTTTTTAGCCTGTAGGGGCTTGATCCTTCGGCTTCGCTCAGGACAAGTTTTATCAGGCCCGCTTTGATGCGGGTTCGATAAATCGAACCCCTACAATGAGAAGGTAAGGCGGCAGTATATGACCCCTTATTCACACGAAGTGGAAGAGAACCATAATTTTTTTTATTTCAGTGGATTCAGTGCCCTCAGTGGTGTGCCCTTTACTACGCTGCGAAAATCCGCGCAATCAGCGGCTCATCCCCTCTCCGTACCTCCTTCGTGGTGAAGGAGGGATGCTGTACTCGCTGACTTCTACCCCCGGCTTATCTCGAAGATTCCCAGCGGGGCGAGTAAATTCGGCCACCGCCTCATGAGAAACTTCAGCGGCCCTTCTTTAAGGCTCACCGGCCACTCGTTCAGTATCTGGATCCCGAGTCCCCTGCAGAGCTCCCTGAAATCGCTGATGCTCAACAGGTGGATATTGGGAGTCTCGTACCAGTCATAGGGAATGTACGTCGTCTTTGGCATCGTCCCTCTCAACAGGAGCTGGAACCGGATGTGCCAGTGGCCGAAATTGGGGATGCTCACCACGCCTATCTTCCCCACCCGGACAATCTCCTGGAGGATCAGCTTCGGCTTGTGCACCTGCTGGAGTGTCTGGGAGAGGATCACGTAATCAAACGACTGTGCCCCATAGTCGGCGAGTCCTTCATCCAGGTTGCTCTGGTAGACGGGGATCCCCTTGGCGATGCACTCCATGATACCCTCTTCGGAGATCTCCACTCCCCGGACCGTAGCTCCCTTATGCCTCTCCAGCGCCTTGAGCAAATCGCCGCTCCCGGCTCCGAGGTCGAGCACGCGGCTGCCCGGCTGAATGATCTTGTATATCCTCATCAGGTCCGGCCTCAGCCGGAGCGCGGTCATCTCCGGACTCATGTCGTCCCCCCCCCGCGCTCGTGGACGCCGCGCACGTGCTCCTCATAGACATGCCTCAGGAAGTGGGAGACGAGGTGCGTCTGCTGCTCCGCCTCCAGGAGAAATGCGTCATGGCCATAGCTCGAGTCGAGAATACAGAAGCTCGCCTCCACGTTATTCACACGGAGCGCGTCGGCGATTTCCTTGTTCTGATAGGGCGGGTACAGCCAGTCCGAAGAGAACGCAATGATGAGGAAGGCCGCCTTCGCCCGGGCGCATGCCTTGACCAGCGACCCCTCCCCCTTCTCCGCGAGGTCGAAATAATCGATCGCCTTGGTAATGTAGAGGTATGAATTTGCGTCGAACCGCTGCGTGAAGACATCTCCCTGGTAGTGCAGGTAGCTCTCAACCTGGAAGTCCGTGAGGAAGTCGTAGCTCAGCCCCTTCCTGTCCTGGAGCCTCCTGCCAAACTTCATGTGCATTGACTCATCGCTCAGGTAGGTAATGTGGCCGATCATGCGGGCGAGCGCGAGCCCCCTGTTGGGGGCGGTTCCCCCATAGTAGTTGCCGCGGTTCCAGTGCGGGTCGGACATGATCGCCTGACGCCCCACCTCGTTGAACGCGATCCCCTGCGGCGAGAGATGGCTCGTCGTGGCAATGGGTATCGCCGAGCGGACGCGATCAGGGAATTCGATCGCCCACTCGAGCACCTTCATCCCCCCCATTGACCCGCCCGCCACCGCGAGCAGCTTCTCTATCCCTAGCGAGTCAATGAGCTCCTTCTGGGCCCTCACCATATCGGCGATTGTGATGAGCGGGAACTCCATGGCGTAGGGCGTGCCCGTCCGTGGATTGAGCGATGAGGGCCCCGTCGACCCCCTGCACCCCCCAAGGCAGTTCGAGCATATGACAAAGTACCTGTCCGTGTCAAACGCCTTCCCCGGGCCGATCATGATATCCCACCAGCCGGAGCGGGTGTCATGCTCCGTGTGGTAACCTGCGGCGTGCGCATCGCCCGAGAGGGCGTGCATGATGAGGATGGCGTTCGCCTTCTGGCTGTCAAGCTGGCCGTATGTCTCATAGGCGAGCGTCACCGGCCCCAGTTTTTCCCCGCACTCGAGCACGAGCTCGTGAGGCGGCTCGGCGAAGGTAAAGTATCGGGTATTTACAATGCCCACTGAGCCATGATGCATATCCATATCCATACCCCTGTTGAAAGTGTATAATACCATAGCGGGAGGCGGCGGTTAACCCATTTTTAGATCGCATGAAAATGTCGAGGCGCTCAAAAGGTGTGCAATCTCGGATCTGTCATCCCATTTCAGTTTCTCTTACAAACTTGGTGAACGCGAGTGGGGTGCTGTATTATAATATGGTGCGTGAGCACAGCACCAACCCACACCATAAGGAGCACGCGAGAGCCTTATGAAAAAAGCACTGATCACCGGAATTACGGGGCAGGATGGTTCGTACCTGGCTGAATTGCTGATCGAGAAGGGCTACAAGGTGTTTGGCCTCCAGAGGAGGAGCAGCACGATTACCACGGAGCGCGTGGATCATCTTCTGGAAGAGGGTGTGACACTGGTTTCCGGCGACCTCATTGACGAGAATTCACTCATCAGGGCTCTGGAGGCTGCAGTGCCTGATGAGGTGTATAACCTCGGCGCACAGTCGTTCGTCCCGACCTCATGGGACCAGCCGCTCCTCACGGGAGAGATCACCGCGCTCGGGGTGACGCGGCTCCTCGAGGCAATCAGGATCGTCAATCCACGAATAAAATTTTACCAGGCATCATCCAGTGAAATGTTCGGGAAGGTGGTGGAGAGCCCGCAAACGGAAAAGACGCCCTTTTACCCACGGAGCCCCTATGGCGTGGCAAAGGTCTATGGGCACTGGATCACGA